>Ga0209608_1002549_pt1 | contig 12748 bp, 8 predicted proteins | sample AD_UKC130_MetaG_FD_184428 | JGI IMG/M metagenome (GOLD analysis project Ga0209608, IMG submission 184428) | Active sludge microbial communities of municipal wastewater-treating anaerobic digesters from Canada - AD_UKC130_MetaG (SPAdes) (version 2) | ecosystem: Engineered > Bioreactor > Anaerobic... | reverse complement strand
TTTATTAGCAAAGTCAATAACATCTGGAGTATTATCTAACTCTCCTCTTTTTCTAATGGCTCCTGTCCAGGCAAAGATAGATGCTGTAGGATTTGTAGATGTCTTATTTCCCTTTAGGAACTCATAGTAATGCCTTCTCACAGTCCCATGAGCTGCTTCAAATTCATATTCCCCTTCAGGAGATACTAATACTGAAGTCATAAGTCCAAGACTTCCAAATCCTGCTGCTATCATATCAGACATGACATCTCCCTCATAATTCATACATGCCCATAGCATTCCACCTTCGCTTTTTATTATTTGAGCTACTGCATCATCAATTAAAAGATATCTATAATTTACTCCAGCATTTACAAATTCTTCCTTTCTCTTTTCTACCTCTTCTTGAAATATTTCTTTAAAGAACCCATGATAAATTTTGGATATGGTATCCTTTGCAGAGAACCATAGTTCTATTTTCTCGCTTATAGCATAGTTTATACATGCTTTAGCAAGGCTTCTTATAGACTTCTCTGTATTATGCATAACCATAAAAATACCTTTACCTTCAAAAGAGTGGACTGGAAAAGTTTTATTCTCAGAGTTCTTCAAGACTACTTCTAAGTGAGAAGGGCTATCTATTTTATATTCAAAAGCATTATATATATCTCCATATGCATGTCTTCCAATAACAATAGGTTTTTTCCAGCTTCTCACAAAAGGAGGAATGTTCTTAACGATTATAGGTTTTCTAAATACAGTACCATCAAGGTAAGCTCTTATGGTAGCATTAGGACTTTTCCATAATTTTTTTAAGTTATATTCTTTTACTCTTTCTTGATCAGGTGTAATTGTGGCACATTTTACTCCTATTTTGTATTCTTTTATGGCTTTTGCTGCTTCTAAAGTTACCATATCATCAGTGTTATCTCTATTTTTTATACCTAAATCAAAATAAAAGATAGGAATATCAATATAAGGAGATAGAAGTTCTTCCTTTATCCATTTCCACATAACTCTTGCCATCTCATCTCCATCAAGTTCTACAATAGGATTTTTAACCTTTATCACTTTATTTCCCTCCTTATAGTAATCTATTTTTTAAAGATAATAGCTTATACCTATTAAAATAGCAAGCTTAAAAGTGTAGTATAATCTTAAGAAAGAGAAAAAAGGAGGACAAAATGGTGGAAACTGAAAAAAGCTGGTGGTTTAAAAATCCCACTCTTGTCCTTATAGAAAAGATCATCTCTTTAAACGGTAGTGCTCACTTAGCTATAACAGAGCTTAAAGAGAAAATTTACAAAATCTTATGGGAGAAATTTAAATCTGCAGGATGCAAAGTTATTCGTTGGAGGGATGATGCTACAGAAGACCCTGTATATTCTCCATATGCCGTGATTATAAATCCTGTATTTTTAGGAGAGCTTCCTGAAGAGATAGAAAAGATACTTGGGGAAAAAGAATACGAAAAAGCTACTGAGGTCCTTAGAGAATATCTTCCTGAAGTGGAAGACCCTTTTGCTATAAGTATAGGTCAAAAGGTTTGTGAAAAACTTAAGATTTCTCCAAAACTTCACCCTAATTTTATAAATATGGTCTTTATAAAAGATACTATAGATTTCCATTCTTTACCTTCAAAGATCAAAATTCTATTAGTAAGATTCTTTATGGCAAAGCTTGGGGCTTTTAAAAATATCATTGTTCCATATAAAGATGGGGAGATAAGTAATAATAAGGTTCTTCTTGGTACCTTAGAGGGTGGACATCCTACTTTATCAGTAGAGGATCTCTCAGAAAGACTTATGGTCTTGGGATCAGCAAAAGAAGTAGGAGGATGGGAGAAGATCAATAAAATTGAAATACCTAAGGAGAAGTGGATAAACTCAGATGTGGTAAATGGAATGATAGGACTTGGCAAATTCTTAGGATCTCATAAGCTTCTTTCTTCTCCTGTGGAGATAAAAGATCTTTTGAAGAATGAAAATCTTGCGAGGCTTATTATACGCATTGTGAATTATTCACGGCAAGCAGAGGGAGCTTTTATGGCTTTTGATCCCTCCTTAGGTATAGAAGATTTAAATTTACCATGGAAAGGTATATTTGTAACAACGTGTTCTGGAAGATATGGAACAGTAAAGTTTGATCTTAAGTATAGCGATTTAGCTCCTGTAATTCCTTTAAAGGATGGAAAAGTTGGAGTATTAAAAAAGGAGGGTGAAGAGATATTAGGTCCTTCTGTAGAGGCGGAAGAATTTATATTCCCTCTATATGAGATGGAAAGTACTAAAAATCTAAAAATAAGGGAATTAGATAATGGATATATTTTAGATGATAATGGCTTTTCAGTACCACCTATCAGGGCAGTGGTACATCTCCATAGAGGTTATAAGATTGAAAAAGAATCTGAGGGATTTTTTGAGATCCCTGTAGATATAAAAGATTATCCTCCAGTAGGGTGTGGGGTAGATCTTATGCATGAAATGAGTAAGTATGCCATGAATAAGGCAGTTGAGATGTGGGAAAATAAAGGTAGAAAGCCTTATTTTGCCCTTTTTTATGTGCCTAATCATGGAACTAATATCTTTATATTTTGGAAAGGAAAGCATGAATTAATTTCAAAGGATCCTTTTGAAATTTTGAAAGAATTATATAGATAGAAAAGAAGTACTATTTACAGAAGATGTACCGCAGGTTTAAAAATCTCCTCTGTATTACCTTAAAAATTTTGATTTAATATTTTATTGCACTAAAATATTAAAATTTTTTAATATTTTATTTTGAAATTTTCACTTTACAAAATTGTTTCTATATGATATTATTTTTCACATGAAGGGGCTGGGTGTATGGTCCCATCAGATACCCCCAAATAATAAATAGGAGGTGTATGTATGAGGGGTAAGATTTTAGGGGTCCTTTTAGGGGTACTTTTAGTTACATTTTTAATTGTTCCTTCTTCAATTGCTCAAACTTCCCTTCCAAGAAATGAGACTGTATATACTTTGGGAGCTCTTTGGTCTGCGACTACGTGGAGCTTATATAACCCATCTAGTACTTATGGAACTGAACAGTTCATGTATATGCCACTTTTCCTCTACAGCAATATGAAAGATGGATGGCTCCCTATACTCGGGGAATCCTTCCAAGCAGTAAATAAGAGAACTCTTAGAGTAAAGATTAGAAAAGAGGCTGCATGGAGTGATGGAACTCCACTTACCGCAGATGATGTAGTATTTACTTTTGCACTAACAAAGGAAGTAGGAATTGGTCCTGGAAATGGTTGGTGGGACTATATTCAAACTGTAAGAGCTATAGATAGTAAGACGGTAGAGTTTATAATGAGACCAGATGCAGTTAACTATGCCTCTTTCTTAGGATATGCTCTAAATACAAGAATTGTTCCAAAACATGTATATGAACCTCTTGAGAAAAAAGGTGTACAAGCAGTAAAAGACTTCCTAAATGATGATCCAGCGAAGCAAGTGGTTTCTGGTCCATATAAGCTTTACTACGCTGATCCTAATATCGTAGCATATGGAAGAATTGACAATTGGTGGGGTAAATCCATATTTGGACTTCCTGTACCAAAGTATATTGGGAACGTAATTTATAAGGATAATGCTGTAGCAAACCTTGATTTTGAGAAAGGAAATGCTGATTGGGGTGGAGTATTTATACCTGATATAGCTGCTCTCTGGAAAGACAAAAAGCTACCAGTTAAAACATGGTTTGACAATAAGCCTTACTTCATGCCTGATGGATTAGATCTTCTTTACATCAGCTACTATAATCCACTTCTTAGAGACCCTGCAGTAAGAAAAGCTATAGCATACTCAATACCTTACCAAGAAATGCTTGATAAAGCATACTTTGGCTATGGTAACCAAGCACATCCATCCATGGTTATAGATGACTTTGAAGCATATCATCAGTATATTGATAGTGCATATGCAAAATACTTCTGGGGTTCTCCTGACGGGAAAGTAAAGACTGATCTTAAGAAAGCAAATGACATTCTTGATAAAGCAGGATATAAGAAAGGAAGAGATGGAATTAGAGTCAGCCCAGATGGAAAGAGAATGGGTCCATTCACTATTCAAGTACCAAGTGGTTGGACTGACTGGATGATGATGTGTGAAATGATGGCAGCAAATATGAAGGCTATTGGGCTTGATGTAAAGACCGAATTCCCAGATTACTCTGTATGGTGGACCAGATGGACTCAGGGAACTTTTGACTTCATCCTTGGCTGGTCTGCAGGTCCTGGATATGATCATCCATGGAACGTATATAGAGTAGTACTTGATCCAGCTCTCTATAAGCCTTTTGGACAGGATCAATATGGAAACTTTGAAAGATATAACAATCCAGAAGTAGGAAAGATTATTGATAAGCTTGCAGCAACTCTTGATCCAAAAGTAAGAAAGACTTTATACTATCAGCTTCAAAGAATAGTTTATAGAGATCTACCTGCAATTCCACTCTTCTATGGAGCTCATTGGTATGAAGTTAATGAATCTTACTGGGTTGGCTTCCCAACTGCTAAAGATCCATGGTGGTTCCCTTCCTCTCCATGGCACGCTATGGCTCTTCCTACTTTATTTGGTATTGCTCCTAAGGGGCAAACACCAAAAGTTCCAGCTTGGGTCAATCCAGTTAGCAAGGGTGGACTCTTGGTCCCAACTGACGATATACTTAGTGCTCTTTCAAAAGCAAAATAAATCAATGAAATATGAAATATAAGGAGGTTTAAACTGATGCGGGACCATGCACTTAAGCCCTTTCTTAAGTATTTAGGAAGAAGGTTATTCTTCTTAGTTTTAACCTACTTTATAGCGATAACAATTATATTCATACTTCCCCGGGCTATCCCGGGGAATCCCCTTGCTCAGATTCTCTCCCGTATTGCAACGGTAGGAAGTGCCAATCCTGAAATGTTATCTAATGTGCAAAAGACTCTAATGGAGGAATTTGGTCTTTCAAAGCCTCTTTATGCTCAATATGTAGACTTTATAACGAGGCTTTTTAAGGGTGATTTTGGGACTTCTATTCATTATTATCCTAAAAAGGCTTTAGATGTAATTGCCCCTTATATCCCGTGGACTTTATTTTTGCTTATTCCTGCTACTCTTATTGCTTGGATTATAGGTAATACCTTAGGTGCAGTTGCTGGAAATAAAAGAGGTACATGGGTTGATAATATAGTTTTAAATTCATCTTTAGTGATTTCTCAGATTCCTTATTACTGGCTTGGGATGCTCCTTATCTATGTTTTTGCTGTAAATCTTGGGATCTTTCCTAATCAGGGAGCTTATTCTCAAGGAGTGATTCCGCACTTTTCTTTATCATTTATTCTTGATGTACTTTATCATTATATACTTCCATTCCTTTCTATAGTCATTGCGGCTATTGGGGGATGGGCAATTGGTACAAGGCTTCTGGTCATTAATGAGCTTGACGCTGATTATACGATTTTTGCTGTTAATTTAGGTATGAGAGATTCTACAGTTTTTAAATATGTATTCCGAAATATTCTTTTACCACAGATAACAGGTCTTGCTCTAAATTTAGGTTCTGCTCTTGGAGGTGCATTAATTACTGAGCTTATATTTAATTATCCTGGAACAGGATATATCCTCTTTAGATCATTAAGTACCTTGGACTATCAGTTAATTCAGGCGATATTTGTGATTTTAATACTTGCGATCTATCTTGCTAACTTTATAGTAGATTTTATTTATGCAATTGTAGATCCAAGAATAAGATTAGGACAAGGAGAGGGTAGCTAAAATGTGGTCAGCAATGTTTAGACCCTTATTTAAAAATCCTAAGTTTATTGTAGGTATTACAATTTTTATTATAGTAGTTCTTATGGGACTTGTAGGTCCTATTTTATATCCTAAGGATCCTAATGCTTTTGCTGGAATACCAGAACGACCCCCATGTAAAGAATACCCTTTAGGAACAGATACTTATGGGGGAGATCTCTTGGCAAAGCTTCTAAATGGAATAAGATCTTCTCTTTATATAGGAGTAATTGTAGCATTGATTTCTATGACCATTGGACTTCTTGTAGGGATATTTTCTGCTATTAAAGGTGGAGTAGTAGATGAAATACTTATGGCTATTACAAATGTAGTTCTTACCATCCCAAGTATTCTTCTTGCTATACTTATTGCCAGTTATCTTAATGTAAGAAGTTTGGAGGTTATAGCTCTAATCTTGGGAGTTCTATCTTGGCCATGGTTTGCAAGAGCCATTAGAGCCCAACTTATGAGTTTAAGCAATCGTGAATATGTCTATCTTTCAAGGTTGGCAGGCTATGGAGATTTTAGACTTGCTATAGAGGATCTTATACCTGCCATTGCTACCTATACCTTTATGTCTTTTATACTTTTTATTAATGGTGGTATCTTAGGAGAAGCAAGTCTTAGCCTCATTGGTCTTGGTCCTACAAAAGGAGTTACCTTAGGGACAATTTTGCAATGGGCTACGCTAATGGAAGCAGTAAGAAGAGGACTTTGGTGGTGGTTTATCCCACCAGGAGTTGTAATAGTAGCCCTTACTTCCTCCTTGCTCATTATTACTACAGCAATGGACGAAGTATTCAATCCTAAGTTAAGGGAGAGGTGATAGTAATGGAAGATACTTTAATCTTAGGAATTAACAATGTAAAAGCCTATTATGCAAAAGGGGATCAATATGTAAAGGCAGTAGATGGAGTATCTTTAGATATATATAAAGGGGAAGTAGTGGGCATAGTGGGAGAGAGTGGTTGTGGTAAATCTACCCTCTCCAATGTAATGATAATGAATATTAGAAGACCTTTAACTTTTGTAGATGGTAATATCACCCTAAATGTGGGAGCAAACTTTTTAGAATTAAATAAAATGGAAAGGCAAGAGCTTCAAAAAATTGTATGGGGAAGAGAAACATCAATAATACCTCAATCAGCTATGAATGCTCTAATGCCTACAAAAAAGATTAGAGATCTTATCTCAGATCTTGTGAAAGATCATTTTGAGAGAGCTCTTGATGAGAATGAAATTATTGAAAGAGCAAAACAAAGATTTAGAGATATAGGTGTAAGTCCTGATTATATTTATAGATATCCTTTTGAACTTTCAGGAGGCATGAGACAAAGAGCAGTTATAGCGGTAGCAACTTTATTAAATCCAAGGCTTTTAATAGCTGACGAGCCCACCTCTGCTTTGGATGTGGCAACCCAAAAGATGGTGCTTAAAACTTTTGAGCGATTAAGAAAGATGGAAATAGTGGAGTCTGTTGTATTTATTACTCATGATATCGCTACTGTAAGACAAATTGCTACGAGGATGGTTGTAATGTATGCTGGGAAAATTGTGGAAAATAGTCCTATAGAAGATATAATAAAAGAACCTCTTCATCCATATACCAAAGGGCTTCTTCTTTCAGTAGTTACACCAGAGCCAGAAGTTAAGAAACGTGGATTATCTAATATACCAGGTACTCCTCCTGATCTTGCAAATCCTCCTCAAGGATGCAGGTTTTATCCCAGGTGTTCATCCAGGATGCCTATATGTGAAGAAGAAGAGCCTGTTCTTAAAAAGATAAATGGCGATAGAGAAGTAGCATGCTTCTTATTCAATAAATGAGGTGAGAGAGATGGCTTTATTAGAAGTTAAAGATTTAAACAAAGTGTATGAGATGGGTTTATTTGTAAGAAGGACCATCCATGCGGTAAAAAATGTAAATTTTACGGTGGACCAAGGGCAAATCGTATCTTTAGTAGGAGAAAGTGGATCTGGGAAGACTACCACTGCTAAAATGATACTTAGGCTTTTGGCTCCCACATCAGGAGATATTATTGTGGACGGTATAAATGTTTGGAAAGATATTAAAACAGTAGAGGATAAAAGAAACTATTATAAGAAGGTTCATGCTGTATTTCAGGATCCTTTTGCCAGTTATAATCAGTTCTATCCTATAGACAGAATTTTATACCAAGCTTTGGAACTATTGGGGCTAAATACAGACAATCCAAAAGCAAAAGAACTTTTAGAAGAAGCTTTAGTGAATGTGGGGCTTGAACCTAAAAACATTCTTGGAAAATATCCTCATCAGCTTTCTGGTGGAGAGCAGCAAAGGATAATGATTGCCAGGTGCTGGCTCTTGAGACCTGCCTTAATTATTGCTGATGAACCTGTATCTATGATTGATGCCTCTACTCGTGGTGGTATTATTAAACTTTTTGAGAAATTGAGAGATGATACAAATACTTCAGTAATATTCATTACTCATGATCTTGGTCTTGCTTATTATATTTCCGATAAGATCTTTATCATGTACTTAGGAGAAATGGTAGAAGAAGGGACTCCTGATGAGATTATCTCTAATCCTAAGCATGAATATACAAAGAATCTCATTGGAAGTATCCCTACTTTATACAAGAAGTGGGAAGATTTAGAAGAGCCTGATAATATAAGGGTATCATAAGAGTGAAGAGGGGGAGAAGAAATATTCTCTCCCTCTTTCTCTAAAAATAAAATCAATAATTGGATCCTCTAAAAACTTTTTAAAGTTTTTTAAATCTTTATATTTTTTCTTAAACCTTCTTGAATCAAAAATATTTAGTACCATACTGAAACTTTACATGGTATACTATAAAAACCTTTTAGTTAGGGAGGTATATTAAATGGAAAGGGACTTAAAAAAACTCATCTCGCAAATGACTCTTGAGGAAAAAGCTTCTTTGTGTTCTGGAAAGGATGCTTGGTGTACAAAACCTATTGAAAGACTTGGTATTCCATCTATAAGAATGTCCGATGGTCCCCATGGCTTAAGAAAAGCAGGTGAAATGTTTGATAAAAGTGTTCCTGCCACATGTTTTCCTACAGCGGTGACTCTGGCTTCTTCTTGGGATATAGACCTTTTGGAGAAAGTTGGTAGAGCCATAGGAGAGGAATGTCAAGCGGAAGATGTACAGATTATACTTGGACCTGGAGTAAATATTAAGAGGTCACCTCTTTGTGGTAGGAATTTTGAATATTATTCTGAAGATCCTCTTCTTTCCTCAGAACTTGCTGCTCACTTTATAAAAGGAGTTCAAAGTCAAGGAGTAGGTACATCTATAAAACATTTCTGTGCAAACAATCAGGAGCATAGAAGACTTACGGTAAATGCAATTGTAGATGAGAGAACACTAAGAGAGATATATCTTGCAAGCTTTGAAAAGGCAGTTAAAGAAGCAAAACCATGGACTGTAATGTGCTCATATAATAAATTAAATGGAGAATACTGTTCTGAAAATAAATATACTCTTACGGATATTTTAAAGAATGAGTGGGGCTTTGAGGGTTTTGTAGTTTCAGATTGGGGAGCTGTTAATGATAGACCAAAAGGACTTGAGGCAGGACTTGATCTTCAAATGCCATATGATGGAGGAAATGGAGATAAGAAGATTATTGAAGCAGTAAAGAGTGGGAAGCTGTCTGAAGAGGCTTTAAATAAGGCAGTGGAAAGAATACTAAGGATAGTTTTTAAAGCTATAGAGAATAAGAAGGAAAATGCCACATACGATAAAGAAGCCCATCATCAATTAGCACGAGAAATAGCAAGGGAGTGTTTTGTACTTTTGAAGAATGATGATAAGATACTACCTCTTAAAAAAGAAGGGACTATAGCACTTATTGGTGCCTTCGCAAAAAAACCAAGATTCCAAGGCGGAGGAAGTTCTCATGTAAATCCCACTAAGGTGGATAGTGCTTATGATGAGATTTTAAAGATAGTAAATGGAAAAGCAAATATTCTATATGCAGATGGATACAGCTTAGATAAAGATGATATAGATGAAAGTTTAATTGAAGAAGCAAAAGAGATAGCAAAGAAGGCAGATGTAGTTGTAGTATTTGCTGGACTTCCTGAAAGATACGAATCTGAGGGCTATGATAGAGTTCATATGAGAATGCCTGAAAGCCATAATAGGTTAATTGAAAATGTGGCAAAAGTTAATCCCAAGGTAGCAGTAGTTTTATCTAACGGCTCACCTATTGAGATGCCATGGGTAGATAAAGTAAAGGGAATTCTTGAAACTTACTTAGGTGGTCAGGCATGGGGTGGTGCAGTAGCTGATGTACTTTTTGGAGTGGTAAATCCTTCTGGAAAGCTTGCAGAGAGTTTTCCGAAGAAGTTGAGTGATAATCCTTCTTATTTATTCTTCCCTGGAGAGGATGATAGAGTAGAATATAGAGAAGGAATTTTTGTAGGTTATAGATACTATGATAAAAAGGAAATAGATCCCCTTTTCCCATTTGGATATGGACTCTCCTATACTACTTTTGAGTATTTGGGACTCTCCTTAGATAAGAAAGAGATTACTGATCAAGAAGTCTTAAAAGTAAAAGTGAAGGTAAAGAATACAGGAAATGTTAAGGGTAAAGAGATAATCCAGCTTTATGTGAGAGATATCAAGAGTGATGTTATAAGACCAGAAAAAGAACTTAAAGGTTTTGCTAAGGTAGAACTTGAACCTGGAGAAGAAAAGGAAGTAGTTTTTGAACTAAGTAAGAGAGCCTTTGCCTATTACAATGTGGATATTAAGGATTGGTATGTGGAGACTGGTGAGTTTGAGATTCTCATAGGAAAATCTTCAAGGGATATTGTACTAAGAGATAAAGTATTTGTTAAATCTACCACAAAGATTAAGAAGCATTACCATATAAACTCTACCGTGGGAGATATCATGGAAGATCCTGTGGCCAGTGAGAAGTTTAAGGCACTAATGCAGCAGTTTGTAAACATGTTTCCAGGTTCTTCTGAAGAGAGTCTTATGGACTTTGCTGAAATGATGAGATATATGCCTCTTAGGAGTCTTATTGGCTTTGGTGGCGGAAAGTTTACCGAAGAGATGGTACAAAATCTTTTGAATGAACTGAATAAAGATTAACTTATAACTCAATAAGGAGATAAGTTTTATTATGCTATAATTTGAGAGGAGATGAAAAGTCTCCTCCATTTATTTTTAGAAGGAGGTTTTACTTATGGAAATAAAAGGAAGACCTGCTACTTTATGGCTTGGGCTCCCTTCAGATCTTTTAGTAGGAGAAAGCACATTAGAAGTTAAAGAAGATGTAATAGTAGAAAAGAGAAAGGTCTTCTTTGAAGAAAGATATACGTATCTTCTCCTTTCTGAGGTAGAAGGAGTAGAGATAACTCAGAAGGGAGATAAAATATTCTCCTTTCTATTTTTTGCATTTTTAGTGGGAAGGATGTACTTTCTTTCTGCTTTATCCCTTATAATTTATCTTCTTTGGAGACCTAACTTCTTAGTAATACATGGGAAGAATTTACAAATTGGAATCTCTATTACAGGAAAGGATATCTTAAAATATAAAGAGTTTGCAGAAGAGCTTATAGAGAAGGCAAAGGAGATTAAACTTTCCAAATAGTTAAGGTATTCTTAAGGAGGATTTCCTTATGGAACAAGTGATAAAAATTACCCCCGAACCTAAAAGAATATATTTTAGAGGAAGATGGTTTGATTTTGACGGTTTTCAAAATTTCCCAGAGTTTTTATCAAAGGAATTTGAGGTTAAAAAAGGAAGTTGGAAGATAAATTGGGTACAGAGAGAAGGAACTGGAATAGAGATTAAAGAAAAGGAGATAAATATTTGGGGGGATAAGAATATATGTTTTGCAACAATTCTTCAGCTTTTGATAGAAAACAAGAATAAATTTCCTGAAGTACTAATAGAAGAAAAGCTATCCTTTTTATTTAGAGGATATCATATAGATCTTGCCAGAGGTGGGGTGCTAAATTTAGATGCATTCAAGAAGCTTCTCCGCTTCTTATTTCTTCTAAAATATAACTACTTAGGGATATATTTTGAAGATCTCTTCCCATGGGATAAATATCCTCAGATTGGAAAGCTTAGAGGGAGACTTCAAAGGGAAGAGTTAAGGGAGATTATAGATTATGGGAAAAATCTTGGAATAGAGGTATTCCCATCTTTGGAACTTTGTGGACATATGGAAAATATTCTTTCTCTTCCTGATTTTGGAAAGTTTAGTGAGTGGCATATACCTCAAGAGGGATGTTTAGATATATCTAATGAAGATGCAAAAAAATTTGCTTATGAGCTTTTGGAAGAAGTAATTGAGTTTTTCCCTTCAAGATATATTCATATAGGTGGAGATGAGACTTGGGCTTTAGGAAGAGGAAAAAGTTTAGATAAGACAGGAGTGTTTCAAGGACCTGAGCTTTTTGAGGGATATCATAGGACACTTATTAATATGGTAAAGGAAAGTGGAAAGATCCCTATAGTTTGGGGAGATATGCTAACAGGTATGTATCTGAGAGAAGAAGAAAAAGAAAGATGGAATGTAGTCCTTGAAAGTGATATATGGGATGATACTATTATTGCTAACTGGGATTATACGCATCTTCCTGAGGAACATTTTGAGAAGAAGATAGATATGTTTGGAAAAAGAGTAGAAAAGGAGCTTGCATGTCCAGGGCTTTCTAACTGGGGTAGATTTTATCCAAATTTTGGTATTGCTATTTCTAATATAAAAAATTTCTTGCTTCCTGCGAAAAGAAAGAAACTTCCAGGATTTATTATAACTTCCTGGGGAGATGATGGAGCAGAATGTCTTCATTCTTATCTTTATCCCTTGCTCCTTGCAGCTATGGAGATTGCAGAGGGAGTTGGAATGTGGGAAGAGAAATGGATGGCACTTACAGGTGAAAGAGAAGAGATTTTGAATGTAAGAAAGATATTAGGAGAAAATG
>Ga0209608_1002539_pt1 | contig 12773 bp, 10 predicted proteins | sample AD_UKC130_MetaG_FD_184428 | JGI IMG/M metagenome (GOLD analysis project Ga0209608, IMG submission 184428) | Active sludge microbial communities of municipal wastewater-treating anaerobic digesters from Canada - AD_UKC130_MetaG (SPAdes) (version 2) | ecosystem: Engineered > Bioreactor > Anaerobic... | reverse complement strand
GGCGCGCTCACGCTCCGAGGGCTGCAGCCGTGCCAGCCAGGGAATGCCGGCCAGCTCCTGGGCGGTGGGCGGGCGGCGCCGCTGGTGCAGGGAGAGTTCTTGGCTCATGCCTGCGAAGCATGCGTGCAAAGTGCCTGAACCGGCAGCGGGAATACCACGAAAGCGCCAATGATTAGTATTATTTTGATAGCTGTTAACGCTTTACATAAAAGCGCTGGAGCCTAATTTATACAACAACTCTACTGGGATGGCAGCGCATAGCGGTAGCCACGAAACGCCCAGACCGTGCGATTGGGCTCGATGCGCTCGAGCACCAGGCCGGGTGCGGCCTGGTCGCCCTCGTGCAGTACCTGGCCGTTGACGATGACCATGCGGTACAGCGGGTTCGTGGAATAGGTCACCCCGGCCAGCTGCAGCGTGGGTAGCTGCTCGCGCACGGCGGGCGGCAGGTCGGCCTGGGCGAATACCGGCGCCTGGGTGGCCTGCGGGGCCGGCCGCGCGGGCTTGGGTTCGGGCGCCTGCGCCTGCGCGGACTCGGGGGCCGTGGCGGCGCGACGCGGCTGCCGCGGCTCTGGCGCGCGTTTCTCGACACGCTGCGGTGCTGGCGCTGGCGTTGGCACTGGCGTCGGTGCCGGTGCCGGTGCCGGTGGCGGTGGTGCTGCTGGCGCCTGGGTTGCCTCGGCAACGCTGGCAGTGACCGGCGCCGCGCTCTCGGCCTTGGGGGCGGCTACAGGTGCGGCAGGCGCAACCGGCGCGGTCGGCGTGCGCCACAGCCACCAGGCGGCGCCCGCCAGGCCTGCGGCCATGACCAGCCCGGCCAGCAGCCAGGCCATGCCGGGCGCCGCCCCGGCCATGGCCACGGGCAGACCGGTGACCGGTGTGGCAGGTGTGTGCAGGTCGGGCACGCTGCCCCGGCCGCGCTCGGCCTGGGCGCGCCGCAGGGCATCAAGAATGTAGGACATGAGCTTCAGCCTCCCGCGCGCAGACTGGGTTCTTGCACACCGGCGGCGCGGTTGAGCATCATCAGGGTCAAGGGGCCGGCCTGGCCATCGGGCGTGAGGCCCTGGCCCAGCTGGAACTGATGCACGCGCGCGCGCCGCTGCTGGGCGGGGCTGATGCCGCGCTGGTCGGTTCTGGCCAGCCCGGCCAGGGTCAGCTGCCGATCCAGCCAGGCAGCCCCGGCCACAGTGGCGGCCACGTTGCTCCCGGTGGGCAGGTTAGCGGGGGCCTTCCACAGCGTGGCGACCTCACCATGCCACAGCGGCGCCAGATCGGCCAGGGCCACCTGCAGCGTGCTGCCGTTGGCGCCGGCCAGTGTGGCCTTGTCGCCATCAAGCTGGCGCAGCAGCACCATGACGCCACCCTCGCCCGCACTCCCATCCTGGGGCCGGAGCGTGAGCAGCACCGGGCGATCGAGCTGGCGCAGCAGGTTCAGGCTGGCGCGGCGGTGGCGCCAGCAGCGCAGGCCCTCGCTTGCCAGCTGGGCACAGGGGTCGGCGGCATCGGGCGGCAGACTGGCCTGCCAGGCCTGGGCCAGCAGCTGCCAGCCGTCTGGCGATGGCCCCTCAGCCTGGGCAGCCAGAAAGCCCGCCAGCGTGAGCGGTGGCTGGGCGCCGGCCTTGGCCTCGGGGTTGGATACGGGCGCAAGCGGCGCTGTAGCAGGCCCGGCCGGCGCAGCCACAGCCGCGGGCGTGGTCACGGCGACCGGCGCCTGCCTGCGCGTGGCGTCCACGGCCGCAACGGGCCACCAGCCCATGGCCCAGCCCAGGGCGCCCAGCGCTGCCGCACCCGCCAGCCCACCCAGGGCAGCGGGCCACCAGCGCCCGGGGCCGGCGGCGACCGGCGCATCAAACACCTCGCGCGCGGCCTGGCGCACGATGGCTTCGCCGACCTCGCGCTGGCCCGCGGCATAGGCGCCCAGCAGCGCACGGTCGCACAGCAGGTTGATGCGCCGCGGCACGCCGCCGGTCAGCGCATGCACGCGCGCCAGCGCCCGGCGCGCAAAAGGCAGTGGCCCCTGCAGGCCGGCCACGGCCAGGCGGTGGGCGATGTACTGGCGCGTCTCGTCCGCGCTCAGCGCCTGCAGGTGGTAGCGCGCAATGACGCGCTGCGCCAGCTGCTCCAGCTCGGGCGCAGCCACCATGGCGCGCAGCTCGGGCTGGCCGATGAGGATGATCTGCAGCAGCTTGCGCTCGCTGGTCTCCAGATTGGTCAGCAGGCGCAGCTGCTCCAGCACGTCGCTCGCGAGGTTCTGCGCCTCGTCGATGATGAGCACGTTGTTGCGCCCGGCGGCATGCTGCTGCAGCAAGAAGGCGTTGAGCGGATCCAGGCAGTCCTTGACGGTCTCGACGCCGGGCGCGGCGGCCTGGTGCGCCACGCCGAACTCGTCGCAGATGGAGCGCAGCAGTTCGGGCACCGTGAGCTTGGGATTGAAGATGTAGGCCACGTTGCAGTGCGCCGGTATCTGCTCCAGAAAGCAGCGACAGACGGTGGTCTTGCCGGTGCCGATCTCGCCGGTGAGCAGCACGAAGCCGCCGCCCGCGTCCAGGCCGTAGAGCAGATGCGCCAGCGCCTCGCGGTGGCGCTCGCTCATGAACAGGTAGCGCGGATCGGGGGCGATGGAGAACGGCGGGTGCTGCAGGCCAAAGAACGGGGCGTACATGGGGGCGAGGATACAACCCCCACCGGATGCGCCAGGGCTGGCGCCACGCGGGCTGGTCCATGCCGGCCTGGATGGGCTCAGGGTTTGACCTTTAGGGATTAACCCGCAAATTGTCGCCGCGCAGACACAATGATGTCAAAGTGCCACCTACCATCGCTCGCAATTGATGGCATGCCCTGGCCTGCCAGCCCCTTCCACAGATTCCAACAGGAACCGGGATGAAGACCACATTCCCCCATCTACTGCTGCAGCACGCCGCCCAGCGCCCCGAGGCGCCGGCCCTGCGTGAAAAAGAATATGGCATCTGGCAGACCTGGAGCTGGCAGGCCGCCGCCACCGAGATGCGCCACATGGCCTGCGGCCTGCTGGCGCTGGGCTTTGCCCGGGGGCAGAACTTGGCACTGGTCAGCGACAACCGGCCGCATGTGTACATGGGTTTTGTCGCCGTGCAAAGCATTGGCGGGGTGCCGATTCCGCTGTACCAGGACGCGGTGGCCGGCGAGATGGTCTTCGTCATCGAGGACGCGGACATCCATTTCGCCTTCGTCGAGAACCAGGAGCAGGTGGACAAGATGCTGGAGGTGCGCGAGTCCCTGCCCGGCATCCAGTACATCATCTATGACGACCCGCGCGGCCTGCGCAACTACGACCAGCCCGGCCTGATCAGCACCGCCGAGCTGGTGGCCAAGGGCGCCGAGTGGGATCGTGACCACCCCGGCGTGTGGGAGTCCATGGTCGGACAGGTCGGCCCGCAGGATGTGTCGGTCATCCTCTATACGTCGGGCACCACGGGCAAGCCCAAGGGCGTGTGCCAGACGCACGCCAGCTTCATCGGCTCGGCCAGCGGCGCGGCCGAGGTGGACAAGCTCGGCCCGAGCGACAGCATCATCTCCTACCTGCCGCCGGCCTGGGTGGGCGACCACCTGTTCTCGCTGGCGCAGTGGCTGGTGGCGGGCTACACCATCAACTGCCCGGAGTCGGCCAGCACCATCAGCATCGACATGCGCGAGATCGGCCCAACCTACTACTTTGCCCCGCCGCGCGTGTTCGAGGGCATGCTGACCACCATTTCCATCCGCATGGAGGACGCAGCCCCGTTCAAGCGCCGCATGTACGAAAGCGCCATGCAACTGGCGCGCCGCGTGGGCTCGGACATTCTGGACGGCAAGCCGGTCGGCGCCATGGATCGCCTGAAGTACAAACTCGGTGACCTGATGATCTACGGCCCGCTGCGCAACGCCATGGGGCTGAGCCGCATCCGCGTGGCCTACACCGCGGGCGCGGCCATCGGGCCCGAGCTGTTCCGCTTCTTCCGCTCCATCGGCATCAACCTCAAGCAGTTCTACGGCCAGACCGAGACCTGCGCCTACGTCTGCCTGCAGCGCGACGGCCAGGTGGACTTGAACACCGTGGGCCAGGCCGCGCCCGGCATCGAGCTCAAGCTGGCCGACAACAGCGAGGTGCTGGTCAAGGGCGTATCGGTGCTCAAGGAATACTACAAGCGCCCCGACGCCACGGCCGAGGTGATAGACGCCGATGGCTGGTTCCACACCGGCGACGCCGGCGTGATCGACACCCATGGCCAGCTGCGCATCATCGACCGCGCCAAGGACGTGGGCAAGATGAAGGGCGGCGCCATGTTCGCCCCCAACTACATCGAGAACAAGCTCAAGTTCTTCTCGCATGTGAAAGAGGCCGTGTGCTTTGGCCACGAGAAGGACAAGGTGTGCGCCTTCATCAACATCGACTTCGACGCCGTGGGCAACTGGGCCGAGCGGCAGAACCTGCCCTACGCCGGCTATGTGGACCTGGCCTCCAAGGCCAAGGTGCTGGAGCTGATCGCCGACTGCGTGGCCAAGGTCAACGCCGAGCTGGCGGCCGAGCCCGGCATGGCGGCCACCCAGGTGGCACGCTTTCTGGTGCTGCATAAAGAGCTGGACCCGGACGACGACGAGCTCACGCGCACGCGCAAGGTGCGGCGCAACTTCATCGCCGACAAATACGGCGTGCTGATTGACGCGCTGTACGACGGCAAGAGCGAGCAGTTCATCGAGACGCAGGTGAAGTTCGAGGACGGGCGCAAGGGCGCGGTCAGCGCCACGCTCAAGATCATCGACGCCAAGACCCACCCGGCCCGCGCCGCCGCCTGAGAAAGACACAGCATGACCAGCAAGAAGATCGGCGATGTCATTCTCGACATCCAGAACATCAGCCTGCGCTTTGGCGGCGTGAAGGCGTTAACGGACATCTCCTTCAACGTCAAAGAGCACGAGATCCGCGCCATCATCGGCCCCAACGGCGCGGGCAAGAGCTCCATGCTCAACTGCATCAACGGCGTCTATACGCCCTCCGAAGGCTCGATCACCTTCCGCGGCAAAACCTTTGCGCACATGAACAGCCGCCAGGTGGCCGAGATGGGCGTGGCGCGCACCTTCCAGAACCTGGCGCTGTTCAAGGGCATGAGCGTGATCGACAACATCATGAGCGGCCGCAACCTGAAGATCAAAAGCAATCTGCTGCTGCAGGCGCTGCGCATCGGCCCGGCCGAGCGTGAGGAAATTGCCCACCGCGAGAAGGTCGAGCACATCATCGACTTCCTCGAAATCCAGGCCTTTCGTAAGACCCCTGTGGGCCAGCTGCCCTACGGCCTGCAAAAGCGCGTGGACTTAGGAAGAGCCCTGGCCATGGAGCCGGAGGTGCTGCTGCTCGACGAGCCCATGGCCGGCATGAACGTGGAAGAAAAGCAGGACATGTGCCGCTTCATCCTGGACGTGAACGACGAGTTCGGCACCACCATAGTGCTGATCGAGCACGACATGGGCGTGGTGATGGACATTTCCGACCGCGTGGTGGTGCTGGACTACGGCAAGAAGATCGGCGACGGCGCGCCCGACGAGGTGCGCAACAACGAAGACGTGATCCGCGCCTATCTGGGCGCCGGGCATTGAGCGCAGGAGAGAACAACCATGGCCTTTTTTCTCGAAACCCTGATCGGCGGCCTGATGGCGGGCATGCTGTACTCACTCGTCGCGCTGGGCTTTGTGCTCATCTTCAAAGCCTCGGGCGTGTTCAACTTTGCCCAGGGCGCAATGGTGCTGTTTGCCGCGCTGGCAATGGCACGCTTTGCCGAATGGATCCCCAAATGGACGGGCATGGACAACATGATCCTCGCCAACCTGGTGGCATTCGTGCTGGCCGGGGCCGTGATGTTTGTCTGCGCCTGGGTGATCGAACGCCTGGTGCTGCGCCACCTGGTGAACCAGGAGGGCGCCACCCTGCTGATGGCCACGCTGGGCATCACCTACTTCCTCGAAGGCCTGGGCCAGACCATCTTCGGCAGCGACATTTACAAGATCGACGTGGGCATGCCCAAGGAGCCGGCGTTCCTGTTCGAGTCGATGTTTGAAGGCGGCGTGCTGGTGAACAAGGAAGACGTGATCGCCGCCGGCATTGCCGCTGCACTGGTGCTGCTGCTGAGCATCTTCTTTCAAAAGACCAAGACTGGCCGCGCGCTGCGCGCCGTGGCCGACGACCACCAGGCCGCGCAATCCATCGGCATTCCGCTCAACCGCATCTGGGTCATCGTCTGGTGCGTGGCCGGGGTGGTGGCGCTGGTGGCCGGAATGATCTGGGGCAGCAAGCTGGGCGTGCAGTTCTCGCTCACCACCGTGGCGCTGCGCGCGCTGCCGGTGGTGATCCTGGGCGGCCTCACGTCCGTGCCCGGCGCCATCATCGGCGGCCTGATCATCGGCGTGGGCGAGAAGCTGTCCGAGGTCTATCTGGGCCCCTTCGTCGGCGGCGGCATCGAAATCTGGTTCGCCTACGTGCTGGCCCTGGTGTTTCTGCTATTCCGACCCCAAGGACTCTTTGGGGAAAAAATCATCGACCGCGTGTAAGGGGAGTCGAACATGTTCTACAGAGAAAACGGCCAGTTCAAGACGAGCTACCGCGCCGACCAGCAGATCTTCCCGATCGCGCAGGATCGCATGGTCATCCTGGCCTTCCTGGCCGTGGCCTTTGTGCTCGTGCCCATGCTGGCCACTGATTATTTCTACCGCGCCATCCTGATCCCGCTGGTCATCATGTCGATGGCCGCCCTGGGCGTGAACATTCTGGTGGGCTACTGCGGCCAGATCTCGCTGGGCTCGGGCGCCTTCATGGCCGTGGGGGCCTACGGTGCGTTCAACTTCTTCGTGCGCTTTCCGGGCATGCCGTTGATTCCGGCGCTAATTCTGGGCGGCCTGTGCGCCACGTTCTTCGGCATTCTGTTCGGCCTGCCCAGCCTGCGCGTCAAGGGCCTGTACCTGGCCGTGGCCACGCTGGCGGCGCAGTTCTTCAGCGACTGGATGTTCCTGCGCATCAAGTGGTTCACCAACAACTCGGATTCGGGCTCGGTGTCGGTGAGCAACCTGCAATTCCTGGGCATGCCCATCGACAGCGCCATGAGCAAATACCTGTTCTGCCTGGGCCTGCTGGTGGTGGTGGCCCTCTTGGCCAAGAACCTGGTGCGCGGCGCCATCGGCCGTGAATGGATGGCCATTCGCGACATGGACGTGGCCGCCAGCGTGATCGGCATCCGCCCCATGTACGCCAAGCTCAGCGCGTTCGCCGTCAGCTCCTTCATCGTCGGCATGGCGGGCGCGCTGTGGGCCTTCGTGCATCTGAGCTCGTGGGAGCCGGCAGCGTTCTCGGTCGAGATCTCGTTCAAGCTGCTGTTCATGGTCATCATCGGCGGCCTGGGTTCCATCATGGGCTCGTTCTTCGGCGCTGCCTTCATCGTGGTGCTGCCCATCTTCCTGAACCAGTTCCTGCCGTCCTTCCTGGGGCTGTTCGGCATGGAGATTTCCACCGCCGGCCTGTCGCACGCCGAACTGATGATCTTCGGCGCCCTGATCGTCTGGTTCCTGATCGTCGAGCCGCACGGCCTGGCCAAACTGTGGTCCACCGCCAAGCAGAAGCTGCGCGTGTGGCCGTTCCCGCATTGATTTCCGTCCCGGCATTTCGCCTACTTCTAACCAGGAGACAACCATGAAGCTTTCCAAAATCGTGATCGCGGCCGCCGTCGTGGCCGCCGGCGCCTCTGGCGTGGCCACGAGCGCCTTTGCGCAAGCCAAGGAGCAGTTCTTCCCGCTGCTGTCGTACCGCACCGGCCCCTACGCCCCCAACGGCACGCCCTGGGCCAACGGCAAGCAGGACTATCTCAAGCTCATCAACGCTCGCGACGGCGGCGTCAATGGCGTCAAGCTGACCTTTGAAGAGTGCGAAACCGGCTACCTGACCGACCGCGGCGTGGAATGCTACGAACGCCTCAAGAGCCGTCCCGGCGTGACCCTGTTCGACCCGCAAGCCACCGGCATCACCTTCGCCCTGACCGAGAAGGCCCCCGTGGACAAGATCCCGCTGATGACGCTGGGCTACGGCCTGTCGGTCGCGCAGGACGGCATGGCCTTCAAGTGGAACTTTCCGCTCATGGGCAGCTACTGGACCGGCGCCGACATCCTGATCCAGCACATCGGCAAGAACGCCGGCGGCCTGGACAAGCTCAAGGGCAAGAAGATCGCCCTGGTCTATCACGACAGCCCGTTCGGCAAGGAGCCCATCCCGCTGGTGCAGGAGCGCGCCAAGATGCACGGCTTTGAGCTGCAGCTGCTGCCCGTGACCGCGCCCGGCGTGGAGCAGAAGGCCACCTGGCTGCAGGTGCGCCAGAGCCGCCCCGACTACGTGCTGTTGTGGGGCTGGGGCGTGATGAACTCCACCGCCCTGAAAGAAGCGCAGGCCACCGGCTACCCACGCGACAAGATGTACGGCGTGTGGTGGGCCGGCGCCGAGCCCGACACCCGCGACGTGGGCGACGGTGCCAAGGGCTACCACGCGCTGGCACTCAACGGCCATGGCACGCAGTCCAAGGTCATCCAGGACATCCTCAAGCATGTGCATGACAAGGGCCAGGGCACTGGCCCCAAGGATGAAGTGGGCTCGGTGCTCTACACCCGCGGCGTCATCATCCAGATGCTGGGCGTGGAGGCCGTGCGCCGCGCGCAGGAGCGCTTCGGCAAGGGCAAGGTCATGACCGGCGAGCAAGTGCGCTGGGGGCTTGAAAACCTGGCGCTCGACCAGAAAAAGCTGGACGCACTGGGCTTCAATGACGTCATGCGTCCGCTGTCCACCAGCTGCACCGACCACATGGGATCGACCTGGGCGCGCGTCCACACCTGGGACGGCAAGCAGTGGAAGTTCTCCTCCGACTGGTACCAGGCCGACGAGCAGATTCTCAAACCCATGGTCAAGGCCGGCGCGGATAAATACCTGGGCGACAAGAAGATGACGCGCCGCGAACCGGCGGATTGTCAGTCTTGAGCGCATCCCCCTGAGGCGCTGCGCGCCTTCCCCCTTCTCTCGAATCGCTGCGCGATTCGGGAAGGGGGACGGCCCCGGTGGACGGGCAAAGCCCGCTCCACGGCGCCTGCTGGCGCGGGCAGCGCCCGTTTTAGCGGCTGTGTTCACAGCCGCCAACCGAAAGGGTTGCACCCGCAGCCCTCCCGATTGGCACAGCGAAGGCAACACCATGGACTCCCAGAAAATCGTTCTCAGCGTCAACGGCATCGAGGTCATCTACAACCACGTGATCCTGGTGCTCAAAGGGGTATCGCTCTCGGTGCCCGAAGGCCGCATCGTCGCCATCCTGGGCGGCAACGGCGCGGGCAAGACCACCACGCTGCGCGCCATCTCCAACCTGCTCAAGGCCGAGCGCGGCGAGGTCACCAAGGGCAGCATCGAGCTGCGCGGCGAGCGCATCGAGAACCTCTCGCCCGCCGACCTGGTCAAGCGCGGCGTGGTGCAGGTGATGGAGGGGCGCCACTGCTTCGCCCACCTGACCATTGAAGAAAACCTGCTGACCGGCAGCTACACCCGCACCAGCAAGGGCGAGATCTCCGCCAACCTGGAAAAGGTCTATAACTACTTCCCGCGCCTGAAGACCCGGCGCACCAGCCAGGCGGCCTACACCTCGGGCGGCGAGCAGCAGATGTGCGCCATTGGCCGCGCCATCATGTGCAACCCCAACATCGTGCTGCTGGACGAACCCTCCATGGGCCTGGCGCCGCAGATCGTGGACGAGGTGTTCCACATCGTCAAAGACCTCAACAGCAAGGAAAAGGTCACCTTCGTGCTGGCAGAGCAGAACACCAACATGGCGCTGAAATACGCCGACTACGGCTACATCATGGAGAGCGGGCGCATCGTCATGGACGGCCCGGCGCACGACCTGGCCAACAACGAGGACGTGAAGGAGTTCTACCTGGGCATGGGCGGCGGCGAGAGAAAGAGCTTCAAGGACGTGAAGAGCTACAAGCGCCGCAAGCGCTGGCTGGCTTGAATCAAATTTGATAGCTGCTTGCGCTTTATACACAAGCGCTGGCGGCATATTTATATCTCAATCCAGAACGCACACGAAAGCATCCCATGAGCCAGTTCTACGACACCCTGGAAACCCGTACCCCGGCCGAGCGCGAGGCCGCGCACATGGCCGCGCTGCCGGGCCAGATTGCCCACGCCCAGCAGAGCAGCCCGGCGTTTGCCAGCATCCTGGCCGGCGTGGATGCCGCCAGCATCACCAGCCGCGCCGCACTGGCGCAACTGCCCGTGACACGCAAGTACCAGCTGCACGAGCGCCAGCAGGCCGAGCGCGCGCACAACGCCTTTGGCGGCTTTGCCAGCATAGGCTTTGGCGCCGCCATGCCGCGCGTGTTCGCCAGCCCCGGCCCCATCTATGAGCCCGAAGGCGCACGCGCCGACTACTGGCGCATGGCGCGCGCGCTGTACGCGGCCGGTTTTCGCGCCGGCGAGCTGGCGCACAACTGCTTCTCCTACCACTTCGTGCCCGCGGGCTCGATGATGGAATCGGGCGCGCACGCCCTGGGCTGCACGGTGTTCCCCGGCGGCACGGGCCAGACCGAGCAGCAGGTGCAGGCCATGGCCGAGCTGCGGCCCACCGGCTACATCGGCACGCCCAGCTTTCTGAAGATCATCCTGGAGAAGGCGGCCGAGATGGGCGTGCAGCTGCCCAGCGTGACCAAGGCGCTGCTGTCGGCCGAGGCCTTCCCGCCCTCGCTGCGCGACTGGCTGGCGCAGCAGGGCGTGCAGGGCTACCAGTGCTACGGCACGGCCGACCTGGGCCTGATCGCCTACGAGACCAGCGCGCGCGAAGGCCTGGTGCTGGACGAGGGCGTGATCGTGGAGATCGTGCGCCCCGGCACCGGCGACCCGGTGCCCGAGGGCGAGGTCGGCGAGCTGGTGATCACCACGCTGAACCCCGACTACCCGCTGATCCGCTTTGGCACCGGCGACCTGTCGGCCGTGCTGCCCGGCAGCTGCCCCACGGGCCGCACCAACACCCGCATCAAGGGCTGGCTCGGCCGCGCCGACCAGACCACCAAGGTGCGCGGCATGTTCGTGCACCCTGGCCAGATCGACCAGGTGGTCAAGCGCTTCCCGCAGGTCACCAAGGCGCGTCTGGTGGTCAGCGGCGAAATGGCCAACGACCAGATGACGCTGCAGGTGGAAACCACCGAGACCGCACCCGGCCTGGCCCAGCTGCTGGCAGAGGCGCTGCGCGAGGTCACCAAGCTGCGCGGCGAGGTCGAGATGCTTGCCCCGGGCGGCCTGCCCAACGACGGCAAGGTCATCGAGGACGCCCGCAGCTACCGCTGAGAGCCCCGACGCGCCGGGCGTGATTCCGGTTCCAAATCATTCGTGTCTAGGCGCAAAGCCGCAGGCAGTGCCGTAGCACGACAAGGCGAAGCAACAACGACGCGGATGATTTGGAAATGGAATGAGTCAGGCCGGCGTCAGCTGCGCGGATAGACTGCGCGCGCCGGCGAGGGCAGCGGCCTGGTGGACTTGGTGTTTTTCTGCATCGTCCGCCCACCCCATCCTGCCTATCATTGCGCGTCTTTTACAAGGAAGCTCCATGCACACCACCTTCAAGCTCGCCCTGGGCACGGCCGCCATCCTGGCCGCCTTCGGCGCGTCGGCCCAAACCTTCCCGGCCGCGGGCAAGTCCATCACCATCGTCGTGCCCTTCTCGGCCGGCGGGCCCACCGACCGCGTGGCGCGCGACCTGGCCGAGGCCCTGCGCAAGCCCCTGGGCGGCGCCACCGTGGTCATCGACAACTCGGCCGGCGCCGGCAGCACCATTGGCGCGGCCAAGGTGGCCCGTGCCCAGCCCGACGGCTACACCCTGCTGCTGAACCACATCGGCATGGCCACCATCCCCACGCTGTACCGCAAGCTGCCGTTCAACGTGCTCAACGACTTCGAGTTCCTGGGCATCGTCAACGACGTGCCCATGACCATCATCTCGCGCCCCACGCTGGAGGCGAAGAACTACAAGGAGCTGGCCTCCTGGATCGCGCAGAACAAGGAAAAGGTCAACCTGGGCCATTCCGGCCTGGGCTCGGCCGGCCACCTGTGCGGGCTGATGTTCCAGCACGCGCTGCAGTCGCACATGACGCCCGTGGCCTACAAGGGCGCGGCGCCGGCCATCACCGACCTGATCGGCGGCCAGATCGACCTGATGTGCGACCAGACCACCAACACCACGTCGCAGATCGAGGGCAAGAAGGTCAAGGCCTTTGCCGTGACCACCAGCAAGCGCCTGACGATGCCGGCACTGAAAGACCTGCCGACGCTGCAGGAGGGCGGCCTGAAGGACTTCAACGTCTCCGTCTGGCATGGCCTGTACGCCCCCAAGGGCACGCCCGCCGCCGTGGTCAAGGCCATCAACGACGCCCTGCAGGTGGCCGTGAAAGACCCTGAATTCATCAAGAAGCAGGAAGGCCTGGGCGCCGTGGTGGTGGCCGACAAGCGCGTGGAGCCGGCCGAGCACAAGAAGTTCGTGCAGGCCGAGATCGAAAAATGGGGTGTGGTGATCAAGGCCGCCGGCGCCTATGCCGACTGATACCTGATCAGCGCCAACCCGTTCAGTGCCCGGTGTGCCCGCACCGGGCGTTTTTTCTTGCCGCCTGCGGGTTACCCTGCTGGCATGGCCCGCCCCTGCGGACATACAAACGGCGTTTCTTCGTCCATACAAGGGAGGACTCATGCCCATCAA
>Ga0209608_1002537_pt1 | contig 12779 bp, 8 predicted proteins | sample AD_UKC130_MetaG_FD_184428 | JGI IMG/M metagenome (GOLD analysis project Ga0209608, IMG submission 184428) | Active sludge microbial communities of municipal wastewater-treating anaerobic digesters from Canada - AD_UKC130_MetaG (SPAdes) (version 2) | ecosystem: Engineered > Bioreactor > Anaerobic... | reverse complement strand
AAAAGGAAATTTTGCTGCTTGATGATGATCACAACGAACTTATTCTTCCGAAAACGGAACAAATCCCCAGTGATTTTTTCCATAAAGGAGATCACGTTCGTGCAGTGGTTGCTCGAGTAGAAAACAAGAACAATAATCCGAAAATCATTCTTTCCCGTACGTCGCCGGTATTTCTCGAAAGACTTTTCGAAATGGAAATACCTGAGATTGCGGACGGATTGATTACTATAAAAGGGATTGCACGCATCCCGGGCGAACGCGCCAAAGTAGCCGTAGAAGCTTATGACGATCGCATCGATCCTGTAGGCGCATGTGTCGGAATGAAAGGATTCCGAATTCATGGAATTGTACGCGAATTACGTAACGAAAACATCGATGTTATCAATTACACTAACAACACTACTTTATATATCCAACGCGCACTCAGCCCTGCAAAAATCAATTCCATTGTGGTGAAAGAAGACGAACGGCGTGCCGAAGTATTCCTTCCTCCCGAAGAAGTATCACTGGCAATAGGTAAAGGTGGAGCCAACATCAAATTGGCATCTATGCTTACCGGCTACAACATTGAAGTGTTTCGAGATATTGAAGGCTTGGACGAAGAAGATATCTATTTGGACGAATTCCGTGACGAAATAGACGGTTGGGTAATTGATCAGCTCAAACGTATCGGCTGCTCAACAGCTAAAAACGTATTGGCAATGGATCGCGAAAAAATCATCCTTGAAGCTGATCTCGAAGAAAATACTGTTGACGAAGTGTTACGAATATTGGCCTCGGAATTCGAAAATGATTACGAAGAAGACGAAAATTAATCTGTACTAATTTGCACCTTCATCGCAACACTACTGTTCACAAATCATAAAAAGTCTAATTTAATTATATGTCTATAAGGTTAATAAAAGTATCGAAAAATTTGAATGTAGGAATCAATAGTTTGGTTGAATTTCTACACACAAAAGGTATTAACATAGAAGCTAACCCAAACGCTAAAATCGAAGAAGAGCAGTATGAGTTGTTGATTGCAGAGTTTGGCAAGGATAAAAACATCAGAAAAGAAGTCGAAAAAAAACTCAAAAAACTTCACGAAAAAGAAAATAAAAAAGAAACTGTTGCTATTGAAGGATACGAATTGCCGGAAACAGAAACAAAAAAGAAGGTTGAAAAAGAAACTATCAAAACCGAAATACCGGATAGTTTAAAACCACATATCAATATTGTGGGAAACATAGATCTGGACGAACATAAGAAGAAAAAAGAAACTGAACCGGAAGAAAAAGAAATAACAGAAGAAGTTGAATCAAAAATTGAGCCCAAACTCGAGACATCAACCGAAGAAAAAGAAGAAATCGCAGCCAAAACAAAAACTGAAACTCAAAAAGTAAAAGTTGCTGACGAACAAATAACAACTGAAAAAGAAAAAGAAAAGAAAAAATCAGATATGGAAACCAAAGTTGTAAATGAGGAAGTTTCCAAAGAAAAACAAGCAAACGACGAAAAAATTATTGCTGAAGAAAAAACTATCGATAATAAGGATGAAGATGAGGATGAAGTTTTTCGCATCCATAACAAAAAATTGGAACCCAATCTGGTAATAAAAGGTTCAATTGATCTGGATGCAATAAACGAAAAAACACGACCCGCACGTAAAAGTCGTTCGCAACGAAGAAAAGAAAGACTCGAAAGAGAACAAAAAGCTCTCAACAGCAAAAGAGCAAAAGAAGAAAATATAAAGCTTTTGAAAAAAGAAAGTCTCGAGGAAAAACGAAAATCTGTAGACGAATTAGAAGAAAAAGGAAAGAAAAAGCGCAAACGTATTCGTAAAAGCAAAGTAAATATCGATAAGGCCAATACTTTTGACTCTTCTCAAAAAGGCCGAGGACGACGACGCCCTATACTCAGAAAACCAAATAAAACAGAAGTAAGCGACGAAGAAGTACAAAAACAGATTAAAGAAACACTGGCCCGCCTCACCGAAAAACGAGGCGGAAAAACTAGCGCAAAATATCGACGCGAAAAACGCGAAGCTTTTTCTCATAAACAACGAGAGAGAAATCTGCAAAAAGAACGCGAGAGTCATGTGCTTGAATTGACCGAATTTGTTACAGCGAACGATTTAGCCAATATGATGGACATTCCTGTAACTGACGTTATTTCTACTTGTATGAGTTTAGGAGTAATGGTCGCTATCAACCAACGACTCGATGCTGAAACTATTAATATTGTAGCCGACGAATTCGGTTTCAAAACAAAATTTGTAAGTGCCGATGTAATTGAAGCTATCGCCGAAGAAGAAGAAGACGATCCCAAAGATTTGGTTCCTCGTCCACCTATCGTTACCGTAATGGGACATGTGGATCACGGTAAAACTTCTTTGCTGGACAATATCCGAAATACCAATGTAATTGCAGGTGAAGCAGGAGGAATTACTCAACATATTGGAGCTTACAACGTTCAATTAAGCGATGGACGAAAAATTACTTTTCTCGATACCCCCGGACACGAAGCATTTACTGCTATGCGTGCACGAGGAGCTCAGGTTACAGACGTAGCTATTATTATTATAGCTGCCGATGACGATATTATGCCTCAAACAGTCGAAGCAATCAACCACGCAAGAGCAGCAGGTGTGCCTATTGTTTTTGCAATCAATAAAATCGATAAACCCGAAGCCAATCCTAACAAAATAAAGGAAAAATTGGCCGAAATGAACTATTTAGTGGAAGAATGGGGCGGAAAATACCAATCTCAGGATATATCGGCAAAAAAAGGTATCGGAGTGCCAGAACTACTTGAAAAAGTACTACTCGAAGCCGATCTACTCGAGCTGAAAGCAAATCCCAATCGTAAAGCAAAAGGTTCAGTAATCGAATCCTCGCTTGACAAAGGTAGAGGATATGTAGCTACCGTTCTTGTTCAAAACGGAACATTAAAACAAGGCGATATCGTACTGGCCGGCACCTACTACGGACGCATAAAAGCCATGTTTAACGAACGAAATCAACGTATAGAAAAAGCAGGACCTTCAGAGCCGGTACTTATCTTGGGATTGAACGGAGCACCGCAAGCAGGCGATACATTTTATGTAATGGAAAGTGAACAGGAAGCACGCTCTATTGCCAGCCGACGCGAACAATTACAACGTGAACAATCGCTACGTACACAAAAAATGCTGACACTTGATGATATCGGACGACGCATTGCTATTGGGAATTTTAAACAACTAAACATCATTGTGAAAGGCGACGTGGACGGATCTGTAGAAGCCCTATCGGATTCGCTTATGCAATTGTCCACAGAAGAAATTCAAGTAAATGTGATTCATAAAGCTGTTGGCCAGATATCGGAATCGGATGTTACTTTGGCAGCTGCATCAGACGCTGTTATTATCGGATTCCAGGTACGCCCTTCACTGACAGCTCGCAAAGAAGCCGAGAAAGAAGGAGTCGAATTTCGTCTATATTCCATTATTTATGATGCAATAGAAGATGTAAAATCTGCTATGGAAGGTATGCTTTCACCCGATATCAAAGAAGAAGTGACAGGTAACCTGGAAGTACTCGAAACATTTAAAATCCCCAAGGTGGGTACTGTTGCGGGATGTATCGTGAAAGATGGAAAAATAAAACGTACAAGCAAAATCCGACTGATCCGTGACGGCATCGTTATTTATACCGGAGAATTGGATTCGTTGAAACGCTTTAAAGATGACGTAAAGGAAGTTGCGGCAGGATATGAGTGTGGATTAAGCATTAAGAATTTTAACGATATAAAAATAGGCGATGCAATAGAATCTTACGAAGAAGTAGAGGTGAAAAAAACATTGTAAAAAACAACACTTTATATATTAAAAACCAGTTGACATTGTAATTTATAATTCTCTACCTTGATAGCAGCATCTGTCACTTTCGGCAGATGCTGCTACAACACACAGAGAAACAAATTGCACATTGATGGGGAAAACAATAAACAAAAATCAAAAAATTGTTTTTATTATGACAAAGAAAGTTCTATTAAGCGCAAGTGCTCTCATTTTCGTATTAACCGCCACAGCAATAGCTCAAAATGTTTATACGGTTGCCTATGTAAATACGATTGAACTAATTAATTCCTTCCCCGAAAAATCTAAAGCCACCGAAAAACTTATTGCACTCAGCAATAGTTACAAGGAAGAATTGCTGCTAATGCAGAATGAATACAATAAAAAATATTCCGATTTTATCACCTATCAAAGTTCAATGGCCGAAAATATCAAACTGCGCCGCATGCAAGAACTAACCGATTTGGAAAATAAAATCCACGAATTCATGAAATTGGCGCAAAAAGATATCGAAGAACATGAAAAAATTTTGTTGGAACCCATTAAAGAAAGAATTAAGGAGGCTGTACGCATCGTGGGCATTGAACAAAATTTTACGGTGATTTACGACTTAGCCGATCCGGCTATAATTTTTGTTACCCCAAATGCCATAGATGCCAATCCGCTTGTAAAAATAAAATTGGGTATTAGATAATCGGCATTGGTAATATTGAAATCCAAAACAAAAAACACAGTGAGAAACAATTTTAGCCGAAAAAAAGGTGGCATTGGTGTTTTTGATTCAGGTTACGGTGGGCTTACTATATTATCGGAAATTCGATCATTGATGCCACAATACGATTACATTTATTTGGGAGACAATGCACGAGCTCCATATGGCAACCGGTCCTTTGAATTAGTATATCGATTCACGCTACAAGCGGTCGAATGGTTTTTTTCACAAAATTGTCATTTGGTTATTCTGGCATGCAACACTGCTTCGGCTAAAGCGTTACGAAGCATTCAACAAAACGACCTGCCACTTCTTGATCCCCAACGACGCGTATTGGGCATCATCCGACCAACGGCGGAAAACATAAATGCATTCACAAAAACCGGTCATATAGGTGTCTTCGGTACAGAAGGCACTATTCAATCTCGATCTTACGAACTAGAAATCAAAAAATTATACCCTTGTCTTACAATCATCGGTGAAGCCTGTCCTATGTGGGTACCTTTAGTAGAAAACAATGAATACGATAAACCGGGCGCCGATTATTTTGTAAAACAACATATCGACCGCTTATTAGAAAAAGATCCTCTCATCGATACTATCATTCTTGGTTGCACACATTATCCATTCCTACAAAAAAAAATAAAACACTACTTACCGAAACATATCCACGTGATTGCTCAAGGTAAGTATGTTGCCGAAAGCCTAAAAAATTACCTTGCATGTCACCCTGAAATGGATGAAAAATGTACAAAAAACGGCACTATCCGGTTCTTCACTACCGAATCACCTGAAAAATTCTCCCAACAAGCATCGCTTTTCCTTAATAAAAAAATAGAAGCTCAAAACATTAATATCGATACACTGTGTTAAATTGGTTTGACATCATCGTAGCAATTGCATTGATCGGTGCCTTTGCAAGTGGATTCAGGCAAGGATTAATCAGGCAATTGATAAATTGCGTTGGCCTAATATTAGCAATCGTTTTTGCAGGGCAATTGGCAAAAATCATCTTGCCATGGTTTTCGCAAATCACCAAAATGTCACACAATATAGTTTCCGTAATTTCTTATCTTTCGGCGTTTGCAATCATCATGGCAATCATATCTTTATGCGGGAGCGTCATACAAAAATTTGTAACGATTATTCATCTTGGCTTTTTTAATAAATTATTAGGATCTGTAATATCTATAGGAACTACTGCAATAATACTCAGTCTGATTCTTAATCTACTATTGATGCTGGATCCGAAAGAGAAAATCATAAAAAAAGAAACCAAACAAAATTCATTTTTTTATGAACGTATACAAATTGTTATTCCTACTTTTGTACCGTACATAAACAAAGAGATCTGGAAACAATGCATTCCCGGAGAATACAAGGGTAAAACAATTCAAACTTTTTTACCTACTTTGCAGAAGAATCAAAATCGGATATTTATTCCTCACCCAAATAAGAAACAATTATGTTGACACACAAAGAAGGCAAACGTGTACTTATTAAATGGCTAATTGTATTTATTTTGCTAAACAGTATTCTGTTTGCCTTTTGCCCGGTAAGGATTCTCAATTTTATTATCTTTGCCGTGACTGCAATCCTATACGCAACAATGGTAAACTTCTACAAAAAACCAAAAAGAATATACTCCGGACAACTCCTTGGGTGGGTGAATGCACCTGCCGACGGAAAAATCGTAACCATAGAAAAAGTATTTGAGAAAGATTTTCTGCAACAAGAATGTATCCAGATATCTGTGTTCATGTCGCTATTTAATGCACATTCAAATTGGGTTCCTGTAACCGGGAAAGTAATCCATTTATCTCACGATATGGGGCGATTTCATGCTGCATATTTACCCAAATCAAGTAGAGATAACGAACGAACAAACATTATTTTTGAAACACCCGATGGCCATAGGATACTAACACGACAAATAGCCGGAGCTATAGCAAAACGCATCGTAACTTATGTAAAAGAGGGCGAAAATTATAATATTGCTGATCCTTTGGGATTTATAAAATTAGGTTCTCGTGTGGACGTCTTTCTCCCTATTGACAGCGAGATTCTAGTCACAATGAAACAACAAGTACGTGCAAACAAAACCTTTTTGGCTCGCTTGCCTCAAAAAAAATCTAAAAATTAAATAATACAAATCTGTGCATTAAAATACTTTACAGCGTTTCGAGAAAATATTGCTATTTTTGCATTGTTATTTTTCAACTAAGTTACTGAGATTGAAGAAATCTCAAATCATAAATTATATATCCCTATGTCGACATTACGGTTTAAAGCAATAGAAAAAGCATCACAACACTCGCCTGTGGAAATTTCGGCTCCCGGCAAATTACCATCCGAATATTACGGGAAATATGTTTTTAATAAAAAACAAATGGTTAAATTTCTTTCCAAAGAAACGATGCAAACAGTCTTAGAAGCTATTGATAAGGGGGTAACCCTTCAACGAGAAATTGCCGATCATGTAGCCGTGGGCATGAAAATGTGGGCGCTTGAAATGGGTGCAACACATTATACACATTGGTTTCAACCATTAACAGACAGAACTGCTGAAAAACACGATTCGTTTATCGAATATGCAGAAGGATCTGATGTGGATGTTATCGAAACTTTTTCGGGAAAACTTCTCGCACAACAAGAACCTGATGCTTCTAGCTTTCCCAGCGGTGGAATCCGCAATACATTTGAGGCACGAGGTTATACCGCATGGGATCCGTCTTCGCCGGCTTTCATTATGGACGACACACTGTGTATTCCTACCGTTTTCATTTCTTATACAGGCGAAGCACTTGACTATAAAACCCCTTTACTAAAAGCACTGTCAGCCATAGATAAGGCAGCCGTTGAAGTTTGCAAACTCTTCGATCCCAATGTAAAAAGAGTATATTCGTATCTGGGATGGGAACAAGAATATTTCCTTGTTGATCAGGCATTATACGAAGCCCGCCCGGATCTGGTACTTACGGGGAGAACCTTGATGGGACACGAGAGTGCCAAAAATCAACAACTCGAAGATCATTATTTCGGTGCAATACCTCCACGGGTGGCTGCTTTCATGCGTGAAGTAGAAGTTGAAGCTTACAAATACGGCATTCCACTAAAAACTCGGCACAATGAGGTTGCACCCAATCAGTTTGAAGTTGCCCCTATTTTCGGTGAAACCAATTTGGCAGTAGATCAAAATTTACTGCTAATGACACTGATGAACAAAATCGCGACCAAGCATCATTTCAAACTTCTACTCCACGAAAAACCGTTTGACGGCATCAACGGATCAGGTAAACACAGCAACTGGTCACTTGGCACAGACACAGGTATAGGATTATTTACCCCTGGGAAAACAGCAAATGAAAATCTTCAGTTCGTAACGTTCCTAGTAAATACTCTCATGGCTGTGTATAAATACAACGGACTCTTGAAGGCATCCATCATGTCTGCTCAAAATGCTCATCGTTTAGGCAAAAACGAAGCCCCTCCTGCCATAATCTCGGTCTTTCTTGGCAAGCAAATTTCAACTGTATTGGATAAAATTGAATATAGCTCAGAAAATGATGAAATTACAGTGGACGAATTGAAAAAAATGAAATTAGGAGTATCTCATATTCCCGAAGTATTAATTGACAACACCGACCGCAACCGCACTTCACCCTTCGCTTTTACCGGCAACCGCTTCGAATTTAGGGCTGTGGGTGCATCGGCAAACTGCTCAACGGCCATGATCGTTTTAAATGCCGCTGTAGCTGCCCAATTGATCGATTTTAAGAAAGAGGTGGACAAAAAAATGAAAAAGGGAATGAAAAAAGAAGAAGCAATTTACGACACCATCCGACTTTATATTAAAGAAAGCAAACCCGTTCGCTTTGAAGGGAACAGTTATAGCGAAGAATGGAAAAAAGAAGCCGAAAGACGCGGTCTCGATTGCAAAACCAGCGTACCTTTAATTTACGATGCTTACACCTCAGAAGACTCAGTAAAAATGTTCGAAAGCACCAAAGTTATGACAAAAAAAGAACTGGAAGCGCGAAATGAAGTAAAATGGGAAACTTACACCAAAAAAATACAGATCGAAGCTCGAGTTCTAGGCGATCTATCCATTAATCATATCATTCCGGTGGCTACACGCTATCAATCGGTTTTGCTGGACAATATTTGTAAAATGAAAACCGTTTTTGATAAAGAAAAGGCAGACGAATTAGCCAAAGAAGATACTTCACTCATCGAAGAAATAGCAACACATATTGCGGCCATCAAAAAAAATGTGGACGAGATGGTAGCTGCACGAAAAGTAGCCAACAAAATTGAAGATACAAGAGAAAAAGCTATAGTTTATCACGATGAGGTTCTCCCCTACTTCGACATTATTCGTTATCATGTAGACAAACTTGAACTCATCGTTGACGATCAAATGTGGCCACTACCCAAATATCGCGAATTGTTGTTCACTAATTGATAGACAACCTATCATGTCAAAATCGGTAAAGGAAGAACGATAAAATTAACAGTAACGGTTAATTTTATCGTTCTTTCCCTATTTATTTAAACATACTCCTCGCCAAAACGAAATTTTACTTCCGTCACAAAATGTTTAATACGCTGTTCCTCACTTTTTTTACAAATAAGCAAGGCATTATCCGATTCAGCCACAATATAGTCTTCTAACCCTTGAACAACAACCACTTTACCGTCGCTCATCGCAACAATATTGCCATAACTTTCAAAATACAAGGCTTTACAATTTAAGCTCGCATTGTTGTTTTCGTCCTTTTCTGCCATCTCGTGCAGCGATCCCCATGTCCCCAAATCGCTCCATCCGAAATCGGATGTTATGACATAAACATTTTCAGCCTTTTCCATGATACCGTAGTCGATGGAAATATTTGGACAAACTGGAAAACAGGCATCGATAAATTCTTTCTCCTTAGGAGTATTAAACAGATCCTTACCCTCATTAAACTTGTTAAAGACATCGGGTAAATAATTTTTAAAAGCTTCCAAAATAGTATTCACATTCCATAGAAAAATTCCCGAATTCCACACAAATTCTCCACTCTCGTAAAATTTTTGAGCCAGTTCACGATCCGGTTTTTCTGTAAACGTTTTTACTTTGTGAATACCGTCGATATGCTCTTCGCTCACTTGAATATATCCATAACCTGTTTCAGGTCGACTCGGTTTAATACCCAATGTCAACAATACCGGATTTTTTGCCACAAACTCCAAGCCTTTTTTAATATCGGCAATAAACTGATCCTCCTTTAATATCAAATGATCGGATGGTGCAACCACGATATTGGCATTCGGGTCAATCGCTCTGATCCGATAACACGCAAAAGCAACACAAGGCGCTGTATTCCGTCTCATTGGCTCTTTTAGTATCTGACTATCTGACAATTCAGGTAGCTGTTGCCGTGTAATTTCGGCATACGCATCGTTAGTTACGATAAAAATATTCTCTACAGGAACGATCTTTTTAAATCGATCAAAAGTACTTTGCAATAATGATCTTCCTGTTCCAAAAAAGTCCAAAAACTGTTTGGGCTTTTGTTCTTTACTAAAAGGCCAGAAGCGACTTCCCACGCCTCCGCTCATAATTACACAATAATTGTTGTTTCTCATCATCAATGTTAAAAAATTAATACCCTATATTGATTTTGTTTATTTCAAAAAATTCACGGAGTTCTCGTGTTAAAATTTTTGCAACTCCTTTTATCCTCGCATCCTTTCATGCTCTAAAGGTAGAGAATAAAAATAGATTTACAAAGCCGTTCACTTCAAAAAAATAGAGAAAAGAGTTTTTATTTACCAAAAATATATGTACTTTTGCATCCGATCATTTCACGATAAGCCCAGATGGCGGAATTGGTAGACGCGCTGGTCTCAAACACCAGTGGACTCACCTCCATGCCGGTTCGATCCCGGCTCTGGGCACAAATAATAAACGCTAAGGCTTTGTAAAAACCTTAGCGTTTTTCGTTTTGTCGATATGCTTAATGTCTACGATTCACAACAATATGTTTTATATTGCAATATAAGCAGTATAAACATGACATAAAAAAATAGCCCAACAATTTATGCCGAAAAATTACTTCCTGAAAGGAGGCTTAACAACTTCTGCTTTAACAGGTTTGTTACGGATCTTGATGTAAATGGGTGTTCCGGGCTTAGCATATTCGGGTTTTACGTATCCCAAGCCGATGCCGACTTTCAACACAGGCGAAATGGTGCCGGAAGTGACCTGTCCTATTTTTTCGTGATTCTCATTCAGAATTTCATAACCTTGGCGCGGAATTCCCTTATCAATCATGGTAAAACCGCACAATTTACGTGTCACGCCGGCTGCTTTTTCTGCTTCGAGCGCTTTGCGCCCAATAAAATCATTGCCATCTACAAATTTGGTAATCCATCCCAATCCAGCCTGAAGAGGAGTAGTTGTTTCATCAAGCTCATTCCCGTAAAGGCAAAAACCCATTTCCAAACGCAGCGTATCTCTGGCCCCCAAGCCGGCAGGTTTTATTCCGAATTCTCTCCCGGCATCAAAAATAGCATCCCATATCTGTCTCCCAAATTCAGGATAGAAATAGAGCTCAAAACCACCCGCACCGGTATATCCCGTATTTGAAATAATCACATTGTCCACTTCGGCAATTTTCCCGGTAACAAAAGAATAATAAGGGATGGCCGAAAGATCGATATCGGTAAGTTTCTGCAACGTATCCTCGGCTTTCGGTCCTTGTATGGCCAATTGTGCCATGTGATCGGATGCATTTTCGAGTTCTGCCCCCATTGTATTTTGTTTCTGACACCAATCCCAATCTTTTTCAATATTAGCTGCATTGACCACCATCATGTATTTTTGGTCTTCGTAATGATACACCAAAAGATCATCGATGATACCTCCGTTTTCATTCAACATGCAGTTGTATTGCGCTTTTCCAACACCTGCTGCAAAAATATCGTTTGTGCTTATTCGTTGAACAAACTCGGCAGCTTTTGGTCCTTTTACCCAAAACTCACCCATATGCGACACATCAAAAACGCCTACCGCATTCACTACCGTCAAATGTTCATCAATAATTCCGGAATACTCGATAGGCATGTTGTATCCCGCAAATTCGTGCATTTTTGCGCCTAGCGCAATATGCAAATCCGTGAAAGGTGTTTTTTTCATATTCGTATAATGTTAATTATGATTCTTCAGCAACTGTTTCTATGATTTTTTCAATTACTTGCGTCGCTTTTTCCATTGAGCGAATGGGGATAAATTCATATCTGCTGTGAAAATTAAGTCCACCTGTGAAGATATTAGGACAAGGCAATCCCATAAACGACAAACGTGCTCCATCTGTACCTCCGCGAATAGGCTTCACCTTAGGTATTACCTCAACCTTTTGCATGGCACGAAGAGCATGCTCGACAACATGCTTTACAGGTTCTATTTTTTCGCGCATGTTGTAATACTGATCGCGCAATTCGAGTTGCAAACGATTTGAATAACGTTCATTCAGGAAATTCACCGCCTCCTGCAGGATTTTTTTGCGCTTTTCAAACTTACTGCGATCGTGATCGCGAATAATAAACGACAGCACAGCCTCGTCCACTGTTCCATTGAAAGAAATCAAATGGAAAAAGCCCTCATACCCTTCTGTAAATTCGGGGCGTTCATTTGCAGGCAGCATATTTATCAATTCGTTAGCCACAAACAACGCATTGATCATTTTGTTTTTGGCGTATCCGGGATGCACATTCCGTCCTTGAATTGTAACTTTTGCCGAAGCAGCATTAAAATTCTCATATTCAAGTTCGCCAATTTCTCCTCCATCAACAGTATACCCCCACTCGGCGCCAAATTTTTGCACATCAAATTTATCGGCTCCACGACCAATTTCTTCATCGGGCGTAAACGCCACTCGCACTTTGCCATGTTTAATTTCAGGATGATCGATAAAATATTGCATGGCAGTTACTATTTCAGCAATACCCGCCTTATCGTCAGCACCCAGCAATGTGGTACCATCGGTAACAATCAAATCTTCACCCACATAATTCAATAATTCAGGAAAATCGTTAGGCGAAAGAACAATATTTTGCTCCTCGTTAAGCAAAATATCCTCTCCATCGTATTGTTGAACAATACGTGGTCTTACATTTTCGCCGCTCATATCGGGACTTGTATCCAGATGAGCAATAAACCCAATAGTCGGAACATGTTCATCGGTATTTGCCGGCAATGTT
>Ga0209608_1002524_pt1 | contig 12825 bp, 9 predicted proteins | sample AD_UKC130_MetaG_FD_184428 | JGI IMG/M metagenome (GOLD analysis project Ga0209608, IMG submission 184428) | Active sludge microbial communities of municipal wastewater-treating anaerobic digesters from Canada - AD_UKC130_MetaG (SPAdes) (version 2) | ecosystem: Engineered > Bioreactor > Anaerobic... | reverse complement strand
TCTTTTGGTGGGACCGGAGCATGGTCGGCTCATTCCGGCGGCGGCCCTGCTGGGGGGTGCATTTTTGGTGGTCTGCGACACAGTGGCGCGAACCGTCCTTGCTCCCACAGAAATTCCCGTCGGTGTCATCACGGCCCTGCTCGGTGGACCTTTCTTTCTTTGGTTACTCTTCACGCGGCCGCTTTCCTGGGAATGGCTTTCCTGATGCATCGTTGGTCGCGACTATAAGCCCATGCGGCTAGGGCGGGGCGTGGCCCTCCGTCATTGATGTGGCCTGTCGCAACTCTGGAACTTGGCCGACAAACCGTTACAATTCGTACCAAGGCCGGTCACGCTGGGAGGACGTGACAGGTTGGTCGGGGTCGGATCCGACTGTGGGAAGCAGCGAGTATTGGGTTCTCGGTCAAGAGGAGATGAACTCATGGAAATGCGATTTCTCGGTGATACGGGGGTGCGAGTTTCGGTGCTTTGCTTGGGCACCATGACGTTTGGAAAGAACCAGTGGGATTTCGGCGACCTGAAGCTGCCCGCGGTTAAGGAGATGGTCCACGCCTGCCTGGACGCGGGGGTCAATTTTATCGACACAGCGGACGTGTATTCGCTGGGCGAATCGGAGGAGCTCCTGGGGCAGGCGATTGAGGGAATTCGCAAGGATTTGATCATTGCGACAAAGGTCCGCATGAGGATGAGCAACAAGCCCAACGAAATCGGCCTCTCACGCCACCACATCCTCAATTCCTGTGATGCGAGTCTCAAGCGGTTGCGGACCGATTACATCGACCTTTATCAGGTCCACATTTGGGACCCAGTGACTCCACTGGAAGAGACGTTGCGGGCCTTGGACGATTTGGTCCGTTGGGGGAAGGTGCGTTACATTGGCGTTTCGAACTTTGCCGCGTGGCAGGTGATGAAGGCCCTGGCGATTTCTGATAAGCACGACTGGGTTCGCTTTCAATCGTTACAGGCCTTGTACAATCTCGCCTTTCGTGACATTGAGGTGGAGCTCGTCCCACTTTGCCAGGACCAACACCTGGGGATTTTGCCCTGGAGTCCGCTGGCCTTTGGCCTCTTGACCGGGAAATACCGTCGCGGCGAGCCCATCCCGGAAGGGACACGCATGCAAGGTCCTCTAAAGGACTTTTTGCCCACAGACTGGGATCGGCTCTACAAGATTGTCGATGTCCTACGGGAGATTGCCTCGGGGCACGGCGTGCCTATTGCGGCGGTTGCACTGGCTTGGCTGATTCACAAGCCCGCCGTAACCTCCGTCATCATTGGTGCCCGCACCATGGATCAATTGCGGGAGAACCTCAAGGCTGCGGAGGTCAAGTTGGGACCCGATGAGATGAAACGCCTCGACGAAGTGAGTGCCATCCCCGCACCATATCCGCAGTGGATGATTGCTACGGTCGGGCAAGATCGGTAGACTAGGCCGCGTGAAGAGCAAGGGTTCCAGCCCGGTTGCTGGACGCATCCCGGGGGCGGCTGCGCCTAGCGATTGGGTTTTGGTTGACGGACTACGGACGTGGGAGCTGCTTCGCCGCAGATTCTCGCAGATTTTTGTCACGTTTAATTTTTCTGTTTCGCCGGTTTAATGCCCGCGGAGTGACTTCCGTGAGTGGTTGGGTTATGTGCTTTGCCGAATGGATCAAGTTTGTCTGTCTCGTCTCAATGATAACGGCTGTGAGCCTCGTTGCTGGGCCGTGGGATGCCATCGCCAACGATGGGCCACGAATGACCCAATTGCCACGCTTGGTGTGGTTAGCCTCGGAGGTCCCGCGTTGGAAGAAGATCGAGGGTCGCATCGACTGGCCCAAGACCTATGTCAATCCATTTGATCCCGCCGAGGTGACTGTTGATGTTGTGGTGACGGCTCCGGATGGTAAGACCTTCCTTCAGCCGGCCTTTTGGATGGAAGATTTTGTCTGGCGATCGATGGGGCGTTCGCGCGGAGGCGAATGGTTCTATCCCCAAGGCAGGCCCTTTTGGATGGTAAGATTGACGCCCACGCTTCCAGGCACCTATCATGTGAGGGCCCGCGTCAAAGACCGGGACGGGACGGCAGAATCGAGCGTGGCAACCTTCCGATGTCAGGACGCCCCCGGTCACGGTTTTCTCCGCGTGGCAAAGAGCGATCCACGATTCTTCGCCTTCGACGACGGTACACCGTTTTTTGCAATTGGGCAGAATCTTGCCTTCATCGGGAGCAATAGCCAGTATTTCACGTTAAGGGGTGCCATCGAGGCCTTCACACGCCTGGCCGACAACGGAGCGAACTTCCTTCGCATTTGGACGTGTTGTGACGACTGGGCCATGTGCATTGAAGGTCGCAAGAGTGCCTGGGGCCGCAGTTGGTCCTGGCGTCCATCGTGGGTCGATCGGCCTGAGTACGTCCCCCAACCCGATTTTCGCCAAGTGCCTCCGTTTGCCCATCTCGCCGTCAACAAAGTGATTCGACTAACTCCCGAGGCAGTGCGGCCCGATCCTTCCCATCGGGTGGCGGTTCAGCCCAACACCTCGTACGTCTGGTCACTCGCCGTGTGGGCAGATCGAATGACTGAGATTCGCTCGCGGATTCTAGGAAAAGAAGTCGTGTTTTCGCTCGGGGCCGACGAGATCAAACGTTGGGTCGTCAAAGAGGCAACGCTCACTTCGGCGGATGACGCTTGGTGGCTTGGCCCTGTGGAAATCTCACTGGGGCAAACGGGCGGGGCTCGTCCCGAGGTTTATCTTGCCGGGATGTCCCTGCGTGATGCGGCAACAGATCGGGAGCTCCTTTGGGAAGCCGAGATCGACCGTCCCCTTCTTGGCCGATACAACGCCGTCGATTGCTTCATGCTGGATCAATTGGTTACAGCCGCCGAAGAGAAAGGTATTTATCTTCAGCTATGTCTGCTGACCCGCGATCTCTACATGTCGCGTCTCCGCGATCCTGCCAGTGAGGTCTATCGGGCAGCCATTGAAGATGCGAAACGGACATTTCGTTATGCCGTGGCGCGTTGGGGGTATTCGCCCACGGTAGCCGCTTGGGAATACTGGAACGAGATCGATCCGGGCTTGCCCACCGATCGTTTTTATGAAGAGCTGGGCCAATATTTGGAAGAGATCGACCCTTATCGCCACCTGCGGACAACAAGCACTTGGGGACCTTCGCCCAAGGACTGTCGCCATCCGCGGCTGGATATTGCTGAGGTCCATTATTACCTACGCCCCCAGGATCGTCAGCGGATACGGGACGAAGTTGCCGCCGTTTTGGACCGAACGGCGTTCCTCCGCGAACATGCCCCACAGAAACCGGTGCTCATCGGGGAATTCGGATTGGCCGACGACCAATGGCGCGAGGACGCCCAAATGTCTCAAGATACACAGCTCCTGCACTTTCACAATTCCCTTTGGGCCTCGCTGGTCTCGGGCGGCTCGGGCACGGTCATGTTTTGGTGGTGGGATCGTCTCGATCGCATGAACGCCTATCCCCATTACTTGCCGCTTGCCCGTTTTGCCGAGGTTATTCCCTTTACCCGAAAACCGCTCCAACCAGGTGTGTGGAGAGATGAGGCAGAAGGCATCCGCATCCTTGGTTTGGTCGCCGAGGACTGCGGCTACTATTGGATTGTTCGTGATCGTGGGACATGGTTGAGTCACTTGCGGGGTGAGCCGTCCCCGGAGAACGCCTCGGCAAAGGTCCACCTCCGTGGTTTGAAACCCGGTCACTATCAGGCCACATGGTGGGACACTTGGAAGGGCCTGAAAACGGCTCAGGTGCCAGTGGATATCCCCGCTGACGGGCGAGAGATACAGCTTGAAACCCCTGCTTTTACCCACGACATTTCCGTTCAGATAGAAAAGAAACCGTAAGTTCCACGCCCAATGAAGGCGAGAGCTGGCGTCGGTGTGCGATAACCCCAAACTGTGATCCGAGAAGGAGTCGCGTGATTATGCGATGGACATGTGTCGTTGTGGCTTGTGTGCTGTCAATTACGGCAGGACCGGGTTTTTGCCGAGAGATTCATGTCGCGCTTCGCGGCAACGATTCCAACGACGGGACGCCAGAACGTCCCCTGCGAACAATCTCGGCGGCTGCCCAACTTGCCCAGCCTGGCGATACGGTAATTGTCCATGCCGGAATCTACCGCGAGGAGGTGGCGCCGCCCCGGGGAGGCCTTTCCGATGAGCAACGTATTACCTACCAAGCGGCCCCGAATGAACAGGTCGAAATCCGTGGGTCGGAAGTCATCAAGGGGTGGACCAAGGTAGAAGGCGATGTCTGGCAGGTCGTGATCCCCAACACGTTTTTTGGGAACTTCAATCCTTATGCCGACGTGATCAAAGGAGATTGGTTTAGCCCGCGGGGACGGGTGCATCACACGGGGGCGGTGTACCTCAATGGAGAATGGCTTGCCGAGGCTGCCAGTAAGGAGGACCTTTTCAAGCCCTCGTCGGGTTTGCGATGGTGGTTTGCCGAGGTTGATGAGGAAAAGACCACGATTTGGGCGCAGTTCCCCGGGGTCGATCCGAACCGAGAAACCGTGGAGATCAACGTCCGGCAAACCGTCTTTTATCCACGAACGCCAGGGTGCAATTACATCACCGTTCGTGGTTTTATCATGCGTCATGCGGCCACACCCTGGGCACCGCCCACAGCCCAACAAATCGGGCTGATCGGTACGCACTGGAGCAAAGGTTGGATCATCGAGAACAACGTCATTAGCCACTCCATTTGCTGTGGAATCACACTTGGCAAATATGGCGACGAATTTGATAACACGTCAGCCAATACGGCCGAGGGCTATGTGCAAACGATCAATCGGGCCCTGGCCAATGGGTGGCATCGAGACAATATTGGCCACCACATCGTCCGTAACAACATCATTTCCCATTGCGAACAGGCCGGGATTGTCGGCAGTTTGGGGGCGGCCTTTTGCGAAGTGACCGACAATGTGATCCACGACATTCACATGCGGCGACTCTTTTCCGGGGCGGAAATGGCCGGGATCAAGTTCCATGCTGCCATCGATACGCTGATTGCCCGCAATCACATTTTCCGTACCTGCCGGGGATTGTGGCTTGACTGGATGGCCCAAGGAACGCGGGTCCACGCCAATCTCTTTCATGACAACGACGAAGACCTGTTCGTGGAAGTCAACCATGGTCCCTTTGTGGTGGATAACAATCTGTTCCTTTCCAAACTGAATCTGCGTGATATGTCACAAGGTGGTGCCTATCTTCACAATCTGTTTGCGGGGGCGATCACCGTTTGCCCCGAACCCAATCGCAAAACGCCGTTCCATCCGCCACACAAAACAGAGGTCGCCGGGTTGGCGAGCATCCAGGGTGGGGACAATCGGTTCCTGAACAATGTCTTTATCGGTCGGGGTGAAAACACGCCCATGCCGGAGGGGGCCCCTGCCCCACGACGGACCTGGATCACAGGATTTGGACTGTCAGCCTACACCGCCCAGGCCATGATGAATCTGACCGAGGGCAATATTTACCTCGATCATGCGCCACCTGCTCAAAACGAGGCAAACTCCTTAGAGATCAAGGAAGCCCCCTTCTGCCGGCTCATGGCCGATGAGGGTATGGTTTTTCTCACGCTGACGACGTCTGCGGATTGGGCTAACGCGGGGAGGGAAATCGTCACGGCCGCCCGACTTGGTCAGACAGCCGTCTCGCAGCTTCCTTATGAGAACTACGATGGGCGGAACTTGGTCATCGATACAGATTACTTTGGTCGGCCGCGAACAGCCCCCACACTAGCAGGCCCGTTTTCTCAACTAGAAGTGGGCGAAGTCACGCTCAAGGTCTGGCCGCATTGATCGCCTCAAGGCTGATCTTGGCGAAGTTCCGGGGGCAACTGGAAGTGGACGTTTTCTGTGCGGATGACACGCTCCTCCACGGTGGCGAAAAAATGTGCACGGAGAAACTCAATACATCCTTGCACGAGATGTTCCGGGGCGCTGGCCCCCGCCGTGATTCCGACCGTTTGTTCCGCTGAAAACCACTCCTTTTTAAGATCCTCCGGACCATCAACAAGATAGGCGGGGATACCCGTCCTTTGGGCAATCTCGGCCAAGCGACGGCTGTTGGAACTGTTTTGGCTTCCCACGACCAAGAACACGTCAGCTTCCCGGGCCAATTCCAGGACGGCCTCCTGACGATTCTGCGTGGCATAGCATATGTCGTCCCTTGCCGGGCCGACAAGTTTAGGAAACCGCCGCCGCAGGCATTCCACAATTCGTGCGGCATCCATCACGGAGAGGGTCGTTTGGGTGGTATAGGCAACATGTTCCGGGTCGGGTACATCAACCGTTAATGCCTCTTCCTCGTCTTTAATGAGGCGAATCTGATCAGGGGCCTCGCCCATAGTACCGATAATTTCATCGTGTCCGGCGTGGCCAATGAGTAAGATCGTGTATCCCATGGCGGCAAATCGCTGCACCTCACGGTGGACCTTCGTCACCAAGGGACACGTGGCGTCAATGACGTGAAGATTGCGGGCCGCTGCTTCGCGGCGAATCTCGGGCGAAACACCGTGGGCCGAAAAGATCACAATTCCACCGTTGGGAACCAGGTCGAGGGATTCCACAAAGTGCACCCCTCGCTGGACAAATTCGTTCACCACCCAGCGATTGTGGACAATCTCGTGATACACATAAAGGGGTGGGCCATAACGCCGGAGGACCCTCTCCAAGGTTTCAATCGCCATATTGACCCCGGCGCAAAATCCGCGCGGAGCAGCTAGCAGGATTCGCATGGTTTTCTCAATGATCCTTTCAGAGGATAATGATCACTAACGCAGGGACTACTGCGGATTTTTGCCTGTTTTGCCGTTATTCCGTTTCACTTTGACGCATGATGGCCTCAAAGCAGTCCCGACTTTCGACCATTTCGCCGCCTGGTTCATCGCGGGACCGGGATCGCTTTTTTGCTGATTTGGCACAGTTCGGCCCGACGGCACAATATCAGCCGCTTTCCCTGCGGGCAAGCCGCCGCTATTGCCGTCAGCTTGCCCGAAGCCACTATGAGAATTTTACCGTCGTCAGTCTCTTTGTGCCGCGGGATTTACGGCAGCACTTTTGCAATATCTACGCATGGTGCCGCTGGGCGGACGATTTGGCGGACGAAACGGGTGATCCCCGATGGGGCATGGACCTCCTTCAGTGGTGGCAACAAGAGCTCCTGGCCTGTTATCAGGGAGTCATGCGACATCCCGTGCTGGTGGCCCTGCACGAGACGGTAACACGGTTCAATATTCCGCGAGACCCATTTCTCGACCTGCTCACCGCCTTTCGCCAAGACCAGCGGGTATTCCGCTACGAAACGTTTGAAGAACTTCTGGATTACTGCCGCCATTCGGCGAACCCGGTGGGACGGCTCATCCTGTTCTTGGGACGATGTCATACGCCGGATCGGGTGATGCTGTCGGACCAGATTTGCACGGGTTTGCAGTTGGTCAACTTTTGGCAAGACGTTGGCCAGGATTATGATCGCGGGCGAATTTACATCCCGAAGGCAGAGTGTCGGCGCGTCGGTTACACTGAGGAGATGTTTGCCCGGCGAGAATTTAACTCAGCCTTTCGCACGCTTATGAAAGGGCTGGTCCATGAGGCGGCTGCCTTCTTGCGGAGAGGCCGTCCCTTGGTGGCCATGATGCCGAGGAAACTCCAGATCCCCGTTTACTTGTTCGTCCGCGGTGGGCTAGCCATCGCCCGGGCTATTGAAAGCCACGATTATGATGTGTGGACCCACCGACCCACGTTATCCCGAAGCAAGAAAGTGGAGCTTATGATTCGCACCGTGTGGGATGTCCTTTGTCGCCGTTATGATCGAGATTGAAGGCGCAGCCATTCGATGCCACGGATTGATCCACCTGATTCACAGCTTGCCGTCAGTTACGCCTTCTGCCGTGCCATCTGTCGGGCGGCGGGATCCAGCTTTTATCCCGCCTTTTCCATGCTCAGCCAGGAAAAAGCCCAGGCCATGGAGACCATCTATGCCTTCTGCCGTTTCACGGACGACCTGGTCGATGACAAGTTGTCCGTTGATCCGGCGCAGGACCTGGAAACGTGGTACCAATGGGTCCACGGGGCGCTTGTGCGTGGGGACCGCTCGTGGGGTGAACTGCATTCAGACCTCGGCACATCGGCTTCACCGGTTTCCCGGGGACGTGCGCTACTTCCGGCCCTCGTCGATACGGTGGAGCAGTTTCGCATCCCTCCGGAGTCACTGCTGCGTGTCATCGACGGTGTGCGCAGCGATCTAACGCCCCGACATGTGGCCACATTTGCCGAATTAGAGGACTACTGTAGCAAGGTGGCCTCCGCTGTGGGTGTGGCCTGCTTGTGCGTCTGGGGGATGGAAACACAAAGTATCCCGCCCGAAGCCCATGACTGTGGCGTGGCCTTTCAATTGACGAACATCCTCCGCGACCTGGCGGAGGACGTAAAGCTAGGACGCATCTATCTCCCGCAAGAGGATTTCGTCCGCTTTCGTTGTTCGCTGGAAGACTTCGCAGCACGGCGGGTCACGCCGCAATGGTTGGCCCTCTTGGATTTTGAGATCGAACGCGCCCGCAATTATTACCGCCGGGCGGCGCACATCCACGGACTACTGGCGCCCGATGGCCGTCGGATTTTCGGCCTGATGTGGGATGTCTATTGGCAACTGCTCAAGGAAATCGCCCGACGAAAAGAGCAATTACTGGAACGGCGTGTGCGATTATCTCGGTTGCGGAAGTCTCTTCTCTGGTTGCGTTGGATGGTCTTCCCGCCGAAAAAACTCATTGAGCCAACGTCGCCACAGGAAAGTGGTTCTGTGAAAGGCTAACTCCCACCGCTTGAGGATGCAACCATGTCAACTGGGGAAGCTACCGGAGGAAATACAAATCGCGACACGCGGCGGGTGGCGATCGTCGGCGGGGGTTTGGCGGGCCTTTCAGCCGCTTGGTATTTGAGTAAGTCCGGCCTTCCCGTGACCCTCTTCGAAGCAAGCAGCCGGCTTGGTGGGCGCGCCCGATCTTTTGAAGAGCGGCACATCGGGTGCGAAGTGGATACCTGCCAGCACATCGCGCTTGGGTGCTGCACACAATTCTTCGAATTCTGCCGCGAGTTACAAATTCTGCCTTATTTCGAGAGACACCAGACACTTTATTTTGTCGATACCACAGGGCAAATCCACCGCTTTTGTCCCAGCCGTTGGCTCTTTCCCCCCTTGCACCTTTTACCTGCCGTAGCCAAGCTGCGATTCCTCCGTCCTGCAGACCGGTGGCGGCTCCTCCGGGGAATGTCCCGACTTTGGCGGGCCTCTACAAAAGATTTTTGGTCAACCATGGGGGAATGGCTTCGCGCGAATGGCCAGACAGCGGCCCTCGTGGAACACTTTTGGACTCCCATCCTCATCAGTGCCCTCAGCGAAACCCTGGAGTACATCCCGGTGGTCATAGCCCGCAAGGTGCTGGTAGAAGGCCTCCTCTCCACCCGCGATGGCTACCAACTTTGGACACCGACCAGACCCTTAAGTCACATCTTCGATGGAGAAGTTTCAACCCGCCTGGCCACAGCCGGTGTGGCCATCGTCAAGGGCGCCGTGGTGAAAGGTATCCGTCAAAAGGACACATCGTGGACGCTCTGTTTTGCCAGCGGCGAGGAGCAAACCTTTGATGGGATCGTTCTTGCTGTGCCATGGCGGACTGCGATCAGGCTCCTGCCTCCCCAACTTCGTGAGAGCGTCTTTTCGGGATGGGTGGAGCGACTTCATCCACTATCCGATGCCCAGGACGCCTGCGCCATCACGGGAATTCACCTTTGGTTCGATCGCCCGTGTCTCTCGCTCCCGCATGCCATACTCCTGGGGCGCCACAGCCAATGGGTTTTTCGGCCACACTTTGGCCAGAAGGTCCCCGTCCAAGAGGCCCCCGACGGCCGTTCTGCTCTTGGCGTCACTGGGGACCGCCACGCCTGCTACTACCAGATTGTGGTCAGCGCTTCGCACCGGATGCCGCGCCTGACAGTGGACGAATGGCTCAAAGTGGCTGTCGAGGACGTGAAGGCTGTCTTCCCCTCGGCTAGAGAGGCGAGGCTGCTCCACGGTCGGGTGGTCACGGAACCCGCCGCCGTGCTTTCCCCGAGCGAAGAGTGGCAACGCCTACGTCCGCCACAAATGACCCCCTTTGTCGGTCTTGTCCTGGCAGGGGATTGGACAGCCACCGGGTGGCCCGGCACGATGGAGAGCGCGGTTCGCAGCGGACGAGCCGCCGCGCAGGCCATCGTCCAAAGTCTCCGCCAGGGCAGACCTCTTTAGGTGCCGACTTCGCGGATGCTTAATTCCACTTTTCGGTGCGAAGTCTCAATGATAATTCGGTGGAACGCTCCCGTATGACCAGGGCCTCGTCACTGGGGTAACCTTGGGACGCTCCGGGACAGGGCCCGGGCTCAACTGCTGGGCCAGAGACAACAGCGCATCTCGTATCTGATCGCCGGCCGTGAACTCCAGATTGCTATACGCCGTCAATCGTGTTTCGTAACCACCCCCGTTAGGTCCAAAGGCGTCCACCGTGGGCACGTAGCCCACGCATCCGTTGGCCAATTCGACCGGCATGGTGAAGGGAAAGCCGGATTTGGCCTTCAAATCCAGGCCGTACTGGCAGAAGTACTCGGCGGGATTGGCTAGGATGACCAACGGTCCCAATTGAATGGCCTGGAGTTCCACCCTGGCTTCCGGCTCCACCTTGATCTTGGCATCCAAAAGGACCGTTTGCACGGCGAAGATCCACTTCGTGGCGTCAGCCTCTTTGGGGTCCTTTTTCGTTAATGCCAGGCACTCCTCTACCCGCTTTGGATCCGGCTTGCGGCGAGGAATGACCAATTCCGACACGCGGACATCAATGGGCGTTAACTGGCCTCGCGGCATGGAAAGCAGCACTTTGACGGCCTCCGCCCCGACACGACCACCAACGAGCTTCGCCCATTCTTCGCCCGTCGGGTTTTGATAAGGACTCAAATTGTTAACCTGCGTCACATCTCCACAGCAACCCGCAAGAAAGACCACCGTCACGTGCTCTCCAAAAAATCCGCGAATGGCCTTTTCCATATAGTAAATCCAGTTCGCGGAAATCCCGCCCGGGCTGGTCGTTGCGTGACAGGCAAAATTGACGACGCAGCCTTCCAGTTTCCCGTCGGGCGACCACACACCGAGGACTGTAACCTCGGGATCGGTCGGACCGGCGACTTCCACAATCTCCGGGTTCAGTTGTCCGGGATGCGTGTAGGTCAAACCATTCTTCATGCGGAATCGCCGATTGAACGCGACCTGGTCTTCGATCCCGCGCCCCACGCCACAGAGGACGGGATGTCGCTTTTCCCAGGCCTCACAAATGGCCTCCACGGTCAGTTTTTCGACCTTTTCCAGATACCTGGCATCGGCTGCCGACGCCACTTCGTAAGCCAGGTGTTTAACCCAATCATCCGCATGGTCAAACTCACCGGGGAGGACCATCCCGGTTGGGCCGCCCGAATGCGTGTGCGACGCCGCCAAGAGAATGGCCTTGGGATCGAGACCCGTGCGCTGCGCCACGTCCTCGCGAATCCTTTTGACACTCGGCTCTCGGATGATCAGGACATCCAGGCCCACAACGGCCACCTGTTTCACCCCGTCATCGAACACCGACGCGCGGACCTTGCACGGATCATGAAACACCTTGTGATACGACTTGCCGTAACCGCCAGGCTGCTCCATTCCCAAATCGGGACTAATATCCCGTTCGGCAAAACCCGCCTTCATTGCGGGAGCCGTCTCGACAGCAAAGGCCCCCGGAACCCACAAAAGACCGAAGGATGCTAAAGCAAGCGTTAGCACCACCGGCACATAAAGTCCCAAACGTCTTTGACAGAACCAACTTGCGATGATCCATAACCAGCGCCCAGCGCCGCCCGTCAGCCCGAAAAACCACACTCGTGTGTTCGCACACATAGCTACACTCCTGTTAGCAACACAACCACCGTCACCTTTGAGATTCCGCGAGCTTTGCCGCGGTCACCCACGTCGTCAGCCGTTGTAAATGATACGCAAGACGCACAGCGATTGATAGCGACCGGGTACCACGCCCACCCACTTGCCGCAAGGTCAAATTGGCCAGCCTTCTGTCGGATCAAGATTACTTATGGGGCAGGAGTTTGTATCAGGCCAAATTCCCCAAGGATGACATTGTTGCATGAGGAAAAGCGCTGCCGAGGGGTGTCTTTCCAAAAGATAACACACCTGCTCCACGAGGGCGATCACGACAAGCCGCCCCCCCAACGTGAAGCCTCACTCTCTCTGCGTGCAACGACCGAGTTTCCCCGCGGCAACACGTATTTCAACACTCTCCAGTCAAATACTGTTAAGCCGGTGTCAGTGTAATGCTATTGAGTCTGTGTCTAAATATTGTTCCTAATCCGCCTCTGGCACGCCTCGTTAACAAGCCCCGCTGTGCCAAATCACACGTTTCGGTGACAGGGAAAAACGTCATCGCCTTCGGCATCATTTGCACAACACTGCTTGGAGGTTCACCGCCGCTTTACTATGGTGTACATTTAGGCACCATCGTTGCGAAATGACGCCCAGCTTATTCGGACGATCACGCTCGCCGTATTACGCCGCCACCAAGTCCTTGTTACACTCGAAAACCTATTATCACTCGTCGGTGCTAAAGGACGGCCTGGTCCCTCAAGGGCTGCCGAACCGACGTCCCGCCGCTTTTTCTCGAAGGGTGCCCCGGCCGGCGCCTAGGGGGCCTTGGGAGAGACCTTGAGCCGTGCGTAGCGGATGGTCAAAGGGTCACCGCGCGTT
>Ga0209608_1002522_pt1 | contig 12830 bp, 12 predicted proteins | sample AD_UKC130_MetaG_FD_184428 | JGI IMG/M metagenome (GOLD analysis project Ga0209608, IMG submission 184428) | Active sludge microbial communities of municipal wastewater-treating anaerobic digesters from Canada - AD_UKC130_MetaG (SPAdes) (version 2) | ecosystem: Engineered > Bioreactor > Anaerobic... | reverse complement strand
GATGAGAATGGCTGAACCTGCAAGGGTGTAATCCAGCGTCGCAAACTTATCCACTTCATCTGAATGGTTTTCCCCCAACGTGTTCATCACATCTTCTTGCTGGGTGCTGAGCACGCAGAGCCACAGCCAGGCCCTGGCCAGGGAACTCAAGGAGGAATGCGGTGCCGAGCTGATCCAGGTACACCGGGCCTTCGGCCGGGTGGTGGAGTATGCTGTCCCCAAGGAACCCGACTTCGATGTCTTCTGCATGACCTCCTATTATTACCTGTGCGCCGTGGGGGCGCAGCTGGGCCCCCAGAGTCTCAAGGGGTACGAGTTGGATTTGGGCATGGAACCCCATTGGATTACGGTACAGCAGGCTTTGGCCGTGAATGAACGGACTCTTGCTGCAGGGCAAGCCCCCTCTTGGACCCGGAGGGAAACCATGGTCCTCAAGCTGGTCGAGGAGGCTCTGCGGGCTGGATTAGGGGAGCACTGAGGAAAAGAGAGCCCCGGCTGGGGGCCCGATGGAGGTTTGGGGGGAAACACCAGCCAGGGCTCTTGCACAGCTCCGCCCCTAGGCATCAGCCTTCAGTACTACCTTGAGGGCGTTATCCCGCCGCTCTTCAAAAATGTCGTAACCTTCGGCTACCTGCGAGAGGGGCAGAGTGTGGGTGATCAGCGGCCGCATGTTGATCTTGCCTTCCTTGATCAGGTTGATCAACTCGGGGATGCGGTTGGCGTTGACCAATCCCATTTTTATGGCAATGTTCTTAATCCAGAGCTTGTTCATCTCCACAGTCTGGGGGGTTTCAAACACTCCGATCACGGAGACCGTTCCCGCGGGCCTGACGCTGTTTATGGCTGCCTTGAAGGTGGGTTCGAAACCATTGGCTTCGATGGTCACATCTGCGCCGCGCCCTTCGGTCAGGTCCTTGAGGGCCTGCACCACATCTACTTTATTCGGATTCAAGCCCAGATCAGCCCAGCCGTTCTTCTGGGCAAACTCCAGGCGGCTGTCATCGATGTCTACGGCCACAATCCTGGCCGGGCCCCACAGGCGGGCAGTGGCCATGGCGCACATGCCCACAGGCCCTGAGCCGAACACGGCAACTGTATCGCCGGGCTGGATATTTCCATTCTCCGCTCCGAAGTAGCCGGTGGAGAGAATATCGCCTACAAACAGAACGTCCTCATCTTCCAGTTCGTCAGGGATCAGGTGCATGCCCGCATCAGCATAGGGAACCCGCACATAATCGGCCTGACAGCCATCGATCATGTAGCCGAAGATCCAGCTGCCGTTGACGCACTGTGAGTAGATGCCCCTGCGGCAGTAGAAACACTCCATGCACTGGGTGACACAAGAAACCGCCACCCGATCTCCCTTTTTGAACCTCTTTACCGAAGGTCCCACTTCATCCACGATGCCGCAGAACTCGTGACCAATAATCCTGCCCGGTTCAACCTCGGGCAGCCCGCCGTGGCGGATATGCTTATCAGTGCCGCAGATGGTTGAGGTGGTCACTTTGACTATGGCATCGGTGGGTTCTAGGATCTTTGGCTTGGGGACCTGATCAAGACTCATGTTGTTCGGGCCGTGATAAACATACGCCTTCATCATCTCGGCCATGGGTATATCCTCCTTTCAGATTGGCTGCGGCCCTTGAGCTGTCAGCGACTGCCTGCCCTCCTTTCCGCTCCCGTTCTGCAAACGAAAAGACCATGCTTCAAGCACCCCTGAAAGGTCTGAAAGCATGGTCTATCGCAGGGCCGCTGTGTTTCCCTTTGATCTACCACTTTTGCTCTGGCACTCTTTGGCTGCTATTTGGTGAGCACATGGTCAAAAACCAGCACATGCATCCAGAAATCCTTTTGAGCATCTACCAGAAAGGCTTCGTGGATCACTTTGGCTTGGAACAGCTTTTCGAAGTACGGAACATTGTCCTGGGAATGCTGCTCGGCAACGCCCATGCGGGCAGCGTTGACCACATCCTGGCCCGCCGCGGTGTTGACGATGTACTTTTCTGGTTCAGTCAAAAAACCTTCACCGCGGATTACCATGAGGTCCTCCCAGATAGTGACCTTGGTGTGGTCCACGCCTTTGCCCAGTTTGCTCTTAAAGTACTTCTCCATGTATAATTTCAGCTCATGCTGCATCTTCTTGCGTTCCCGCTCGTTCAGCTGCCGGTGTATACCGCTTGTGGCTGCGGTGGCCATGACTATTTCCCCTCCTTACGGCTTGAGCGGTTGCCCAGTTCCCCAAGCCTAAAAAAGCGAAAACCAGCACCTCCGCGTGGCAGCTGGAAATACTGGTTGGTCTACTGGCAGCTAGCTGGTTGTTCACTCCACCGCATTCGTTATATTTTCTCTCAATACTTCGTTGTAAAATTATCATAGTCTACTTGTGGTAAAATGTCAATCCTCACGGCACGTTTTGGCTGTGCAAAGTCCCCTGCGTATTTGATGGGCCAGATCCTGGAGCCAGAACCAATCGTACCAAGCATTTGGTTTACGAAAAACGAAAAAGAATCCAGGCTTTTCGCTGTCGACTGGGGAACTCTGCTCTGGGCAGGAGGTAAACGGACTGGCCGCGGCCAATTCTCCATGTGGATCATTGGAGGGATAGAACATGTGGTACCAGCTGCTTATTTTTTTGCCCTTGATCGCGGCCTTGTTGGACGCGGCCGGCGTTTTGGCCGCGCCTTACGGCAGAGCGGTAGTGTTAGGTGTGCTCGCCGTGGGGGTAGGGGCGGCGTTGAAAAGGCCCGCGTTCCGGTTTACACCCCAATTCTTGCGTTCCGCTGTGATCAGCTGTACAGCAGCGCTGGTTACCTTTGGGCTCAGCACTAAGCTGGGGCTGGGTGGGGTGGTGGCCTCGGCCTTGGTAGGGCTTCTAGGCGCCCAGGTGCTCCAGGGGCGGGATCAACTGGTCATGTACATGGGTTCTTTTGTGGGCATGAGTTCGTCACTGCGCTTTCCGGCCTGGGGCCCGCTGGCTGTAGCTGGTCTTTTAGCCGGGATCCTGTTTGAGCTTTCTGATGAACTGTGGGTTGGTGTTGGCGGACGCCTTGGAACCATCGCCGCCGCGGCGGTGGTGGTGGTCTTGGCAGTGATGGGAGGACTGTAATGGCGACTTTCGCGTTAAATCTGTTCTTGGGACTTATCTGCGGCGCAGCGGGTTTTTGGCTGCGGAAGCATACCAAGCTCAGTGTGGTGGAGGTTTCTTCCTTACTGGCTCTAACCGCGGGGCTTGTGCTGCCGCGCCTGTTCAGCGGGGGAGATCTGTTCGCCCTGACCTGCACAGCCGTATCCTACGCCGTCATGTGCAGTCGGGAGCGCTGCTGCAGCTACAGGGAGATCTTGGCAATTAGCGCCCTGTGCGCCTTGGTAATCTTTGGCGGCCAGGGGGTGTTGGTGGGTATCGGGGGAAGGTTAGGTACTTCCGCTGCCCTCTCCGTGCTGCTCTACTCCTTCGGGAAGAATGGGCTGCAGCTGGGTAAGGCCCGGCGTTTCTGAGCACGACTGATGATTTTTCAACCGGTTAGCAGGGGTAAAGCATCGGGGAAAGAAATATAACATTAAGATCGAAAAAGTGAGGAGGTACATGATGAAAAGAATCATAAGTCTGGTGTTAGTCACTATGCTGTTTTCCTGCCTATTGCCTGCTGCAGTGGCGGCTCAGCAGAGCATCGATGTGTACAGCATCATGCCCGAATCCTTTGCGATTCCCTTCTTCGAGGCCTTTACTGCCAAGACAGGCATCAAGATCAACTTTGTGCGGCACTCGGCTGGTGAGGTTTTGGCCCGCTTGATTGCGGAGAAGAACAATCCCCGGGTGGCCATGGTGTTTGGCGGCCCAGCGGATACCTTTGCCGCGGCTATTGCCGAAGATGTGCTGGAACCTTATATTCCCCAGGGCGTAGAGGCTATTCCAGAAGCATACCGCCATCCCGAGGGGTATTTCACCGGTATCGCCCTCAATCCCATTGTTTTCTTGACCAACAAGAGCTTCTTAGAGGAAAATAACATGCAGCCGCCCAAATCCTGGTACGATCTTCTGGATCCGGCCTATGCCAACGGGTTGCAGATGGCGGATGCCCGCACTTCTGGTACAGGTTTTAACCGCATCGCCTCCATCATCTTCGCCTTGGGTGATGAAGAAGAGGCCTTTGATTACATGGCCAAACTCCATGAAAATGTGCAGGTTTACACCAAGAGCGGAGGCGGCGGAACCGTACCCGTGGCCACCCGTCAAGCCAGCTCAGGCGTCTTCTTCCTGGTAGACAGTATTGAGACGGCCAGAAGGGGCTACGATGTGGTGATCAGTTTCCCCAAAGAGGGTTCCGTCGTTTCTGTGGAAGCCATGGCCCTGGTGAAGAACGGCCCCAACCAGGAACTGGCTAAGCAGTTCATGGACTGGCTGGTGACCGAGGAAGCCCAGAGCCTGTTTGCCGAGCATCACATCGGCTTCCTGCCCGCCAGGCCCGATGTTCCGGTTTCGGATCTCATCGATCTGGAAGGCGCCAACTTCTTTGAGCTGGATCTGGAGTGGGCAGCCGAACATCGGCAGCGGGTGATCGAAAGATGGGTTGAGGAGATAGTAGGCTTCTAGGCCGCCCTATGGCTGGGCTTTACCTGTGAGAGATTGGCTTGGGCCGCGCCCAAGCCAATTTTATGATTCGTGATGGGAGGGACAGTCTTGGCTGCACGCAGAAACACTCCGAAACAGGCCGGCCTCCTGGGTGGGCTGGGCAGGTACAGCCCCACTGCCTTGGTTTTGGGAGGTCTGCTGTGGATCTTCCTGGCCATTTTCATCCTTTATCCTTTATACAAACTGCTGTACATGACCTTTGTGCAGAATGGTACCTTCACTTTTGCTTCTTTAACGCGCATTTTAAGCCGCAGGGGGAATAGGGTGGCCCTGGTCAACAGCTTGAAGCTGGGCGTGATTGTGGGGATCCTTTCCACGGTTGTGGGCTTTTTGTTTGCCTTTGCCAGGAGCCGAGCCAATTTGGCCAAGGGCTGGCGCCGCTTTATCGATGCCATTATCGTCTTGCCCATGATCTCCCCGCCCTTTACCTTGGCTTTGTCCATGCTCTTTGCCTTTGGGCCCAGGGGCCTGCTCACCTACAGACTCTTGGGCATGACGGGATCCAGCATCTACGGCATGTGGAGTACGGTGTGGGCCCAGGTGCTCACTTACTTTCCCTTGGCCTATCTCACCTTGCGGGGCGTGTTGGAGAACATCAACCCCAGTCTGGAGGAAAATGCCTTTAGCTTGGGCGGTTCGCGGTTGCGTGTGTTCGGGACCGTGACCCTGCCCTTGGCTACACCGGGCCTTGCCAACTCTTTCTTACTCGTTTTTTCTGCTTCCTTGGCTGATTTTGCCATACCCTTGGTGCTGGCCGGCCACACTTTCCCGGTCCTATCCACCCAAGCGTATCTGCAGATTACGGGGCTGTATGATCTGCGGGGCGGCGCCGCCTTATCCTTTATCTTACTGGTGCCTTCGCTGCTCATCTTCTTCCTGCAGCGTTATTGGGTGAGCCGCAAGTATTACGTGACGGTGACGGGTAAGGCAGCTTCCGGGACCAACGCGCCCCTGGTGAGCCGGGGAGCCAAGTATGGGCTGTTGGCCTTTTGCCTGGTGGTCTCCGCCTTTATCCTGCTCCTGTATGGGATGATCCTCTTTGGTTCCCTGGTCAAGGCCTGGGGTGCCAACCATGAGTTTACCTTGGCCAATTACAGATACCTCTTCACCCACGGGCTAAAATCCATTAAAGACACGCTTTATATCGCTTTTTGGGCCATGCCCTTGGGGGGACTGTTCGGGATTTTGGTGGGCTACTTGGTCACCAGAAAACTGGTGCCCGCGGGACGGCTCATGGAATCTGTCTCCATGATCAACTACGCCCTGCCCGGCATGGTCGTGGGTATTGCCTATCTCCTAGCCTTTAACGATCCGCCCCTGGTACTCACGGGTACGGCAACGATCCTCATTGCCGCCTACGTGTTCCGCTACAGTCCCACTGGGGTGCGCGCGACCATCGCTACTCTGCAGCAGATCGACAGGTCCATTGAGGAAGCATCCACGAGCTTGGGGGCGGATTTGGTTACCACCCTGCGCACGATTACCGTGCCCTTGGTTCTGCCCTCGCTTTTTGCCGGCTTAGAAGTGACCTTCACCAGGGCCATGACGGCCATCAGTGCCACCATCTTTTTGGTGTCGGTGAACTGGACCTTGATTACCGTGCGCATTTTGGAGAGTGCGACTGAGCTGGAGCTGGGGAATGCCGCGGCCTTTTCCGTGTTTGTAATTGTGGTGGTTTACGTGGTCACCCTTGGACTGAGGGGCATTCTGCGCCTGCTGGGCTTGGCCACTGTGCAGGAAAAAACGGCAGTTTATTAGCGAAAAGGGGGAGCATTATGGCAAAGACCAATCAGGCGGCCGAGATTCGGCTGGAGAATATAAGTAAGACATTCCATGACCGGGCCAGGGGAGGTGCCGTGCATGCGGTCCGCCCCCTGGATCTGGAGATCAAACCGGGCCAGCTCACAACCCTCTTGGGGCCCTCCGGTTGTGGCAAGACCACCCTTCTGCGCATGGTGGCGGGGTTTGAAGAGCCCACCACCGGCCGGATCATCATCGGCGGTCAGGATCAAACCAAGGTTATGGCTAACAAGCGGGACATTGGCTTTGTGTTCCAGAATTACGCCCTCTTTCCCCACATGACCGTGTATGACAATGTGGCTTACGGATTGAAGCTGAAGGGTCTGCCGGCCAGCCAGATTCGGGAAGCGGTGGGGGATGTCCTGGAGATGGTGGGGCTTACGGGCATGGAAAAGCGCTTCCCCAACCAGATTTCCGGCGGCGAACAGCAGCGGGTGGCCTTGGCCCGGGTGATTGTGACCAGGCCCAAAGTGCTCCTGTTTGATGAGCCCCTCTCCAACCTGGATGCGAAGCGCCGGGTACAGATGCGGGGGGAGATTAAGGCTCTGCAGAAAATGCTGTCCATAACCAGCATTTATGTCACGCACGATCAGGAGGAAGCTTTGGCCATATCTGATCAGATCGTGGTCATGAACAAGGGGACCATTGAACAGGTGGGAACGCCCTGGGAGGTGTACTCCCAACCCCGTTCCCTATTTGTGGCCAACTTTGTGGGTACAACCAACGTACTTCCGGCCCAAGTGCGAGAGGTCCAGGGGAGCACCGTGGCCGCTGAGGTGCAGGGCAGGGTGTTCAGGGTCCAGACCAGCATTTCCCCGGCAGTCGGCAGCCAGGTGTACCTGCTCATCCGTCCCGAAGCGGCGCAGATTGCCGCCGCTCCAGGCGAAGAGGATCTGGTGGGCACAGTGAAGGGAGTAACCTACTTGGGGGAAAAGGTGGAGTACGATCTAGAAGTGCTGGGCCAGGATTTTAAGGTGGTGGTGGCAGATCCCCAGCGGGGAACGGTTTTCGAGCCCGGGGCCCAGGTTGCAGTGAACATTCCGGAAGAGCGGCTTTCTGTGGTAGATCACTAAAGAGGGACAATGAAGGTGAAGTGAACATGTACAGTTTTACCAATGACTACAGCGAAGGGGCCCATCCGAGGATCCTGCAGGCCCTGCTGGAGACCAATTTGCAGCAGGTGGCAGGCTACGGCGAGGATCCCTTCTGCAGAGAAGCCGCGGAGCTGATCAAAGCCAAAATGGGACGCAGCGATGTGGACATACACTTTATCCCCGGGGGCACCCAGACCAACCTCATTGCCATCTCCGCCTTTTTGCGCCCCCATGAGGCGGCCGTATCCCCGCAGACCGGCCATATTGGGGTGCATGAAGCCGGGGCCATTGAAGCTACCGGCCACAAGGTGATTGCGGTGCCGGGCCAAGACGGCAAGCTCAGGCCCGAAGATGTGCAGGCGGTACTGGACTTCCACGTGGATGAGCACATGGTCAAACCTAGACTGGTCTATATCTCCAACACCACGGAACTGGGGTCCATTTATACCAAACGGGAACTGATGGAGCTGAGCAGCTTCTGCCGCCAGCACAACCTGCTCCTTTACGTGGATGGGGCGCGCCTGGGCTCGGCCCTGACATCGGAGGGGAACGACCTGACCCTAGCGGATCTGGCCAGTATGGTGGATGCCTTTTACATCGGCGGGACCAAAAACGGCGCCCTTATTGGCGAAGCCCTGGTGATCTGCAGCGAGCAGCTGCAGACCGATTTCCGCTTTCATATCAAGCAGAAGGGGGCACTGCTGGCTAAGGGTCGGCTCTTGGGCTTGCAGTTTCGGGAGCTTTTCCGGGACGATCTCTTTTTCCGCCTTGCTGAGCACGCCAACAGCATGGCCAACCGGATCCAACGGGCGCTGCGCAGCCTTGGCTGTCGGTTTCTGGTGGACTCGCCGTCCAACCAAATCTTCCCTATTCTTCCCAATTGGATCATCGCCGAACTGCAGAAAGACTACGCCTTCTACATCTGGCAGCAGGCGGATGAGGAGCACTCGGTGGTGCGGCTGGTCACCTCCTGGGCCTGCCCGGAAGAGGTGGTGGACAGGTTTATCCACCGCTGCACAGAGCTTTTCCAGAGTAGATAAGAAAACCCGGCCCTGCTGCCGGGTTAATTTTTGGGGTGAACTCTGTTTCCGCCTACATAGGTGGCTGTGCTGGCGAGTGTGAGCAGTCCCTCGGGCTCTATTTCCAAAGGGTTGCGGGGCAGCACCACGAAATCGGCCCGCTTGCCCGGGGTTAAGCTCCCGCTGAGCCCTTCTTCGTGGGCGGCATAGGCAGGGCCCAAAGTGAAGAGCTGGAGGGCCTCCGTAGGGCTCAGCCGCTCGTGGGGCAGCCAACCGCCGGGAGGGTACCCTTCCCGGTCCTGCCTGGTCAGGGCGGCATGCATACCCCAGAAGGGGTTGCACGGTTCAACGGGGCAATCTGAACCGCCTGCTGTGGGGATGCCTAGGCTGTGCATGGTTTTCCAGCTGTAGGCGCAGCGGGCAAGCTCGGGGCCAATGCGCCGCTCGGCGAAATGCAGGTCAGTGGGGACGAAAATGGGTTGGATATCGGCTGTCACGCCGAGCTTGGCCATGCGCTCAAGCTGGTCAGCCCGGGTGATCTGGGCGTGGATCACCCGGGGACGCCTGCTCCACGCCGGATAGAGCTCCCGGGCCCGGGCAAACCCGTTCAAGACCTGGTCTAAGGCCCGATCCCCAATGGCATGCACCGCTACCTGGAGATTGTGCTGGGCTGCCGTGCAGATGAGCTCGTTGAGTTCTTCCTGCTCATAGATGAGCATGCCGTCCGTTTGGGGATCATCGGCATAGGGGCGGCTTAAAGCTGCGGTCCTGCCGCCCAGGGAGCCATCGGCAAAGAGCTTGAGCGGTCCGAGCTGCAGCTTGGAGCTGGGTCTGAAGCTGTGGTAGAGATCCAGGTAAGCCCGGAGGTCTGCCAAGGTGGGCATGGTGGCTTGCAGGATAATGCGGATGGGCAGTTCCCCACTTTGGTCCAGCTCCCGGTAGGCCTGGAGCCTGTCCTGGAGATCCGCGGCCCCGTGCAGGTCATTACTCTGCACTGTGGTGAGCCCCAGCGCGGCAGCCGCGGCGCTGGCCCTGCGGATGACCCTTTTTAGGTCTTCCACCGTGGGGGAGGGCAGAAGCCTTGTTACTAGTTCTATGGCATTTTCCCGCAGTACGCCCGTGGGCTCTCCGGTCTGGTCTTCCCGATCAATGCGGCCGCCGGGTGGATCGGCTGTGCTGGCCCCAATCCCAGCCAGCTGCAGAGCTTGGGAGTTGACACAACAGATATGTCCGCACACCCTGGTGAAGAGCACGGGATGGGTACGGGAAATCTGATCCAAATCTTCCTTGGTGGGCAGCCTGCGGGAACTGAAGAGCTCCTCGTTAAAGCCCCGGCCCACAATCCACTCCCGCCCGGGATTCTCTCGGAGATAAGCCTGGCCCCGCGCGATCACCTCTGGGATGGAACGAACCCCGGCCAGCTGCACGCCATCCAAAGTCCAACCCCAGCTGAGCAGGTGCAGGTGGCTGTCCTGCAGCCCGGGGATCACAAACTGTCCGTGGAGATTCTCTGTGCTGGTCTGGGGACCGGCCCAAGCCAGGATCTCATCCTGCCGGCCCACCGCAAGAATCCTTTCTCCCTGCACCGCCAGGGCTTCTGCCCTGGGTAAATGGGGATCTAAAGTGAGCATCTGGGCATTGAGGAAGATGCTTGTTGCCCGTGGTGTTGCCGCCACTGCCCCCGCCTCCTTTGCATTCTCTATTCTGCCTTGTACAGCAGAAAGACTAGAGCTGATTTACCGGAACAAACTCATAACCCAAGCCGCGCAGGACCTTGATGATCCCGGGCAGAGCCTGGATGGTGGCAGGGCCGTTGCAGTGCATGAGCACGACGGCCTTGTTGTGATGCTGGGTTTTAACGCGCTCAATGATCTCCTCTGGGGAGTTGCGGGTGCTGTCCCAGTCGAAAGTATCCAGGGACCAGCGCACAATCTGCCACCCGCTTTCCCGCAGGAAAACCACCGAATCCTGGCGCAGAGAACCATAGGGCGGGCGCATGATGCGGGGATAATACCCGGTGAGCCTTTCCACCGCGGCCGAGGTGGGCTCCAGTTCTAAAAAGAGGATCTCTTCATTGGACAGCTCGGCAAAGTCCGCGTGGGTGCGGGAATGGTTGGCCAGCAGGTGCCCTTCTTGAAAAATGCGCTGGGTTACCTCTGGATAGCGCTCCACTTTTTCCCCCAGCACGAAAAAGGTGGCCACCACTTGCTCGTCCCGGAGAATATCCAAGATCTTGGGGGTGTTGATCCGATCGGGGCCGTCGTCGAAGGTCAAGGCGATTTTGCGCTGCGGCAGAGGCGCGGGCGCGGGAAGCGCTTCCGGTTCCAGCCCGGGAACGGGTGGTTCTAAGTTCAACTCCAAGGTACGCACGATGGGATCTTCCTTGGGCACCTGGATATGGGGATGGCTCTCCAAGAGCTCGTTGAGGTACAGCTGTTCGGCTTCTGCTGGGCAAACGAGGGAGCAATATATGATCAACGTCAGGGCCAGCCACAGCCCTGCTGCTTTTGTCCTTACCATCTAATGGCCTCCGCGCTGTTGATGGAATGTTTCCACAACATTTCTGCATGGGGTAATCTTTTCCTGCTGTTTCGCTAAGGATTATTAATAGCATCTGTGATTATGGGCAGAACCATGCGCCGCCAAAGGGGCGCCTTGACGCAGGCAGCGGTGAAGGTCAGCAAGCCGCAGGCTGCTGCTTGCGGCTCCAGAATACTCTATGGTCCTAGAGGCTGCGTACGAAACTGCGGCCAAACTCTTGGCAGGCCTGCAGTACTTCTTCATCAGGTACCCAAAGGCTTCTGTACCCGTCGCCCACAATCACAAAGCCTGCGCTGGCCAGATCTTCTGTGAGCAGCTTCACCGATTCGCCGCTCCAGCCGTAGCTGCCAAAGGCTGCGGCTTTCTTGTTCTTGAACTTCAGGCCCTTAACCATCTCCAAAAGTCCCCCCATGGAGGAGAGGTACCGGTTGTTGACCGTGGGGGAGCCGGCCAGGATGGCCTTTGATTTGAAGATCTCGGTGACAATATCGTTTTTGTCATACTTGGCTGCGTTGAACAGCTTCACCGTAACCTTGGGATCCTCCGCCTGGATTCCGGCGGCTATGGCTTCCGCCATGAGCCTGGTGGAGTTCCACATGGTATCATACACGATACTGATTTGGTTTTCCTGGTAGTTATCTGCCCACTCCAGATACTTGTGGATGATCTGGGCGGGGTCGTCCCTCCAGATGACGCCGTGGCTGGTGCAGATCAGGTTCACGGGCAGTTCCATGGCCAGAACTTCATTGATCTTCTTTTTCACCAGGGCGCTGAAGGGTGTGAGGATGTTGGCATAGTACTTCATGGCCTCGGCAAACAGCTCGCACTGATCCGCGGCATCGTTGTACAGAGACTCAGTGGCATAGTGCTGGCCAAAGGCGTCGTTGCTGAACAGGATGTTCTCCCCGGTCATGTAGGTGAACATGGTGTCGGGCCAGTGCAGCATGGGGGCTTCCACAAAAATGAGCTGGGATTGACCGATGTCTAGGGTATCGCCGGTCTTGACGGTAACGATATTCCAATCTTGGTGGAAGTGCCCTTTGAGGATCCTTTCGCCGTTTTTGGTGCAGTAGATGGGTGTATCTGGAATTTCCCGCATCAGCTCGAGCAAGGCGCCGCTGTGGTCAATTTCCGCGTGCTGAATGATTATGTAATCAATTTCCTGCAGGTCAATTTCGGAACGCAGATGTTCCACAAACTCACGGTCGTAGGGCAGCCAGACGGTGTCGATGAGCACCACCTTTTCGTCACGGATCAGGTAGGAGTTGTACGATGTGCCTTTATGGGTGGAATACTCATCGCCGTGGAAGGTCTCCAGTTCCCAATCCACTTTGCCGACCCAAGTGACTTTATCAGTCAGTTTCTTTGCCGTGCGCACAAAAACACCCCTTTTCTTTTTAGGGAGATAATATCAAATTATCAATACAAACACAAGCTGCCAGATCTAGCCTGGAAGCGCAATTTGGGCCTGTTCTTCCCACCTTCTGTCCGCGGTGAACTCAAACAAGCTGATTGCTGTACATGGAAAGGCGTAGCTCGGTGAAAAACCCTCCAGTTCCTGCTTATAGCGGTAAAAGCGCGCCGGGCTGAGCCTGGTGGCCAGGGTAATATGGGGATGGTAGGGACGGCGGTCTACCTTCACACCTGCCCCTTGGAGACCGGCCGTCAAGTTTTTGTGCAGCTGCAGCAGCTCCTCGCTTAAAGTTACGTTGACAAACAGCACCCTAGTGCCAAAGGAACCCAGGC
>Ga0209608_1002520_pt1 | contig 12836 bp, 9 predicted proteins | sample AD_UKC130_MetaG_FD_184428 | JGI IMG/M metagenome (GOLD analysis project Ga0209608, IMG submission 184428) | Active sludge microbial communities of municipal wastewater-treating anaerobic digesters from Canada - AD_UKC130_MetaG (SPAdes) (version 2) | ecosystem: Engineered > Bioreactor > Anaerobic... | reverse complement strand
GCTATTCATCGGGCATCGACGCCGGGTTCGCGAAAGATTCTTCGCAGTGTCGCGGTTCGGTCGTGCCAAACCCTTTGGCGTTTGCCTCTAACCCACGGCCCGGAGCATTTTCCCAGGGGGGCTAAACTTTTGTTGGGGAGCTTATCTTTCGGTGTGTCATTTGCGCCGCGCTTCGCGCAAATCTGGTCAGCATCAGTCCGTTGATACCACGGCGCTCTCGTTTTTGAGATTTCCGAACCGGGTTTCTTGGTCAACCGACAATTTGCTTGCAAAGAAAAGTAGTTCGGCATAAAATCGTTCGCGTTGGGTTGGTGATTGTAATGGTTATTGGCGTTTTCTAGCGCCAGGAGTGATGTTTGTTGGGTTCTGTAATGGGTTGGAGGGTTATGAGATGAGGAACAAAGTAAGGTTACGTGTGGGCTTTACTTTGGTCGAGTTGCTGGTGGTGATCGCTATCATTGGTATTCTGATAGCGCTTTTGCTTCCGGCTGTTCAAGCTGCCCGTGAGGCTGCCCGACGGAGCCAGTGTACCAACAACCTGAAGCAGATTGCACTGGCAGTTCACAATTACATTGACGTTTACAAAGTCTTTCCGGCGTTGGGTGTGCGGACATGCCGTGGTCGTTACTACGCGTGGTCGATGATGATTCTTCCTTACCTCGAACAAAAACCGCTTTACGATGCCATCATGGCGCAAGCTCAGTCGCCGGACATGTTGCCGGAACCGTGGCATTCCACGCAGAACGTGCCTTCCAGCCCCGCCTCCTGGGCGCCTTTTGTGAGGCAGTGGTGGCAAATAGACATCCGGACTTATGTGTGTCCGTCCGATCAACCGATACCGAACCGACAGGAGAGCCCGGCTCGCCTGAACTACAAGGGGTGTGTGGGGGATGACTACCACCAAAACCACTTTCGGCCTGACCAGAACAACCGCCAAAATCGTGGTATTTTTCAGTGCGAGCGTTATGTAGGGTTGGAAATGGTCACCGACGGTACCTCCAACACCATCATGCTTGGGGAAATGGTGGCGGGAGGATATCCCGATGACATCAAAGGTGGTGTGGCCTTGAATATGACTGCCTGGAACCCAGCGGCCTGTCTTGCCCGTGTGGATCCGGCAACCAAAAAACTAATTCCTCCGGTTCGTGCAGACCCCCGGCCCGTTGGTGGACGAGCATGGGATGGTCGGCCATACTTTACCGGTTTTGCAACCCTTGTAGCGCCGAACGGACCTAGTTGCCATTGGGGTGACGTCGATGGGAACGAGCACATGGGTACAGCCTCAAGTTTCCATCCCGGTGGTGTCAATGTTGCCATGGCCGATGGTGCTGTCAAATTCATTAGCGAAACGATTGACGTGGGTAACCAGGCGGTCGACGATGTTGACACGCCCGGTAATCGCCGATCTCCTTGGGGTGTGTGGGGAGCCCTGGGGAGTGCCTACGGTGGCGAATCGGTGACCGCACCGTGATAGGGGTGGTTAGGGCGAGCGTTTTACCAACAACTGTTCGAGGTGGAGGCAAAGCATTTCGCTCCACCGTTGCGTTTTGATGTTTAACCGTCACACGATTCCAGTTGATATTGAACCGTTACACATTCCAGGAGCAGCTGATATGAGCTGGCGTTTGGGATTTGCGGGGTTATTGATTCTTTTACTTGCGATAGCAGGTTGTGGCAGTAAGGGACCGAAACTGGCACGAGTCCGCGGCAAGGTGACGCTAGACGGTCAAGCGCTGCCCAACGCTTTGGTGACGTTCATGCCGGAAGGGGGCGGGGTGGCGTCCTCCGGTACGACCAATGCCAATGGCGAGTATGAACTTGTCTGCCCTCAGGGACGTGGGGCTGTTGTGGGCAAACATAAAGTATCCGTCCGGACACTTCCCCCGCAACAGAGCCAAGCTCAGGAGGTGTCGTCGGACGATCCATCCTATTTGGCACAGTACAGTGGCCAGAGCAGCGCGACGGCCCAACCGTTCGTGGAGAAAATCCCACCACGGTACAACACGCAGACGGAACTGGTGAAGGAGGTCAAACCCGGAAGCAATGAGATCAACCTCGATCTGACCACTTCGCCCTGAGTGGCTGTTATTTTCAGGATGCGCAATAGTGTGCGCAAGAAGGCCGCGCGCCACTGAGAACGTCCTCGGCCTGATCAGGTCAGGAGCGGTTAAGACGTGCCTTCAGACGAGGGGGTAGCTCTTTTCCCACCCGGTGGTCGCCGAAAGAGGTGAGATGAGATTTCGAGAAGCTGGCCGTACGTCCGGGGTGCCAAGGTGGGGGTGGAGCTGCCGGACTGCGCTATTCACAAATCGGCCATCTTAACGATGGCAGGTCAGGCAAGTGGCGTGGTTGGCCTAGCCAGCGCGAGCCTTCCTGGGCGGAAATACGCATACGAAAAGAGCGAGGACCGCGAGACATTTCCTATTCCGGCCAGGACCATAACCAAAGTCAGATGGCCTTGATCCGCGGAGGGATGTGGCCTTTAGGAGCGGCGTGGCTTCAACCAGAAAATGGCGTGCTGCCACGGTCCCAGTTTGAGGGGCATTTTCTCTCCAAGCGGCCCAATTTCCTTGTCCGTTAGCACATCCCAGATGGTCAAGTCGCTTTGGCCAAGCGCCGACAATCCCAACGTTAGGTCGGCTTGAATCTCTTCTGTGCCGACGTTGACGGCCACAAGTATGCAACCGTTCCCGGGCCGGTTGTAGAGGCTAACCTTAATTTCAGGATGAGAACAGGCGACAACGCCAGAGCTCTGCCAGTAAGGAATCCATTGACTTGCGTGCCGATCGAACTCGTCAAAGAGCCTCCACAAGCGTCGGAAAAGCTCAAGGCGGTCGACATTCGGTCGCACAGGGATATCGTGCAAAAGGGCCATAGACACCGCTTCTTCCCACTTGAACGGCCCGTTGGCGTACCACAAGAGTTCGCCCGGAACGCCCCAGTTTCTCCCCATGAACTCCGCGCAGAATGCTTCTAACGGGAGGAGCTTGGTAGGCGAATCGGGCCGGGCCACGCTTTGCAATTGTTCACCGTCCCAATAGCTTGTAGCAAAGGCCAAGGTAGGAATAACCATGCAGGTGGATTGGTGCACGTTTACTTGCCCGGCGGGATTGTGATGTTTGACAATGGTGTAGATCCGCTTCATCATTTGCCGTGTGTCATAAAACGGATAAGTTGGCCCAATTGAGCCGTCCGGGCGAGTGTAACCGCACCCGTGTTGGGTATTGGTGCACCCCCATGGTTCAGATGTCCCATCGAGATACACACCATCGATGTCGAATTCCCGGATGATCCGCTCGATACCGGCAGCGAGAAAGTCCTGCCAGTGACTGCGGTAACAAACAATGTACGCGGTTTGTTCGGGTTGTCGCTTGTAACCGCCTGCCCGTGGAGCAACCAGGCACTCTTCGGCGTACTTTTCCCATTCTGGGGCAATGTTACTCATTTCATACCCGAAGTACAAAAGCAACTGAATATTGCGCTTGTGGCAGGCCTCCACAAGGCTATGCAACTCTTCGGGACGTGCCGCCTCGGGATAATTCTGGATGTTGCTCCAGTGTTCATGAAAACAGATCGTCTTGACGCCCGCCTCGGCCAGGTAATCCAAGAGCAGCTTCGGGGCTTGTCCTGGGGGAGAAAACATCTGTTTTTCCAGACCATATCGGCCAACATGGACGATACGGTAGTCCCAAGCGTCGGGTTGTAGCGGCTTAACGGGCGTAGCCTGGAAGCCGAAGACATATCGCAGGGGTTGGCTGACGGTTTGTGCTTTACCGATGAGTTCCACTCGCTGGTGGGTAATTTCTCCGTCGCGACGGACTCGAATCACGCGGTTCAGGCTAGCGGGAAAGAAGTTTTCGTCGGATTCGCAGAACCACGCCAATCCCCGTTCGTAGTCACCGATCCACACAAAGGGTTTAAAAGCGCTCTGCCACTCGACAGGCGGGACGGCGTGTGAGTTGGCCGCACTTCCCCACCGTCCCGGCCAGCTGTGCATGAAAACCGCATGCTTGCTCTTAAAGGGAATTTCAAGGATCAGATTTTCAATGGTGATCTTGTCGGCAACCGGAACGAGACGCAGACCACAGCGGATCATGCCGTCAAATTCCGTGGTGACCTCCCCCTCGCAGCGAAGGGGACCCCCTTGAGCAGAGAACCGCAATATGGCACGTGTGGGGAAATGTTCCACTATCGACCGCCCACCAGCCGACCAAGTGATCGGTTGACCGTCAGCGGTGCAATGCAGGGTCACCGGTCCCGCCAGGATCTCGGCCCCGGCTGTGGTCACCTCCGCCGGTAGCGGTAATGGTCCGAAGCTATAACTACGTCCCCATACCGAGATGGTCGTGTCCTTAACTTCAACGGGAGTCCATGGGGCGAGCAGTTCGTCGCTGATCCCAGCCCTATTTCCTAGCCAGGGTGGTCGCTCCTCGGATGGAACAGGCAAAGTCTGCATCAACCACAGCATAGTCCCCACGGTTAATGCCCAAAAGATGGTGGCCGGTTTTCGATGCATGGTTTTCTCTCCTCAGGATCGGACTCGTCGCTTCACTTTTATCCCACACGTGCCGTATTCCACTGCGAGTAAGAATTGACCATTGTGGGCGAGCGGTTCTCCTCCGGATCGCCGATAAGTCTTTCTCCCAGTCTTCCCACAGCAGTTTCCCCACACTAGTGTAAGGGCCAATTGCCCACGCCAAAAGAAGGACGTGAAAGCGACGGCAGAACCAATGAGACAGAACCTCTTCGCTGAGCTATGAAGGTTTGGACGAACACGCTTGTTCCAGTGCCGGTACGGCCGATACCGCATCCCGAGGTTGTCACCCTACTTTTAGAACCTATCCCAAAAAGCCCCCCCTCCCTCCGGGAGAGGGTTAGGGTGAGGGCAAGCGAACGTCGGAATCAATTCAGAAAAACGGCATCGATTCGGGCCGCCCTCACCCCCGACCCCTTTCCCGCCGAAGGCTTCAGGGGAGATCATGGGATAGGCTCTTTTAGCGCACCGCATTGCGCGAAAGACTTCCGGCCAGGCACGGCTTGAAAGGGAGAGTACTACCATGGTAGTATGTCGGCGCCGGCGGAGAGAAAACGAGTTTTGTCGGAGTCGGTTCAATATGGAGGACAATCCATGAGAAATCAATTTCCCACTGCGAGTCGTGCCAAGCATTGGGCTAGCGTCACCTCACTAGTTTGGAATCTTGTCGGTGTCGGATGCCTCCTAATGCTGTTAGCAGACCGGGGGCAGGTGCCAAAGGCCGTCGGTGAGGAGCACCAACAATCGCCGCGCCCTGGCTTGCAGGTGATGGTCGAACCAAACACGGAAAGGCTTACCGCCTACCAGATATTCGAGCTAACGTTCCGACATTCAGGTCATTACCAAAACCCCACCTGGGACGTTTCTATCGAGGTTATTCTCCGGTCACCAACGGGCAAACAATATCGGGTGGGCGGTTTCTATTATGGCCCGGCAGAAGAAGAGACCGCTGACCGCACCCGAGACGGGGGCAAATCTTTGGAAGCGAACTTGCCCAACGAGTCGCGTGGCCCACTCCAGGTTTGGAAGGCTCGCTACGCACCGAGCGAATTCGGCCAGTGGTCCTACGAGTATCGGTTTCGCAATCCTTTCGGGGAGGAGGCCGTGGGGACGGGAACTTTCCACGTGGTTCGGACACGGGCGTCTTTCCCCGGCTGGTTGCGAATCAGTAAGGACAACCCTTACCGGTTCGTGTTCGAGGACGGGTCGCCGTTCTTTCCTGTGGGTTTCCAGGACTGCGAAGGAGACCACAACAAAAACGGTACCACTCTTGATAGCAAAAGCATGGAAGGGCCTTTCCGCTTGGATAAGGCCACGGAACGCCCTCAGCCTCCGCCGGGGTCACTGTTCGCAAGGGGCCCCTCGATGAATCCTGTCAACGGTGATGTGTACTTTGGCAAGCACGCTCGGGCTGGATTCAATATCTTCCGGTTTTCGCCCCACAATTGTTCCATCAGCGTCTTTGATTTGGACCGTGTTGATTATCGTGAAGCCAAAATGGTGGACCAGCTTTTGGAGATGGTCCGCAAGTATCGTATCCGGATCTACTACGGCATCTTCGGTTTTGCAAAGGTCTTCAACGATCAACCCGACAATGCCGAGGGGATGAGAAAAGTTCGCCGGTTGATTAAGTACTCGGTGGACCGTTGGGGGGCATACGTTGATATTTGGGAACTCCTTAACGAACAACATGCCTCCGATATGTGGTACGCCCAGATAATTCCCTATTTGAAATCGATCGACCCATATCAAAAACCGGTGGCCACAAATTGGGAGCGCCCACAATTGGAGGGAATCGATATCAATGCGCCACATTGGTATCAGAACGAAAACGAGCTTGACTCGGACCTGGTCACTGCCCAACGCATTGCTCGTGACAAACGCTTTGGCAAACCAGTCGTTTACGGTGAACAGGGTAATAGCCGAGGCCAACAGGATAGAACAGCCGAGGGGATCGGTGGGGTCTGGGACCCAGGGTCAGCCCGGCGGATGCGCGTCCGTTTATGGACGGCCCTTTTCAACGAAGCTGCGCTCATCTTTTGGGAAACTTCTTACGCAAAAGACGGGCATTACATGAATCTCTGGATTGGTCCCGAAGAAAGGCAGTACGTCAAGGCCCTGCAAACCTTTTCCGCGGGGCTGGAGGGGAATGTCCGGCCGCGTGAGGTCTTGCTGAGTGGGCGCGACGCTAAGGATGTGCGAGGGTATGGTTTGGCCTCGCCGAGTTGCCAGGCGGTTTACTTGCATCACTTTGCCTGTCAGCAATGTAAAGATGAAGGGAAGCCGCCTGCTCAGCACCGTTGGGACCACAAGCGAGGGACGGTAAGTGATTTGGCCGTAGAGTTAGAGTCGTTCAAGACTCTGTCCGCGTATTGGTATTGTCCCCAGACAGGAAAGATACTTCAGCGCTTCAGAATTTCAGCAGGGAGAAGAGAATATGCGGTCCCTCCCTTCGAGGTGGATATTGCCTTGTTAGCCACGGAAAAGCCCGCGCCCGATTCTGATAGGGACGACCTAGCCAATGATGAGGATCCCGATGATGACAACGATGGCGTCCCCGATGACCAAGATGCCTTCCCCCTGGAACGAGAAGAGTGGGCCGATGTTGACGGAGACCGCATCGGGGATAATTTTGATGCCGATATCGATGGGGATGGTGTAGGGGATGATCGCAACGGGAACGGGATTCCCGATTATCAAGAGATGGACGCCGACGGCGACGGTGTTCCTAAGGCCAATGCCATCCCATGGGATGCTTTTCCGCACGATCCTCACGAGTGGCGCGACACCGACGGCGATGGGATAGGCGACAATGCCGACGACGATGACGACGCCGACGGATTCACCGATCAAGAAGAACGCAAGGCCCGCACCGACCCATTGAATCCTCTTAGCTTTCCATAGTCCTTAGCCGTTGCCCCACTCCAACCAGTGGAGAAAGGCAGACGCGACTCGGCATGGCTGAATATGAGCCTGCTAAAACAGGCGGTGTTTAGTTTGCCATCCATGTTGCCACTTCCCTATTGGGCTGCTTTTGCAATGCACCCTCGTGTCTTTCTGTGTCTGCGATGAGTTCAAGTGCCGGGATCGTTTCAGTTACGTCTAATGACTAACCGGCACGATTGCCGCGAAGGAATCTCGAAGGCAATTCGGGTGCGCGGACCGGAAACCGTGAACGCTTCCTCTTTCAAAACATGATCCCGGGCTATGATTTTTAGCGTGTAGTCGCCGGGCTTAAGCATATTCAGTTCTGCCCCCATCGCCCGCGGTGATCGACCAAAGTGAAACAATGTGGCCTCCAAACCGTCAGGAGCTGCCATCCTGACCAAAACCGCAATCTCCCTGGGGCGCGTTAGCCAGCGCACCGCATTAAGAGGGAAAGTTCCCAACCCTCCCGGATCGCCCGTCACGGCGGAATAAAGCAATGCAGTATCCGGGGATTGGACCGGAAATTTTGGTTCGGCCAATACCACGTCGCCTTGAAACACGGCGGGGAGCCTCAATACGCGGTCGGTGTAGCGGACTTCGCTGGTGTAACCGGGAAAATTGTAGGAAAAGGCCGTGGCCGTGTCCGCCAGGGCGGCCACAAGTGGCTGCTCATCCCCCGTAAGTGCGTAGTGAAGCCAGGGTGCCTGTCTCCCTTCCAGCAAGCGATCCCAAGTCCCGTCACCGGTGAGGAAGCGGTACTTGGCCAGTGTCTGCCGCAAAAATCCCATTTGCAGGGCACACCAGGCCTCGCTTCCCGGCTCGATGTCCTTGGGAAGGTTTCGCCCAGAATACCGCAGGGCCAACTCCGCCATGGAGTGAATAGGACGCAGGTATTTTTCGTCTCCTGTCATGTGGAATGTGAGCAGCAAAGCATCGGTGAGGTAACCCATCGCACTGGGCCACTGGTAAAGCGTCGGCTCACTGTGATTGCGCGGATCCCACCAATGCGGTGACAGGCCCCCGATGGACCCGTCCGGCCAATGGATGGTTGCGGGCAAGACTCCAGCCGGCTTTCCATTTTCTGATCGTGCTGCGGCATCCACCCATGTGTCCGTCCACTCACACAAAACTCGCCCGACCCGCTGATCACCCGTCCGCAACCAGTACAAAAAAACAGGCTGCACTGCGCGAACGTGATACGGAGTGTCGCATGCCCGCTGAGGATCAGGATGAACGCGATCTACCGTGAAATAGGTACTTTTGAACTGCCGAAATCCCCGCTCATTGCGGCCGGTCCAGAGGTTTTCCATCAACTCCGCTAGGCGAAGGACCCGCTGCTGCCACACCAGGTTGTCCGGCTCCAAAAGCATCATTGGCAAGATTGTGTCGGTTGAGTCCTCGGCACTATGTTCGACGTCGGTCATTCTGGACATGTACCCGGCCGCCATGTGCGGTTGCTGAAAAAGGGCTTCCGAAAAGCGCTTCTGGCCGGCACAGATCTTGGGGTCATCAAATCCAATCAACCCGGGGACCCAAAAGCGCCACATTTCGCAGTCATCACCCCAACCGCCGCCAAAGGCCCCATCCGGCTGCTGCCGATGATCGAGCCACCACTCGATGATATCGGCTAGGCCTTCCAGTGCCACCCGCTGATGGACCGCCCACTCCGGAGCCTCAGGCACTGCTTCCCAATTTCGTGTCCATGGAATTCCCTCGCCGAGATACATCCGCGCAATGCGGTTTTGTGGAAAGGCCTGGTGGGCCCTCTCGAAGAACTGCCGCGCTATGCCGAACCATTCCCGCCTTCGATCCCCGTAGCTCCAAAGGTTGCCGTTCTCCATCACGACACTGAGAACTGCCCGGCCACGATAAAGGTACGTGAGGGGATATAACGGCGAAGTTGCCGGAATCCCAAAGTCAATGTCGCGATTTTGATTCACCTCACCCCCATAGAAGTGGAGGTTTTTTCCTTCTACCCACTGTTCGACAAAGCGGATCAATTTCTCCGCATGTTCGGCCAAATCGGGATCCACGCCCGGCAAGGCCCGAATCTGCCGGAGAAGCTCCAATCTTTCCTCATCGTCGTCAGTGTTCCCGGCACGCTGGACCAGTTCCTGAAGTCGTTCTTGAGCAGGAACATCAATTTGGAATCCTATTACCATTCCCAAGACAAGGTTTATCCCAAGCATTCTTACCACCTCAACTTTTTCGGTTTTTCGTTCTACGGTGCGAAAATGTATCAGGCCAGCCACCAAATTATTTACCGGCCTCCACCGAGATCACCGCTTGGCAGGCCCGGCGGAGATACTCCTCATACGCCCACTGGCCGCTGCCGCCCGTTTGTCGTGTAATGACAAGATCGAGGCTGGGCACAAAGGCGATCAACTGTCCGCCGGATCCAGGCTTGAAACGGGCGTCCGCCGGGATCCCTTCGCCGCGTCCATCTGTTAGTCGTGCCGGCAGTTCCCACCCATGCGAGAAGGATTCGGCGTCCCGGTTAAAGCATTTGATTCCGTGGATGGAGTGCGTGGGCGCGGCCGTCTCTTCGACAAACCATTTGGGTATGACCTGTCGATCACCCCACCGTCCCCCTCGCAACATGCAGTAACAGATCCGGGCGCTTTCCCGCGCCGGTAGCCCCAAGGTGTGGGAGGGATGTCGGCCAATAGTCCCGTCCAAATACGCGAACCACCAGCGTTCGATCCCCAGGGGTTTGAAGAGTTTCTCGATGGCGAATTGATCATAGGGGACACCTGTCACGTCTTCGCACACCAGTGCGGCATGGTAAAAGGCATGGGTGGAATAACCCAGGTCTGTCCCTGGGTCAAACGCCAGCTTTGCCGTCACAGGGTCACCACTGTGGCCGAGGACATAGTCCCACGGTCCTCGGTTTTTGGCCCCCGTGTATTCGGGTGCGATTCCCGAGGTGTGGTTGAGCAGTTGTCGCACCAAGATTTGCTTCTTACGGGGATCGCTCAAAGGTTCCGCCCAAGGAATGAACGAAAACGCGGGATCGTCAAAAGTCATCTTCTTCGGTGTCCGGCCAGCCAAGCTCTCTTCCGACGCGATGGCAAGAACCGTGGCACAGATCGCCTTAGCACACGACTTGATATTGCGGGTATCTGTCTTGGAACTATTGCCTCGCTCGACTTCCAGTACGATATAACCTCGGCGAATCACCACCGCGGCGAAAGGCCGTTGGTCCGACACCAGCAACCATTCTTTGAGTACCTCCAACTTCTGGGGGTCCATGCCCGCCAGGCGCCGGATATCGGCGGGGGAATCCAGCTTTCGCCACCCACCCTGCGATTCCAGCGGCGGGAAGTAGTCGCTTTCGGCACCCACCGCGGAAAACCCCACCCAACACCATAACAAACAGCCTGCGAACACTAACCGAAGCATGTGTGCGCCTTTCTCAAAAGTTTCTTGGCCAGAGCTAACTTGAATCGAGGGATGCCGGGCCATTTTACCCCCCCGACGGTATTATCATGGTCGTTTATCAAAACACAAGCCACTACCACTGCATGTTGACAATTTTCCGTCCGGTGCTGATATGACGTCGTGCCTATGTCGGACGCAACCACCCATCTCTCGGTGGGTGTATGGTCTCAATAGTCTGGGCTGCCGTATCGCGGTAGGAGGTGCTTTATGAAGCGTCGTGGCTTGTTGTTGGGCCTGGTAAGTTGGGTTGGTGCACTCGTTTTTGTTGGCGCGATGGGGTTGTTTGGTCCACGGGCCGATGCCCAGCAGGGTCCGCCGCCCCATGCCTTGGCCCGCGTGATCGCTGTTCAGGAACGCCACACGGAACGCCTCATGTCGTTGCCCGATGTGGTGGGCACGGCTGTGGGCCTCGATGAAATGGGTCGCCCGGTGGTCAAGGTCTATGTGGCCCATGCAGGCGTGCGGGGCATCCCTTCCGTCATTGATGGGGAAAAAGTGGAAGTCGAAGTGACGGGCGAGATCTATGCCCTCGGGGCGTTGGCAGCCCTCGAAGATCCTGCGGAACCTTCAGAGGTGGATCGTCTCAGCTGGTTTGATCGGCCAGTGCCGATCGGGGTTTCCGCATTCAATGCTACCGAATTCTCAGCCGCTACCCTTGGCTGCCGGGTCACCGATGGAACCAACGTTTATGCCCTCAGTTGCAACCACGTTTACGCCCGAACAAACAGCGCGTCACTCGGTGAGGCGATTTGGCAGCCCGGGCCGTACGATGTGGTGATGACGCTACGGAAACAGTGGAATCCCGCCGATCCGACATATGTCATAGGGGCGCTAGCTGGTTTTGTGCAAATAGATTTCTCATCATCCGGTGAGAATTATGTCGATGCGGCCATCGCGTTGGTGAGCACGGACACAGTTGGTACGAGCACGCCGTCTGGTGGCTACGGAACACCGTCGAGCGAGACTAGTACCGCATACGTGGGCATGCGTGTCCAGAAATATGGTCGAACGACCCGGCTCACTTATGGCACAATAAGCGGAGTAAATGCGACGGTCATAGTTAACTATGGAATCGGCCAAGCCAAATTTGTCGGCCAGATCAGTGTCAAAGGGTCTCGGTTTATCCAACCAGGTGATTCCGGTTCGTTGCTGGTAACTCGAACCAGCAATAAGCCGGTGGGTTTGCTCTTTGCCGGGAATAGCTCTGGGTCTTTTGCGATTGCCAACCCAATTGACTTGGTGCTCGATGAGTTTAATGTTAGCATCGATGGCCAGTAAGTCCGAAGAGACACCGTACTAACCAATCCAACCGAGGCCACCCGCGGAGGTGGTGAACGACTACGCAGAGCGATGGCTTGACCTGTCTGAGATGGTCGGCGTTGTTGTGAGGAAGACCGGGGAAAACCGTGGAGCATGGTCTTATATAGTCGAGCGGATTAAGGAAATTACTAGGAAGATCGCTCAGACGCGATCGAAGGCTGCCGGGTTGTTGGCGAGGGGACCGTTAGTGCCGGTTGAGCGGATTGAGATCGGCCAAGGTTATTCCCCGCAGGAGTGTGGTCTTCTGAAGCGATAGGTTACGAGTCTCGCATTGGTGGCCGAACTTACCGATTGGCCGAAAGCCGCAGCCACCGCCAAAATAGCCAAAACAGACAAATGGCCTGGGCGTTGAGGACAACGAATAGCCGGTGCTGAAGTCGTTGCTCCACAAATAGCTGCCCGACCAATACTCTCCTCGAACAGACCCTCTCTCGACTGGTTGTCGAAACTGACCATACGCCACCCACTTACGTGGCTGGCGTCCCGTGCGCTCCCGAGGCAACGATGGCAGCCGAATTATGAACCTACCCAGGTTTGTTCGACATTCAAGGAGGTGTTATCGTTCACCCGAACGCCTCTTCTCCGCGTGGCGAGAATGCCGGTCGGTTGGCCA
>Ga0209608_1002514_pt1 | contig 12855 bp, 15 predicted proteins | sample AD_UKC130_MetaG_FD_184428 | JGI IMG/M metagenome (GOLD analysis project Ga0209608, IMG submission 184428) | Active sludge microbial communities of municipal wastewater-treating anaerobic digesters from Canada - AD_UKC130_MetaG (SPAdes) (version 2) | ecosystem: Engineered > Bioreactor > Anaerobic... | reverse complement strand
AAGTTGTAAAACAAGCTATAGAGATACTGAAGAAATATAATTCTGATGATGAAACCTTATCACAAGATAATCAGGATAATGATAATAATGATAACAAAAAGAGTGATGAGGATAACAGTGCAACTAATAGTGAAGAAGATAATATATCTGATAAGGATAATCAATTATCTAGTTCTCCAAAAGAACAAGATGATGATATTGACTCTTTATTAAATACAATTGGTTAGGAGGTTCAAAGGTTACAGGTATAGATTATTTTAAACCAATAGTATATGCATCTAATATATTTTTATCTTTATTTACTTTTCATGATAAAATGAATGTACTGATGTATGATTTTCTAAATTATAAAGACTTTTCATTATATAATGTTTACTTTTATATATGTGGAACTATATTACAAATGTCTGCTGAAGAAAGTAAAAAATATGAAATAATGGTTGATAATGTATTGAATAGATGTGATATAATCATCTATGAAAGAAGTATAGAAAAGGAATATGATGATTTTATTATTCTGAATGATAGAATTAAAAAGAAGAAAGAATTTGATAAAATATATGATCATATGGGATTTTTCATTTACAGTAAGATATAAAGGAGATTACATTACTAATGAAGGGATATAGTTTCAATATTATATTTTCAAAGAAATGTAATCAAAACTGTTATTATTGTGATGTATGGTCTCAGGATATATTAAAATATAATACTGAGGTTGATATTGATTTATTAATGTATTATTTAAATTATTTCCCAAAGCATTCTGTTGCACGAATAAATGGTGGAGAACCAGGATTATTAACTAATTTGTATGATGCAGTTGTAACTATGTTAAACCATCCCAACATAGAAAAAGTAGCTATATATTCCAATGGTTTAGTTAGATATTTACAAAAAGCACCATTAGATCATCCAAATGTTGTATATCAAGAACATCTTATACAGGATATTATAGGAAAAAATATACATACCTTTTATAATATGGCTTTTGATAATAAATATAAATATGTTGTTATATTAACAGAAAATACTACTAATTCTTTAATTGACGATTTTGATTACTTTTTGAATTATGGATTAATGACTAATAACTTTTACTTTAAAATTTTAGTTAGTAAAGTTATTTCATGTGATTCTTATATTGCAAAAATAGATAAACTATTTACATTATTACAAGAAAAAACAAATCGCAACATATCATTTCAAAGACAAGTAATTGAACGTATCAAAGATAAGAAAGAGGATTTGACATTGAAGAAAATATGTGCATCATTTCCCTATAATGTATATTTAGATTTTGAAACGATGCAACTAGGTCATTGCACTATGATAACAAGTAAAACAAAAACTTATCCATTAAATAAATCTAATATAGAAAAGAATCTCAAGGGTCAACTATTTGGATTAGATGATGCTTGCGAAGTATGTAAATTATATGAAACAAGTAGGGATGTCTTCCATTCTTCTTTTATAAATAAAATACCTATAAATTATTCTTTTGAAAACACAGATACACTATTATGGTAGGTCTTTACTATGAAATTAATAACAAAAATAATATCTGATGATCGAGCTAATGATATAATGCATAATAGTAAAAATATATTTTCTTTACCAATATATCATTCTGAGTTAATTAATCCACATAGACCATTATCTAGAAAGTGGCAACGCAGATATAACGACACTTATGTTATAATACGTTCCATTTTAAATAAATATAATTTTATTCGAAATAAAGTCGTATATGATATAACTTGCAATATAGGAACCATGTCGTTTCTTTTTAATGAATATAATCCAAAGATGATAATTGGATTGGATACTGATGAAGAGGTTTTATTACTAGCACAATATATTAAAAATATGAAATTCCAGAAAGCTAATATATTTTTCATATGTAGCGATATAACGACAGAAAGTGTTATAACACGAGAAGATAATATAGGTTTCCTATTAAATCTCCCCTTTCATTCTATTAATACTATGCAAAAAGATATAGACTCTTTTTTAGAAAGAAATATTCCAGGTATGCTCTTCATTGATAATATGTATGATAAGTATATATATGACATTATAATAAAGAGATATAAGATAGAAAAAAAGTTTGCATATTATAACTTATTTAAGGTATCTGATAATGAGAAATAACTTTTGTCTTTGTATTTCAGGTAAAATACATCATATGCTTGTAATAGATATGTTAAGAAAAGAATTAAATCAAGATATTTTAACTTTTTATAATGTTAAAGATATATTAAAAATGAAAGACAAAATTATATTTACGATTGATATACCAATAATTAAAAAACAAACGTTAGATATATTATATAGTAATAATAATGTACCGTTAAATCTGCATTCTGGTGACACTACAAAATATAGAGGGAATGATTGCGAATATTGGTCTCTGCTCATAGATGGATTTATTATATGCACATTACATGAATTGACTGAGAAAATAGATGGTGGCAGAATAATTGCACAAGCTCAGGTTGATCCTATATACAATTTAGATGAAATTCATATTAAGATTGGGCAGTGTTATTATAAATTGATTCATCAATATCTTTTAAATCCAGAGATTGGAAAACAAAGTAATCAATATGGAACTGGTAAATATTATAAGAAGTTTCCACAATTCTTTTTGTCAATATTAGAAAGGAGGATTGAGAAGAATGCTAAGTAATAATTACTATTATCCAACAGTGTATCATGATAATATATTTACATCTTTATCACAGGATGATGTTTTAAATTATGATAATGTAGCATTATTAGAACAAAAAATTTGTGATATTGTTGGATGTAAATATTGTATTACAACATGCAATGGACAAATGGCTCTTTATGCTATAATGTCAGTTATGAATATAGATGATAATGAGAATAATAATATTATCATTCCTGATTGGAGTTATCCAGCATTTTATTTAAACGCTAAACATATGAATATCAAATGTAAGTTTGCTGATATTAAAAAAGATACATTATCAATGAATCCAGATGATATAGAAAGTTTAATTGATGAAAATACTAAAGCAATTTGTTTTATAAATCACTTGGGTTATTTGGGTGAAGATATAGTGCGTATTCAATCTATAGCTAAAGAACATAATTTATGGTTTATAGAAGATTCTGCACATGCATTAGGTAGTATATATAATGGTAAACATGCTGGTACATTTGGAGATATGTCTATTTTTTCCTTTAGTGGTTCTAAGCTGATTAGATCAGGAGAAGGTGGATGTATTTGTACTAACAATGAAGAACTTTATAAAAAAGCTAAATATTTAGTTAGAGATGAACTTAATTTAACTATGTCTCCTATTTTAGCAAAATTACTTTACGAGCAGTTAAGTAATTTTGATTGGTATATGCAAAGGAATAAAGAGATTCGAGACATCTATAAGAAATGTGGTGTTCCTATATATGAAAATACGACAGACAATAATTTTTCTTTGCATGTAGTTTATATGACTAAAAATGCATATAAGCTTTTTCCAAAACTTAATAATATGAATATTCCTTGTCGCTACATGTACTATCGATCTCTAACTCATCTTCCAGTAGCTTCTGAAGTTGAGAGAGAATATTTAGAGTTGCCTTGTAGTCTATCTTTAACAGAAAATGAGATAAAAAAGATAGCTAATGCTATTCGTCTTTTTGACAGGTGATATTATTGTGCTTCTGTATCAAAGTGAAGTAAATGAATATAAAACTAACAATATATATATACAATGGATAGTAACATATCGTTGTAACTACAAGTGTGATTATTGTTATTTACGTGAAAATAAATTACTTGGAAAAGACAGTGATGTTGTTTCTTCTGTTTTTGATTTGGGATTAAAAAAGATAGCAAATAACTTAGATATCTCAAATTGTAGATTTGATATAATGGGTGGAGAACCAACTCTCCACCCAAACATAGAATTTCTGTTAAACGCTGCATGTAAAACTGGGTTCAATGAAGTTAACTTGAACACCAATGGCAGCTTGCTTGAAAAACATATAAAAACATTGGCCTCCTATCCAAATGCTAAAATTATACTTTCATATCACCCATATAAATGTGACTATGATTTTGAAAAGCTTGTGTCTTATATTGTGCAAGCAAATGTACCTCTTGAAGTAAATGTTATGTTTCCACCAAACTGTCAACTTTCTTATAATATGTATGATTATTTAACTAATAACTATTATAATAATGTGAAAACAACTATTGGTCTTATAATGCCTCTGATGTACAAAGAAGACGAGTACCATAAGTTAAATGATCTTATAAAAAACAACAAGCACAATAATAACAGATCTTTTATTTTCGTTTACGATGACCATATTAAAAGGTATACAAATGAGGAGATACGACTTTATGGTTTAAATGTTTTTAAAGGGATGCGTTGTTTCGTAAAGTATTTCACTATAGATCCAAATGGTAAAATAGATGTACTATGTAATACTAATGTACTTAATTCAAGCTTTGTATGTTTTGATTCCACCATGTCACATATTAATGAAATAATATATAATGGTATCGTATGTGAAAATGATAAATGTGGTTGTTCAATTGGATATAATTTCAAAAAGGTGAAAAAATGAACATCCTTGGTAGTGTTTTTAATGCAGATAGCTTTGAATTATTAAACATATTAGATATTGAAAGGCTTTACAATAAATATGGTGAATTTTTTATAGAACATATCGATGGCAATTTTGCTATAAATTCACCACATTTTGGATATACAGATTATTTTGGTTCTGTAAGCATGTTTTACAATTTTAAAGATTATGATGTTTTTTTTGATAAAAAATATAACCATCATATTAAATTACCTTATTATCATGATAATGAGAAAAACTTACGGACCTTGCAGTTAGTGTTCAAACACTTAAGAAATAATTTTGTTCTATATGAAGAGTTAGAGCGATATCGATATTTAACATCAAATTTAAATATAATTAAATTGCCTGGAAACATAACCATTAACAAAGATATGAAAACAATTAATCGCCGTGTTTATAAAAAACCAGAGTCTGTTTTTATTAATATTTTTGAAGATACAGTTATCAAAGTTTTAAAAAATTATAAGACGATTAATTTATGTTTGTCTGGTGGTCTCGATTCTCGCTTGCTCTATGCTATTCTAAAAAGTAATAATATATCCTTTAGATCATTTACATGGAATACAGATGAAGGAATATTTGTTAAAAAAAACATAGATAAGAATGTTATTTTAGTAAACAGAGACACTTCTTGTATATCAAAAATAATAAACCATTATACAAGTAAAAAATACTTTCTTTCAGATTATTTAAATAACCAGTTTACAAAAGTTCGATATGCTGTTGGTGAACTTTTATTAATGGATAAATATATCCTATCACAATACGATGGAGTTTTTATTGGTGGTTGGGGTAGAAATGAAATAGTTCAATCTGAACACAGATCAAATGATGTTCAAGCCAAAGAAATTGGTCTTTTTTTTCAATTTAACCCTATTATTTTTAATTCAAATATACTCATGTTATATCTTTTTGGAAGAGTTGGGAAAGTGTTATCACACTACACTGAAAAACAATTTCAAAATGAAGCAATGAGTTACATAGACAATAAAGTACCGTGCTTGAGGGGAGTTCCCTATGTTTTTAACAATTCTGATAATACAATAAGTTTTTATTAAAATCAAACATTAACATCCATGACTTTAGTCATAAGATGAATCATTTGACAAATATGAATTCCATACTATAATAAAAAATGAATTTAGGAATGCAGGTGATATATTTGAATTATCTATGTTTGTATTCTCGTGACTTTAGTTATAATATAGTATAGCTTTTTCATATAAATACTTGACTTTTGGTTAAACTTATTTAAAAACTAATAGTTTAAATGAGTTTATGGAGGAGAAACAGTAGAATTGATATATATGCTCTCTTATTTTTAAAATTTATCAATCACCAAAATTATAATATCGAAAGGATGTCTGTTAAAAAAATGAAAAACATATTAGTTACTGGTGCTTTGGGAACAGTGGGTATTTTTTCAATTAATAAGTTACTTGCTGAAACCAATTATAATATTATAGGAATTGATGATTATTCAGCAAACCCACCTGAGAGAATAAATAATATTAATAATAACAAAAATTTTAATTTTTATAATAATAGTACATATTCAATTGATAAGATATTTGAAGAGAATAGTATAGATACTATTTTACATTTAGCATCGTTAACTAGTGTTTCTGAGTCTATGAATATTCCAATATCTTATGTAAACGATAATATAACATTTACAACTGAATTATTAGAGAAAGCAAAAAAATATAAAACTAAAAGATTTGTGTTTGCTTCCAGTTCAACAGTCTATGGAAAAAATAGTAGGTTGTATAATGAGGAAACTGATCTTCTAGCTCCTATTTCAGTATATGCTATTACTAAAAAAACATGTGAAGATTTAATTAATTTATATAATCAATTTTTTGGTATTGAAACAATTATCTTAAGATATTATAATAATTTTGCGAAAATAAAATATTATAGATATAAAACACTTATCCCTTTAATATTTGATAAAATAAATAATAATGAATGTATAACCTTATTTAATAATGGAAGACAAAAAAGACAATTTGTACCTATAGAAAATATTGCGTACGCAAATAAGCTTGCAATTGAAACTGAAGACCCAAGATGTATAGGACAGGCCTTTAATATTACTGTAGATGAAGAACCAATTTCTTTGTTAAGTTTAATTGATTATATATCTAGTAAATTAGATAAAGAGATTAAATATAAATTAGATCCAACAGCTAGTATAGGTGTTGTTGAAATAGCTTCAGGATCAAATAAAAAAGCCAAAAAATTATTAAATTTTAAAATCCAGAAAAACATGTATGATGGTATTGATGAATATATAGAATGGTTTAAAAATAACAGACAATACAATTAATATTTTACTTATTATACTTAAATATAGTAATAAATTTACATAGAATTAAAGTGTATTGATAAATAAATGAAAAGATGTATATGCACATTAAGTTATGGATATGAAATTTCTTTATTATATATAGATTTTAGAATTTATTTTATATCAACTATTAAAAGTGTTAGTTAAAGGAGTTTTTATAACGATATGAGTTTGCAAGATGGTAAATATAATTATAAGATCGTACCTGAAGACACCAAGTTATCACGAGATGATGTTTTTATATTTGATCTTAATCTATTGTATAAATGTAATTACAACTGTAGTTATTGCTATGTTGGTAAGTCATTAAATTTAGATTATTCTCTTAGTAAAGAATATGTGTCCATGCTACTAGATTTAATTGTAAAAAACATTGATATAACAAAATATAAGTTTAAGTTTAATGTACTGGGTGGTGAACCTACACTTCATCCAGAATTAAGTACAATCATATTTGAACTTTTAACCAATAAAAAAATAACTCTAGACACTGTTATATTATTTACAAATGGGTCTTTATTACATAAATATGTTGATGATTTTGTTAATTATCAAAAAAATTATGGGAAATTTGTAATACATATAACTTATCATGCTGATAAAATAAGTCCTGAAACATTTATAAAAAACATTGAGTATTTATATGATCAAGGACTAGACTTTGATCTACTCATTTTAATTGATCCAATGTTTAAGGATCGTATAGATATCATATCAGAATATCTACGTACGCATTTGCATTTAAAGTATATGCATACAACATTAATGAATAATAAAGAATCTTTAGCTTTGTTTAATAATTATTATAGACATCAAAAGGATGTATCTATAAGTTTAGTAAAATTAAACCAGGATAATAATATTATATGGAAAAAGAGCAGTAATGATTTATTACCAGGAGAATTTTACAATTATAACTGTGTTTATTTAAAAAGAGCATATGTTATAAATCCTAAAGGTTTAATATTTAAAGAATGCGTCTATAATGATTTAAATATAAAACTACGTAATACATATCCATTTAATCTTAAAAACTTTTTACAATTATCAGATAAACATATTAGGTGTTTAAATAAACACGAACGATGTCCTTGTGATGTTGCAGATAATTATACTAAATATATATATAAAATAAATTTGCTATTTTTTAATATATAAAGGATTTTCAGCCATGTCTGTAATTCTTATTCATGAATGGAAAGAAGATATATTATATAATAACATTTTAGATAACCATATATTGACATTTGATGACGCATTATATTCTATATATTACTATCGTAATGATATATCTAAACTTTTAAATCAAAAAATCATCTGTATTCCAACTGGAAGAATATTAGATAAGAGGATATCTAATCCTATCATAACTGATTGCTATACTGCTAATAATATGTGGTTATCCAATCATGATAATTCTGCATATATGACTATTGCAGAGATTAAAGAACTAATTGATATGGGATTTGAAGTTGGAGGACATAGTCATTTTCATGAAAAGGAAACAGATCCAAGAATACTGAGGATACTTAATATTAATAGCAAGTTGGTTACTAGAGGTAAAAAGTACTATGAATATGATACACAACTTATGAAAGAATGGTTTTTAAATAATCTAGGATATATTCCCAAATACTATGCGTTTCCCTATAATAAAGAAAGTCCTATGTTAAAAGAGTATTTACAATCACAGGGTTTTGAGATATTCTTTGGTAAGGAAAGGATATCTGTAGATAATGAATAAATACACTAAATATAAATATTAAGGAGATGAAATAATATCATGAAAACTATTATGGTTACTGGATGCTTAGGAACAATAGGTATATTTACTGTCAATAAGTTATTATCAAAAGGATATGAAGTAATTGGAGTGGATAATTGTAGTGCTAATCCATATCAGCGTATTACTGAAATCAATCCATCATCCAATTTTCATTTTGTAAATAATAGGATCTATGATAACAAGGAATATAGTATTTTAGAAAAAACATTTGAGAACTATCATATAGATGCTATTATACATTTAGCATCACGTATAGGAACAACAGAATCTTTTTACTTATACAAAGAATATATTGATAGTAATGTCACACTTACTATGGAACTATTAACAAATGCAGTAAAGTATAATATTAAACGTTTTGTGTACGCTTCAAGTTCATCTGTTTATGGTGATAATGAAGTACCATCTCATGAAGACTTAGTTCCAAATCCAGCGTCATTATATGGTGTTAGTAAATATATGTGTGAATTACTACTGAAACAATACCATGATAATTTTGGATTGGAGACAATTGCACTACGTTATTATAATACATTCGCACCAATTAAGTATTATGGTTATAAAACTGTAGTTACACTATTTTCCAATAAGATCCTTAATGATGAGCCTATAACTATTTATAATATGGGTAGACAAAGACGACAATATATTCATGTTGATAATGTAGTGCATGCTAATATCCTCGCTTTGGAAACTCAAAATGAACAGTGTTTAGGACAAGCATTTAATGTAACTGTAGATGAACCACCAATAGATTTACTAGAATTAGTTGAATTACTTTATAAATATTTAAATAAGAAGCCAAATTATATCTTAAAAGAAGAAAAATCTCCTGGTGATATTGATTTATTCTGGGGTTCAACTGAAAAAGCAAAGAAATATTTAGGATATAGTGTTCAGGTACCTATGATTGAAGGGATAAAACAATATTGTGATTATGTGATGAATAATCATGTATAACTTAATAATTTCTAATCCACAAAATGATGGTCAAAAGGCAACAACTGTAGCTTATTATCTAAAATATAAATATCTTGGACATATTATAATTAGCAATTTTTTTAGAAAGTCATGTAATCGAAATATAGTGCTTACACAAGTACCTTTTTTCTATAAGAAAAAGAAAGAGTTTTTTACAGAAATGTTTAACGCAATTCATTTCTTAAGACCATACTTAGTCAACTATTGGAAGAATAGTGCTACTAATGGCTTTTCAATTTATAAAGAGATAGATGGATATAAATATTGTATACCTATGATGTATAATTATAAATGCAACAATAATAATGTAAAAGATAAAATAGTGATTGGATATTATAATAGTATATATAGAGGAACAAAAGAATGGTTTAAACAATTTGTCAAAGATAATGAAGCATATATAGATAGTGTATATATTCTTGGAGAACAAATAATAGAATGTCCTTCTTTTATACATACAACTAATAAAGATGAATTCTTCTCCAATATAACTCATTTCGTATATCCAATGTCTACTGTATTTATAGATCCCTGGCCAACCACATTAGAAGAAGCAGTGAGATGTAATAAACAGATAATAATATTACCATCTAATAGAAACTGGCATGATGGTATAGATGATATATGTTCTTGTATAAGATATCATACCAGTTTAAGTTTAGATAAATATTATGATAATTCAAATTGTAGTATAAATATGTTTGATTTGACTAAGTATTATGATACTCTTTTATTTGATAATAACTTTGAATATAAAATTGATAGAACCAAATACAAAAGCTTTAATGAGTGGTGTAGTGAATGGTGTTAAATAATATTTTTAATACTATTTTGAAGAAAGTATTACCCAAAATAGGTAAATCATTACGTACATTTATTGAAGATTATAAAGGAGTCAGAAGGATTATACTTCTAATAGTTCTATGGATCAATATACATATATTCTTTATAACTATCAGTATGTATAGATCAACTTTAAGTCTTGATCAACAATGGGTTATATTTGCAGGATACTGGACTGGTATATTTGGCACATTTGCAGCATTCTATACTAATGGAAGAACTAAAGAGCAAGTTGCAAAAATAAATAAAATTAAGAATATAGATGAAAAAGTCATTGAACCTTGGAAGTTTAAACCAGATAGTAATATTAAATTATATGATGAAGATGATACTGATAATCCAAAAGAAGGATATTAATATATTATTCTAAATAGGTATATCCATTAATCAACTTGGAACAAAGTAATGGATAAAAGTATTTGAATAAGGAGATGTCAGCACATTGTTAGAAAAAGGTAAAAAATATCCAAGATTACCTAATGAGTATTTAAATGAAGTATTAAAGTATGAAGGTGGATTTGTTAATGATCCATTTGATAAAGGTGGAAAGACTAATAGAGGTATAACAGAATCTACTCTTAAATCTGCTATAAAACAAGGTATAGTTCCATCTACAGTTACTATAGAGTCTCTAACCAATGATTTAGAATCTGTTAGAAAGATATATGAAATTAATTATTATTTAAGAGCCAAATGTGACCAGATGCCTCATCCTTTAGCATTTGCTCATTTTGATGCTGCTGTCAATCATGGTGTTGGTAATGCAGCAAGATTTATTCAAAGGACATTAAATGCACTTGGTGCTACATTAAGTGTTGATGCTGCTATTGGACCATTGACATTAGCAGCATTGAATCAAGCTTTATCTGCAATAGAAATAGATGTCATTGTAAAAGTATATTGTGACATAAGAAAATCATTTTATGATGCTATAGTTGCTAATAATCCATCTCAACGCAGATTTTATAATGGTTGGATGAATAGACTTCGACATGTTAGAGAATTTTGTGAAATTGATTAACTTAAGTGATAATATGATTAAATGAAAAGTATATTAAAAATTAAATTATACTGTATTCATAAAAGATATAATATCAGATTTTCATAAACGCATATGAATTACACCCAGAACAAATATAAGAAGAAAAAAGGAGGAAAGTAAACATGCCCAATCAGGAAGAACAATATTTATTATTTACAGTTGATGATATAGAAAGACAAATGAAAGAAATAACAGCGTTTGGATATGACTGGAAAGAATTCACAAGGATGAAACCAATAGATCATGATAATGAATATCATACTAAAGAGTTTGTTACCATTGAAGATATTGGCCTTGATGATCTTAATAATGTTAATACCATTAATAAAATTAATGGTCAAGTACTTGTGTGGGATTCTAGTAGTCAGAAATGGGTAAATATGACTATGACTGGAGGTGGTGGAGGAAGTATTACATTTGATGCAGTGAGCAAGGCATTTACAGCATCACAAGGACAGACTGAATATGATATATCAGATATATATGATGATGGATATTTAGCACATTCTGTATATAGAAATGGTGTCTATCAGTTAGATGGAATGGATTATGTTTTTAATACACTTGATAAAAAAGTATCATTTAACTATCCATGTAATGCCAATGATATTATAGTTGTTGTATTGAATACTTCTTCAGGTACTATATCTATGACTGCACATGGACATGGGATAGCTGAAATATCTGGATTGATAAATGCTTTAAACAGTAAAGCACCTATAGATTCTCCAACATTTACTGGTACGATTACATTAAATGGAGTATTAGGTAGTGCTTTAAATGTTGGAAATAATAATGTATATTTTGCTAATACAAATAACGTTCCAACAGCAGGCATGGTAACAGTAGATTGGAAAAGAGCAAATATACAGAAAATATCATTGAATGGTAATACCACTGTATCATTTGTAAATCCAAATGGAAATAGTTTTCTAATATTACATATTCAACAAGATAGTGTTGGAAATCGTAGTATAACATTGCCATCTATTAGAACCAAAAATGGAGATCCATTAGAGATTAATATGGTTTCTAATGGTTCAACTGTTTTATGGTTGTATTATGATGGTAGTGTATACTATGGTGGTAATTTGCAGTAAAATTAGTCAACTACCCCACCCTATAGAGGGTGGAGCTTGTGATTAACAAGCTCAGTTGATTAGCCTCAGCCAGGGGGTATTAACCCTATCGGGCTACGTTATATGGGAATATATAGTCACC
>Ga0209608_1002510_pt1 | contig 12879 bp, 14 predicted proteins | sample AD_UKC130_MetaG_FD_184428 | JGI IMG/M metagenome (GOLD analysis project Ga0209608, IMG submission 184428) | Active sludge microbial communities of municipal wastewater-treating anaerobic digesters from Canada - AD_UKC130_MetaG (SPAdes) (version 2) | ecosystem: Engineered > Bioreactor > Anaerobic... | reverse complement strand
AGCAAGACGATAGAAAGACCATGTATGCAAATTCTTTTCGTTTTTACGGCTTGTTCTTGCCGTGTTTCTGATATTCGATGAACCTCTCCCACTTATAGAAGTGGGAGTTTCTTGCTACAAGAATTATCCAGTTCCAAAAGTAAACAAGTTCTGTCTGCTTTATCCTTTAGGATTGGAACTTAGACAATTCCTTTCACAAGCAACACAAGAATAACCTTGTGGGTAGGTCCTTACCATCTACTACTAATAACCTCTTAGGTTATACGTAGATACTTGATATCCTTTACTGTACAAACAGGCTTTATCTGATTATATATAAATACTGAAAGAATATTTACAGCACCTACTATATCCCTATGTTCGTGATAACCACATACACATCTAAAATTCCTGCCTGAAGGTTGTACTCTTCGGCCGCAAACAGGACATGTTTGCGAGGTGTATCTTTCATCTACTTCATGGAGAGTAATACCTTCTGTTTCTAGTTTGTATTTAAGATACTGCTTTGTTTTTCCAAAAGACCAGTTAGATAATTTTTGGGTAGTAGTTTTACGCATTTTTTTCTTGATGTTTCTTTGAACTCCTTCCACATTACCTATAGCCACTTCCTTTATTTGTTGACTTATGCACCAGTTTACAAATTCTCTAGTAGTTTTGTGTAATGCATCTTGTAACTGGTTTGCTGATTTAGAAAGGACATACTGCTTTGCTCTATTATATTTCTTCCACTGTCTGGAACCTTTTTTACACCTAGCCATTTTTTTTTGTAATTCTTTAAGTTTTTTATTGCGCAGCCTATGAATACTCCTTATTTTGCGACCAGTTATTATGATTACATTACCTTTTTCATCTATTGCAGTAATAGTATGAATTTCTCCTGAATCTATTGCGGTTCTGTTAGTATAAAGATTTTCTTTAGGAGTATTTCCGTTATCATATGAAATGGCTAGTTTAAGTCCTCTATCATAGATTAGTTCTATTTCTTTAATATCTCCGTCAGGAAGTTTAGGAACACGTAAAACAATAGGTTTTTGTCTTTTGCCATTTTGTACTCCTAGACTAAGGTATATTTTATTACCGTCTATAGAAAAGGATTTACCCACCCATTTAGTATTGAAATTTTTCTTTTTTCTGTAAGGATATTTGACAAAAAGTCCTTGTTTCTTGGCTTGTTTTGCCCCATCTCTAGCCTGAAGGTACTTATGTGCAACTGCTTGTACACTTTGAGAATGTAGTGGATATTTACCTTTTAGTTCTTTCTGTAGTTGAGTTTTGTTAATCCACTGTCCGTTATGATTTAGTGCATATTCCTTAGCAATTTTAAGACAGTCATTCCATATTTGTGCAGATAGACGGTTGCAGTGAAATAGTCTTTCTAAATCTGTTCTAGATGTTTTGAAAGAAGTTTTAATGCAGCGATACATACATTCACCTCCTTTATATAGGTTATATACCAAGTATTTGGTTTATATATTACACAGGAGTTGCTATACAATCAAGAAAATATGCACCATACGGTGCAAAACATTCATCTCCCACCTATAGAGGATGGGAGAATTCTGTTTTATTTATGTTAAATTAATTCACAATTTATGTGAAATTTTATTTTTTAAGTATTTCCAAAAGTTCATCAAGATAAAGTATATCATCAATAAAACTTTCATATTTTTTATCTTTTATTTTTGTTTTCATTCGTTCTATTGTTTTTATTTCTTTTTCCCTTGTTTTTTTTGTCCCTATTTTTTCTTTATTGGGGACTACTACAAAAAATTTTACTGTTTTTCCTTCTGCTTCAAAATGTTTTTTGACCCCATAAGCTATGAATTGTTTTTGGTTTACTCTATCGTTTCTTATGGTTGTCGTATTGTCTATAACAATAAGAACACCGTTTTTTAGTTCTATTTCAAAATCTGCACAAAATTGCTTGTTGTTATATTTCGGTTCTGTTTTATATTCTTTTATATATTCTTTTTTCATATTTTCTAAATACTGGCGTATTTTTCTGTTAAACGCATTTCCTACTATCGATTTTAACCTGTTTGACTCCCTTTTTTTCATGTCGACCTCACAAAAAACACATTTTTTTTCTTATTTTTATTATAGAATGACAATCCCTTTTTTTCAAGTTCTTTTAAATAAAAAAAATAAAATATTTTTTCTGATTTGTCTTTTTTGTTCCAATATGGTTCATATGTGAACTTTTTTACTGTTTAAAATTTAAGACCAGTTTTTTGCTGGTCTTATAAAAAAATTTACTTACTTAATCTGTTTGCTATAGATGATGCAGCCCATGAATAAGGCTTTATTTTACAGATATATCCTTCGCTTTTTACCCATCCTACAATCCCCTGTATCAGGTTTCTTGTCGGACCCTGTTTTCCTATATCCACATGTATTTCAATTTTTTGTTTTATATTGCTTTCAGCAAGAAATAATGAAATTTTAGAAGCAATTTCAAGGCTTAAAGCTGTTTCGTAATAAATTTTTTGTGTCCTGTCTTTTATTTTTTTTACTTTCTTTTCTTCATAAAAGAATATTCCGCCGTTTCCAACACGATGGATTGCTACAACTATATCAATTTTTGTCAATGATGTATTTTGTGAATCGGTTCCTATTGCTATTACATAATCACAATTTTTATTGCTGTTTATAAAATTTTTTATATGTTCTACCATCTGTTCGACGGAAACTTCTCCGAAAATCTTACTGTACATGCAAAATACATCTCCTTCCGTTTATAAAAACCTGACAAATAAAGTATATAACATAAAAAATATCTTTTCAAGTTTTTTTTTCAGAAAAATTCTGTTTTTGTTTTGCTTCAAATCTGTTAACTGGCTTGTTTCAGCCACTTTTCTATTTTCTTTGTATTAAATCTGTTGTATACTAATTAAGTATATAGAAATATTTTATATTTAAAAGGAGTAAACTTATGAAAGTTTTTGTAGTTGATGATGCGAAATTTATGAGGTTATCCCTTTCAACTATTTTTCAAAAAAATAATATAACTGTTATCGGCGAAACTGAAAATGGCAAAGAAGCTTTATAAAAATATAATGAATTATGTAAAGATCCAAATACAAAACCAGATATTATTACTTTAGATATAACAATGCCAAAAATGAACGGGCTTGAAGTATTAAAACAAATAAAAAAAATGGATCCTGGCGCAAAGATAGTGATGATTACAGCTTTAGGACGGGGAAAAATAGTTAGGGAATGTATTTTTGCTGGAGCAAATACAATCTTTATAAAACCAATCATCATCTAAGTCAATTACAAGAATTGTTTTACTATCTTTTTTTTCTGAGAAAAATAATTAAACTGACCACACTATATACTGTCAATACCACCCATACTGAAAATCCGAACTTTACAGAGGCAAGATAAGTTATAGCAAAAATGGGAAAAAGTATCTTAAATATATAGCGATATATTTCACCAAGAATAATGAATCCTGCCTCAAATGTTGAAACCTTAATTAAGACCTTGTCTTTTCCATTGTCATCCGCCCTGCTGATTAAAAAATGTGTATAAAAAATACTAAGAAGCGACACAGCATCCATTGCTACAAGCGCCAACATAAAAAAATTTTCTCCCTCATTTTTTTATTTATTAAATAATATATGTCAAAAAAGAAAAAAAAAATAAATATTTTATATCATTTCAAAACTAAATGTTGCTATTATGCCATTTTTCAGTTATAATATATATGTTAAAAAAAAATAAGGAGGGGATCATTTTAAATGTATGATTTAATAATAGTGGGAGCAGGAGCAAGCGGAATTTTTGCTGCATATGAAGCAATAAAACTTAAGCCAGAATTAAAAATACTTATTATAGAAAAAGGATATTCACTTGAAAAAAGAAAATGCCCAATTGATGGAGTTAAAATAAAAGGATGCATGCATTGCAAAAGCTGTGCTATAATGAATGGATTTGGAGGAGCTGGGGCTTTTTCTGACGGGAAATATAACATAACAAACAATTTTGGCGGTGATTTATATCAATATATAGGAAAAGAAAAAACAATTGATTTACTGTGGTATGTTGATAAAATAAACCTTGAAATGGGCGCAGATGGGACAAAACTTTATTCAACGGCAAATTCAAAAATAAAAGAAATGGCGTTACGCAATGATTTGCATTTGCTTGACGCTCAAGTAAGGCATCTTGGCACAGACATAAATTATAAAGTACTTACAAATATGTATAACTATTTAAAAAACAAGGTTGAATTCAAGTTCAATACAGAATGCTTATCTGTAGAAAAAATAAATAATGAATTTGAAGTAGTAATAACAAAGGATAAAGATACGGGTGTTGATGTACTTAAATGCAGCAGGCTTATACTTGCTACTGGAAGATCTGGTTCAAAATGGATATCTGAAATTTGTGCAAAACTTGGAATAAAGACAACAAATAACAGGGTAGATATTGGTGTAAGGGTTGAACTTCCTGCCGAAATATTCAATCATATAACAAATGACGTATATGAAAGCAAAATTGTTTACAGGACAAAAAAATATGGTGATTTTGTAAGGACTTTCTGTATGAATCCGTATGGGATTGTAGTTACAGAAAACACAAACGGAATTGTGACTGTAAATGGGCATAGCTATTCGGATCCTTCATTACGCAGCCCTAATACAAACTTTGCGCTTTTGGTTTCTAACAGTTTTACGGAACCGTTCAAGAATAGCAATGAATACGGTGAATCCATAGCAAGATTGAGTAATCTGCTTGGTGGTGGCGTTATTGTTCAAAGACTTGGTGATTTACTGCGAGGGCAGCGTTCTACAGAACATAGAATAGAACAATCATTTACTGTTCCGACACTAAAAGCGACTCCAGGGGATTTAAGCCTGGTGATCCCAAAAAGACAACTTGATGACATTATTGAAATGATATATACATTGGACAAAATAGCCCCAGGAACGGCAAATGATAGTACGTTGCTGTATGGTGTGGAAGCAAAATTCTATAATTGTAAGGTTGAATTAAATAATAACCTTGAAACAAAAATAAAAGATCTTTATATATTGGGTGATGGTTCTGGAGTTTCACATTCTCTTTCACATGCAAGTGCAAGCGGTGTCTATGTGGGAAGAATTATTGCAAATGAAATATAAAATAAAAGAAACATGAAGTTTAAAAAACTTCATGTTTTTTTATTTTTTTCTTTTTGTTTTTTTTAAAAAATTATGATAAAATATAATTGCTTTTTTAATTCGAACAAGAATGAGTATAATATGTTTGTAAAAAATTTTTAACATAAACAGCAACAGAAGTCGCCCACTTCTGTAAGTGGGTGATGAATGTTGCAAAATATATAAAAAATGCTAAAATTATTATAGCGAAAACCAAGCTGATTAGCCATGTAGATGGTATATGCGGGGATGGAACAGCCCTTTGAGCGTGGGGAATCTGGTAGCAAAAGCTACCTTGACCACGAAGCTGTCACTTCTATAAGTGGCGGTAGTTCACATAAAAAAAAGAAAGCGAGGAACAATGAATGTCTAAACTTGAACTAAAAGACCTTATTAAGCGTTACTATACAAAGGAACTTGAAAATAATCCAGAAAAAACTGTATATGACTTGTTCCAGTGGAAAAAAGTTGATGTAAAGATTGTTGATTATAAAGAAGGAAAAGTCCTTTTTGAAAGAAAAGGATTGGAATTCCCAGATCATTACAGCCAAAACGCATGTGATATTATTGCGTCAAGATACTTCAGAAGAGCAGGTGTAAACAATGGATATGGATATGAAGTATCAATGCGTGAAGTAGCGCACCGTATGGTTAAGTTCTGGGTAGAAGCGGCTAAGGATGAAGGACTGATAGATGAAGAAGAAGGAAAAATTGTTTATGATGAACTTGTTTATATGCTTTTGGCGCAAATGTGGGCGCCGAATTCGCCACAGTGGTTCAATACTGGATTAAAGCTTGCGTATGGGATTGATGTTCCTTCTGATGGAAATTTTTATTACGATCCCGAACAGAAGAAAGCTGTTCCGTCGAAAGATCAGTACACAAGAACATCTGGTTCAGCATGTTTTATTATCAGTATAAGGGATTCCTTGTTAGGATATAAATCCTTATCTGAACAGCTTGTTACTGAAACAAAATTGTTTAAGCAAGGCGCTGGAACTGGTACAAACTTTTCGCCTATAAGAGCTGCTGGCGAAAGGTTATCAGGTGGCGGAACATCTTCAGGAGTGATGAGTTTCCTGAAAGTATTTGACAGGAATGCAGGAGCGATAAAATCAGGAGGAATAACAAGAAGAGCTGCTAAACTTGTTACACTTAATGCTGACCATCCAGAAATACTTGACTATATCACATGGAAGATGAAAGAAGAAGAAAAAGTAAGAGCTCTTGTAAAAATGGGATATAGTCCAGATTTCAATGGTGAAGCATATGCAACAGTAAGTGGGCAGAATTCTAACAATTCAGTCCGTTTCTCCAATGCCTTTATGAAAAAGATTTTAGGAGAAGATCCTGATACAAGCTGGACTCTAAAAGGAAGAGTTGACAGTGGTGTAAATAAAACAATAGACGTAAATGAAATATGGGAAGCTTTTAACAAAGCCGCATGGAGTTGCGGAGATCCTGCCCCGCAGTTTGATGATATAGCAAATGAATGGCATACATGCCCTGCTGGTGAAGATGGTGAAGCTTGGGCACCACACAACAGGATTAATGCGTCGAATCCATGTTCAGAATTTTTCTTTTTAGATGATACAGCATGCAATCTTGCATCAATAAATATTGCAAAATTTTATAACCCTGATACATTGAAATTTGACACAGAAGGATTGCTGCATTGCGTATCGTTTATACAGATTGCGCTGGAAGCAACAATCCACTGGGGACAATTTCCGACGGAAGACATAGCGAGAAAATCGCATATGTTCCGTCCAACTGGATTAGGCATAGCGAATACTGCAGCTTTGCACATGATGATGGGACATCCGTATGACAGTGATGAAGCAAGAGCAATAGCTGCAACATTAATGGGAATTATTACGGGGCAATCGTACCTCACTTCTTCATTAATGGCAAAGACAGTTGGTCCATTTGAAAAATTTGAAATTAATAAAAAATACATGATGGAAGTTATAAGAAACCATGCAAGGGTAGCAGGAGCACTGAATACGCCATATGAAAGGCTGACTTACAATCCGTTAAAAGTCAACCATGAAATCCTTAAAAAAGAAGGATATTCAGATGTTGGTGAAACATTAAAGAGAATTTGGAAAGATGCTGTAAACTATGGTGAAAAGTTTGGATACAGGAATGCACAGGTTACAGTAATTGCTCCGACTGGAACCATTGCATTGGCTATGGACTGCGGATCAACTTCAACAGAACCATTCTTCGCTCATGTCATTTACAAAAAGCTGGCAGGCGGAGGATATATGGTACTTGTTAATCCCGTAATAGAAATAGCTTTAAAGAAACTTGGCTATACAGAAGATCAAATAAAAGAAATTGTTGATTATATAATGCAAAAAGATGAACAAGGAAACATTATTGACGGCAAAATCGAAGGAGCTCCGCATTTGAAAGAAGAACATCTGCCTGTATTTGACACAGCAAATAAATGTGGTACAGGCAAAAGATATATTTCACCTATGGGACATGTCTTGATGACAGCGGCATTAACTCCTTTGATTTCTGGAGCAATATCAAAAACTGTAAACTTGCCGAATGAAGCTACAATTGAAGATTTTAAGAAAGTTCATATAAACGCATATAAACTTGGTGTTAAAGCTATTACTTTATATAGAGATGGGTGTAAGGCTTCGCAGCCGTTGAACACAGTAAAAGGACATGAAGATAAGGAAATAAAGCTTGAAGATTTGAAATACTATGATCTTTTAAAGAAGGCAAAAGAATTTGAATATCGAATCAAACATCCTGTAAGGAACAGACCAGAAGGTATAAGGATATCAAAGACGCATGAAGCGCAGATAGACGGATTGAAAATTTTCGTAACAGTTTCTGCGTACAATGATGGAAAAATTGCTGAAATATATATGAGCGCTGATAGGGAAGGAACGATGTTGAAAGGGTTGTTGGATTCGTTGTCGAAGACTATATCAAAGATGATACAGTATAACATTCCTATTGAAGACGTCGCAAAATCCCTGTTGGGGCAAAAGTATGAACCGCATGGATTAGTAATAGGGCATCCGTATATCAAGCAAGTTGATTCAATTTCGGACTTTGTAGCAAGAATTATATTCCTTGAGCTCGGAGACTTCAGATATTGCCAGATACAACCGAAGCCAGGTGAATTTACAACGATTTCTGAAATGATAAATGGAGTAAAAATAGCAAATACAATAGTAGCAACGGATGATTATCCTACAACTGAACCAAAACCGAAATATGAATTGACAAACAAAACAAGGGTTTATGGAAAAACCTGCACAAATTGTGGAAGCACAAGGATGCATAAAAACGGTACATGTTATGTATGCGAAGATTGCGGTGAAACAACTGGATGTTCTTAATATCGGATTATAAAAAAAGATCTGGTTATAACCAGATCTTTTTTTTATTTCATATTCATTTTAAAAAGGTTTTTATTCATAATAAAATAGTTTTTTTGATTAAAACAATGACCGATCACTAAGATAGTATTAATAAAAATAATTCCTATAAGGGGAGATATGGGATGTTGTTAAGTTTTTACTGGAAAACAATATTCAAATATGATACGGATCATATTTTATTCATAAAAAGAAATAGCAATAGAATTCGTATGGAAACTATAATAATACAAATTATAGGTCTATGCCCTTTATTTTTGTTTTTTATTATTGGACGAGAAAATATAATTCCTGCAGTCATTACAGCATTTATTAGTGTTATTAACAGTATTATGGTTTTAACAATTATGTCTAAAAATGAAAAAAAGTTCATTAAATATACAGAAGAACAGAAAATATTAAATATAAAAAAGGAAATAGAAAAAGAAATAATTGAAATGTCTCTGGCAATGATGCAAAGTGGAAAATTTACAGATAAAGAAATAGAATGGAAAATGATTCATTATCAAAGAAAAGTTGAAGAATGTAGAGAACTATTACATTTTATGGCGGTGCATAATTCAATAAAGGAATTTATAAAAAATGTCAGATTAAACAGGACAGAAGAAAATCAAAAAATTCATGATACATCACTAAAAACCGTTAATCTGGAACAGAAGTATTTGTCAGTACTCGGACTGTCGCCAGGAACAAATGATATAAAAAAGATAAAGAAAAAATATTTTGAACTTATGAAGAATTATCATCCAGATATAAACAAAACAAAAGAAGCGGAAGCAAAGACGAAAGAACTTAATGAAGCCTATAACCAGCTAAAAATATTAATCAGGCAACAATAAAGCATTTATAATATATAAAAATAAAAATTCAGCCATATAATACATAATGATGTGGCTAATATTATTCCACAAATCTGTAGTCAACTACCCAACGGCTAAAGCCGTGGGCTTGAAACCCCATGTTGACCAGGCTAAGGTTTGAAACAGAACCTACGTTATCTATGTTATGACACTTTAGGATGCTCCTTCAGTCCTAAACCCTGTCGTACAACATTAAACAGGTGTGGTGGGTTAAGCCAGTGTGTTGTACATGTAAGCATAGATAACTTTGCCGAGAAGGACATTACCTGCGTAAGCAGAGAAAGGTGACAGTATTTGTGGCAAATAAGTCTTCAAAGTCTCACCTCCTTTTTTTGTTGTGTCCAAAACTACACTAAAAAAGCAGCTTTTAAGCTGCTTTTTTAGTTTTATTATAATGCTTAGAATAGAAGTTCTTCAAGCTCTTCTTTCAGAGATATAAATTTTTCATCTGCAAAAAGTGAAGCAGAATCTCCATTAAAAATATACTGTGCAAAATTCTTATATGCGTTTTTAATAGAATCTAATTTCTTTTTCATTATCATCAATTCATTTTCTTCTGGTATTTCTTCACCTGAAGCAATGGTAATTTCACTTACATCAGGAGCTCCCTCTTTTTTTATTTCAGTTTCAAACAAATATAACCCTCTTCCTGATTTAGTCAAACCATCGCAATCATGAAGTTCTTTTGCGACTTTATCATCTTCAATTTCTACTTCTACGGCAACCCATCTTCCGATCCCATAGCCTTTAACAACACCTTTTGTTCCAACGGGAACAAAATAATTATCAACAATTACTTCTACTCTATCTCCTGGTAAATACTTCATAAACTATCCTCCAATTCCTCCCTGTATTTTTTTTATCCATAATATATATTTTATGTTATTTTAAACCATTATTCAAATTTTTTTGCCAGGAATTTTAGGAAAAATCCAATAAACCATGTATAAAGGAAAGAACAAATATAACACCCCAGTTATTACTATATTCCCTTGTCCAAAATAACTCACAATAACTGAACTGCCGTTTACACCCATATGTGCAAGCATAGTGCCAGATATATTTCGCGTTTTTACAGCAATTATTCCAAAAGCAATTCCGACAATAAACGAATAAACAGCTTGAATCGGATTAGTATGTAATATCCCAAACAATAAAGCCTGAATAATAACAGAAACAATAACATTAAACACATCAGTAAGCCTACCAAGTATTTTTGCCCTGAAAATGATTTCTTCAGCAATAGGAGTAAAAATACCCACACCAAGAAAAGAAATTATAAAATTTGAACCATTAAAAATTATATCCATATCATTGTTATAACTGTCAACCATGCTTTTTGGAACTATAAGAGCAACAATAAGCCCTATTAAGATATTTATAAATACACCAATGGATATATATCCGACAACATCCTTCAAGTTTAGTCTTTTAACATATATAGATTCAAAAAAATTTTTTCGTTTTACCAAAGATAAAATATATACAAACAAAATACAAAAGATCCCATTTAATATTAGTATAAAAGGAAATTTCGAATACATTGCTTCATCCTGCAGCAAAACAAAATCCGATATGTTTCCTACCATCAGAAGCAAAACTATCAAAGCAGAAATTACCTGAAAGAAAAGAAAAGCAATAAGATAACCCAAACAAACAAATATTGATTTTATTATTTTCAAAATGATAACCCCCTTCAATGATTAAGCTTATTCTACATTATACAGGAAATTAATTATTTATAAAAAAAAAGAAACCTGAAAAGTTTCTTTTTTTTCACTTTAGGGGAGAATTTTACGTCTTAATTTCCTTTCATCTTTATTATACACCATTTAATCAACTTTTTCAAGTATTTTTTTCACAGAATATAAAATATTTTTTCTTTATATAATGAATTAAGAAAAATAAAAACAAGAAGGGAGAAACTATTTATGAAGGAAAGAACTTTAATAATATTTAAACCTGACGCAATTGAAAAAGGTGTCGTTGAACAAATAAAACAAAGAATTATGGATGCTGGTTTTAAAATACTGAAGTCAAAACCATTTAGGTTCACAAAAGAGTTAGCAAGAGAACATTATTGGCATGTAAGAAACATCCCAGTATTTGAAGAAATGCTTGAATTCATGACATCCAAGGACGTTATCGTGATGGTTGCGGAAAAGGAGAATGCGATAAGTGATTTAAGAAAGCTTATCGGACCGACAAGAAATGCGCCGCCTGGTACGATCAGAGGAGATTATGGTTCAGACGGATACAGAAATTTAATCCACGCATCAGATAGTCCCGAAAATGCAGCCATTGAAATAAAAAGGTTTTTTGGATAAGTAAAAGAGGAAAAAAATGAAAATAAAAGCATGGATAAAGTATACTGAAGGATATTTACCTACCCCAAGGCATAGGAAATTAAGATATAGGGAATGCGAAAGCTTTGAAGATGTCATTATCGATGAAACAACAACAAATCAGACCAAATTGAAATATACTGTTGGAGAAATTGAAATAAGGGAATACAAAGTTGAACCAGAAGACAAAGGATTAGCCTTTGCAAAGGCGATCAATACAGCAATAAAACGAGGTGATACAGACAGTATTGAATATATTAAAAAATGTCCAGTAATTGAAATATATTAATAAACAAAAAAGAAGAGGATTATTCCTCTTCTTTTTCTTCTTTAATCAATTCGTCCATCGCTTCATTCGCAAGTTTGTCGCACCTGTTGTTGTATTCATTGTCCGCATGCCCCTTTACCCAAATCCATGTTATTTTATGAACAGAGTTAAGCTTATCAAGCTCTTTCCATAGATCAGCGTTTTTAAGTTCTCCTTCCTTTCTCTTCCAATTATTCTTTTTCCACTCAACAATCCATCCTTCATTGAATGCTCTGACAAGATACTGGCTATCGGAATATAACTTTACCTCACATGGTTCCTTGAGCATTTTAAGGGCATTAATCGCAGACAGTAATTCCATCTTATTATTTGTAACATTTTTAAATGCTCTTTTTATTTCTTTCTTCATATCTTTATACATAAGAATTATGCCATAACCGCCGATATTTTCGTCTTTCCCGTTCCCTCGGCAGGCACCGTCCGTGTAAATATGAACCCTTGTTTTGTTTGTCCAAACTTCTTTCAACTTAAAACACATCCTTTCTATTTTATTCAATAAAGTTATTATATCATATAATATTAAAATTTTCATTCAAAAATAAATAATTTTTTATTTTTTTCATACGAGAACAAGTATTTGAACCTCCCCCACTTTTAGAAGTGGGGGATTCCTGCTTCATTAACCTCGTAACCTACTATCTCCACAGGCGTAAATTCGGGTAGTTCCTACCCTACTATTTTATCGTTTTAGGCGAGAAGACTCCCACCTCAAGGAACGAAAGTGAGTAGGTGGGAGATGAATCGCCTTTGAACAAGGGATGATTACTTACCATCTCTATTGTCTAA
>Ga0209608_1002504_pt1 | contig 12897 bp, 10 predicted proteins | sample AD_UKC130_MetaG_FD_184428 | JGI IMG/M metagenome (GOLD analysis project Ga0209608, IMG submission 184428) | Active sludge microbial communities of municipal wastewater-treating anaerobic digesters from Canada - AD_UKC130_MetaG (SPAdes) (version 2) | ecosystem: Engineered > Bioreactor > Anaerobic... | reverse complement strand
ACTCCCCCTCGGCTTCCTCCAGACAACACTGTTACCAGTGTCGCCCTTGCCTGCTGGTTGTCTTCCCGCTGGTTAGGCGACAGGGCTTCTTTCAGCCCATCGGCGCAGTAAGCATGCCAGGCACACACAGCGAAGCGTTACCAGAACAGGTAACGCTTCTGTTGTTTAACGGTATTAATCTGTATGCATACGCAGTGAGCTCGCAAAACGCCTTTAACTTTCGAAAACGGCGCCTTTGTCGGCAGAGCTAACCTTTTCTGCGTAGCGCTTCAGGTAGCCTTTCACATTTCTCTCTGGTTTTTTCACAGGGACTGCCATCCGCGCCGCAAGTTCTTCAGGCGATATACCCAGGTCGAGCTTGCGGCCAGGGATGTCGATGATGATCTCGTCGCCTTCTTTGATATAGGCGATAGGCCCTCCTTCTGCAGCCTCTGGAGAGACATGACCAATGGCCGCACCGCGGGTTGCGCCGGAGAAGCGCCCATCGGTGATCAGCGCTACTGTTTTGTCCAAGCCCATGCCCACAACTGCAGAGGTAGGGCTGAGCATCTCGCGCATTCCCGGTCCGCCTTTAGGTCCCTCGAAGCGGATAACCACCACATCGCCAGGATTGATCCTGCCGCCTAAAATGGCAGAGACTGCTTCTTCTTCGCTGTCGAAGACTCTAGCAGGACCTCTGTGCTGCATCATCTCTGGGGCTACCGCGCCCTGTTTGACTATAGCACCGCTAGGGGCAATGCTCCCCCAAAGCGCTGCAAGGCCGCCTTCAGGTTTGTAGGGGTTTGTTACCGGGCGGATGACCTCCGTGGAAAGGGGTTTTCTCAACCGATCCGCCACTTTCCCCGATACTGTTAGGCAACTTGTATCGATCAGCCCTGCGTCTGCTAAGGTCTGCATGACCGCAGGTATGCCGCCTGCTGCATCTAGATCCTCCACATGGTACTCTCCTGCAGGCCTCAGGTAACAGATCTGGGGAACCCTGCGGCTCATCCTGTCCACATCCTCAAAGGTGATTTCAACGCCGACCTCGTGGGCGATAGCAGGAAGGTGGAGTGCTGTGTTCGTGGAACAGCCTAGAGCCATATCCAAAGCCAGAGCGTTCATGAAGGCCTTCTCAGTGAGAATATCGCTGGGTTTTAGGCCTTCTTTTGCCAGCTCTACTGCTCTGAAGCCCGTCTCTGTAGCCAGCCGCAGCCTCTTGGAGAAAGCGGCGGGAACGGTGCCGTTTCCAGGCAGGGCAACACCCAAGGCCTCGGTAATGCAGTTCATGGAATTTGCGGTAAACATGCCGGAGCAGCTGCCGCAGGTCGGGCACGCCGACTCTTCAAGTTCATAAAGTTCTTCTTCGGTCATGGCTCCCGACGCCACCTTACCTACCGCCTCAAACATGGTGTTCAGGTCGATAGGCTCGTAGTTTACGGTGCCCTTCAGCATGGGCCCTCCACTTACCACGATGCCTGGAATATCTGCTCGGCAGAGCCCCATCAGCATCCCGGGGACAATCTTGTCGCAGTTGGGTATGAGAACCAGCGCATCGAAGTCGTGGGCCAGTGCCATGGTCTCGATGCTGTCTGCAACGATCTCCCTTGAAGGAAGAGAGTAGCTCATGCCTCTGTGCCCCATGGCCAGTCCATCGCAGACACCAATTACGCCGAACTCAAAGGGCACGCCCCCTGCAAGGCTGATCCCCCTTTTCACCGCATCGACGATGAGGTTTAAGTGCATGTGGCCGGGAACAACTGAGCTCTGCGCAGTTGCAATCCCGATAAACGGGCGATCCATCTCTCTATCGGTTATGCCTAAGGCTTTAAGGAGCGACCTGTGGGGCGCCCTTTCTAAACCCTTGGTCAATGTGCTGCTGCCCATGATTTTCCTCCTTACTTAGTTTTTGTCTAGTATATGCTTCGCTACTGGAGCAAGAATAAGACTGAAAGGAAGGGAACCTATGTCTTTTTCTACGAAAGAGTTAAACTACATCAAAGACGGCATTGCCTGGGAAGAACTCATGATCAAAAAATACACCGAACACATGCAGTACTGTCAGGACCCAGAGATTAAAAACGTCTTCAACGGGCTGGTGCAGCTGCACCAAAACCACTACGATCACCTCGTAGGCCACCTCAGCGGCAAAACCCAACCCCACTAACAGAAAGGAGTTTTACTAAGTGCACAACATGCAGGGCGGTTTTTCCGATAAAGACCGTCTAAACGACATGCTCTCCTGCGAGAAGCACCTGTCGGTGAACTGGTCCATTGCAGCGGCAGAGATGGTACAGCAGGAGCTCTTCCAAGATGCAATGCAGTTTTTAAACGCCACTCATAACGCCGGCAGGCAGCTGTTCCAGGTGATGCAGCAGAAGGGCTGGTACCAAACAGACCAGGCAACTCCTCAGCAGGTAAGTCAGACCGCTAGCCAAACGATGCAGGCTGCTCAAAAGCAGGGCAACCACAGCTACCAAAACCAACAGTACTAAATACTATAATTTTGGCTCCCCAAAGGGAGCCTTTTTTACAAGTTTGGTTTATATTGATTCGAAATCAGCTGCAGATCTCCTGCAGGAAAAAGCAAAATCGTAAAAAATCTCTAGTTTCCTCTCAAAACTCTGCCTCAGCCAAAGCCTCGAGCACCGCTTCTGCTGCGCTAGCCACCTGGATCTCTGCTGTACCGCCGTAGACGTCTCTCCTAGCAACGCATTCCTTTGCTCCTAGCTTTTCCAGGACTTCCCTGTCTATCAGTGGGGAAATGGCCTGGAGCTTCTCAAGAGGGATCTCCGTAATCTCAAGTCCTTGCTCGATGCCGAGTTGCACAACTTTGCCTACGATCTCGTGGGCACTTCTGAAGGGCACGCCTTTTTGCACCAAGAAGTCGGCAAGATCGGTAGCGTTGAGGTATCCGGTCTCTGCGGCCTCTGCCATCTTATCTCCTTTAATCTTCATGGTCTGCAAAACCGGGGTGATGATTTCAAGGCAGATCTGGGTGGTGTCCACTGCATCGAAAAACGCGTCTTTATCCTCTTGCATATCTTTGTTGTATGCCAGAGGTAGCCCCTTCAAGGTCACAAGAAGCCCCAGAAGATCTCCGCAGACTCTTCCCGTTTTGCCCCGAATGAGCTCGGGCACATCGGGATTTTTCTTTTGGGGCATGATGCTAGAGCCTGTGGAATACCTGTCGGAAAGCTCGATAAAGCCGAACTCAAAACTGGAGTAGATCACCAGTTCCTCTGCAAGGCGCGAGAGGTGAACCATGATCATGGAACAAGCATACAGGCAGTCACAGACAAAGTCCCTGTCGCTAACTGCATCGATGGAGTTGCGGCTCACAGAGCCAAAACCCAGGAGTTCTTTTGTCCGCTCCCGGTCGATCTTGTACGGAACGCCGGCAAGAGCCCCCGACCCTAAAGGCAGCACATCGCACCTTTTGTAGGCATCCTGCAGCCGGTCTAGGTCCCTGAGAAACATCTCGGCGTAGGCCAGAAGCTGGTGTCCATAACTGATGGGCTGGGCTTTCTGCAGATGGGTATACCCAGGAGCGATGGTTCCTGCGTTGTCCCTTCCCAGCTCTGCCAGGGTTTTCACCAGTTCCTTGAGGAGCTCTCCGATTTTCTTCAAGCTCTTTTTAGTATAGAGGCGAAGGTCTAGAGCCACCTGGTCGTTTCTGCTTCTTGCAGTGTGCAGCTTCTTACCTAGATCGCCGCACTTTTCCACAAGCCAGATCTCGATCTGGGTGTGGATGTCCTCTACGGAAAAATCGAACTTACGCTCTCCTTTGTGGATCTCTTCCCTGATCTCCTGCAGAGCCTCTACCAGTCTTTCCCCTTCGTCTGCAGTGAGGATTCCCACTTCTGCAAGCATGGTCCCGTGGGCGATGCTGCCTTCAATGTCTTCCTCCCAAAGACGCCAGTCAAAGGGCAGCGAGTTGTTGAACCGCTCTAATAGCTCGCTTGCCCCTTCTGCGAAACGTCCTCCCCAAAGCTTCATAGCTTAAGACCTGCCACTTTAGCTGCAATCTTGGTCTGGAGCCCGAAGAGCTTGATGAAGCCTTCTGCATCCTTCTGGCTGTAGACGTCGTCCTCGTCGAAGGTAGCAAGGCTCTCGGAGTACAGGGATTTTTCGGAGTCGCGGGCAACGACTGCAGCAGAGCCCTTGTAGAGTTTCAGCTTCACCCACCCGGTGACGTTTTCATTTGCCGCATCTACGAAGGCATCAAGAGCCTTTCTAAACGGAGACCACCAGAGTCCGTAGTAGATGAGCTCTGCATATTTCCCTGCTACTTCCTGCTTGAAGCGGAAGGTGTCTTTGTCCAGAACTAGGTGCTCTAGCTCCTTGTGGGCGATCATGAGGATGGTTCCACCTGGGGTTTCGTAGACGCCGCGGCTCTTCATACCCACCAGACGGTCTTCCACAAGATCAACCCTGCCGATACCGTGCTTTGCACCTAGGCTGTTCAGGGTTTCGATGAGTTCTACTGGTGAAAGCTCCTTGCCATTTATAGCCACAGGAACGCCTTTGGTAAAGGAGATAGTTACATATTCGGGCTCATCAGGTGCTTTTTCTGGAGCAACAGTGGTAAGGAACATGTCTTCTAAAGGTTCGTTTGCAGGATCCTCGAGGATACCTCCCTCATAGGAGATGTGCCAGAGGTTCCGATCCATGCTGTAGGGTTTGTCTTTGGTAACCGGAACCGGAATACCGTGTTCTTTTGCGTAGTCAATGGCCTGACTGCGGCTTTTGATATCCCAGATTCTCCAGGGAGCAATTACCGGCAGCTCAGGTGCAAAAGCTTGGAAGGTGAGCTCGAAACGCACCTGGTCGTTGCCTTTTCCAGTGCAGCCGTGGCAGAGGGCATCGCAACCGGTCTTCAGAGCTACCTCCACTACCTTCTTGGCGATAAGAGGCCTGGCTATAGCAGTGCCGTTTAGGTACTTGCCCTGGTAAATGGCGTCTGCCTTAACCATCCGGTAAATGTACTCGGTGACAAACTCCTCCTGGACGTCCAGGTAGTAGGCTTCAGACGCTCCGCTTTGCAGGGCTTTGGCTTTAACCTTTTCTCCGTCGTCCTTCTGTCCCACGTCTACGGCAACTGCCACTACTTCGCAGCCGTAGTTTTCCTTCAGCCAGGGAATGATGATCGAAGTATCTAGGCCGCCGGAATATGCCAGCGCAACTTTTTTCACGTTCATCTTTGTCTCCTCCAATGCTTGCGATTTTCCAAAACTGCTTTCGATCTATGAAGATGCGGCCTTAAAGGAGCGCCGCAAGAACTGCCTTCTGGGCGTGGAGTCTGTTTTCTGCCTGATCGAAGACCCTGCTCTGATGGCCTTCGATGACCTGGTCTGTAACCTCTTCGCCTCTATGGGCAGGGAGGCAGTGCAGGAAGATTGCCTTGGGGTCTGCAAGTTCCATCAGCTTTTCGTTTACTTGGTAACCTGCAAAGGCTTTTCTTCTTTTTTCCATCTCTTCTTCCTGACCCATGGAGGTCCAGACATCGGTGTAGAGGACGTTTGCCCCACGAGCTGCTTCAGCAGGATCTGCGGTTACAAGGACCTTGCCGCCGATTTTCTTCGCATACTCCACTATTTCGTTATCGGGCTGGAAGCCTTCAGGGGAGGCAACAGCGATCTCCATACCTACTTTGGCGCAAGCGAAGATCAGCGCTGTGGCCATGTTATTTCCGTCGCCAATGTAGGCAAGCTTTCCCGACAAGGTGCCAAAACTGTCCTTGATGGTCAGAAGATCTGCCAGAGCCTGGCAGGGGTGGTCGTAGTCGGTAAGACCGTTGATCACGGGGATCGTCGCCCACTTTGCCAGCTCCTCAACATCTCCTTGAGAAAAAGTCCTAATCATGATGCCGTCGAGATAGCGGGAAAGCACTCTTGCCGTGTCGGCGATGGTCTCTCCTCTTGCCAGCTGAATGTCCCTATCTGAAAGGAAGATGGCATGGCCGCCGAGCTCCAGCATGCCCACCTCAAAGGAGATCCGGGTCCGCGTGGAGTTTTTGGCAAAGATCATGCCCAAGACCTTACCCTTCAGGTACTTTTTGTTGTCTTTTCTGAGCTCTGCGGCAAACTTCAAAAGGCCGTAGATCTCTTCCTTGCTGTAGTCTTTCAGAGACAGGAAGTCCCTGCCTTTTAAGCTTCCTAGCATAGGTTTCCCTCCAAACACTCGCTGAGCTCGAGCGGTTTTTCCCCAGTAAGATCGGCGTCCATGTTTTCTACGATCAGCCTGAGGGTGTCCGGACTTGAGACCGCGGGAATTCCGTACTCCACTGCCTGGCGCCTGAGCAGGAAATCGCTTCTGGACTTGTCGCAGGCCACAACCAGACCGTACTGTCCCCGGGCAAGCTTCTCGCGGTTTTTCTCGTAGTCGGTGCAGATCTCGTACTCAGCTCCCATTTCTTTAAGTTTTTCCAGAAGGGGCAGAATCTCGCCGTTTTGGGTGGCAAGAACCTTCCGCTCTTTCTTAAGAGCGAGGCCTGCTCCAAGTAGCGCTTTGCAGACTGCGGTCTTCAGGTCCAGCCCCACTCCGAGGACTTCACCTGTGGATCTCATCTCCGGTCCCAAGAGAACTTCAACGTTCTTCAGTTTAGCAAAGCTGAACACCGGAGCTTTCACCGCAAAGTATGGCTTGTTGGGCAGAAGCCCGAGGCCGTAGGGGTTATCCCTGAGGGACTCACCTAGCATCGCCCGGACCGCAAGTTCCACCAAAGGAACACCGGTTACCTTGCTCAAGAGGGGTAGCGTCCTAGAGCCTCTGGGGTTAACCTCCAACACGTAAACCTGGCCTTTGTAGATCACGTACTGAATGTTTACCACGCCCCTGATGCCCAGAGCCCTGCAGATTGAAGTGGTGTAGTAGGCAACCGTTTCTGCTTCTTTGGCACTTATGCTCGGTGCAGGATATACGGCGATGGAGTCTCCCGAGTGTACCCCGGCTCTTTCGATGTGCTCCAAGATTCCCGGAATGATCACGTTTGTGCCATCGCTAACCGCATCTACCTCTAGCTCTTTGCCGTTAAGATAGCGGTCGATCAGTACTGGATGCTCTTTAGAGATGCTCACTGCAAGCTTCAGGTAGCGGTAGAGTTCTTCCTCGCTTTCCACGATCTCCATGGCCCTGCCGCCGAGAACATACGACGGCCGCACCACAAGGGGGAAGCCCAGCCGCAGTCCGATGCCCATGGCTTCCTGCAGGGAAAAGGCCGCTCCGCCTTCTGCCTGGGGAATGGCCAGGTGCTCCAAAAGCTCGTGGCATTTTTCCCGGTCTTCGGCAAGATCGATGGCACTCATAGCCGTTCCTAAAACTGGCAGTCCGTGGAGTGCTAGGGTCTCTGCCAGATTGATGGCGGTCTGGCCGCCAAACTGAACGATGATGCCGTCGACCTTTTCTCTCATAGCAACTGCCAAAACGTCCTCCTCAGTTAATGGCTCGAAATAGAGCCGGTCTGCAGTGTCGAAGTCGGTGGAGACTGTTTCGGGGTTGTTGTTGATGATCACTGCCTCCCAGCCCAGCTTTTGTAAAGCCTTCACTGCATGGACTGAAGAGTAGTCGAACTCGATGCCCTGCCCGATTCTGATCGGCCCGGAGCCGATAACCAGAGCTCTGGGCTTTGTTTTCTCGGGAATGGGGGCATCTTCTGCGCCTTTTGCGTACGTGGCATAGAAGTAGGTGCTCTTGGGACTTGCCCCGGATTCTGTGGAAATTGCCTGAAAAGCCGGGACTATGCCCTGCTCCCTTCTCATCTCCCAAAGCTGCCTTTCGCTGACCCCAAGGCGCACGCTTAACGTCTTATCGCTGATTCCCAGCTCCTTCAGCTCACTGACTGTGTGGGCCTGGACGTTCACTTCCCCTTTGACAATCCTCTGCAGAGCCTCTAAGAACAGCGGTGCGATGCTTGTAAGCCGAGCGGCCTCCTCAATGCTCATGCCTCCTGCAAGGGCTTTTGCCAGATAGAAGAACCTTTCGTCGGTGCTGGTTTTCAGATTGTGGCTGAGAAACTCCACAGAGAAGTCCGGCCCATCCAGGAAGCTGAATCGATCTATCTCGAGGGACCTTACGGCTTTTCCAAACGCCTCTTCCAGCGTTGATCCGATGGCCATGATCTCGCCTGTGGCTTTCATCTGGGTGCCCAGAGTTCTGTCGGCAGAGTTGAACTTGTCAAAAGGCCAGCGGGGGAACTTGCAGATCACGTAGTCCACCTTGGGAGGAACGTCTCCCCAACTTATTCCGGTTTCGGGGTTTTTGATCTCCTGTAAGGTCTTCCCCAGGGCTAGAAGTGCCGTGACTTTTGCTATGGGATAGCCCGTTGCCTTCGATGCCAGTGCAGAAGAACGGCTCACCCTGGGATTGACCTCTATGATGTAGAACTCGTCTGTTTCGGGATGGACGGCAAACTGCACGTTGCAGCCGCCTTCAACGCCCAAAGCAGCTATGGTTTTGAGGGCAGCCTCTTCAAGGGTTCCGATCATCTCCGCATCGAGGGTTTGAATCGGCGAGACGACGATGCTGTCTCCTGTGTGGACTCCCACTGAATCGACGTTTTCCATACCGCAGACGATGATTGCTCGCCCTGTGCGGTCTCGTATGACCTCAAACTCGATCTCCTTGAACCCTAAAAGGCTCCGTTCCAGGAGGACTTGAGAAATTCGGCTGTTTTTCAACCCGCTCTCCACAATCTCCTTTAGAGATTCGGGGTCTGTTGCCACTCCTCCACCGGTTCCGCCTAGGGTAAAGGCAGGGCGCACGATGAGGGGAAAACCCGACTCCCTACTGAACTCCAGCGCTGCTTCCACAGAGGTGACTGCGCGGCTTTCGGGAACGGGGATGCCCACCTGGAGCATGAGGTTTTTGAAAAGCTCCCTGTCTTCGGCGTTCAAGATGGCTTCAAGAGGGGTTCCTAGAAGCCTTACGCTGTATTTATCCAAAACGCCGGATTTTGCAAGCTCTGCAGAAAGATTTAGGCCAGTTTGGCCTCCAAGGCTTGGAAGGAGTCCCTCCGGCCGCTCTTTTGCGATGACAGCCTCAAGCCTTTCCACCGTAAGGGGCTCTAGGTACACTCGGCTTGCAACGTCCGGATCGGTCATGATCGTAGCTGGGTTGTTGTTGACTAGAACGACCTCTACTCCGGCTTTCTTTAGCGCTAGGCAAGCTTGGGTGCCTGCGTAGTCGAACTCCGCTGCTTGCCCGATAACTATAGGGCCGGAGCCTATTACCAGAACTTTCATGTCTGCTACCTCATTTCAGAAAAGAGTTTAGCGACTGTACGAGAAGGTCTGCTGCTTTCTGGATCTCCTCGGCAGTTACGGTTAAGGGTGGAACCAACCTTACAGCGTTGGTGCCGGCAGTGCCCACGATCAAGCCCAGCTCTAGTGCCCGCGCCGCCACATCTCCTGGAGGAACGGTCACTACGATGCCGAGCATCAGCCCTATCCCCCGCACTTCTTTAACCAGAGGATGATCCATGGGGATTTTCGACTTTAGCAGTTCGGCTTTTGCCGAGACATCAGCTAAAAACTCCGGATTTGCAACCTGATCCAAAACGGCAAGGGCAGCGCTTGCAGCAACGGCATTGCCGCCAAAAGTTGTGCCGTGCTTTCCGGGGGTAAAGACCGCCGCTTTACCTGAAGCAATCACCGCTCCTATAGGAAGTCCCCCTCCTAAGGCTTTAGCCATGGTCACGATATCGGGCTTCACGCCAAAACCTTCATAAGCAAAAAACGTACCGGTTCTGCCTACTCCGGTCTGCACTTCATCAATAACAAGGAGGATATCCAGCTGGTCGCAGAGCTCCCTAGCTTTTTTTAGGTACTCCTTGGTTGCTGGCACCACTCCACCTTCACCTTGAATGCACTCTACAAACAGAGCACAGGTGTCGGAGGTGAGATCTTTTGCAAGAGCCTCCACGTTGTTGAACTCGGTGTGGACCACATTTGGCACGAGAGGCTCGAAACCATCGTGGTACTTGCTCTGACCGGTGAGAGTTAGGGAACCCATAGTGCGGCCGTGGAAGGAACCTCTGCATGCTACCACTTTGTTCTTGCCTTTCCCCTTTCCGTGCAAGCGGGCAAGCTTGAACGCTGTTTCGTTGGCTTCGGCTCCGCTGTTGCAGAAAAAGACCTTCCCATCCTCAAGGCCCGAAAGCTGAGAGAGTTTCTCAGCCAAGCGGAGCGTGGGCTCTGTATAAAAGAAGTTTGATGTGTGCATGAGTTTTGCCGCTTGGGTGAAAATGGCATTAAGGACGCCTTCATGTCCGTAGCCGAGACTGTTTACGGCAATACCGCTCAAAAAATCCAGGTAGGCTTTGCCTTCAGTGTCGTAGAGGTATGCCCCTTTTCCCTCTGCAAGAACCAGGGGATAGGGGTTATAAGCATGCATTAAATACTTTTCTGCAAGTGTCTTGGCTTCGGTAAAGTTCATTTAGTTCACCACCATTGTTCCGATTCCAGCATCTGTGAAGATCTCCAGAAGCATAGTGTGGGGCTGTCTGCCGTCGATAATGTGGGTCCGGTTCACGCCGAACTCCAGAGCTTTGATGCATGCTTCCACTTTGGGAATCATGCCTTTGGAGATGGCGCCGGACTCGATAAGACGTCTTGCCCGTTGAGCCTGGAGTGCTGTAAAGATCGAAGATGGATTTTGAGGGTCTTCGTAGATGCCCTCAACATCTGTGAGGAAGATTAGCTTTTCGGCTTTAAGAGCTGCTGCCACCTCTCCTGCCACGCTGTCTGCGTTGATGTTGTAGGACTCGCCGTCAAGTCCCACGCCGACAGGACTGATCACGGGAATGTAGCCTGCAGCGATCACGCTCTCGATGAGTTCGGGATTGACCTTATCCACCTCACCGACATAACCCAGATCCACCCCTTCGACCAGTTTCTTCCTGGCGATAATGGTGTTGCCATCTTTCCCGCTGATGCTGATGGCCTTGCCGCCGTAGTGGTTGATCATGGATGTAAGTTCCTGACTGACCTTACCTATGAGCACCATCTGCACGATTTCCATGACTTCCTTGCTGGTTATTCTAAGTCCCTTGTGATACTGGGGCTCGATTCCTAGCTTCTCCATGTAGCTGTTGATCTCCGGACCACCGCCGTGCACTACCACCGGGTTCATGCCAACGTATTTCAGAAGAATGAGATCGAGAATAACCGCTTTTTTCACCTCAGGGGTTTCCATAGAGTGGCCGCCATATTTAACAACCACCGTCTTGCCTGTGAGGGCTTTAATATAGGGCAGAGCCTCAACAAGCAGATTCACTTTGTTGAAATCATGTTCATTTGTCATTTGGTTTCCTCCTAGCTTCTGTAGCTGGCGTTGATCTTCACGTAGTCATAGCTGAAATCCGTCGTTTGGAAGACGTACTCTCCGTTTCCCAAGCCGAGATCGACGGTGATCTCAATCTCCCGCTGTTTCATGATAGGTAGTAGCGCAGCATCGCTGATGCCAAGACCCTGTCCGCTCTTTACAATCTGAATGTCTTCGAAGTAAAGGTCGGTCTTATCCGGATCGACGGTGCATCCAGAATAACCTACGGCGCAGAGGATTCTGCCCCAGTTGGCATCCTCCCCGAAGAAAGCAGTCTTTACCAGTGGTGAGTTGCCGATGGCCTTTGCGGCAAGTTTGGCATCGCAGACGCTTTTTGCGCCTTTCACGCAGATCTTTAGTAACTTGGTCGCGCCTTCTCCGTCCATGACAATGGCCTTTGCCAGCTCGGCCATGACCTGCTTCAAACCCTGTCTGAAGATCTCCAGCTTCTCCGGATCGGGCTTAGGCAGTTCCTTTGACGCAAGCACCAAGCACATATCGTTTGTGGATGTATCTCCGTCCACCGAGATAGCGTTGAAGGTCTCGTCAGCGATCTCTTTTAGCATGCTTTGCAAAGTGCAGCTTTCAACAGGCCAGTCGGTGGTAATAAAAGCCAGCATGGTTGCCATGTTGGGATGGATCATTCCGGAGCCTTTGGCGATCCCTGCGATGGTGTAGGTGACGCCATCTACGGTGCATTCAAGGGTAACCTCTTTGGGGTAGGTGTCAGTGGTCATGATGGCCTCAGCTGCGGCCTTCCCGCCTTCTTTGCTTAGCTTTGGCAGGAGCTCTGTGATGCCATTTTCCATAACCTGCATGTTTAGGGGGACGCCAATTACCCCTGTAGAGGCAACGGCTACCTCCTCGGGTTTGATGCCGAGCTTCTGGGCAACCAGCTGTGCGGTTTTAAGGGCGTCCCTGTCTCCTGCATCTCCGTTGCAGGCGTTGGCGTTTCCCGAGTTTACGATAAGCGCCTTGATCCTGCCGGATGCTATATGCTTCTTGGTGAGCTTAACAGGACTTGCGGCGAAAGCGTTTTGGGTGAATACCCCTGCAACTTCTGCGTCTTTGCAGGTGATTAGTGCAAGGTCCAGCTTTTTCTTTTTAAACCCCGCGTGGGTTGCCGCCGCAAGAAACCCATGGGGTTTTGCTATTCCTCCAACAGTCTCAGTCCACATCCTTGTCTCCTCCTTATGGATAGGCGGGATAAAAGTCCAGCGCCGTATGTTCTGGTAGGCCAAACAACAGATTCATGTTCTGCACAGCTTGACCGGATGCTCCTTTGATCAGGTTGTCGATGGCAGAAACGATAATCAGTTTGTCTGCGTGCAGGTCTTCGTAAACTTGAATGTCCACAAAGTTGGAGTGGAGCACGTTTTTGCTCTCAACATCCCCTGCGTCTTTGACTCTGACGAAAAACTCATCTTTATAGAACTCTGCGTAGAGCTGTTTTGCTTCATTTAGACTCATCACCCGGTCGATGTAGATGGTAGAGGTGATGCCTCTGATTGCCGGAACCAGGTGCGGTACGAAGACAACCTTATGGGGTTTTCCCGAGAGGCTTTCCAGAGCTTTTTCAATCTCCGGGGTGTGGCG
>Ga0209608_1002501_pt1 | contig 12903 bp, 21 predicted proteins | sample AD_UKC130_MetaG_FD_184428 | JGI IMG/M metagenome (GOLD analysis project Ga0209608, IMG submission 184428) | Active sludge microbial communities of municipal wastewater-treating anaerobic digesters from Canada - AD_UKC130_MetaG (SPAdes) (version 2) | ecosystem: Engineered > Bioreactor > Anaerobic... | reverse complement strand
TCGACACTTCTTTTTTTTTTCGACGGATAAATGTCGAGGCGAACACGTTATTATGTTATCACATTATTGTGTTTTCGTGTTATATTACGTTAATGTGTTTTCGTGTTATATTATGTTTTCGTGTTATTTTCTCGACACTTATTTTTCAATCTGTCGATATTACGTCAATGAAAATTTACCTATATTTTTCCAATTTGGCTTTATCACCATCCCTTTATATCCTCTAACATATTTACCGTTTCTCGGTACAGTGTTAGTTTTAATTATGTTATACTTTTCTGCATTATCAGATAACCAAACTTGTAGCACTCTCGGTCGGTGAGCATCGCAAGCATTTTGCCTACACCATACTTGATACACCGACATGATTTCTGTCATACTGATTTTTTCTTCGGTATCAAATGTGAAAACAGATTCCATAAACTCCGGAAAATGATTACCAAGACTTTTATGTTGGTTCAAATAATTTTTGGTACGGTCGCTTTCTGATAATACCCAATTGTTATCAATTAACCTTTTTAAACCAACCAAAGCCCATTGTAATATACCTTTGCTTTCTGCTCGTATCTTATCATAAAAATGCAAGTCTGGTTTAAAATCATCTCTAATAGGCTTTATCAAAATGGGTAATAACCTACGATAAAAGCCGTCTGTGTTGTCGTAGATAGAGGTAAGCATTTTATTGCAACAAGAAACGAGTTTAACACGGGGAGTAAACTTAAACGGCTGTCCGTATTTACGGTCTGCTGTTATAGAAATATTATTTGTTATTAGCTTTTTATACAACCCTGTTTCAGACAAGGCAGAAGAATCGAGGTCATCATCGTATAATACGAGCTTATGTTCAAGCTCTGGTAGCTTAAATTTGTCTTGCAAAAACTCCTGTGTGCTTTGTGTACTAATTAACGCATCACCAAGAAGTTCTTCGAGAATTACACCTATAACTGATTTCCCTGCACCTCCTTCCCCAACGAGAAATAATGCTTTTTGTGCTTTTGTACTAGGTACGAGACAATACCCTAAATATTCTTGAAGCACTTTGATATCATCCTCGTAAAATAAATCATTCAACCACTTATTAAAATTAGGAGTTCTTTCATAAGTCAACTTCAAAGGGACAGGTAATCTATAAGGAGTTGGGGAAGTTTCGTCCCCTCTGAACTCCCATTTATCAACAATAAAGTCACCGTTGGCAAAAGGGATAAGGTTTTCATCGACATGAAGATTATCTACTGTACTTGCGAGTTTAATTGCTCCCATTAGTTTTTTTGTGATTCGCTCTACATCTTGTTTAATGCCTATATCTCGTATCGATTCCCACACATCTCTCAAAAGCGATTCCTCGGTAACTTTACCGTTACGGCTATAAAATAGTCCGTTATTATATTGTAGGTGGTTAACATCTCTAAAAGCTTCCGCAAAGGCATTTTCATTCAAGCGTTTTTTACCTTTATCATCCTCATACCACATCTCGGGCATATATGATTCAATAATTTCGGCATCGGAGGGAGGGGAGGTTATAACCACATTGATTCCTAAATTTTTAATATAATTAGTCATTTTGTACCTCCATTCGTCTCTTTGTATTCGTATACAGCCTGTTTAACTTTCTTAAACCAATCCTTATCATCTGTCCATGCCCAGCAATCCTTTATCAATTCTTTCATGACGTGGCATTGTTTAATTCTTTTATTAAATCTTTGACACGTCTCACAATTCTTAGCCGTTCTAAATCACCTCCTATATCGGGTTACACTATTAGTAATAGTTTGAATCTCATACTCCGGCAAGGGAGGGGAGCAAGCGACTTTGTTAACGTACAATAACTCTCGATATATTTCTTTTTTCGAGTAGCCCTGACTGTGCATTTGCCCGGCGAGAGAAGTAAGACTTAAATTCCTCATACCTTCTGGGATTGGAGGATATTTTGGTCGTATAATAATTTTACCGTTTTCCGGTTTTGCATAAATGGGGGAGTAGATACGCTGAGAGTAGCCGGACTTCTCGGACTCTTTCACAGTCTCAGGGAAGTATTTTTCCAAAACATAATCAATAGCTTCTTGATTGCTTATTATATTTTCGTATATGAGCTTCTCGCCCGTAACGATGAAGTACCGACCACTCTTGTAAATCTCCACTCCGTTGCCGTTATTTTTACCCTTAAACGGTATATCTCCTTTGAGTAGGATATGCACACCTCTGCCACTCCGAGAGCGTTCTGTATAAGAACGACAGGCTCGCATGATATCAATACTAACCTCGGATAGAAACCCATCGTCATCGAAACCACAATCAATGTCGATGCCTACAATTCCATTGTTGTTAAAAACAAAACCGATATGGTCATAAATACCATCTTCTACCGCCTTTTTTGCCGTTTCAAAATCACACCATGTTTCTGGGTCGACGGAGGATGCCGCTTTTTTTATACGAGCTTGCATTGGTATCTTAGAGTTATTCCATACACATACCCATTGAGGAAGAGCGGTGATATCGGGAGGGAGATTAGCGTATCTCATGGCTATTTACTCCTCAGTAGAGACTTCCTGCGGCTCAACCTCATCAGAGGATGTCATTCGTTTTGTTTTTCTTTTAGTAACAGGAGCAGCGAAGTAGAACTTTTCGTCTACACAAACAGGATAACCCTCAAACCGAGTACTTTTCGTTACTGTACCTTTTTCGATAATTGAGTTAGCTGCATTTACGCTCATCTCGTTACGGACAAAGTCATCACCTGTTGCCATAATAAATTGAACTTTACCATCTTTTACTTTTAGTTTCATTTTGAACTCCTTTCTATTTTTATTCCTGCCTTCATAAGAGCGCATATAAAAGCCATATTACAAGCACAATGTTTATAATGGGGAATACCGCTCTCCGGGTCTATTGAATCCGGTTTATCGATGAACTCTAACCAATGACGGTAGAAAGCATCGATATATCTTTGTAGCTCAACTTTCTTCCAATTATCAGGGTCATGATATTTCTTTATCCCGTATTCTCTAACAACGGCTATATCTCTAATTATTTCAGTTGGTACGAGAGATGGTTTAATTTTACCTTCATCGTCTTTTGCTTTACTCATCATGATTGTACCTCCCGTCCGTTAGTCATATCTTGAATGGTTCGCACCATCGCTATAAAATTTGAGAGGGAGCAAGGGCGGTAGCAGAGACCGCCGCTTGCTTTTAGTTTACGAACAGGTGTTTTTTCCCCAAACTCAAACATTACAAATTGTCCGTTTATACAAGCAAGAATACCGGATTTAGTCTTGCAATAATAAATCCCCTCAGAATTTAGGTATTTCGCACATTCTTTTTGGAGCTTAGACATTTTGCATCACCCTAACAACGCATCAAGGTCAATGCTACCGGAAGCTTTTTTAGGAGTAGCTTCTGTTTTTTTCGGTGGTGTTATATCTTCATCAAACCCATCTGCGGGGGATTTATCAGTAAGTCGGACGAAAGTAACCGTTTTATTTGGGTCTTTATTCGAGGGCAGAACGTCATGTTCAACCGTACATTTGATAAAACAACCTACGAGGTCTTGATGGTCAATTTCTGTCAAGGTATAATCATTTAATGCGGTTTTAGCGAAGTAGGAGAACGCATTGATAGCTCCTTCGTTCACGCTACCGTCACTTTTCATAAGATTAAAGCGTTCGGTATGCGATTGTCCTTTTGCTGTTTTCATTTTTACTTCCAGCTTGCCAAACTCTTCTTTATAAACAACATCAGTAATTTGAAAAATATGAATACCTTCCGGAATGGGAGTAAAACTATCAGATAAAGCAATTTTAGCCATTCTTTTTACCTCCTTTGATTGCTCCAACAGCTATAATAATGATTAATTCTACCAATACTGTGCAGAGAACTCCTGCGACAAAAGGATTGATATACATTTATTTAACCTCCTTAATTAGTTTTTGGGTATTATTCTTTTCATTTGTTATCTCAGGTTCTACATACAGAAGCTTTTCTACATCATCTAACCTCACTTCTTTACGTATTTTAGTGTCTATGTATTCGATTAAAATCTTGTTATTGTTTAAAGGTATGCTTAATACTCTACATTTCTCACCGTTGTGATAGGCTACATAATTAAGTTCAATCATTATTATCAATCACTTTTCTAATGATTTCTTTATTTTCCTTCAACCACTGATGTGCAAATGTTGGAAAAGAAATCCATCCGCCATTTTTACGATATTGTAGGTATTCTTTCTCAATTTTTTGAATGATTTTCATGTTATCCAAAAATCTCACCTCTCTTCCTTACATTGATTATTAATATAACCTCAGATTATATTTTTCAGAAATGTGCATCTTTGTAACATTATCTAAAGAATTAAGTCTTTCAAATATCTTCATGTCATCTATGCGTTTCTGCTCTACAGTTTTGAAGAATGGACAGTTGTCGCATTGCTTCTTTATAAGAGCTGCGCAACCTTTTGCACCTTTTACGCCTACATCAGCAAAACATTTCACTTTTCATCTTCCTTTCCAATAACAAACAAAGTTAAATCATTCATTAGCCTTTCAGCTCCATCAATATCATTGAAAAATTGCTCATCGAGAAGTTTCAGCATCCTCATAGCTTGTACTATTTTTAACGCATCCTGTTTTGAGATAGAGAACATTTTTTCTCCCCCTCCTTTCTCCACCGGCATCTCTAGCTCCAATATCGCTTTAGCCATCGTGTTCAACCTCGCTTTCCTGACACTCCGAACAGTAATGCTCCCATTCTCCACCAACCAATTTCTTTCTCCAACCTTCTTCCACCATAAATTCTATCACATCAACCCAACTGTCGAACTCCTGACCTTCTCCGCAATTGTCGCATGTAACCATATACTTGTTTCTATATATTTTTTCTATCATCCTTCATCCCTCGCTTTACTCAAATTTAGTTTTTTTGTGGTAATGCGGTAATTGATTTTCGGTCGTGTATATTTTTCAAATAAACCATCTGCTTTGAGAGCATCTTTGTCAATCTCGGTTGATTCGGTTCGAGTAACATACCATTCATATAGATTACCACTTATAGAAACCTTCTCATCCCCATCACGAAATTGTGAAAGAGCGTGTTGTTTTATAATATCCGTAATGATTTTTAGTCGAGTTTCGAGAGGAGAGAGGAGAGTAGATAGCTTTTCAATTTCCGCTTTAAGCTCCTCACCTTCCTTAATCAATGCTTCTAAATCCGTTTCGGGACTAAGAGTGTTTGTCCGCAATACTTTCAAAATTTCAGCATCTTGTTTCTCATCAAATATCGGAGATATACCGGACTCAACATGGTCTTTCCACCATTTTTCTGCCTTTTTGATAAGCTTTTTGAAGTCGGGATATCTTTCGCTCATCTTAAAAGGTACTGTGATAGTGTTAGATGTTTTAGGAACGAACTTATCTGGGTCTTTATAGTCTTTTTCTTCGAGGAATGATACAACCATGATGACTGAATCAACTCCCAGAAGATGAGCGTAAAGTGCCGCCTGTAGAGCGTAATATTCCGGGATATCATCGCTCCAATCTTCCGCTCGCTTTGTGGTCTTGAACTCTAAAACTGCTGATGGTTTACCTTCACTATCATAAAGCAGGGCGTCCCACATCCCACCGAACACAGGCTCGTCCTTAAAGAAGTCACCGTATGTACGCTCGAAGTAGTCAGCACCGTAAATGTCGGTAGGTGTTACAATGTTCGTCATGAAATACGCTTTACGCATATAATCAATTTGTTTCGGCTCAATGGTTTTACCCGCTATGGTGTAAATCGTGTCCTCAAAAGGCTTTTGGTAAGTTTTCGTTATTTCACACCATGTCTCAAAAGGGGTAGACCACGGATTAAGACCGAGTATAGTAGCAAACCTTGTACCCGTGATTTTCTTAGGCTTTTTAGGTGGTACAATTTTAATACGATTGTCTTTTAACCATTCCATTATTCGTCACTTTCCTCCATATCAATCAGCTTGATTAAATTTTTTTCATTTATAATTCTTAATTCATCAATTTTTCTATCTAAAACATCGGTGCCGCAATTATCACAGGTGATTATCGTTTGTATCCTCATGTCTATTCCTCCATATCATTTCACCAACAGATAGGATGAGCTTTTCGCAAGCGGTTTTAGAGATTTTGGTAAATCCTTCTGTCTTTAGAGCGATTTGCTGAACAAACTCCTCCTGCGAAGGGTCAATCTCTTTAAGTTTTTTCAAAGCTGCTTTCAGAGCGTTAATTTGTAGCTCATCGGCGTTGGATTCGGGAGCAGTAAGCTCTTGTTTGATTTCTTCACGCTTTTCGGTCGATACGGGCTTCTTCGATGGTTTAGCTTTTGATTCAGATGGAGCGGCATCATCTTTACCGAACTCACTATCGAATTTATCAGCTTCGACTACATCGAGAATGAGGAAGTAGAGGTATCTACGCATATAAGTAATTTCAGCACCTAATCCTTGTACTTCATTCATTCTGAATTTGCCCGGTTCTGAGATGGAACGAGTATCAAAAGTAACAATTATTTCATCTTCGGGATTATCTACATCGATTAGCTTTCCTACCGCTTTTCCGTCCGGGAAGCTTGTGATAAATAAGCAATTATATTGAGAGAAGATTTCAGTTGCTATCGGAACGATATCTTCAAGCTCGAAATACTTAAATTCAGCGTGGAGATTAACCCCGGACTTTGAAACTCCTTTCTTCAAAAAGTCGATTCTTGCTTTGAGTAGCTTCTGCCAAATATTCATTTTGGCAGGGTCAACTTGTACTTGTTTCGCCATTTTTCAACCCTCCAATATTTTTAATATTTGTTTTTTGAGACTGTTGATTTTCCTCGTGTTTTTCTTCGGCGGCTTAATTCCGAGGAAATCGTTAATATACTTTTTAGCAAGCTTGATATACCAATCTTTATCGATGTCAGAAATGCTAATCTCGTTGTTGTTATCAATGATGCAATGTTCTGGTAAACCGCCGATTTTAGCATCGATTTTACTTGTAGCATGGGTTTTTATGAGAGTTCCGTACCGAATGTTTTTAGTGGCATATACTCGATTGCATTTTTGAACAGGCACTTTTTCGCCATCTATAACGTGAAATACTCCCGAATACAATCCCGATGCTTTCGCAATGATTTGAAAAGCTAACGGGTCATTGCAATTTCCGATAGTTTCCTCTACAGGAGTTCCTTTGGAGAAAAACTCCATAACGGCATCCTTGACGATGGTATGGTTGTTGTTGATATTCCAAGCACCTTTTACGGAGATACCATGATTCAAGTAACCGCCTACTTTTTTGATAGAACCGGATTTGTCAATAAACATTAAATTGTTCACATCTTTTATCCACACCCGGTCGATATCATCTGTTTCCAAAGACATTCTTGAATTTTCTTCCCATGCTTTACATATTTCTTCGACTTTTGGCAGTTCGCTATTATCAACCGAGTACATAATTCCATCTGTATTGAGGTTTAATAGCTTTAATGATGGACATTTTTCATAAAGTTCTACTGCAAGAGAGGTAAGGAATAGTTGTCCTGTAATACAGACTGAGCGACACATGAGAGGGTCGTAGAGGTCGTTATACTTTGAACCCATGCACCCAAACTTCGTATTTAGCACGAGCTTTAGTGTTTTATCGACCGCCTTATCACCGTCTCGTTTTGCTTTCATCCTTCTCTCGTAAACATCTTTGTAAATGTCGAAAGAAGGAATGTTTCTACTTGCATATCCGTATTGAATCATGAGCGTAGGGTACATGGAGCTGACATCCCTGTTTTGGATTGACCGCTCGCTTGTGGCTTGTTCAAAATAACCCTTTAAACTTCCGTGAACACCTCCAAACCCATATTGAGTAGGACAGTTACCGATGTATATATTAAGTTTTGATTTGAACAATACATCGTCCGGGATTTTCATATCGGACATTTTCCCAAAGAAGTCTTTAACCTCTTGTGGTATAAATTCTAACTTCAAATTTTCGGGTATTTTATATTGCCGCTCATCGTCCCTGTCCTGTTTTGTAGCACCCAAGAAGAGAGCAACCATTTTAGCATTGGTATAATATAAAGCTCTTTCTTCTGGTATACCTTTCATTCGAGCAAGGGCAAGTTTACCTTGTAAATAATCCTTTCTGAGAGTGAGCAACTTTTCAGTTACATCAACATCGTATTTACAATAATCTATAGTTTGTTGTAGTTCTTCTGGAGTGAGAGGACGGTCAATGTTAAAATCAACATTGCTTTCCTCAATCGGTAATCCAAGATGAGCTTCAATTGCTTTTAGCGATAAACCCTGTTGTATATCATCGGAAAGGTCAAAGCTGTTAAACCATATTCCTCTTTGTTGCGAAAGCCAACTATGCTCCCAACCGTTTCCTCCTCCTATAATGAAGTCGTTTATCTCTTTCACAAGAGCGTTATCCGCTCCGCATAGAATAGCTTTAAGAATGTGATTGTCGTAATGCTTGTTGTTGAATCCGCCGAGGAGAGGGTCATTAGCCATAAACTGCTTAACAGCTTCGTTGTCGTTATGGATGATGGTGTATTCACCACTTGCTACATTTTTGAATATTACAATCCAGTCATAAGCGAAAACTTCTACGTCGTAAATGTGCATTATGTACTTCCTTTCTCGATAAAGTAGCATTTGTTTTTCCGATAAATCGTACATCTTTTCTTATACGACTTGACTAAATAACCAATATCATCTACGAAGTCGTAACAAATAGGGTCTTGCTTGTTCTCGAAAGCTCTTGCGATTCTACCGATGCTTTGGGTTATTACAGCATAATCTTTCTGTGGTGTAGCCAAGTAAAGTCGCTCTAAGCATGGAATATCGAGTCCTTCTTTGGCGAGAGAATAAGTAGCAAACAGAAACTTTTTCTTTCCAGTACGCATATCCTCAATCGCTCGTTCACGCTCGGCTTTAGCTTTTTTAGAAGTCATTTTTCCATTAATCATAACTGCTTGTTTTCTTAACTCTTCCGGTAGTCTATTCATTAAATCTCTTAGGTGTTGTAGCCTGTCCGAAAGAATAAGGGATGAATACTGCCTGTTTGTCGATATATGAAACGCAATCAGTTGGTTTCTATCATCGTTCTCACAAAGATAAGTAATGAGTTTTGTGTAATTCAATGTCCCATCTGTATTTAAGCAATCTCGATGGATTTTCACACCTGTTTCAATGGGAAGGATACCAACCTTCATGATTTTGTCTCCGACTGCTTCATCGGGTATCGTATAGATGATTTCACCAAGTAGAGCATGAGTAGCAGCTATCATTCCATCACTTCGATGAACCGTTGCGGATAGTCCGTATTTATATCGTGCCGCCAAACTATTCAAAACCTTATAAAATTGAGTCATGGCAGTTGGTGTACCGGAGCAACGATGACATTCATCTACAATAATGACATCCCACAAGTATTCATACTGAGCTAAATCCAATCGACACATCGTTTGAATGGTGGCAAAGGTGATTCCAGTTCCAATATCGACTTTACCTTCCGTGATAGTCCCTATTAGCGAGCGACTCATATATTGCTCTGCTCGTTTTTTACTTTGATTGAGTAAATCTTTAGTATGAGTAAGCCACAAAGCTCGTTTCCCGAGTTTTGCAACAAGAGCTATTCCCATTTGAGTCTTTCCGCTTCCTGCCGGACTTTGTAATATACCGTAATACTCCTTGCTAATAGCTTCTACAGCTTCTTTTTGATAGTCATAGAGCGGGACTTCACACTCATAGGGAACCATTGGAGAGTCAGGGAATAAAATTTTTATGTCTGCTTCATTTAGCATAGGTAATATCTGTCTCAATGTTCCGAACGGTAATACTAAGGAATTTCCTCTTCTTTCGTAAAGGAACAATACTTGCGGAGTATCTCCTACCCAAAAATTCATTCTTACTTTCTTCGCATATTCCGGGTTTTTGATTTTCAAATTTTGCTTACACCATTGAATCAATTCTTGTGATGGATTCTCGACTGTGATGGTGCTTCCGATGGTTACCTTCATAGTTTCATCCAATCTGTTAATAGATGTCCTTTGGTTTCAGAACACAGCTTGATTAAGTCCGCTTCTGAATATACTTTTTTGCTATCAGAAACAAATTGTAAATGGGGAATCATATAGACTTCGTTACTATTTTTGAACTTTATAGCAAACCAAGCTACTCCGTTACCCCTTGCATACCATTCGGTCATCGCTAATGTTTGATTTTCTTCTATCCTCGATGTTGAGAATCCTTTTCCAGAGCATACCTTACAGTCGATGAGATACGCTTTACCGTTTCTAACCGCCAACACATCGGCAGGTTGTCCCGCTTGATTTTGAGCGAGGTTGTGCGCCCAAAAACCATTCTCAGCAAGGATTTCACATAATTCGGCTTCAAAGCTGTTACCGATTTTTTTATTTATCATTGACATTTCTTTACATTTGCTGTGACAAGCGATATGTCTTTTAGTACAATTTCTACAAGGGTTAATCATCATCGTATTCCACCTTCTCTATCTCGGCAGTAGTGCGACAATCGGTTACACATTCCTCGCACCACCTCTCATCGTTGATGATATAAAGCTCTTCTCCTTCGTAAATTTCATTACCGCATTGGCAGCATAAACATACGACAGGAGGTTCGGGAGCGTTGGGACAACGATTGTGACATGGTGTTCTAAGACAAATATCACACATTGACATTCAACCTCCTTTTGCGTATAGTATTTGTAAGGATTTACCTTGCCGTTTTACGGAGTGCTGTCCGTTTGGCGGCTTTCTTCTTTGTAGGACTCGTAAGCTGCCATAATTTTCTTAGTATAGGCTGTCGAATAAATACCCTTGTCCCACAATTTTTTAGCTCCAATTGCTCCGTTGTTATAACGCATGAGAGCAAGCTCGATGTCTCCGTTTGTTACTTCGAGATGACCCGAAAGAATATGTACGCCACTTTTGATGTTCTGATAAGGGTCGAGAAAGTCGGTTACTCCAAGCTCGTCCGTAAGCCATTTATGGTTACATTTGTTGATTTGCATTAGTCCATAATCGTTTGTTTTGCTTATAATATCGCTTTGAAAAGAACTTTCTACATCAATTATCGCAATCACTAATTCTATTGGAACACCGTATTCGTCACATAGATTGCGAATATAGTCTTGTAACTCTTTTGATAACGGAATATCGAAGTAAACTGTAACGGGTTCGGTATCAATAACTGTTTTTGGAGTAGGTGCGGAAGATGTAGGTTCGTTCTCTGTGACAATTTGGTAAAAAGCGGGTTCCTCTACATAAGCCGCAAGCACCGGTTCTGATTTGTCGGTAACCTTTTTCCCTACAACTAAGCCTGCTCCAAACGAGAATAAGATGATTGCTAACAGGACAAACCATAGAATATTCCGCTTAACCCATGCTTTTAGTCCTTTAGGTCGTTTGTGATGGGATATCAACTTGTTTTCCTCCTTTTCTCCTATGTAATGTGGTTGAAATGCACTTCTGATTTAATCTCTTTTCCCTGTTTCGTCTCCCATCGCTTTTTCATAAAAATCAAGAATTTCGATAGAAGCTTTGATTATGCTCTCCGCTTTTGCACCCTTACGAACTCCACGGAGAACAGAACTCAGCTCGGATTTTTCCGTGTTAATTCCTTTTTCTTCAAGACGGTTTATAAGCCAAGTGTTTGTAAGGGTATTCCGATAGAGCATCATTCGGATTCTGTCTCTCTCTTCTCTCAATCTCTCATCTCTCAATGGGAATCCTCCTTTCTTTCGTGTTTTGTAAACAACAACTCCGAGGTTGTCTTTCTTGTTGCCAATTGTTGTTTACAATCATAGTATATCTAAGCCTACTTAGATTGTCAATGAGTATTTTTAAGTTTTATTAGAAAAAAATTAAAATACTGAAAGGATTCGGACAAACAACAAAGCATCGACAGGGATAATCCCAATCGATGCTTTGCTTTTTAAGGAGGAATATAAGAATGGCACAGATGGTGCAAGAATTTTAACCGTTTTTAGTTATAATATAAGTATCATATCCAGCAGCTTTTAATTTTGCAGCCATGGCGTCAGCATTTGCTTTTATGCTATAAGCCCCAACTTGCACCTTAAATAGTCCGTTATCTTGAACAATATAGGTGTCAAAACCTTTCTTTTTAAGTTCCGCTGCAAGCTTATCAGCATTAGATTTAACCTTAAAAGCACCAGTTTGAACTCTGTATAAAACCTTTGAAGTATTATCTTCTTTGGGTTTATCTTTTAAGCCATTCAGAAAGTTTTTCCAGCCATTAGGTGTTTTTCTAATGGTGTATGGACAGTTCTTTCCACTCCAATCATAATGTTGTTTTATGTTCTCAATAGGAATGTTGAATTCAGCCATCAATTTACGAACCAGCCATTGGGCATTTTGAACAGCTTTTTCAAAGTTACCATCCGAATTAACGCAAATTTCAATTCCGATACTTTGACGGTTTCCAGTTCCACTTCCACCATCCCCAGCATGCCAACCATTTTCATTTAATGGAAGGTGCTGATATATTTCAGTGTCATCCACTGTAAAATGCCAAGAAGCAGGTCTATTGGCTGCATCATCTGACTTTATATATTTAGCATGTGCTTTCGCATTTGCACCCTTACTAAAAGAACCTGTTTCATGAATGGTGATATATTTAGGTGTCATTGGGTATCCGGGTCTGTTCTTTCTTCCTTTAGGAATAAAATCTTGGATAATTTTAATGCTCATTTTGTCCATCCTCTCCTTTGGTTTGTGAACCAGCCCTTGCAGCATCAACCATTCCTTCACCTATGATTTTTGATTTTTTGATACTTGAAAGCATCCATAATTCGCCTGTTGTGAAAGCAAACCAGCATCCAATCAAGGTCATTGGTTCACTACCTACCTTCAGGAATGTATAAAGAACAGCAG
>Ga0209608_1002497_pt1 | contig 12924 bp, 9 predicted proteins | sample AD_UKC130_MetaG_FD_184428 | JGI IMG/M metagenome (GOLD analysis project Ga0209608, IMG submission 184428) | Active sludge microbial communities of municipal wastewater-treating anaerobic digesters from Canada - AD_UKC130_MetaG (SPAdes) (version 2) | ecosystem: Engineered > Bioreactor > Anaerobic... | reverse complement strand
GAATAACTATAACAATTAGGGCTGGTATCCAGAGAATGGAAAACCCTGCACGATAATCGCCACCAAAGAATATAATAAAAGAGAAAATTAGGGGGCCTACAATAGCTCCAATCTGGTCTAACGCCTCGTGGATGCCAAAGCCAAATCCTCGCCCCACTTCTTTGGTAGCATAGGAGAGGATAGTATCCCGGGCTGGAGAGCGGAAAGCCTTGCCTGCTCTTTCCATAATTATAAATAGGGCTGCTACCCACCAGCTATTAGCAAAAGAAAGGAGAGGGATAGAGAAAATGAGTCCATAACCGATGAAAGTGAAGAGCCAGTAGGTCTTAGTTCTGTCAGCTATAAAACCGGAAAGAAGTCGGAGAGCATATCCGATGAATTCACCCAGACCCCCGACTAAACCTACCGCAAATGCGCTCGCTCCTAAAAGGGCTAAATAAGGTCCAATGACCCCTCTTGCTCCTTCGTAAACTATGTCACCGAACAGACTTACCAATCCCATGAGGACTATAAATCGTAGGGCTCTGGCTTTTCTTTGAGAGGTTTCCTTATTCATCTTTTTCCTCCTCCTATTACTGGTGGTGGTATTATAAATCTGGTCTGATGTCTTTTCAAGATGACCGTATGTTGCGATTATTTTAGTGATTAGCGTAACTACTTGGGGGTTATTTTTAAACATCTAAAGGTGATAGAATAGCAGTAATGATAAGAAAATTAAAATTGGAAGCAAGCCCGTAAAAATGCAAGGGAGGCAGTTTAAGTGTTTAAGTTTGGAGTAGATACTTTTATCTGGTCGGAAGCTTTTTCAGAAAAAGATCTGTGGATTATTCCCAAAGCAAAAGAATTAGGATTTGAAGTTTTGGATATATCTATCAGTCATCCAGAGAGCTTCCCCACAAGTTTAGTGAAAAAGAAAGTAGAGGAAGTGGGGATAGAAGTTGTGACTACTACCACCCTGGGTGAGGAAACTAACCTTATTTCTCCTGACCCGGATATCAGGGCTCAAGGGATTAAACATATGAAACTTTTGATAGATATCAACGTGGAGTTGGGCTCTAAAATAACCGGGGGGGTAAACTACGCTGCCTGGGGGTATTTACCAGGAAGACCAAGAACGGAAGAAGAATGGGATTGGTCTATTGATGCCATGCGAGAAATAGCGGAATATGCCAGGGAGAGAAGTGACCTCATTATTGCTGTAGAGCCAGTTAACCGGTTTGAGACCCATTTTTTAAATGTTGCTGAAGATGCAGTGCGCTACTGTAACGACGTGGGAACGGGGAATGTGAAAGTGCATCTGGATTCTTTCCACATGATTCGGGAAGAGACGAGCTTCAGGGGAGCAGTAGAGACTTGTGGGAAAGAGTATCTGGGATATGTTCATGTATGTGAAAATAATCGAGGAATACCGGGGACGGGGCTGGTACCCTGGAGAGAATTTTTTCAGGCTCTAAAAGACATTGGATACAATGGACCTTTAGTTATTGAATCCTTTGACCCCAGTTTTGAAGAGCTAAACCGGCAGTGTGCTATCTGGAGGAAATTGGCTGAAACTGGGGAAGAGCTGGCTATAAAGGGATTGCAGAACCTCAAGACTATTACTCAAGAAATCAAGAGGAAATAATAAATAATGAGATTACAGGACAATTGTGAAAGCTTTATTCTTTATCAGTCATTTATCTCGACCGAATTGGTAAGTAAATAATTCACAGGAGGTGTTATTTTTGTATCTGGTTATTGCTTCTGACCATTTTGGATATCCTTTAAAAAAAGTTATTGTGGAGCATCTCAGGGAGAAAAATATCGAGTTTGAAGACCGAGGGGTTAACTCTGAAGATGAAGTGGTAGATTATCCTGATGTAGCCCGAGAGGTGGGGGAGGAAATAAGCAAAGGGAAATATCAGTATGGAATTTTAATCTGTGGGACAGGTATAGGCATGGCTATGGCGGCTAATAAAATTCCGGGAGTTTACGCTGCCTGTGCTCATGATATTTATTCGGCAGAAAGGGCTAAAAAGAGCAACAATTCCAATGTCTTAACTTTGGGAAGACACATTGTAGGGCCAGAGTTAGCTAAAATGTTAGTAGATGCCTGGTTAGGAAGTGAGTTTCAAGGAGGGCGGTCTCTTCCTAAGGTAGCTAAAATCAAGGAGATAGAAAATAAATATCTCAAGGGGGAATGAAAGTGAAAAAATTCATTAACCAACCAGAAAACTTAATTGAGGAGATGTTAGAAGGTTTTGTAATAGCTAACCAGAATAAAGTAAAGAGATTAGAAACTGAAAGAGTTCTGGTAAGAAAAGACGCTCCAGTTACAGGGAAAGTAGGAATAGTTACTGGAGGTGGTTCAGGGCATAAACCTGCTTTCATTGGCTATATTGGGAGGGGTTTAGTAGATGCTGTAGCCGTGGGAGATATTTTTGCTGCTCCTCCGGTGCAGAGAGTGTATGAAGCTATTAAAGCTGCCGATGCCGGAAAAGGAGTGCTTCTGTGTTTGGGAAATTATTCTGGAGATGTGATGAACTTTGGTATGGCTCAAGAGTTAGCTCAATCAGAAGGAATAGAAGTAGAAAGTGTCATAGTTAATGATGATGTAGCGTCTTCTCCCAAAGAGAGAATGGATAACCGGCGAGGAGTAGCCGGAGAGGTAATACTCTGGAAAGTAGCAGGAGCTTTGGCTGAAGAAGGAGCAGATTTGAAAAAGATTAAAGAAGTAGGAGAAAGAGCAGTGTTTAACACTCGTAGTATGGGGGTAGCTCATACTCCTTGTATCTTACCCACTACTGGAAAACCTTCTTTTCAGATTGGAGAAGATGAAATGGAAATCGGAGTGGGACATCATGGCGAGCCAGGGATTAAAAGAACGAAAATGATGAGTGCCGATGAAGTTACCGAACTTCTCACTCGCCAGGTTTTAGAAGACCTTCCCTTCCAAAGAGGAGATGAAGTTACCGTTTTAGTTAATGGTTTAGGCTCTACCTCTCTTTTAGAGATGTATATTTGTTTCCGTAAAGTAGCCCAAATTCTCTCTGACTATGGAATAAAAATTCATCGTACCTATATGGGAGAGTTCTTTACTTCTTTAGAGATGGGAGGCTTTTCAGTAACCCTAACTAAGATGGATGAAGAACTAAAAAGATTGATAGATGCTCCTTGTGATGGAATACATTTTGTTCAGCACTGAAGGAGAGAAATTATGTCCCAATCTATATCTATAGAGAAAGTAAAATATGCTTTGCATAAGGTAGTGGAAAACCTGGAAAAGAATCGCCAATATTTGAATGACCTCGATTCCCCCATTGGTGATTCTGACCATGGAGAGAGTGTTTGTAATGCTTTTCATAAGATTCAAGAGATAGTAGATAAATTCCCAGAAGAGAAAAGAGATATCGGTGAGCTTTTACAAGCAGTAGGGAAATCTATAGTTCTCTCTGGGGGTGCGGCTATGGGTCCTCTTTACGGCACTGCTTTTATGGATGCTGGAAAAGCAGTGCTGGGAAAAGAAGAGCTTACCCCTGCAGATTTAGTCACGATGTGGGAGGCTTTTGCTGGAGGGATAAAGAGAAGGGGACAGGTAGAGTTAGGAGATAAAACTATGTACGATACTATTTATCCTTCTTTTTTAGCTCTTCAGAAAGCTTATGAGGAAGGAAAATCCTTGAAGGAGATGCTCCGGGAGGCAATTGAAGGAGCTCAGGAGGGTATGGAATCTACTAAAGATTTGGTCTCCAAGCGTGGTCGCTCCAGCCGCCTGGGAGAGAGGAGCCGAGGTCATATTGACCCGGGAGCTGCCTCAAGCTATTTTATAATTGAAGCTTTTTTTGGAGTTTTGGCAGAAGATTAATTTACTAAGGAGGTTAATCTCGTGAAAATTCTTTTAATTGCTGACCTGGAAGGGGCCTCGGGAGTGGTGGATAATGAGCAGCAGGCTAAGCCCGGTGCTTCTCTTTACCATGAAGCAAGAAACTACCTTATTTCTGATGTAGGTGGAGCGGTGGAAGGAGCAATAGAAGGGGGAGCGGATGAAGTTATAATTTTTGATATGCACTATTCTGGTTTAAACTTGAACCTGGAGGAAATTCATCCCCGGGCTAAGGTGGTGATGGGAAAACCGCGCAAAATTTACCCCTTTTTTTCTGAGCTCTACCAGAAAATAAAGGGAGTAATGATGGTGGGGTTTCATGCCATGGCTCAAGCTCCAGGAGGGTTGTTGACCCATTCTTATGACCATTCTATGAAGGCCATCTATTTGAACGGAATTCTGGTGGGAGAGATAGGTATGGAAGCAGCAATGGCCGGTTATTATCATGTGCCACTGATTTTAGTTACTGGAGATTCAGAAGGAGTAAAAGAGGCTGAAAATCTTCTGGGGGAAATAGAAACGGCAACGGTAAAATACGCTATAAATGAGCATAGCGCTCTGTGTTTACCTCTGGAGTTAACCAGAAAAGAAATAAAAGAAAAAGCTAAAAAAGCAACGGAAAATATTAATCGATTCTCACCTTTTCGAATAGACCCTCCTTATTCTATAGAAGTGGAGTTTTTCGAAAAAGAGGGAGCACAGAAGATGGAAGGATTTCCGGCGTTACAAAAGATTAATGAGGTAAAAGTCCGGGTGGAAGGGGAAAATCTTCCTCTTTTGTGGGAAAGCTTTATCGGGTTTTACCAGAAATATGATTGAGGAATGAACATGAAAGCTATTGTTAAAATCAGGGAAGAAAAAGGATTGGAATTGAAAGAGATGGAAATTCCCCGGCCAGGGAAGGGAGAAGTCTTAGTAGAAATTAAAGCAGCGGCTATCTGTGGCTCAGATATAAAAATATATAAATGGGATTCTTTCGCTCAAAGTATAATTCATTCTCTCCCTTTTATTCCCGGGCATGAGTGTGCAGGAGAAGTGGTGGAAGTGGGAGAAGGAGTGAAAAGTATTCGATTGGGGGATAAGGTGGCTTCAGAGACTCATATTCCCTGTGGTCAGTGCTGGCAGTGCACTCATGGTAGACCTCATACCTGTGAAAATATGAAGCTTTTCGGTCATAATATCAACGGGTGCTTTGCTGAATATGCGGTTATTCCCGAGGTATCTACCAGAAAAATCCCCTCCTCTCTTACTTTTGAAGAAGGCTGCATGCTGGAGCCTATGGGGATACCTTACCGGGCAGTAGAAAAAGGAAAAGTAGAAAAAGAAGCGGTAGTGGTGGTGGGGTGTGGCCCTATTGGTCAATTTGCTATAGGCTTTTCTCATGTAATGGGGGCGGGTCAAATTATCGCTGTGGACGTGAATGAAGAGAGGCTGAAAATTGCTGAAGCTATGGGGGCTCACTATCTCTTGAATCCCGAGAAGGAAAAGGTTAAAGAGAGAATAAAAGAGTTAACCCAAGACTGGGGAAAAGGACCGGGAGTGGTGATTGAGGCTTCAGGAAATGTTTCGGCTTTGCGTGAGGCGCTGGATTATCTCCGGGTAGGGGGCAAGCTTCTCATCCTGGGTCAATCTACTAACCCCTTAGAAGTGAGAGTGTCTCCAGATATAGTATTTAAAGAAGCAGAGATTTATGGTTTCTTTGGAAGGGAAATCTGGGATACCTGGGAAAAAACAGAAAAATTACTGGTAGAGGGGAAAATGAAAGTAGACCCGGTCATAACTCACCGTTTTTCCTTAGAGGATTATGAAATAGCTTTTGAAAAGGCAGCAAAAGGAGAAGGAGGGAAAATTGTTTTTCTTCCTTGAGGAGTATAGCTGACTGCAAAACTTACGGTAATATTTGTTTTGAATATGGTTATTGAGAACTCGTAGTTTCATTTACGTGGTGATCTCGAGTTTTGTCCTATCTTACTTGTCATTCCCGAGCCCTTTTATCGGGAATCCACTGAGGGAGGCTTTTTCTCCCCTCAGTAATCTTGGGTTTTTAAGTTTTTTTTGGGAGTTATAAGGGGTTTACCCCCCTTATTGTTCTCCTCCGTCATTCTCGAAATCAGTAATCGGGAATCCAGATGTTCTTGTTCTTAAATAATATAGACCCCTAATAAATACATTCAGGGGCAGGCTAAAAACGGCTCGAAAGTCGCCGGGGTGACGAAGGGAGTAATAGAATATTCTCTACTGGAGATCCAAGAACTAAAAAGAGGAGAAATGAAAGCTTTCGAGGAGGAAATAAAATGGCAGAATTAGGGAATAAATATTTATGGATGCAGTCTCACACTGACGCTGCGTGGCTCTGGCAGTGGCCAGAAACAGTATGGGTAGTAGATAAAACGTTAAATCACAATATAAAATTTATGAATCAATACGCTCAATATAAGTTCCATTATAGCTCTCCTCAATTCTATGAATGGATGAAGATAATTGGTAAATACGCTATCCCCCTAGCACAGGGAGAAATTTTTGATGAAGGCATATTTAATCAAATAGTGGAAAAGGTAGTACAGGGTCAATTAATACCGGTAGATGGCAACTGGATAGAGCCAGACTTGAATAATGCTTCAGGAGAGGGTCTAGTAAGGCAACGTCTGTATGGAGTTAGATGGTTCAGGAAGACGTTTGGAGATTTACCCTATTATAAAGTGGTCTGGATACCGGATAGTTTTGGTTTTCCCCACTCTCTACCTCAGATATATAAAAAGAGTGGCGCGGAGTATTTCACTACTACAAAGCTCATGTGGATATCAGATACTGATAAAGCACATTTTCCTTTTTATGTTTTCAAATGGAGAAGCCCCGATGGATCGGAGCTTCTTTCTTATCAAACTCCCCTGGGATGCAATCAAGATCCGGTTAATCTTGAAGATTCTCAACTTAAAAAGGAATTTGATTTTAATAAAGCCAGGTTATTATTACCAGAGCACCAAAATGAAATATTTAATACCAGAAATAGTGTGGACATAGCTAAGTATTTTGATGATAAATACATAAACGATATGGCTATTCTGGTGGGGAAAGGTGACCATGGAGAAGGTCCCACCGAAGAGGAAATAAAAGCGGCCATGGCTTTAGCGGGAAAACACGGTTACTTTATTTCTACAGCAAATGACTTTTTTGACGTTCTGGAGAAAAATTATGACACCAGCTTAATACCGGTGTGGGATGATGAGCTATATGTGGAAACGCACCGGGGGACATATACCTCTAAAGGCATCATCAAAAAGATGGTTAGAAAAGCAGAAAATATGCTGATAATCTCTGAAATTTATTCCTCCTTTGCCCGGATGCTGGGCCATGGTTATCCGGATACAGACTTATTCGATAAACCCGAGGCAGGCTGGGTCGAAGGAGTCAAATTGAGTAACTTTAATCAGGCATGGAAATTGGTATGTTTCAACCATTTTCACGACATTTTACCTGGAAGTGCGATAGTACCTGTTTATAAAGATGCCCAGGACCAATTAAATGAGGTGATAGGTTTTGCCGAGAATGTTACCAATGATGCATTAAAGTTCATTGCTACTAAAGTAAAAACTCAAGGATTTGGTGATGGTGCCATTGTAGTATTTAATCCCCTGTCTTGGGAGAGGAAGGATATCTTGCACTTCAAGTGGGAAGCAGGTCCGGTAGAGGTATTCAATTCTAGGGGAAGAAAAATCTCCTCTAGAATTGAGGAAGAAAACGGAAACAAATATTTGACTTTCTATGCCGATTCCTTACCTTCTCTGGGCTACCAGGTTTTTTATTATAAATTTAGCGATGGAGATGAAGTCATAAAAAGCACCAACTTAGAGAGCAAACAGGTATTTGAAAGCCCTTTTTATAGATTAGAAGTTGATAAAGATGGTTCTATTACCGGGTTGTTTGATAAGGAACTCAGTTATCAATTTATCCCCGATGGGGAGGCAGTGGGTTTAAAGGTGTTTATGAACAAGCCGAGCCATTGGAGCGCCTGGAATATCGGGAAGGATTATATTCACAGGGATGTTACTGATTTACTTGTTCCTGAGAGCGTTAAGGTAACTTATGATGACTCCCTTTCCACCCAAATTGATATAACTTACAGGTATTTTAATGAAGATTTTGATGGCCAAGGTAGGTCAGATCCTAAGATATCAGAGATAAGAGAAAGCATAATATTATATAAAGACATTAAAAAGATAGATATTAAATTTAAATATAGCTGGTATGGAATGGATACTCTGGTTAAGTTGCGAGTCCCGGTCAACTATAATGCCGAGTCAACGAAAGTATTTGGCGAAATACCCTATGGAGTTTATGAAAGACCCCCTGTACCTTCTAATGAATATGAGGAGAGTAAATATGAATGGCCAGCCCAAAAATGGGTGGCTATAGATGATGTCTCTAATCAGATTGGTCTCATCTTAAGCAATGACGGTAGAAATGGATTTGATTTAAGGGAATGTAGCTCGGGAGTGGGGAAAGATACCGGGAAAAGAGTATTAAGGTCCAGCTTGGTAAAGCATTCCTACTACCACATAAAAGCTGGCGATGAATATTCGACCTATGATACTCCGGAGAATATGTGGATAGAAGAAAATCAGGAAGTGACTTATAGCATCTATACTTATAAGGGTAGCTGGCAAACTTCCCGGGCCTGGAGGAGAGGGTATGAGCTAAATTATGCTTTAGGTGCTGTGGCAATAAAGTCCCATGAGGGAATATATGAGGAAAGCAGCTCCTTTGTGGAAATATATAATGCAGATCATGTTTATGCGTCAGCTCTTAAAAAGGCAGAAGATGATGATGCATATATTCTGCGATTGTTTGAAACTGAGGGAACACCTTCCCAGGATGTCAGGATAAATTTTCCAATGAGCGTAAAAGAGGCCTACGAGGTCAATTTATTAGAAGAGAAAGTAGAAGGAAATATTGCGATAGAAGGTAGCTGCTTGTGCACAAGTATTAGTCCCTGGGAGATTAAAACTATTAAAATATTTATTTGATTTTTCTCTTTACAAGGATCTAAGATATAGTTTTTCTCTATTTTAAGAGTGATGCAGTACTGGTTAGAAGAAGGATGGCCGGATATAACGGTAGAGAGGGCGATGGAAAGATAAGAGAGTTAGGATAATAGATATAAATAAACGCTTTTTGGTGAGGGTTACTGTAGAGAATGATAATGCCCGGATTTTCGAGTTTTGGGGATGAAATTCTCGAGTTTATTTTATCCTCAGTGAAATTGTGGTGGAGTAAACAAAAAGGGAGCACCTCTATCCCTTGATATGTCAATGCTTTTAAATTATAACTGTCAAAGTCAGGTTATGATTTGTCGGTAATGTTTCACAGTTGCTGGGTTTACTGTTAATAGACTTAGGCATAGATGCCCTTCATTCTCTTCAGGCTAATCTCAAGGGATGAATGCAGAGACAATAGCAAAGCATTTTAAAGGTAAATTAACTTTTATCGGCGGAGCAGATATCCAGAACTCGCTCGTTAACAGCTTGCCAAATGATATATGTCAAGAAGTTTACCGTTTGAGGAAAATTTTCGGGGAGTGTTATATAGTGAGCCCAGGTCATGGAGTCATTTTGTCCGATGTTCTTCCAGAGAATATAGGAGTTATGGCAAAAGCTGCCTTTGGTCCTCTTTGAAAAAATCTGCTAAGGACAAAATAGCGGGGTGGCTTACAGGATTATTGTAGTTGAACTGTAATCAGCTTTCACTCCCTTTTAATAATAAGAATCAACCTTTCTTTCTTGTTCAGCTTCAATTCTCAATTCAATAGTAGAGCAATCCAGGGTTTACAAAAATTGTATGTAGAGAAGGGTGGTAAGCTAAAGAAAGTTTAGCAAAGATATATCAGGCACTAAACTCCAGAGATAGAGTGATTCAGAGAGGAAATTTCTATTGCGAAAGGCTGGGATTTCTAAAGCTCAATATGACAAAACAAGCTGAGTTAATGTAATTGAGATTATCTCTTACGTAGGACTCTGGGCTGCTGTGCATTTCGGGCTGAATTGGATTTATTTTTGGTGATGACTGCAATTTTTTTATAGGTGTGATAAACTTATGAACGGTTATTTTTGTGTTGCTGAAGGTGGTGGTATGGAATGGACACCGAACCTGGTAGTCATAGATGCCAGGAGCGATTAAATATCGAAAGTTCCATTGTGAGCTATATATTTCTTTGTGTGCTGGTTTCTTTGAGGTTTTGTGCCAGGGCCACTGCCTTTTCTGATATGTTGAATGCATCGAGTGTATTCTGAAAGCCTGGGCTAAACTCTGTTAACGGGCAACTGATACTTTCCTCTCTTTTCTATCTGCTGGCCCCGCAGCAGCCTTAAAGAATTCTAAAGTCCGTTCGAGGATAAGAATCGAATATTGCGATTTTCGATAAAGTTATTTTGAGCTTTTAAAAATTTTGCCATTGGAGGTGACACTCGTGGGAGAGCGAAACATTGTATCTTTTAAAGAGTCTGCTGAAGAAATGCTTGCTTCTCAAGACTATGAAGCTTTACGAGAATTATTAGAAGAACTGCACCCTTATGAGGTAGCGACACTGCTGGAAGAGTTAGAAGAACCAGAGCAACTAATAATTTTGGAGCTCATGTCTACAGATATGGCGGCGGAAACTCTGGAACATCTGGAGTATGAAGATCAATACCGGCTTCTTGACCATTTGGAAGATACCGTAGCCAGAAAAATAATCGCTGCGATGCCCAGTGATGTTATAGCAGACCTGGTTATGGCTATTCATCCCCACCAGGCCCAGAAAATTCTGGGAATGGTTCCTGAAGAGTATCTGCAAAAAATTGAATATCTTATGACTTACCCTGAAGATTCTGCAGGGGGCATAATGTCTCTGGAATACATTGCAGTGAGAGAACGCTGGACCGTTGAACGGGTGATCGAGCATTTCCGCAAAGTAGGCCGTAAAGAAAGTATTGCCAGCTACATTTATGTAGTTGACAACATTGGACAGCTGGTGGGAGTTGTGTCTCTAAAGGAATTGCTATTGAGTCATCCCAAAACGCCTATTTCGGAAATAATGCACACCAATGTGGTGGCTATACCGGTTGATGCTGACCAGGAAGAAGCGGCAAAACTCATGAGTCAGTATGATTTGCTGGTTCTTCCGGTTGTAGACAGCAGGGGACGTCTGGTGGGAGTTATTACCGCAGATGATATAATGGACGTTATTGAAGAAGAAAGTACTGAGGATATTCATAAGTTAGGGGGAAGTAAACCTCTGGATTTGCCTTACATGCACTCTAGTTTAATCACCCTTTTTAGTAAGCGAATTAACTGGTTGATTTTTCTCTTTGCTGTTCAGGCGGTAACCAGCAACATTCTCAAGCATTTTCAAAGTGTTTTAAGTAGTGTTGTAGCTCTTTCTTTTTTCATTCCTTTATTTACTGATACAGGTGGTAATTCAGGAACTCAGGCTTCTTCTTTGATTATCAGGTCTCTGGCTCTGGGTGAAGTTACAACTAAAGATGCAACGAGAATTTTGGTTAAAGAGCTTCAGGTAAGTGCTATGCTGGGCGCTACGATGGGTATAGTCGGGTACTTTTTTGCCTGGGCTGTTGCTGGATCAGCAGAAATTGCTATCGCGGTGGCTATCACTCTTTTTGTGGTTTTAGTTGTAAGTTCAACTATAGGAGCAATGCTGCCGATAATAGGTAGCAAGCTGGGTATAGATCCAGCAGTATTTTCTGCTCCGCTCATTACTACAGTGGTAGATATTGTAGCGTTAACGCTTTACTTTAACATTGCTACCTTGATTTTAGGAATAAAGTAGTTTAATTGTTGTATCGTGATTATAAACTAAAGAGATCTAAGGTATCTTTATAACCCATATTTTTTTCTTAACCTCATAGGTAATCACAGGCTGTAAAATACAGCTTATTTTTTCTATTCAGTTTAGGGGGTGTGTTATACAACTTAGTTTTCCATAGCTATAACCATTATTTAGTAAAATCTATTTATATACAAATCGCGCTATATCCCTCTCGTGACATTTTCACAGACTATTGACAGAAAGCCTTGTTCGACTCTTGAAAAATTATTGACTATCATTTATTATAGGAAGGTAAATTTTCGACTGAATGGTCGGTTAGGGAGGAAGACATTTATGCAGAAAATTTCTCAATGGATAGTTAAAAATGCCTGGCTAATTTTAATTGCTGTTTTAGTAGTTACTATTTTCTTCGGTTTTCAAGTAGTAAACGTCAAGTTTAAAGACGATGTTACTGAGTATCTTCCTGAAGACGACCCGGAGATTTCCTTTTATAATTCTTTGAGTGACAAATTTGCTTCTTTCCAGAAGAAATCGATGATTGTAGCTCTGGAATTTGATGACCTTTTCACTCCTCACAATCTGGAGCTCCTACAGGAAATAGTGGAATCGATAGAGGAGCTATCTTCAGTAAGAAGCATTTCTGCTCTAACCAACATGCCCAAAGTTATAGCGACTGATTTTGGCATAGAGGTAAGGGAAGTAGTAGAGGTTTTACCTCAAACTCCCGAAGAAGCAGAAGAGTTGCGTCGTGATTTAGAAGAAGACAAATTGATCTGGGGGAAAATGGTTACCGAAGATGGTAAAGGAACCATAATAGCAGTTTCTTTTTATGAGGCAGTAGACGAAGAAGAAGCAGTGGATGAAGTACGAGCGGTCTGCCGTCCTTATGAAGAGAAAGTTCAGATAACTTATTTCGGTCTTCCCATAATAATAGAACAGACTTCTTATGATGCTCAAAGAACCTTAAGAGTTCTGGCGCCTCTTTCTGGGTTATTATTGCTGCTCATTCTTTACTGGGGTTTCCGTTCTTTACAGGGGGTTATTCTTCCTGTTTTCGTTGCTCTTTTAGCCTCCCTCTGGACTTTGGGATTAGCAGCACTAGTTGGGGAATCCCTTACCGTTGTATCTGCCACCCTTCCCGTTATCCTCTTAGCCATGGTTACCGCTTATGGTATTCATTTTGTTAACCGTTATTATGAAGAACGGTCAAGAATGGGGGGGGATGATGTTGTTAAAGTTA
>Ga0209608_1002494_pt1 | contig 12941 bp, 8 predicted proteins | sample AD_UKC130_MetaG_FD_184428 | JGI IMG/M metagenome (GOLD analysis project Ga0209608, IMG submission 184428) | Active sludge microbial communities of municipal wastewater-treating anaerobic digesters from Canada - AD_UKC130_MetaG (SPAdes) (version 2) | ecosystem: Engineered > Bioreactor > Anaerobic... | reverse complement strand
CAGGTGGACTCGTGGAGAGACCATACCAAGCCGAATGGGCCTCGACACAGTTTTACCGCAGTCGAGCAAATCGTGGCGGTTGTTCGCCGGGACCATCACTGGGGAACCCCCAGGGTTACCCCTCACTAGTTTGTAGGGCAGCTCAGGACACAGTGGACGCGGAGCCACGCGTCCTTCCAGATTTCAAGGAACACAACGGGGAAGGAAACGGGGCAAGCCCAAGCGTCATCCTTGTGGGGAACCGCAGAAACCCTATGACAGAAACCCCTGCCGCCGGCCCCCTCTGCGAGTCATCTCCTCACACCTTCTCGCGGCCGTCTATACTTAAAAGAACGCTGGTGGATCCCCATCGCAAAAGTCTGCCATTGGCAAGGTGCTAAGGCCTATCCCAAAAAAGTCCCCCTCTCCCTCTGGGAAAGGGTTGGGGTGAGGGCAAGCGATTGTCGGAATCGATCGAGAAAACCTGCAGCGATTCGAGCCACCCTAACCCCCAACCCCTCTGCGGCCGAACGGGCGAGAGGAGATTATGGGATAGGCTCTAACTAGGAGCGTGAACTGGTCCGTTCTAGCATCTGGGCTTTCACTACAATCAAGGCAGGTGTCCCACGTGCTCAAAGTCAATCTGGTTCAACTTCCTATCCCACCCCTTGGCCCTGAAATCGTTCGCGGCAATGTCCCGCTCGCCTCCGCTTATCTCAAGCGATATGCCCAGCGCGTGGCAGGGGTCGATGTCGAGATCGAAATTCTCACCGCCGATCTCACCGATCGGGCAGGGGATGCCGCCCTCGTGCGGGAGCTATCCCAACGGGGGCCCAACCTCGTCGGCTTCTCTTGTTATCTGTGGAACGTTGAGCGGTCGTTATGGCTGGCCGAGAGGCTAAAGGCACTGCATCCCGAGCTTCGCGTGGTTATTGGTGGTCCCGAGGTCACCCTGGATAACACCTGGGTACTTGAGCATCCGGCGATTGACTGGGCCGTGGTCGGCGAAGGTGAAGCAACTTTTGCCGACCTCCTCAAAGCCCTGACAGCCGAGCCGAGGTGGCTTCAACATCCAACAGAGCTCCCACCCATCCCGGGACTTTGGAACCGGGCAACTCATTCGTTCGGGGGAGCACGTTCCCAACTGCCGACTTTGAACGAAGTTGGGCGGGTCTATTTGGATGGCCTCCTTGACCCGCGATGGCACGACACCCTGTTCTTGGAAACCATCCGCGGCTGCATCTTTCAGTGTGCTTTTTGCTACTATCCTAAGAGTTTTGAAGGCCTTCGGTTCATGGACGAGGATTTGGTCCTAGCCAACCTCCACCTTGCCCACCAAGCGGGGATCAGCGAGGTTTTCTTGCTGGACCCGACGCTCAACCAACGGCGAGATTTTCTTTCATTTCTTAAGCTCCTGGCTCGCGGGAATCCCGAAAGACGGTTCTCTTACTCCGCGGAACTGCGTGCCGAAGGGATTCGGGCCGAGCACGCCGGGATCATGAAGGCCGCCAATTTCGCCGAGGTGGAGATCGGTCTCCAGTCCGTAAGCCGCGAGGCCCAGGGGCTAATGCATCGTCGGGTCAACTATCAGGCCTTTGAAGAGGGTGTTCGCGCCCTTTTGGAGGCCGGGATTCGTGTCCGGGCAGACCTGATTATAGGCCTGCCGGGAGATACGGCGGAGACGATTCGGCAGGGATTCCGCTATCTCCTTTCGTTGGGCCTTTCTAATGAACCCCAAATCTTTCGTCTTTCAGTGCTTCCAGGGACCGAGCTTCGTCGCCGGAGCAAAGAACTAGGGCTGGATTACCAGCCGCATCCGCCGTACCACGTCCTGGGGACATCGAAACTTTCCATCGTGGAAATCGCCCAGTTAATGCGAGAGGCGGAATTCAGTTTTGGTAGGCGCTTCGACCCCTGGCCCGTTTCCGACGAAGAGTTCAGTCCCACGATCCTTAAAGAGCGCGGCAGCTTTTGGGAAATCAATCTCGATCGGCCCGAGCCAACCGAGCTTCCCGACATTCAGATCGCCCACACGCTGTGGATAAAAGCCCGGCATTTTGCAGGCCGAGCCAAGGACGTTCGCTACTGGGCTGACCGAGTGCTCAACGAGAACCCCCATGTCACGCTTTGGATTGTGCTTGATATCAGCGACGCACAAACCTTACCCGAGGAGGACGATATCCAGAGCATCCTTCGGGCCTGCTATGACCGGGAACACAGTTACTGGGATTGGTATTTCGCGCCGGAATTGCCTCCTGGACCATCGGGAGCAAAACGGTTGGTGGTTTACAGTGGCCGGTCACTCAAAGGCCGACGCCGATGGCTCAGGCAGAGGTTTTCTCCCTCGGCGGATTTGGTCGAAGCCCCGGAATGTCAAGCCAAAGGCCGCGGCAGGCGAAGAAGGACTTGCGATTCAGGAAATGAATAGGGTGGGCATTTCGATGGAATCGGAGCCAAAAACTCAAATAGTCGAGCAGGTTGCCATTGTAGTGGTGTGCCGGGATGACCACGTCTTGGTGGGAATTCGGCCTGACGGCGTCCCCTTTGCCGGGCTTGCCGAATTTCCGGGCGGACGGCTCCAACCGGGAGAATCCTGGGAGGAGGCCGCTCGGCGGGAAACCCTAGAGGAAACCGGCCTCTCCGTTCGCGTCGAGGCCCTCTTGGGCACCGTTTCCACTCGATACGAGGACCGTATCCTGGAACTGCGTTTTTTCGCCGCCAGCCCTGTATCCCCGGCGGCCTCACCGCGGGAACCATTTCGCTGGATTCGTCGGGACGCCCTCCGTGCCGATTGCTTTCCCCCGGCCAACCGGACCATTATTGAGCAGATCCAAAAAGGACACGGCCAATGATCCGGGCCGCGGCCAAGGGCCTCAAGACGTTCCTTTTCCCAATACTTATGTGAAGGTTCCCGTTAGCAGTGAAGGATCCTTGTCTTCGGGCGGCCCACCTATGTTTTGCACCCAAAGCCTATCCCAAAAAGTCCCCCTCTCCCAAAGGGAGAGGGGGTTTTTTTACGATGGGCCACGAAATATACGCGGCCAGCCCGGTAGTTGCAGCACCCACCCGGCGCGGATGCCATGCATATCGCATCGGACTTGGATTTCGCACGGACCCGAGCGCTGGTTGAATCATGGGCTAGGCACGGGAGCGGAAATTTGGGCAGGCACAGGGGCCTGCCCCTACGGGGTTTGAATGGGTGCGTCAATCGTAGGGGCAACCCCCTGTGGTTGCCCTGTTTGTCCGCGGTACGCGCGATTTGCGTTTCGCCGGGTGCGCGGGCTGCTTTGACTTTGTGCGGACCCGGCAGTTGTTTGGGTTCTGGGGCAGGCACAGGGGCCTGCCCCTACGGGTTTCAATCGGATCATCAATCGTAGGGGCAACCCCCTGTGGTTGCCCAGTTTGGCCAAAGGGACACTGGGGAAGGTCGCCGTCGCCGGCGACCAAATCATCGGACGGCGGCGACCCCGTCCCTACCGTTCACGGAACTATTCCGCAAAGCTCAAGAAGACCACTTCTGCCAGGGGGAAGTGATTGGTGCTGGGGCGACCGTGTCCCTCCCACGCTAAAAGTCTATCCCAAAAACTCCCCCTCTCCCGCCGGGAGAGGGTTGGGGTGAGGGCAAGCGAACGTCGGAATCGATCGGGAAAACCGGCAGTGATTCGAGCCACCCTCACCCCCGACCCCTCTCCCGCCGAACGGGCGTGGGGAGATTACGGGATAGGCTCTAAACGGGGCGTGCCGGTAAAGTCACCGCTACCGACAAAGATTAGCCACTTTTCGCCGTTTCTCCCGTTATCAAAACCGTAACACAGCGCGAGATTTCCGCCTGCGGACCTTGTTTCGCAGACCGTTGATGCCAAGACCCGATAAAAGAACGTGGGCGATCATTGTCATCGCCGTGCCATAGGCCTACACCAATGGGCCTACGCTCGGCTTTTTGGCGAGGGAACAATCATGTCTGAAATAAAGACCCATCCAGCTTCCGGGGTAAAGAAGTGCATCTGTCTCGGTCTATCTTGGGCGATGGTGATTTTCTCCGCGGCGATCTGGGATGGCATCGCGCTTGGGCAGACCCCGGCCGTCCTAAGTTCATTCCATGTCGTGGATGTGACGAAGCGAGGGGATCTGCGTCCGCCTGTAATCACTGGACTCTATTACGACGCCGCACGGGACATTCTGATCACTGCTGGCGATGACCACCTAATCCGCATTTTCAAGCAGCCCGGCGATCAGCAACTTGCCGTGCTGAATGGCCAGGGGTGGATCTACGGCCTGGTGCTCGATCCTACGGGAAAGTATTTGGCAGCCGTGGACGATCGTGGACTGCTCACCGTATGGCAATGGGAAACAGCCCGCCAGCTTTATCGCCTCCCGCTGTCAACCGCCGCACTTCGTACGGTTGCGTTTCATCCAGGGGGAAATTGGCTGGCAGTGGGTGGTTTTGAACCGCGGGTCTTCATCGTGGAAACCCTCACGGGACGGCGAGTGGCGGACCTTAACGCCGATCGGGATGTCCGCCAGGTGGTATTCTCCAGCGATGGGGCTTCTGTTGTGGCAGCAGGAGGCTCGGGTAAGCTACGGCTTTGGGATCTCCCAAGCTTACGGCAGCGGATGGAAATTACCGTATCCTCTCGACGTTTGCACGCGGTAGCATTTTCTCCCGACGGAAGAATCCTCGCCGCTGGAGGTGAGGAGCCCGTCGTCAGTCTGTGGCAGGTCGATTGTGATCCCCCTTCGTTGATCGGGCGACTCCCGCTTTCGGACGGCATCGTCACCAGCTTGACCTTCTGTGAAAACGGTCAACAGCTTGCAGTCGGGACGACACGAAACATCATCCACGTCTTTGACCTTGTGACGTCCAAGGAACTGGCCCAATTGGAGGGTCATACGGGCACAATTAGCTGCCTGACATGGACGCCGGAACGCTCCTTACTTAGTTCCGGAAGTTTTGATACGACCGTCCGCTTTTGGCGGCTGCTACCCGGGACAACTGTTTCCGAGCGTCTTCCCACTGCCCAGGATATCCTGCGGCAATGAGGCGCGGCTGCATTACAAAACAAAAACCGAAAGGACATCATAAAAACCACCTTGACAAGGAGGTGATACGTGAAAGGTTGGAAGGGACGCCCTCAACAAGCGCCGTCGCAAAAGCGCCGGGATCGCCATCCCTCGCGTTACCGAAAGTGCCGGCTGGAACAGATGGAACCAAGGATGCTCCTCTCGGTATCACCCATCCAGTTGGGGATGGTCTATTACGAGGATGCCACCGGCACCGATGAAAGCGGCGATACGTTTGAGCTGACGTTCCAAGGGGGCGCGCCGGGCACGCAGTTGACACGGTTGGTGATCAACACCGATAAGCTGGGAGATGGCTTGTCCATCGGGGACTGCTTTTTTGACACCGAACCCGGCGGGCTGGGGGCCTTTGGTTACGGTCCCTTTGCGGTGATCTCGGCCAGCGGCATTGACAATTTTCGGGTAAGCGTATCAGACGGCGGTACCGAACTCGTCCTGGAATTCACAGGCTTTGAGGCGGGCGACCGCTTCATTTTCACCATCGACGTGGACGAAATGGGGTTCCTCGGTCCTAACGCGGTTGCCGAAGGCAATGAGTTTGAAGGCTCACGTTTAACGGCCTATTTCGTGGCTCCGCACTATTATGCGGCCCAGGGTGAAGACATCTTCATTGACGCTTACGACCACAAGTTATCCGCTTCGGGGCTGGTCCTTCCCCACGATTCCTATAGCCCGCCGTTGCCGGAACCTGAACCCGTCCGCACGGCCGGGGCCTTTCTGGAAGTGACTCAGACGCCTTTGCCGGTTGCCATCTCCGGCCGGGTGTTCGAAGATTTTAACCTCGATCTCACCCTCAACGGAGAGGACAGGCCTTTGGCCGGTGTTACCCTCGAATTGTGGCAGTGGCAAGGCGAGACCTATATCTTCACGGGACGAACGACCGTCACGGATGCCGACGGCAGCTACCGCTTTGACGATCTCCTCCCCGGTACCTACCGCATTGTGGAGCGTCAGCCCGAAGGTTTTCTCAGCGTCGGCGCCAAGGCAGGGAGTGTCGGTTCGGAGGTCCGGGGTTCGGTGCTGACCTCTGATATCATCGTGGGAATTTCGCTCTTAGGTGGTGAGGAGAGCATCGAGAATAATTTTGCCGAGGTTCGGCCTGCGGAGCTTTCCGGCCACGTTTATCACGACGTTAACAACAACGGGCTACTGGAGTCCGGCGAAACGGGAATCGGTGGCGTCACCGTGATTGTCATCCGCGAAGGTGATCACTTTCTGACCGAGCAAGAGTTCACCGTCATCACCCAGACCGACGGAAGCTGGTCCGTTGTGGATCTCTATCCGGGGAAATACCGCGTGCAAGAAATCCAGCCCGCCGGTTGGCTTGACGGTCTCGATCGCGCCGGCTCGCTCGGTGGCTCGGCCGTCAATCCCGGTGATCAGATTGTCAACATCAAAGTCCCGGCGGGAAGCCAAGGGGTTAACTATGACTTCGGCGAGCTTCTACCAGCCTCGCTTGCCGGCCTGGTGTATCTGGACCTAAATACGAACTGCCAATATGACCCAAGCGAGCCGGTCCTCCCTGGGGTGACCATTAAGCTGCTGTCGCCCGACGGTACTGTCCTCCGGACAACCGTGACAGATGCCTCTGGCCGGTATGTCTTTGAGAACCTCACGCCGGGCACTTACGCCCTCCATGAAATCCAACCTGAGGGCTACTTTGACGGCTGTGATCGACCAGGCACGGCCGGCGGCGTCAAGTCCCCGCCGGATTTGATCACGGATATTCACCTCGCGTCGGGCACGGCCGCCACTGATTACTTATTTGGAGAAATCCCCCCCGCATCGGTCGCCGGTTTGGTGTTTTCCGACCTTAACGCCAACGATCAACTTGATGCCGAGGATGCCCCGATTGCCGGGGTGACCATCCAACTGTTCGCTGCCAATGGTGAACTGGTTGCCACCACAGTGACGGACGCCGAGGGACGCTACCGGTTTGAGAACCTGCGCCCCGGTTATTACACCATCGTCGAGGTTCAACCGGTAGGCTACTTAGATGGTGCCGATTTCGTAGGGAGCGCCGGTGGTCAACGCGACGGCAATGACCGCATCAAAGACATCAAGCTTCCTCCCGGTGTCCACGCAACGGATTACAACTTTGCGGAGATCCTGCCCGCCACGATTAGCGGTTACGTCTTTCAGGATGGTCCCACCATTACCTACGTGTGGGGTCAGGAGCGTCCGGATCCATACCTCGTTCGTGATGGCCAATTCACCCCAGATGATATTCCCATTAGCGGAGTCGAAATCCAGTTGCGGGATGCCGTTGGGCAACCAATCGTGGGTGAAGATGGTCGGCCACTTGTGACCTGGACGGACGAACGAGGGTATTACGAGTTTCGCGGGTTGAGGCCCGGCGTTTACACCCTCTTGGAAATCCATCCGGCAGGTTACGAGGACGGCTTGGACACACCGGGCACGCTGGGAGGGATTGCGGTCAACCCCAATGCCTCGTTGGATCCTGCCATCCTTGCCGCCCTGACCATCGACCCGCGGAACGATGCGATTCTGCAGGTAACTGTGACACCGGGTGCCGTTGGAACAAATTACAATTTTGCCGAGGTCGTTGTGACCTCCGTTCCGCCCTATGTGCCGCCGACTCCGCCCCCGCCGTGGTCGCCACCGGAACGGCCGGCCTCGCCTGTGGTTCCTCCTGGGACACCACCGATTCACCTGCAAATTTCCCCCGTGATGCCCGAATCGGTGGCCCTGCCGCGATTCGGAGGAAGTGCCGGAACGGTAGACTACACCTGGCATTTGAGCGTGATCAATGGTGGTGTTCCTCGGCACAATCTCGGCGGATCCCAACGGGTCTTGATCCGAGAGGTCAGCCTATTCAATCCGGCGCGGTGGGAGGGGATTCCGCTCGATCGCGGCCAATGGACAATCGTCGATATCGTCACTGGGGAAACTGCGGTCCTTGGCAATCTAGGTACCGAGGCCGCTTTGCCCGTGGTGGGAGATTTCAGCGGCATCGGTCGCGTACAGCTCGGCATCTTCTACGGGGGGATGTTCTTCATCGACCTCAATGGTAACGGCATTTGGGACGACCAAGACCTCTGGATTCAGCTTGGCAAGGACCGGGATCAGCCGGTAGCCGGGGACTGGGACGGCGACGGAAAATGGGACGTCGGCATCTTTGGGCCCGCTTGGCCCGGTGATGACCGGGCCCTGCGGGCGGAACCGGGCTTGCCCGACGCCCAAAACCGCCTGACGGCCTTTCGTCCACGAAACCTGCCACCCACTCCAGACCAGGCACCGGACGATCAACGCCTCCTCCAGCAAGGGCGAAACGGACCCACCCGGGCTGACCTCATTGACCACGTGTTCATGTACGGTCAACCGGGCGACCACGCCGTGGTGGGCGACTGGAACGGCGATGGTATCGCCACCGTTGGCGTCTTCCGCGGCGGGACGTGGTATCTCGATGAAGATGGCGATGGTCGCTGGGGAAGCCGCGATCGGGTAGCCTTCTTCGGCCAGGCCGGCGATCTCCCTGTCGTCGGAGATTGGAATGGCGACGGAATCACCGACCTCGGGGTGTATCGTGATGGCCGATTCTATCTCGATATCGACGGCAATGGCCAACTGACAGCCGCCGACAAAGTCATCACCTTAGGACAGCCTGGTGATCGCCCCTTCGCCGGTGATTTCAACGGGGACGGTCGCGCTGAAGTTGGCGTGTACCGCACCCAGAGCCCTAGCACTGGGGGAGGCCAAACCCTTCGGGAGGCAGCCGCTCCCCGTGGTGTTGCCAAATGACGCGTGACGAGAATACCCCATTAATGGGGGGCATCCTTTCCAATTTTACCCAAAACGGCGTCTTCCCCGTGAAGACGCCCTATTTAGAACGTATCCCAAAATCTCCCCTCTCCCGTTCGGGGGGAGAGGGGTCGGGGGTGAGGGTGGCTCGAATCGCTGCCGGTTTTCTCGATCGACTCCGACGGTCCCTTGCCCTCACCCCAACCCTCTCCCGGAGGGAGAGGTGGCTCTTTGGGATGGACTCTTACTTCCTAGGCTAATGGGCAAAATCGTTGCGGCAGTAGCCCCCAGGCTGCCATGGAATCCACTCCAAAAAATTGATCTTGGCCGGTTTTGCTGGATTTGGTAAAACATTCCACGATCGCCAGATTATGCGTTCTTCTCTAGACAAGGATGTCTTGCGTGCGGGCGAACCAAGGACGGGAACGCCCGGCGGTCCGGCCAGATGATTCGACGGCAACGGCTGAATCCAAAGCGTTCGCCATTCGCGAGGATCAACTGAGGAGTCTCGCAGTAAGCCTGAACCGTGCCGTTCTGCGGGGGATATGTGCATCTGCAAGATCGTGCCTCGAACGTCTGTGAAGGATTTGGCAAGCGGGATCCAAGTGTAGAACCCGGCCCACACAGGCCACGTGGACAAGTAGCAAGGGAAAAACGGACCGTCAATTAAGGCTTGCGCATAGAGGATGAGAACCGGAGCCGCGCAGCCGCTCGCACTGCCTGCCGCATTTGTGAGCGCGATCCGGGTTGCGGAAGGTGGAGACTGGATTCGTGGTGCAACCCCAAGATGCGTAGAGGGAACGACCATGTTGGTGCTAACTCGCCGAGAAAACGAACGGATTGTCCTGCCTACTCTCAAAACTTTTATCCAGGTGGTGCGGATTGCCGGCTCAACAGTCCGGTTAGGGATCGAGGCGCCGGCCAACGTACCTGTTCTTCGGGAGGAACTTCTCAAAGAAAACAGAGCACCCGAGGATACTGCCAGGAAACCCCAGGTGCCGTGTTTGGATTCCTTCCCTGAGACGCTCGAGCATTCGCATGACGCCGCCAGTGCCCCAGCGACCCGTCTGTCGCAGCAGGAAAAACTCTTGGATTGCCTTGCCTTGGCCTGCGATCTTGCGGACACCCATTTGGCAAATGGCAAGGTGGCTGAGGCTCGCGAAACAATCCAAAAGGCCCTGGAGCTTCTTCGTCGCCTGGGGGCGAGATCGGTGGTGGCTGCTTCCTCCCCGGTTCGGGTCTCCGGTCAGCGCGTTGCCCTTGTCATTGAGCCGACGAAAAGCGAGGGCTCTTCCATGTCGCAAGTGTTGCGAAAGGCGGGTTATTCGGTAATTTCCTTCGCCAGTGGCTGCCGTGCGATTGATTATCTTGCCTCGCATAACCGGCCCGATCTAATTGTGATCAACCTACAGGAAAACCGACCTTGCGCGGCCGATACCATCCGCATGATTCGCCAAAACCCGGCGCTCCGCGGCGTCAAGGTCGTGGCCCTGAGCGATTCTCGTCCGGCCGAGGCCGAAATAAGCATCGGTCCCCAAGGCGTCGATTACTGGTTCGCCACCCAAACCTGCTCCGAACGAATCCTCCGACAAATTGAGGCATAAGCGATTTTTCAACTGTTTTCGTCGTGTCTCCGCGCGGCGTCAGACCGCTTAACGAGTCACCAACGAATTGGCAACGAATGGACGTGCAACGTGATTGAGCGGGATACACTGTTTCGGCTATCTGACGGTTCTTCGTTGCGTGGGCGATCTTGGGAACCGGAGGGAAACCCTCGTGCCCGAATCTTCGGCCTCCACGGTGTCCTGGAGCATAGTGGCCGATACGGGCGATTGGCCACGGATTTGACCCAAGCCGGTTACGCATTGGAGATGGTGGACCTTCGCGGCCACGGTCGGTCCGATGGCCCACGTGCCTTCATTCCAAGCTGGGAGCAATTACTGGTTGATCTAGACGAAGTCCATGCCCAATTGCGGGCGGAAGTGCGAGTGCCGGACTTTCTTTTTGGACACAGTATGGGGGCGGCCCTCACAATCTTGTGGGTGACGTCTCGCCGACCGAACATAAAAGGGATGATTTTGAGTGCCCCACCGGTCATGACCCCAGTTCGGGTGCCCATGCTCGTGCGCATCCTTGGCCGCTGGCTGGTCCATCGCTGGCCAGAGTTACGCATCGTCCGGCTGAAAACGGCGGAGCGATATGGGCGACACGCCGTGTCTCGCGATCCCCAAGTCCTGGAAGATTTAAAGAACGACCCCCTGGTATGTCGTGGCCCTTTCCCGTTAAAGACTGGTCTACTACTTCTGGAGTTGCCCCAACGGTTGCAGGAAGCCGCCCGGGCGTGCGACGCCCCGTTTCTTCTTCTCCAGGGTACGGGGGATAAGTTGTCGTCCTATCGAGGGGCAGAATTATTCTTTCAACTTGCTCCGGCAAGGGATAAAGTCCTCAGGTTATACGAGGGCCTGTATCACGAAGTCCTCAGCGAACCGGAACGTGCCCAGGTGTTGGCGGACGTCTTGTCTTGGCTTTCCGCGCATTAGTCGCCCGAAAAAGATCTTCCTGCGGAAAATAGGTAGCCAACGCACGGGCGGATATCTGAATCATTTTGATATCACCCACAATGGGCGGGGGAATAATTGGCTTTGAAGCGTGATCTATATTGGTGTAGGGTCCAGGTTCCCACTTTGCAGGCGCAGAACAGCCATTGATGGCGATCTCCTAATGGACACGGCCTCATGGAATGGGTACCTTAAAAAGGGCGAGTCGGACAAACCCCCGCTCATAGAAATACACGAACCGGCGGGATTGTTTTCAACTGACCGAGTTGGTCGGTGGCCGCCGGTTTGAGGAGGGTTAACTCAATCTGTTGTGGAGGTCTAACTCATGAAGCGGTTACTTGCATTACTGTTAGGGATCGGCTTGTTGGTTTACGTGACAGGCTGTCCGAAACCGGCAACGAAGCCAGAAGGCGGCACGGGCCCCGCGCCTTCGACGACTGCCCCGGCAGGCTCTACGGAAGAGCAACCGGCTGAACAGCCGGCTGAAAAACCCGCAGAGCAACCGGCCGAGCAGCCAGCGGAACAACCGGCTGCCGGTCCTGAGTTGCCGGCTCCCGCAGCGCCAGCCGAGGTGACCATGCCAGCTCCCCCGGCAGAACAACCAGCCCAACAACCGGCAGAGGAACCAGCCGCTCAACCGGCTCAGCCCGCTGAACAGCCGGCCCCTGCTGCCGAGCAACCGGCACCTCAGCCTGAGCAAAAGCCGGAAGAGAAGCCTGCCGAGCAACCTGCTGAGCAACCCGCCCAGCAGTGATCGCAAATCGGTCAGACTAGTGATCTGACTCTACCGACTGAGGTCTGCCCTCGTTCGCAGGCCGGGTAAATGTTGCAAATTTACCGGGAGTATTGGTTTAGCGAGCCTCTCACTAAGGCTCGCTTTTTTGTTGAGAACCGCCAACCGGGAATAAAGCCCCTGATCGGAGGCCACTCCAATATCCTGTCCGCGGCCGGAGAACATCCGCCAACCCCACCCCCTGATGACCGGGCACGGCCACAGCTCTTCTCCTGTTTGATACAATAAACTTTGCGATTGAAACCCCTCCCTTTTGAGACTGAATTCTTCCACGCTTATGCCGACGCTCCGGACGGTCACGCTGGGTTGCAAGGTCAATCAGTACGAGACCGAATACCTTCGCCAAGGCTTTTTGCGACTCGGCTATCAGGATGCTGAGAACGGGGAGCCTGCGGACCTCTGTATTTTCAACACCTGTACCGTCACGGCCCAGGCAGACAGCGAATGTCGGAAAATCCTCCGCCGCCTTGCCCGCGAGAATCCCCACGCCGAGATCATCGTGATGGGCTGCTTTGCCACGAAGGCGGCCGAGGAGATCCGGTCCCTGCCCGGTGTGTCGGAGGTCCTTACTGATAAACGCCAGATGGGCGATCTCCTGGCCCGCCGGGGCCTTGTCGATATTCCCACGGGAATCTCGGGTTTCGCCAAGCGGCATCGGGCATACGTCAAGATTCAGGACGGTTGTGTCTTTCCCTGCAGTTACTGCATTATTCCACGGGTACGGGGACGGCTGTGGAGCCGCCCGCTGCGGGAGATCCTCAACGAAGTTG
>Ga0209608_1002491_pt1 | contig 12947 bp, 10 predicted proteins | sample AD_UKC130_MetaG_FD_184428 | JGI IMG/M metagenome (GOLD analysis project Ga0209608, IMG submission 184428) | Active sludge microbial communities of municipal wastewater-treating anaerobic digesters from Canada - AD_UKC130_MetaG (SPAdes) (version 2) | ecosystem: Engineered > Bioreactor > Anaerobic... | reverse complement strand
TAGGCAGCGGTGGTTTGCACGGATGCGTGCCCGAGCAACGCCTGTGCCGAAGGCAGTGGCACATTGTGGTCAACCACCAGCGTGCGCGCATACGCATGACGCAACCAATGCGGTGACGCCGCTCGAAGCATCGCAGCCCCAGCAGGATCACTCGCTGCACGTGCCTCAGCCACTTCATTCATCACCGCTTTGATCACGCTATACAGTCCGTGCGCCCCCAACGACCCGCCTTTCTCACCGTGAATGAGCGGCAGTTGCTCCAATGCATTCGGACGCGCAGGCAAGCCACGTGCGCGGCGATACCGCCGCAACATGTCATCGCACAATCGCGGCAGTGGAATGGCCCGCTCCTTAGACCCCTTGCCCATTACCAGCAACGTCCACGCATCATCGCCTTCCACTTCCAACCTGGGTAGATTGGTGCCGGCATCCCACACAAGCTCGCCGACGCGCACGCCGGAAAAGCGATAAAGCATCCACACAACGGCACGTCGCAGGGAGCGAAGTTTCTCCTGATCGTCTTGATCGCTTCGCGTAGCGATCACGGAGGCATGCACCACGTCGGATTCGGCAGGTTTCACCCACTGATCGCACGCTTCCAGCAACTCTCTCGCCACAAACCGTGAAGGTGCAAATTCTGAACGTGAGCGCGCGTTCGGCGACAAACTTGCGGCCGGATTGCCCAACAAATAGCCCGTCGCATGCCAATACCGATATAGGCTCGCCACCACTGCCAATGATCGGGCTTGCGAGGCTGCCGAGAGTGCGTTGCCTGATGAGGGCGCGGAAGTCGCCGCGGCTTTTCCGTTTTGTCGTAACCCTTCACGATAGGCCAGTAGGTCTCGGCGGGTCAAGTCAGACAAGGGTCCACACCCATTGGCCACACACCACGTGGCTAACCGCGTCAACTCTGCCACGTAGGCGCGCCACGTGTGTCTCGACCGCGCCGCACGCTCGCGAAGAAACAGACCCAACGCAGCGTAATCGTTGCTGACACCCAGCGTATTCGTCTCGCGCTGGGTATTGACCAACCGCCCCGCGCGATTGAGCCACGCCATCGTGGCAGCCGGCATGCCCACATCGTGCGCGGCCACGTCGCCGGATGCAAGCACAACTGCGCCGCGTTTGAAGCGAGCGCGATGATTGTTTAGCAAAAGCGAGATGACCGAATCGATACTGGGGGCCGCGTCAACCCCGTATAACTTAGCCCGCCCACTGCGCCATGCTTCAATCACCTCTGGCGAATCAATGAGTCGCCGACAAATCGCCGGTGCGACTCGCCGCGCGTCTTGCAACGTGCCATGCCGCTGCACGAGTCTTGCCCAGGTCCAGCGCTCGTACACCACATGACCCAGGACTTCGGTCAGGTAGACAGCAATACCTTGCGCCGACGTTGGCAGCGCCAGCGGCGGGATCACGCCGTAATCGACCCATGCAGTGGTTTCGACGGCTTGATCGTCGTCGCTGCCTAATCCGGCCTCGGGATTCATTGCTTCCGGGTGGTTCGGCGCGTGGCGCTGGCTGTCGCGCCGATGTCGCGCGGCTTCTTCGCACGCGGTAGTTTCAAAGTAGGATGAACCGGTGGATTCGACAGCTCGCGGACGAAGCCATCAAGTTGTGTTTTGAGGGACGCGTTGACGTAGCGAAGCGCGCTCACTTCGCCGTTTGCTTGTTCCTTGGCCGTGCGCATTTCTGTGAGCGCCGCATCGAGATGCGTCACGCGAGTCTCTAACGTAGCGTGACGCTTTTCTGCGAACTTGAGCTGACTCACTAGGCGCGCGATCTCATCCTGCGCCGCTTGCCGTTGCTGCGCAGTCTCCACCAGCAACCGTTGCGACAACCCTTCATAGCGATCTTTCGAGCTCTCCACGGCAGCGTGTGCCTCAGCACGCGACGCACTCGCCGCAGCACGTTCTTGCAGCAGCTCGGCCGCAAGCCGATCGACCTGACGTCGCAGTGTTGCGCATTGCTCATGGAGCGCCGTTCGCTCGGTGGACAGTTGAGCCACTTGCACATTACGCTCGGTCACAGCCGTGCGCACTTCACTCAACTCAATCGTTAGCAACTCTGCACGAAGCAGAGCGTCGCGCAGTTGCGCTTGCATACGGTCGGCGATCTCTTGAGCCTGACTGCGCAACGCATCTAGCTCACTGAGCCGGACGTCGAGTGCGCCGCGCCAAAGCCCGGTCATCAATTCCGCGATCTCGGGTGGGATCGCAGGCAAGTCAACGGGGGGTGGTGCACCCGGCACAACAAGCTCCGCCTCGAGAAGCTTGATGACCCGGCCAATGGTGGCCATATTCCCGCCCCCGAGGCGATCGCGCACCTTGCGAATCGATACCGCTTGGCGAAACACCGTTGACGACCTGACGCGGGACCCTAGTCCTGCTTCGCGTAGCAGGGCAAGCACCGCCTCACGGGCGTCACTGTCGGAAGAAAGGACGGGACGGGCCATTTGTCGTCGACTTGAATAGTTACATAGCGCTATTGTATAGCGCTATGTATACGCAAAACGCTATAGAACTAACTCACTATCCGAGATAATAATAATTATCTTGGCAAAACAGGCGCAAATGCAGGCAGACCTCGCAAAGTCGCCCGGCGATAGTCAAATTTCCTCGTAAAACACCCCGCGAAAGGGGGGTCAGCAAGTCGTTGATTTAATTGACTATTTGCAAACCGATCGGCCGCAAACCCGCATGTAGCCTAGTGCCCCGAATCGTCCTAAATCGCACGGAAAACGAGGGGACCCCGGGTCGCGATGATCGGACAGGGAAGACTTTTCTTCGTATGCTCGCATTGATCAACAAGATGACTCAGCACATTTCGCATGCGTTCAAGGTCTGCGATTTTTGCGTTGATTTGGGTTAATCGAGCGTTGGCGATGCGTCGAATGGACGGGCGGTCAGCACCATCCTCCAGCCTTAGAAGTTCGGCTATCTCGGCGAGCGTTAGCCCCAGCTCCTGCCCTCGTTTGATGAAGCGAATCCGTCCCACCAAATCGGCGGCGTAGCGTCGATAAGCGCCTTGTGCGACGGGTACTGGCAATAGCCCACGTTCCTGGTAGTAGCGAATCGTCTCGACACCCACGTCGGCCGCGCTCGCAAGGCGACCGATGGTGAGCGTCGAAGAATCTAGCGCAGTTGCGACAGTTTTCATAAAAAGCTTGACTCTGGGGTCGAGTACGGAGTTTACGCTTCGTTTGTCCTATCCAATGTCCATCGCATTCGTGCCAGAGAGGCTCTTATGAATCAGGCCCACTTACCTCCCGCTAAGCCCCTTCCCGAAACACCGCCAGGCGCATGCTGCGGAGGCGGCAGCGGCGCGGCGACACCCGCCCAAGTATTTGCGCCGCCTGCATCGGTCACAACCACGCTCAAGGATCCCGTGTGCGGGATGAGCGTGACGGATCAATCGAATCACAGCCACGACCACGCAGGCAAGATGTTTTACTTTTGCAGCGCAGGTTGCAAGACCAAATTCGCGGCTGATCCGGCCAAATATTTGACACCGAAGCCGACGGTTCCTGGGGTGAGCGCCGACGCGTCACCGGCAGCTTCAATTGCGGCGATGTACACCTGCCCCATGCATCCAGAGATACGTCAGGATCATCCCGGCACCTGCCCGAAGTGCGGCATGGCGCTGGAACCCGAAATGCCAAGCCTTGACGAGGACGACAACCCGGAGCTGGTGGACTTCACACGACGATTCCGGTGGACGCTACCGCTGACCATGATCGTCACTGTGCTTGCCATGTTCGGCCATCAACTGGGATGGTTTGCCATGGCAACGCAAAGCTGGATTGAGCTCGTTCTGACGGTACCGGTCGTGTTGTGGGCGGGTTGGCCGTTCTTTGAACGCGGCGCGCAGTCCATCATCAACCGCAGCCCCAATATGTGGACGCTGATCTCCATCGGCACTGGTGCGGCGTTCGTCTACAGCGTGGTCGCGACCGTCGCGCCAAATGTGTTCCCTGCTGCTTTTCAGTCAATGGGCCGCGTTGCGGTGTACTTCGAGGCGGCTGCGGTGATCATTTCGCTCACTTTGCTGGGACAAATCCTTGAGCTGAAGGCACGCTCACAAACCTCAGCCGCCATCAAATCGCTGTTAGGTCTCGCACCGAAAACCGCGCGACGCATCAGCAGCGACGGAACCGAAGAAGACATCCCGCTCAATCACGTTCACGTCGGCGACAAGCTGCGCGTTCGCCCCGGAGAAAAGTTGCCTGTGGACGGCGTGGTCGTGGACGGGGAGAGTCCGGTAGATGAATCCATGCTCACCGGTGAACCCATCCCCGTGACCAAGCGCGTCGGCGACAACGTCATCGGCGCGACGATGAACGGGTCCGGCGCGCTGATCATCGAGTCGCAGAAAGTGGGTGCGCAAACCATGCTCGCGCAAATCGTGCAAATGGTGGCGCTGGCGCAGCGCTCGCGCGCACCGATGCAACGCATGGCGGATTCAGTGGCGTCGTACTTTGTCGTCACAGTCGTTGCCATCGCAATCGTCACGTTCTTTGTTTGGGGCTGGTTTGGCCCTGAGCCCAGCTGGGTTTACGGTTTGATTGCAGCGGTGTCGGTGCTGATCATTGCCTGCCCATGCGCGTTAGGCCTCGCGACGCCGATGTCGATCATGGTGGCCACGGGTCGCGCAGCGACGCAAGGCGTGCTGTTTCGCGACGCAGCGACTATCGAGAACTTCCGCAAGGTGGATACGCTGATCGTCGACAAAACGGGAACGCTGACGGAGGGTAAGCCGCAGTTTGACCGCGCGATAGCGTTTGCCGGTTATACCGAGTCCGAAATACTGCGCCTTGCTGCAAGCCTTGATCAGGGCAGCGAGCATCCACTCGCCGAGGCCATCGTGCGCGCAGCGCGCACGCAAGGGCTCAGTTTGAGCCGTGTCGACACGTTTGAGTCGAGCACAGGCATCGGCGTGCGCGGCGTGATCGATCAGCAACCGATGGCCTTGGGCAACACCGCACTGATGGAAGACCTGGGCGTGATTGTGGAGAGTGTCACCGTGCAGGCCGAGGCACTGAGACAACAAGGGGCGAGCGTGATGTATCTGGCCGTGAAGCAAAGGCTCGCAGGGCTCATTGCGGTGTCTGACCCGGTCAAAGCCAGCACGCCGGAGGCGCTCGCCACGCTGCGCGCTAGCGGAATTCGCGTGGTGATGGCAACTGGGGATGGGTTGACCACTGCCAAGGCGGTCGCCGCGAAGTTAGGGATCGACGAGGTGTACGGAGAAGTCAAACCCGCTGACAAACTTGCGTTGGTCGAGCGCTTTCAGCAAGCGGGCCGAGTGGTTGCAATGGCAGGCGACGGTATCAATGACGCACCCGCGTTGGCGAAGGCAGACATTGGCATTGCCATGGGCACCGGAACAGATGTTGCTATGAACAGCGCCCAGGTTACGCTGGTCAAAGGAGATTTGCGCGGCATTTCAGTTGCACGCAAATTGTCGCAGGACACGATTACCAACATGAAACAGAATCTGGGCTTCGCGTTTGTTTACAACGCGCTCGGCGTACCACTTGCGGCTGGCGTACTGTTCCCGTTAACCGAGTGGCTACTGTCACCCATGATAGCAGCGCTGGCAATGAGCTTAAGTTCTGCTTCTGTGATCACCAATGCTCTGCGTTTAAGAGGAACCAAGTAATGCTGCAATTACACGCGATCACGAGAATGGCGACTGTCGTCGGATTGAGTGTGCTGGCGCTCAATGCGACTTCACGCGCTGAGCTCATCGATGTGAAATGGAATACCGAGGGCAAGTTCGATCACACACAGTCCATCGCGCCCGGAAAGTTTCTGGAAATTTGTGAAAATCTGGCGAAGGGGAGCGCCGTTACGTGGCAATTCAAGGCGTCCGCCCCGCTGAATTTCAACGTCCACTTTCATCAGGGGAAAGAAGTAGCCTTCCCTGAAAAGCAGGATAGCGTGTCTGAGCTGCAGGGAGTCTTGGTTGCGCAAAGCAAAGAGGACTATTGCTGGATGTGGACAAACAAGGGCTCGAGCTTGTCACTCATAACGCTGACGCTGTCACGCGTTAGTCCCCGTCGATAGCAGGCTCGCAGGGTGAGGCGACGACTACAGGAATAACAATTGGCAGTCGGCGCTTGAGGGTTTGGGTAGCGAAGGACTTTGAAGTGATGCGGATCCACAGGAAGGTGATGTTGCCGCGCCCATTTGATTCGGCCTGATAACACGTTATGCAAGCACATGGTTGCGAGTTTTGGCGAACGAAAGGTACGGGTTGCTGAACACTTGATCATCGGTCGATGATGGCAATTTCCATGTATCGATACGAACTGCGGCACCCCTTTTTTGCCGCGGACGCCTTAAGTGTCACATAAGGTTCACAGAGTACGCTCAAGGCGCATTTTTTGTTTTGCACACACACTTTGTACCAAGCCAACGCGTCAAACGAATTGGCTCACGGCTAGCTAATCAATTAAGGTTTTCACGTTGAACAATCATTGTCGGACTCACTATGGGTCGCAAAAAGATGCGCGTTTGCCGCAATTGCCGCTTTGTCAGTGGCACCCGCGCCGCAGCGCGCAATCGCACAGACTCCTGTCGTATCAGTGGTTGAATATTACCGCGCGGCGTCTGATCAGTATTTCCTCACTGGGCGCTCCGCTGAACAGGTGCTTCTAGACGTTTCAGATGCTTTTCGGCGAACCGGGATGAGCTTTCAAGCGAAAGCCCCTAGTGCTTCCACTGACGCAGTGTGTCGCTATCGTATCGAAGTAGCGCCGACATTGGCTTCGACGCATTTCTATGGTCTGAGCGATGACTGCGCGTTAATTGCTCGTAGCCAGCCGGCGAATTTTTTCTACGAAGGCATCGATTTTTCAGTAACCCCTCGTTTGAGCGACGGTACCTGCCCAGCAGATTCTGCACGCCCCGTGTATCGAGCGTTTCGCGCACAGTCATCGCTCGCCATAGCCAATCATCGGTACTTCACCAGCGCACGCACGTACGACGCGGCAGTGAGGCAGGGGTGGACAGGCGAAGGCGCGGTATTTTGCGTAGCAGCCGTGCTCGACGAACAAATGAGTGCACTACCGATAGCCCCGTCTCTCGCATTCGGTCAGCCCCTTCGTGCACTCTCGCGGCTCAAAAATGCAAACGCCATCGAACAGCGGTTTGAAGCAACGCTAATCGCATCACCGACCAGCATCCAGCTAGCTGGCACCAACGCAACCGAATTTTGGAGTTACAACGGCAGCGTACCGGGTCCGATGATTGAACTCTACGAGGGCGACAGCGTACGCATACGATTTGAAAATCGACTGCCGCAACCATCGACGATTCACTGGCACGGACTGCCTGTTCCGCCGTCGCAAGATGGCAACCCGATGGATCCTGTGCCGTCCGGGGGCGGTCGCGACTACGAATTCACGATACCAATCGGTAGCGCCGGTACGTACTGGTATCACCCTCATGCGCACGGTGTGACTGCGGAACAGGTCTATCGGGGGCTTGCGGGTGCGTTGGTAATTCGTTCTTGTGACAACCCATTGCCCGAACATGTACGAGAAAGGCTTTTGTTCCTGTCCGATCTGAAGCTCGCGTCGGACGGTTCCATCGCTGGTAGCAGTGCAATGGACGCGATGAACGGCCGGGAAGGCCAGTATTTGCTGGTCAATGGTGGGTTACAACCAACGCTGGATGTGCGGCCAGGCGAAACGCAACGTTGGAAGCTCTTCAATGGCACAAATGCGCGCTACGTACGCTTCGCGATTGACGGGTTGGCGTTCCGCCAAATCGGTACCGACGGTGGGCTAACCAATGGCCCGTCTCCTTTGCTCACCGAACTGCTCTTGGCGCCCGGTGAACGTGCCGAAATATTGCTGACCGCACCAAACACCGCGTCCATTGTGCGATCTATTCAGGCGCTGGCGTACAACCGCGGCACCATGGGAATGGCGGCTAGTCAGACAACTGTGACGATTGGCAACTTGCGCACGAGCGTCGACAATGTTGCCGCCTCCGTCTCGCTACCGTTGAGCTTGCGCCCTATCCATTCGTTGCTGGCACAGGGGGCGGTGCCAACGACACGGCGCTTCGTACTGAGCGAGAGCGGTGGAATGGGGATGTCGACGAGCGGCGGCTTCCTTATCAACGGAAAATCATTTGATCCCACGCGAATTGATACGATCACCCGCGTCGGCGCTGTCGAGCGCTGGGAGGTACAAAATAACTCGACCATGGATCATCCTTTTCATCTGCACGGCACGCAGTTTCAAGTCATTTCTCGGACGGTAGCTGGGCGAGATGTAGTCGACAGTTTCCCGGCTTGGCGCGATACGGTCAACGTGCCGCCCAACACAACGGTTTCTTTTGTCGTGCGCCAAGATCAAACAGGCAAGCGGATGTATCACTGCCACATACTTGAACATGAAGATCAAGGCATGATGGGTGTGCTCCAAGTTGATCTTTGAATGACTTCAATTAAGAGACGAGCTACTGCGCTAGGCCTCGGGCCTATACGAGCAACTTGGTACGGAATAGCATCCGACGGTTATGCAGATCGTTCGCCGTCAACGCGCCTCAATCGCCGTAGGCGGCTACTGGTCGACACTTGTCGCTCGAAGATCAGCCTACACTTTCACTGAGGACTTTGAAGTGACGCGATCAGCGGGCAGGCAACCTTGCCGCGACTAGCCTTGCAGCGCCTGATCAAATCGGACAAAGATGACTCGATATTGTGCAGGTCGGCCAAGCGAAGCCTCACGTCGGTCAACTTGTACTCCGCTATTTCACGGGCTTCGGTGCAATGCGTGCCGTCGTCGAGTCGCAGCAGTTGCGCGATTTCATCTAACTTGAATCCGATGCGTTGCGCCGATTTAATGAAGCGGACTCGCGACACGTCACTGCTGTCGTACCGTCTGATGCCTCCCAATGGGCGGACGGGTGCCGTCAGCAAACCTTTGCGCTGATAGAAACGTATCGTTTCGACGTTGACCTCAGCCGCCTTCGCCAGTCCTGCAATGGTGAGCGATTCCATGTTGACTCCGTACTTGGGTACGGAGATATGCTACTTTCTTCGAGAGTAAATTGAACAGTTTGAGTGTGAATGGATAGCAGACAAACCTTGTGGGCGGGTGCGCTGGCAGCGATAGGCGCATCGCTCTGTTGCGTCGGGCCGCTGGTGTTGGTGACGCTTGGTATCGGTGGCGCTTGGGTCAGCAATTTGTCCCAACTTGAGCCGTTACGCCCCGTCTTTATCGTGGTAACTCTGGGGCTGTTGGCGTGGGCCTGGTACAAACTGTATCGAACGCCAGAGGTCTGCGAACCGGGCGCGTTGTGCGCTGATCCAAAAGTCCGGCAGCGGCAGCGCCTTATTTTCTGGGTGGTCGCTGTCGTGCTGACGCTACTGCTGACGTTTCCGTGGTATGCGTCTCTGTTTTATTAAGGCATTTGCATCATGAAAATCGCATCTTCCATTGTGCTGTCGGCGTTGCTTGTTGCGCCTGCCGTATTCGCGGCACAAAAGACCATAACCCTCGACGTGACCGGCATGAACTGTGCCACGTGCCCGATCACCGTCAAGAAATCTTTGACCAAAGTGGCGGGGGTGAGCCGTGCCGATGTCAGCTATGAAAAACGGCAGGCATTCGTTACCTTTGACGACACTCAAACGACGCTTGACAAGATCACGCGTGCGACGGCGGATGCAGGCTATCCGTCAACCGCAACGGGCGTGCGATGAGCTTCGTCGAAATCACCGTAACGCTGCATTCGACGCTAACCTGTCCCGTCTGCGCATATCAAAAAGCAGAGACGATGCCAACCGACGCGTGCCAATGGTTCTATGAGTGTGAAAGCTGTCACACCGTGCTGAAACCCAAAGCGGGAGACTGCTGCGTGTACTGCTCCTACGGCACTGTGCCGTGTCCACCAATTCAGTTGTCGGGTAAGCAATCGGGGTGTTGCGGCTGATCGTTGTATCGTTCCACGTTCGTAAGATGGAATGTGAATACTTTAGGGAACCGCTGAATAAGTACCACTGATTATTGGTCACGTGCACACGATTCGAGATGGAGCGGTAAGTTGAGTTGAATCGGAGCTTTTGCAGGCTTCATCAACCCGTTTTCGGGGTTGGTCTGGCAGGCAGCGCGTTTTTCGCGCGCTGCGGACGCAGCTATCCCATCAATGGCTTTCCGTAGTGGCGAATATTGAACAGCGCACACATCAACACCAGTCGGTTCGTATTCTTGGCCAACCCTCGGTAGCGGGTTTTGGCGTAGCCCCACAGCCGCTTGATGTGCAGAAACGGATGCTCAACAGCCGCTCTCACCGCGCTCTTGCGCCGATTCTTCAGTTTCTGCGCATCCGTGAGTGGACGTCCACTGTACGCCCGCTCGTTGGTGAAATCCTTCGCCCTGGGCGCGTGCTCGGCAATCACGGCCTTCTGTCCCCGGTAAGCACTGTCGCCGTACAGGCGTGTTTCAGTGCCGTGCAAGAGATCAGCTAGCGCCTTCGAGTCGTGCACGTTGGCCGCCGTTGTGGTGGCGCTGTGAATCAAACCCGTTTGCGTATCCGCGCCGATGTGCAGCTTCATGCCGAAATACCACTGGTTTCCCTTGCGCGTTTGATGCATCTGCGGGTCACGAGACTGTTCGGCGTTCTTCGTCGAGCTCGGGGCGTGGATGATCGTTGCATCCACCATCGTGCCACCGGCCACCTTCATGCCGCGCTCGGCGAGTAAGCCATTGACCTGCTCAAACACGGCGCGTCCCAAATTGTGTGTTTCCAGCAGACGACGAAACTTCAAGAGCGTGGTGGCATCCGGTACTCGCTCTTCTCCCAGGTCAATCATCGCAAACTCGCGAAACAGCGGCGTGTCGTAGAGCGCTTCCTCACAAGCCTCATCCGCCAAGTTGAACCAGAGTTGTAGAAAGTGAATGCGCAGCATCCGTTCCAGTCCAATGGGAGGGCGACCGTTACCCGCTTTCGGGTAGTGCGGTTCAATCAATGCGCACAGGGCCGACCAAGGTACGAGCCCATTCATCTCGATGAGAAACTTCGCTTTCCGGGTCGTTCGACCATTGGCGGCGAAGTCCAGTCCACTCAACCCCACACTGGCAAAGCTTCTTTGTTTCATCGTCCTGATTTCAATGCGTCGTTTGTCTTGTTCCATTCGACCGAGATGAAATCGACTTGTTCAGTGTTTCCCTAGAATCATTGCCTAATAGCTGTGGGTCGTTGACGAGGAATGAACGTTTGCACGAGCCAGCATCTATTCGTAGAACAGGTTGAGCGGCGCGGTCACAACCATAGTGTTTCTCAGTTCGTCCTGTCTGAGCAGCAGTGACGGCGGTTTAGTGCGCCAGCGGCAAACGGATCAAATATTGGCCCAGCCTGCGGAGGCAACCAACGCCACAAGTGATCGGCGCGATTGCGGTCGCATCAAGTTGGTGGGCATATCGGCTCGCGAGCGGGCAATCGTGTGAACACCAGTGATCGCCTTTGAAGCGCGAAGCTATTCGCTTTCGTTGCGGACGACATCTATAACCTTTCGACGCGGTGCTAAAAATCTGACGTAGCAACCGCGGCATCCAATTAAAGCGTTGCGACGGTACATGCCTTTCCATAGGACATGCGTTGCCTCACGGAATGTGCAAGAACAGCGCGCCTTGCTTTGCACGTGTCAAGGCAACATAAAGCAATTTGCGCTGGTTCTGCGTACCCTCTGGGTCACCGAGGTAGGCACTCGGCGCCACCACCACAACGACGTCGAACTCCAGCCCCTTGGCGCGATGCATCGTTGCAAAGTGAACGACGTCGCGACTGTTTGGATGATTGCTTTGCGCTGAGATGGTGACACACGAAAGTCCCGCGGCTTGAAGTTGATTCGACATGGCGTCACGGTACTTCTCACTCGATGCAATCACGCAAAAAGACGGCGATGATCCGTCCAGTCGCGAGGCTCGCCATTCTTTGATGAACTGGATGGCATTCTGAGCGGCAGACTCGAGACCATTGACCAACGTGACCGTCGGGTCAGGCCCGTGTGACAGGGACTTGTATCGCTTGGTCTCGTCGTGCCCGTCGTCAAGATCGTCTACTTCGCACCCTTCAAGCAGCGCCACCGCGTGTCGGCGAATCTCGTCGGTGGTCCGGTAGTTGAGATACAACTTCTTAGAACGCCCCCGGATGTCGATGCCGCACTTGCTCATCGCTGCACGGTTACGGCTGTAGATCCGCTGGTGACCGTCGCCAACGAAGAACAAATCATTCGGCCCGATCGGTATGAGTGCCCTCAGAAGCTTGAGTGCCTGCGGTCCGAAGTCCTGTGTCTCGTCGATAACGATCGCGCTGTAATCTGATACGGCGGCAGTTCCGGAAAGTAGCTCTGCTACCTCGCGGTATGCGTCATCCACCTCCTTGAGTTTACGAGAGCTAAGTTGGCCGCGGTACTCCTCAAAGACTGGCCATACTGCGTCGCGCTTCGCCCGGCCAAGCACTACGCCACGTCCTGTCCTACGAGCAGTGCGGTAATGCTCCAGTGTCGTGATGCCCTGGGCAAGAACAACCTGCTCTAGCTCCTGTTCGTAGAAATCATCCGGCAGATCCAATTTAGTGTCGCGCACAGCCATAGCAGCCTGCCACGCCTGCAGAGCCGCGTCCTGCTTGCGGTCATACACGATTCGGTGCTCGAGCTTCTGAGCGCGCATGAAACCATGCACCCAAGCGTCGAGATTCCTGACTTCCAGTTTGGCGAGCGTGCTGCTACCGCACAACGTCTTTAAGTTCTGCTCGATGTCACCGGCCAGGTTACGGGTGAAAGTGGTGAATAGAACCTTCTTACCGTCGGGCGTACGGTGTTCCGCTAGCCACTTGGCTCGATGCATGGCCAAAACCGTCTTGCCAGTCCCCGCACCGCCAAGCACACGCACCGGGCCGCTGCGGTCGCCGCTCGCCAGCTTCTGC
>Ga0209608_1002480_pt1 | contig 12972 bp, 15 predicted proteins | sample AD_UKC130_MetaG_FD_184428 | JGI IMG/M metagenome (GOLD analysis project Ga0209608, IMG submission 184428) | Active sludge microbial communities of municipal wastewater-treating anaerobic digesters from Canada - AD_UKC130_MetaG (SPAdes) (version 2) | ecosystem: Engineered > Bioreactor > Anaerobic... | reverse complement strand
TCCGGGGTGACGATTCGCCCTCCAGCTCCGTTGAGCTTGCCTTCCGCCGCCTTGATCCAGTGACGCAGAGTCTGGTCGCCGAGACCCCGTTCCTTGCACACCGCGCTGACGCTTTGCCCGCCCTTGAGGCGCTTGACCGCCAGTTCCTTGAACTCGGGCGTGTATGCCTGCGTCGGTCTCTTCATTTCCCGCCTTCCAAAGGTGACGCCAATTTTAGTCACCCTTGGCGGACGAATTTTCGGGGGAAGGTCATGCGGCACATCACCCTGATTCTCATCCGCCTCGATCCCATCAAGCGCAAGGGCGGCATCAAGGCACGCAGACTCATCGCCGCAAACTCCGACCTCCACCGCGCTCCGTTGCTGGGCTTGGCATGACGTTCAGGCGATTGCCCTGCCCCGACAAACGCGGTCTCCGTGCGCCGGAGGCGCTCTATGTTATGCTTCGCCCCTTCCAAACGCCAGCCCGCCCAGGGCGCCAGAGTCCGAGCAAACGCATGAACGACCAGCAAAAACCGGCGATTCACCTCTCCTTTTCCGAAAAATACACCGACGACCATTCGCAGGAGTATTTCGAAAAACACCACCAGAAAAAATTCTCGGACCGGATGGAACACCGCATGGCACGGCGCGCGCTGGCGCTCGCCGGCCACCCGCTGTCGGTACTCGACCTGCCCTGCGGCACTGGCCGCTTCTGGTCGATGCTGGCGGCGGAGCCGCGACGCGAACTGCTGGCCGCGGACTACAGTCAGGCGATGCTGGACGTTGCCCGCAAGGTTCGCGACCCGGCGGTGGTCGGCCGTTTCCGACTGCTACAGTGTTCGGCGTTCGATATCACCCTGCCCGACAGCCGCGTCGATTGCGTTTTCTCGATCCGCCTGATGCACCACATCGGCGAATCGGTCAACCGCGTCGCCATGCTCAAGGAATTTCGCCGCGTCACACGCGACACGGTGATCCTATCCCTGTGGGTCGACGGCAATTACAAGGCCTGGCGCCGCCGCAAGCTGGAAGACAAGCGCCGGCAGAGCGGCGAGAAGAGCGACAACCGGTTCATCGTGCCGCGCGCGCAGTTCGAGCAGGAATGTCGCGACGCCGGCTTCACCATCGTCGGACATGTCGATTTTCTGCCGCGCCTGTTCATGTGGCGGACTTACGTGCTGCGCAAGAAAACCGTCCGATAAGCCCTCGTTCCCCCATGTGTCCGCCACCCGGCGCCAATTTTCACCCGTGATCGCACGCGACCTGTTTCCCGATCCGGTGGCCCGCGCCTTGCTGGTCGCCAACGGCCTGAGCGATTTCGACGCGTGGTGGTCGCTGCCGGTGGATTGGCACGAAGAGCCCAACGAACGGCGTGGCGGCTGGAGCGGCGTCAGCCGCTGCGTGCTGGCCGACGGCACGGCGGTTTTCCTGAAGCGTCAGGAAAATCATCTCTGCCGGACCCTACGCCACCCATGGCGCGGCATTCCAACCTTCTATCGCGAATACCAGAATATCGCTCGCCTGCGCGAACGACGCATCGCCGCCGTCGAGGCCCTGTATTACGGCGACCGGCGCATGGGCGGAAAATGGCGCGCCATTCTGGTCACGCGCGCGCTCGATAGCTTCGTCAGCCTTGACGACTGGAACGCCGCGCCGGAAAACGCCGATCCGGAACGGCGGCGGGCCTTGATCGACGCCGTCGCCCAGGCGTGCGCGCGTCTGCACCGGCACCGTTGGCAACACAGTTGCCTGTACGGCAAACACCTGTTCGTTCCACGCGTGGCGCCTACCCCGCCCACGTATCGGCACGACGACATCCGTTTCATCGATCTGGAAAAACTGCGCCAGGGTTTCAGCCGCCATCGCGTCGGCGCGCACGATCTCGATCAGTTGATGCGTCATACGCCCGGCTGGAGCGAAACGGAAAAAACGCTCTTCAAGACCGCCTATCGTCGGTGGCAAACCGCCGAGGACCGCCAGGCGACGGACGAACGCTAAGTTTCGCCAGGCCGGAGCCGACGGCGTCCGCCGGGTATAATGCGCGACTCATTCATTCGCCACCGGAACAGCCATGGAAGCCGAACAACTCAACGCCATCGACAACCGGCTCGCCGACCTCGCTCAGCGGGCCACCGAACTTCGGAGGTATCTTTGACTACGATCAGAAAGCCGATCAGTTAAAGACCGTCGAACGCGAGCTCGAAGATCCGCGGGTCTGGGACAACGCCGAGCGCGCGCAGGAACTGGGGCGCGAGAAGCGCTCGCTCGAAAATGTGGTGCTGACGCTCAACCAGGTCGGCGACGGCTTGCGCGACGCCGGCGAACTGTTCGAGATGGCGCGCGAGGAAGAGGACGACGACACCTTGCAGGCGCTGATCGCCGACATCGACGGCATTGACCGGGAAATTTCCCGCCTCGAATTCCGCCGCATGTTCAACAACCCGGCCGATCCATTGAACTGCTTCGTCGATATCCAGGCCGGCGCCGGCGGCACCGAGGCGCAGGATTGGGCGGCGATGCTGCTGCGCATGTATCTGCGCTATGCCGAGCGCAAGGGTTACGCCGTCGAAGTGCTTGAAGAATCCGAAGGCGAGGTCGCCGGCATCAAAACGGCGAGCCTGAAGATTTCCGGCGACCACGCTTACGGCATGCTGCGTTCCGAAACCGGCATTCACCGCCTGGTGCGCAAGTCGCCGTTCGACTCGAACGCCCGCCGCCACACCAGTTTCTGCTCGGTGTCCGCCTACCCTGAAATCGATGATTCCTTCGAGGTGGACATCAACCCGGCCGATCTGCGCATCGACACCTACCGCGCCTCCGGCGCCGGCGGACAGCACATCAACAAGACGGATTCGGCGGTGCGGATCACCCATTTGCCGACCAACATCGTCGTGCAATGCCAGAACGACCGCTCGCAGCACCGTAATCGCGCCGAGGCGATGGCGATGCTGAAGTCGCGCATTTACGAGGCCGAGATGCGCAAGCGTCAGGCCGAGCAACAAAAGCTGGAAGACGCCAAGTCCGACATCGGCTGGGGCCATCAGATCCGCTCCTACGTGCTCGACCAGTCGCGGATCAAGGATCTGCGCACCAACGTCGAAGTCGGCAATACACAGAGCGTGCTCGACGGCGACCTCGACCAGTTCATCGAAGCCAGCCTGAAACAGGGCGTCTAAGCCGCCCGCGCCGCCACTCCCGCCCAAGAATCGCCCGCCAGAAAGCCGAAGACCATGTCCGAGACCGAAACCCCTTCCGAATCGTCGCCGCCACAGGACGAAAACCACATCATCGCCGACCGACGCGCCAAACTCGCCGAGTGGCGACTGCGTGGCGAGGCGTATCCGAACGATTTCGCGCGCGAAAACACCGCCGGCAAGATCGCCGACCTCTACGCGGACAAAACGCTGGCCGAACTCGCCGAAACGCCGGTCGAGGTGCGCATCGCCGGCCGGATCATGCTCAAGCGGGTCATGGGCAAGGCCTCCTTCGCCACCTTGCAGGATCTCTCCGGGCGCCTCCAGGTCTATGTCAGCCGCGACGACATCGGCGAAGAGAACTACGCGGCCTTCAAGCGCTGGGACATGGGCGACATCGTCGGCGCCACCGGCACGCTGTTCCGCACCCGCACCGGCGAGTTGACCGTCAAGTGCGCGGAAATCCGCCTGCTCGCCAAAGCGTTGCGGCCGCTGCCCGAGAAGTTCCACGGCTTGACCGACCAGGAACAGACCTACCGCATGCGCTATGTGGACCTGATCACCAACGAGCACTCGCGGCACACCTTCGTCGTCCGCAGCCGCATCGTGCAATCGATTCGTGGCTACATGGCGCAGCACGGCTTCCTCGAAGTCGAAACGCCGATGATGCACCCGATCCCCGGTGGCGCGACGGCGCGACCCTTCGTGACGCACCACAACGCGCTGGACATGCAGTTGTTCCTGCGCATCGCCCCGGAGTTGTACCTCAAGCGCCTGGTCGTCGGCGGCCTGGAAAAAGTCTTCGAAATCAACCGCAACTTCCGCAACGAGGGCCTCAGCCCGCGCCACAACCCGGAATTCACGATGATGGAGTTTTACGAGGCCTATTCGGAATATCGTCAGTTGATGGATTTCACCGAGGGTCTGCTGCGCCAGAGCGCGCGCGAAGCGCTGGGCAGCGAAACCTTCGACTACCAAGGCCGCGTCCTGGACTTCGCCAAGCCTTTCGCCCGCCTGACCATCGTCGAGGCCATCCGCCGCGAGCATCCCGAATTCAGCGTCGCACAACTCGGCGACAAGGCATGGCTACGCGACAAACTGACGGCGATGAAGATTGAACTGCCCAAGAACGCCGGCGTCGGCGCGCTGCAACTGCTCCTTTTCGAGGAAACCGCCGAAGCCCATCTGTGGGACCCGACCTTCATCATCGACTATCCGGCCGAGGTCAGCCCGCTGGCGCGGCGCAGCGACAGCAACCCGGAAATCGCCGAGCGTTTCGAGCTGTTCATCACCGGGCGAGAAATCGCCAACGGTTTTTCGGAGTTGAACGACCCGGAAGATCAGGCGGCGCGCTTCCTAGAACAAGCAAAAGCCAAGGAGGCCGGCGACGAGGAAGCGATGTATTACGACGCCGATTACATCCGCGCGCTCGAATACGGCCTGCCGCCGACCGGCGGTTGCGGCATCGGCATCGACCGGCTGGTGATGCTGCTCACCGACTCGGCGAACATCCGCGACGTGATTCTCTTCCCGCAGATGCGGCCGGAATAAGGAGCAAGAGAAAACAGGCGGCACGACCGCGGTCCGATGACGCGCCACGCCATCGTCGTCGGTGCCGGCCTCGCCGGCAGCAGCGCCGCCGAACGCCTGGCGGCGCGCGGCTGGTCGATCACGCTGCTCGACGCCGCCGCCGCACCCGGTCAGGGCGCCTCCGGCAACCGCGCCGGCGTGCTGCGGCCCCTGCCCTCGCTCGACGACAACCGTCTGGCGCGGCTGACACGGGCGGCATTCACCCACGCCCGCGCGCATTTTCACGCCTTGCTTGCCGACGAACTGCCGTTGCGCTGGCGACAGACCGGCGTGCTGCATCTGGCGCGCGATGAAAAACAGGCCGCGACGCAACGGCGTGTCGTCGAGGAACGGCGACCGCCCGCCGAGGACTTGCGCTTCGTCGAGCGCGCGGAAGCCAGTCGGCTGGCCGGCTGGCCGGTAGCCAACGGCGGCTGGTGGTTTCCCAATGGCGGCTGGGTCGACCCGGCCTCGCTTTGCCGCGCCAACCTGGCACGACACGCCACGGCGATCGCGGCGCATTTCCATTGCCGGGTCGCGCGCATCGAACGACCGGCGGAATGCTGGCGGGTGTTCGACGAGAACGATCGGTGCCTCGCCGCCGCGCCAGTGCTGGTGCTGGCCAACGCCAGCGACGCGCGGCGCTTCGCCGCCACCGCGCACCTGCCGCTACGGCCCGCGCGCGGTCAGGTGTCGCACCTGCCGGCCACCGATGGCACGGCGCCGGAGATCGTCGTCTGCCGCGGCGGCTACGTCACCCCGGCGATCGACGGCATCCGCTGCGCCGGCGCCACTTTCGGCATCGACGATACCGACACCGTGCTGCGTACCGCGGACCACGCGGAAAACCTGGTCCGACTCGACGCCATTCTGCCGGGCTATGGCGCGGCGTGGCGGGCGGAAACACTCGACGGCCGGGTCGGCTGCCGCCCGATGTCGCCGGATCGCCTGCCGATGATCGGCGCGGTCGCCGACCCGACGGCACCAATCCCCCGCCAGCCCGTGTGCCCGCTGGCGCAACTGCCGCGCCAGCCCGGCTTGTACGTGATCGATGGCTTCGGCGCGCGCGGCATCGTCTGGTCGGCGCTGGCCGGCGAACTGCTGGCGTGCCTGATCGACGGCGACGCGCCACCGCTGCCCGCCGACCTGATCGATGCGGTCGATCCCGGCCGTTTTCTGTTACGCGGCCGCGCCGGAACGGCACGCCGACAGCCCTCGCCGCCCGGTGACGACTGAAACACGCACGCAAGCACTACTCGGCCGTCAAACGGCCGGCAAATGGGCATCCAGCCAACGCTGCAACACCGATCCGGCCGGCCAGTTACGCAACAGGCGCGCGCGGTCGCGACGCCAGGCGCGCGCATGCGCCACCGCCGAGCGATGCTGCACCACGGCGTCGAGGTCGATCACCACCACCTGACCGGCATGCCAGAGCAAATTCGTCGCCTTGAGGTCGCCATGGCTGATCCGCAAACGGTACAGCGTCGCAAACAGGCGCGAGATCGCCCGCGCCTCCTCCGCCGGTGGCTCGCGGTCGGGCGCCAGATGCGAGAGCAGATTCGGGCCAGGGCAATGATCGTTGATCAGCCAGGCGCGCCGCCGCAAGGGGCCGAGACGTTCCTCGATCAGCGCCAGCGGCGCCGGTGTGGCAATTCCGAGAAACTGGAGCCGCAGGCCCTCCCGCCAGGAATGCCAAGCCCGGCTCGGGCGCCACGCACGTCCCAGCGCATGTCGCAGATTCTTGATGTTGTAGCGCTTGACCACTAGCTCGCGCCCATCGAAGAGCACCTTGGCAACGGTCGTCGTGCCACCATCCTTGAACGGCGACGCGCCGGCAATGGCCGCATCCAGAGAAATCAGCAAAGGTGCCAGGGTATCGGCCTGCCGGCGCAGGACAGCGCAAAAACGGGTCGCGGTCTTGTCGACGGCGATGTGCGCGCCATCGCGCACGCAGTCCGCCAGATAGGCGGCCAGGCGCGAAGCGCGCCGACCGTCGACCTCCGCGTGCAAGGCCGGCCACTCCTTTTCGCCGGGAAACGCGCCTCCCGCCGCGGCGATATAGGCGGACAACCATATCTCCCATGACGCCTCCCAGTCGCCGGGAAGGCGCGCCAGCAACGAGGCCAGATCGGCGCGCGCGGTGGATGACGACAAACGCGGTTCGACCGCACCGGCGCGCCCGCTCGCCGGCCCGGTGGCATCCCGAGCCCGCGCATCGGCGAGCGACAAACCGGCGGCGTGCAAACGGCCAAGAGTGGCCAGCGCCGACAGCGCCGCGGATCGCGCCTCGTCGTCGGGAACGCCACCGGCAACAACGGCCAGGGATGCCGCGATATTTTCAGCCAGCGCCGCGGCAACGGAACGGGGTCTCAAATCGGTCATCGGTCAGGCAGAACGCAGTACGTCCACTTGTCGCGCGACGGCGCTCGACACGTTTCATTCAACGTCGGCAGTGTAGCGCGTCGTAACGAATGCCCCACTCGCCAAGCGGAAAAAGTGCAGAAAGATTCGCCAAAAATCGAACTTTTCATTCATCCATGTCACCATGGTGGCTGATATCCTCGGTTTGAAGCACGCCATAAACCAAGCCCCTCGCACCACGCAGATGAAAAATTCTCGGATTTCCGGACTCGGCAATCGGCACGCCGGGCGCACCGATCGCAGGTCAATTGAAAATTAGACGGTTGATCACCACCGCCCAGCGCTTGTATCGTCCGCCGTCATCACTCGCAGTCGTCTGAACACCACGAGATTTTTGTGCTTGCCCGCCTTTTATTGCTCTTTTTGGTGGTACTGCCCTGCACGGGATGTTCGGCGGTGGCCGTCGCCGACGCGGCGGTGACCGTGGTCGCGACCACGGTGAAAGTCGGCGCAACGGTCGTCGGCACGGCGGTCGATGTCACCGCTGCCGGCATCAAGACCGTCACCGGCAATTCAGACGCCAAAAACGATAACTAGCCCGGCGACAGCACCGGCCGTCGCGCCGCGATGACCCGCCGACGCCCTGGTCCACCACCGCCATCGGGGGCATCGAGCACCAGCGAAATTTTCTCCTGTCTCACAGTAGGGCTTTCTCGGGAAGGCAAAACGGCGGTACAATCGGGCCTGTAAACCCTAGACTCTTAAGGATATGGCATGGCCCAGGCTAAACATTCTTCACAAGCAATTCTGATGGCCACCATCGTCGTGGCAATCCTGCTGATCGTGGTCGTCTGGCCGCTATCGATGATGGGCAAGGGTAGCGCCCCTGCTGCCGCCAACGACGAGGCCGAGGCACGCATCCAGCCGGTGGCCAAGTTCGAACTGGCCAGCGCACCGGCCGCCAAGAGCGACGGCAAGCCGCGTGACGGCGCCACGGTTTACAACTCGGTCTGCATGGCCTGTCACGGCAGCGGTGCCGCCGGCGCGCCCAAGGCAGGCGACAAGGCCGCTTGGGCACCGCGTATCGCCACCGGCATGCCCGCGCTGCTCAAGAGTGCCACCAACGGCAAGAACGCCATGCCACCGAAGGGCGGTGCGGCCGATCTGACGGATGCCGAACTCAAGGGCGCCGTCGAACACCTGGTCGGTCTGTCCAAGTAAGCCATCGTCAAATCCGCGGAACGAAAAAGGAGGCCCTGAGCCTCCTTTTTCGTTGTTCGTTGGCGGACCGGCGCTTGGTTCCGCGTTCCAATCAGCCGACGGCAACCCGGATCTCACCAATGTTCACGCCCGCGTTCTTGGCGTTTTGGCTGGTTTTCAGCCACGGGGGTTGGTGTGAATGCTTGGGCTGAAGCGCGGCTCGACGGCCCCGGTTTCGCCATCGGCCATTGAACTGGCACAAAGGTTGGTGGCTGTTTCCCCACGCTGTCACACACCGACAAGTGGGTCGGCAAGGCGCTTGCTATAATCCGCGCTTTGCCCGAATTCCGCCATGTTCACTTTTCGCTTTCTTCTTGTAACGCTCCTGTGCCTGCCGGTGTTGACCATGGCGCAGCAGTTGCCGATCCCGCCGGCGCTCGCCGCCAAGTCGTGGCTGCTCGTTGAAGCCGCTTCCGGACAGGACCTCGCCGCGCAAGCACCCGATCAACGTCTGGAACCGGCGTCGCTGACCAAGCTGATGACCGCCTATCTGAGCTTTGCCGCCATCCGGCAGGGGACGATCAAGATCGATCAGGCCGTGCCGGTGTCCCAGAAGGCCTGGAAAACGGGTGGCTCGCGGATGTTCATCCAGACCGGCACCACGGTCAAAGTCGAGGATTTGCTCAAGGGCATGATCGTGCAGTCGGGTAACGACGCCTGTGTGGCGCTGGCGGAAGCCATCGCCGGCGACGAGGACAATTTCGCACAAATGATGAATCGCGAAGCGCAGCGTCTGGGGATGAAGTCCTCGAGCTTCCGCAACGCCAGCGGCCTGCCGGACCCGCAGCATTACACGACGGCGCGCGATCTGGCGATTCTGGCGCATGCCTTGATTCGTGATTTTCCGGAGGAGTATGCCAAGTACTATTCCTTGAAGGAATTCCGTTACAACAATATCACGCAGCCGAATCGCAACCGTCTGCTGTACATCGATCCGACGGTCGACGGCATGAAGACCGGCCATACCGACGCCGCCGGTTACTGCCTGGTGTCGTCGGCCAAGCGCGGCGCTCGCCGGCTGATTTCCGTGGTGCTGGGGACGGCGTCGGACAATGCGCGTGCGCAGGAATCGCTGAAGCTGTTGAATTACGGTTTCCAGTTTTACGACGCCGTGCAGTTGTATGGCAAGAACGATGCGGTGTCGACGCTGAAGGTGTGGAAGGGGCAGGAGAGCGCGGTGAAGATCGGTTTCACCAACGCCCTGGTGCTGGCCGTGCCGAAGGGTTTCGCGCCGAAAATCAAAACCGATCTGGTGGCGCAACAGCCGCTGATCGCGCCGGTGGCGCAAGGGCAGGTGCTCGGCACACTGAAGGTCAGCATGGACGGCAAGCCCTATGGCGACTATCCGCTGCTGGCGCTTGAGGCCGTGCCCGCCGCCGGGATCGTCGGGCGGCTGATCGATGCCGTTCGGCTGTGGTTCAACTAAGTCGCCGACCGGTGATCCGGTGCGGCGGCGTTTCTGATTGAGTCCGATGTCCGACGAAAACGACAGCCTGCTGGAGTTTCCCTGTGCCTTCCCGCTGAAGATCATGGGCGGCGCGAACGACGCTTTCGCGCCGGCGGTGCTCGATATCGTCCTGCGGCACGCTCCCGATTTCGACGGCGCCACAATGGAAACGCGCGCCTCCTCGGGTGGCAAGTACGTCAGCCTCACATGCACGATCAATGCCACCGACAAACCTAAGCTTGACGGACTTTACCGGGAATTGACCGCTCATCCGCTGGTCAAGATCGTCTTGTGACGGCTCCGGCGCACGAAATTTCCGCGGGCGCCGGGCAGCCGCCCGTGTTGCTCCGCCATCTCGGACGCACCGAGTACCGGCGGACGTGGCAGGCGATGGTCGACTTCAACGCCGCGCGCGACGAACACACGGTCGATGAATTGTGGTGCTGCGAGCATTTTCCGGTTTTCACCCTTGGACAGGCGGGCAAGCCGGAGCATTTGCTGACCGATCTGGGCATTCCTCTGGTGAAAACGGACCGTGGCGGACAGATTACCTACCATGGTCCCGGACAGGCGGTGCTTTACCTGTTGCTGGATCTCAATCGGCGGCGGCTGAAAGTACGCGATCTGGTGACGCGCATCGAACAGGCGGTCATCGATCTCCTTGCCGAACATGCCGTCGCCGCGGCGCGGCATGCCGGCGCCCCTGGCGTTTATGTCGGACCGGCCAAGGTGGCGGCGCTTGGGCTGCGCGTGCGCAAGGGGGGCTGCTACCACGGCGTCAGCCTGAACGTGGCCATGGATTTATCCCCGTTCAAGGCCATCAATCCTTGTGGTTACGCCGGCATGCCGGTGACGCAAACCAGCGACCTCGGCGTTTCGCTGACGCTGGAGCAGGTGGCCGACGCATTGGCCAGGCATCTCGAGACACAACTAAGGCGGGAGCAATGAACACTAAAGACCCAGAAGCGAACGGCAAACCGTCGCCACGGCTGGCGGGCGTCAAGGAAAAGGGCGAACTGAAGACGGCACGCATTCCGATCAAGATCGTTCCGCGGGCGCCGCAACGCAAACCGGACTGGATTCGCGTCAAGGCCGGCAACGATGCCGGCCGGTTCGGCGAGATCAAGAAAATGCTGCGCGAGCAAAAACTGCATACCGTTTGCGAAGAGGCCGCGTGCCCCAATATCGGCGAATGCTTTGGCCGTGGCACCGCCACCTTCATGATTCTCGGCGATATTTGCACCCGCCGCTGCCCGTTCTGCGATGTCGGGCACGGCAAACCCCTGCCGCCGGATGTCGATGAGCCGGCCAATCTGGCCGACAGCGTTGCCCGCCTCAAGCTCGACTATGTGGTGATCACCAGCGTCGACCGCGACGATTTGCGCGACGGCGGCGCGCAGCATTTTGTGGACGTTGTCGGCGCGGTCCGCCAACGCTCGCCGGGCACGCTGATCGAAACGCTGGTCCCCGATTTTCGGGGGCGCATGGCCTTGGCGATCGACGTTCTCGGCCACGCCTTGCCGGATGTGCTCAACCACAATCTGGAAACGGTGCCACGGCTTTACCGGCAGGCGCGCCCCGGTGCCGATTACGCGCATTCGCTGGCTTTCCTGAAGAATTTCAAGGCACGCTATCCGCAAGTTCCCACCAAATCCGGTTTAATGGTCGGTCTCGGCGAAACCGACGATGAAATTCTCGATGTTCTGGCCGACTTGCGGGCCAACGATGTCGAGATGTTGACGGTCGGCCAGTATCTGGCGCCGTCAGGGCATCATTTGCCGGTGAGCCGTTACGTGCCGCCGGACGCTTTCAAAATGTTTGAACGGCGTGCGCTGGACATGGGTTTCACCGCCGCCGCTTGCGGTCCGATGATTCGTTCCAGTTATTGGGCCGACGTGCAAGCGCATGGTGCCGGTATAGAAGTTGATGACAACGATATTTAAGACTCGACATAGATAATCGAGAATTAACACCGAGATTTTAGACTGTAATTCAGAAAAATTATTTCTAATCAAGTAGAAGGGTATCTAACTTTAGATGCCCTTTTCAATTCAGCGATGCGTTCATAAAAAGACGTGTTTCTGGCCGCTTCTCGGCCAAAGCCGTCATCCGGCCATCCTCGTTCGTATGGCCGGTTTAGGTTGCCAAACTGACGCTTAAAGTTGTGGTCGATTCAAAGCTTAGACGCAAAGCAATTAGCTTTAACACCGAGTTTTGCGTACTCATACTGCCGAACTTCCATGTGGTTATCATAAGGCGGCTCAGCGTATTCAACTTCACTGTCTAACGTTGGCGACTCAAGCAGCTATTCATCGACATCATCAAAAACCGAGCGTGAGTTGACTTGCGAGCCTCGACTCGCTGATTCACGGAAATAGTCATCTCGTTCGGCATCTGGCTCGTCAGGTAGTTCTGACCGAAGCTCCTCAACTGCAGCTTGAATCTCAGCTAGTCCTGCATCTAAATAAGCGACAGACTCCAAATCGTCTCGGAATGCATCTCGATATTCGGTTAGTGCACTTCTAAGCAAATCGAAATACCCATCGGGATCTTCTTCTCCGTCATGATTGCTTTTCCATACATCGACACATTCTGAGATGTTGGGTAGCAACTGAGAACGAACCTCTTCGAGAATGCTTTCGAATTCCTCCGTAGTGAACAATGGACGGAACCGATCACGCAGAAAGTCTGAGTCGGGCGTTTCTATAGCGAGCTCTTTAATGGTGGATACATGTTTCGACCGAACCTCTTCGGGCAGTAATGTCATTTGATGCAACCGAACCAAAACATCGACATCTGAAACAGCGCTAAGGTAACTGCCTACCCGGAGCTCAGAAACAAATTTGGAATTTCTCGCGATGTATCCCACTAGAAAATCTCTATCACAGCGGCTTGCGAAGAATCGATTTACATAATCATTGGCTTCTCTTGATGCAGCTAAAAATGTCTCAATACGCTGCCATAACGACTCATAGCGATCCGGTGGAACAATAACTTTCACCCCTTCTAAGCCTACGTCTCCACAAGTGACTTTGAGGTTCCCTCGGTTTTTCGTCTGCCAAAGGGTAAGTTTCATGCTATCAGTTTTTCCTGATGCTGCTCTCTGATCCAGTTTTCCAGGAACTGAATCGGCGATTTGTAACCGAGGGTCGAATGCTGC
>Ga0209608_1002476_pt1 | contig 12989 bp, 10 predicted proteins | sample AD_UKC130_MetaG_FD_184428 | JGI IMG/M metagenome (GOLD analysis project Ga0209608, IMG submission 184428) | Active sludge microbial communities of municipal wastewater-treating anaerobic digesters from Canada - AD_UKC130_MetaG (SPAdes) (version 2) | ecosystem: Engineered > Bioreactor > Anaerobic... | reverse complement strand
TGAACTCAACTGCGGCCTGGTACCCCTTACTTGAGCGCACCTCCTCCATCATCTCCTGAGGGAGCCCCTCAACTTGTTCACCACTCATGATTCTTTCCAAAGACATGGCTAAGTGCGTTACGAACATTTGGCAGTTATCCGTTTCTGTGTCTATGTGGTTGTTTTTGAGCCAATCTACCGCTTTAAGCGATGCATCAGCGACTTCACTGGATATTACGCCACTGGTCTTCAGAGTTGCAATTCTGTCAGCAACCGTCAAAACAACCCCTCCATCCATTTATACAAAAGTCTGTACATATTCTATACCAAAAGCTTACTTTTATCAATAAGTAAACACCGCAGGGTTAGTATTCAGGAAGTAATTCTGAACGAATAACTTTCTGCTGGATCTCAATAACTAAGGACCTGTCGATAACCTGCCTAAGCACGTTACTTATGCCTCTACGGGATTTTGCTGTTACAATGACGGCGACCGTGGCTTTTACCCCAAGTTCCTTAGCATCCGAACTCTGAAAATCGTAATACGGGACATTCAGACGTCTGTCAATAATTTCATCAATGTTCCAGACAGCTGCATCTACATTTTTCTGAGCCAAACTATCCAAGATCTGGTTATAGCTGAGCTCTATAAAAACCACATTTTTTCCCTGACACTCGCACTTAGTCAATATGAGGTGGTCCGCTGATGTTGAATCAAGAGCAACACGCATGCCATCCACTATCTTTGTACAAGCTGAATCAGAAAACAAAACTTTGTGGCCACTAACGTAGGAGTATTCACCAAAGTCTACTACTATTTCCACATTCTTTGTTGACTCTTTTAGAGACTCTGCTGCAAGTAACGACATCACTGCAAAATCGTATTTCCCAGACAGCAGTGCTTGCTCTCTTCTATAACCACCCCGCATATATGCAAGATTGAAAGGCACTTTAACTTTGTCAAAGGTCTTATAAAGTCCTGTAGCCATTCCTTCATATCTTTTTGAATAGGGTAGAGGCATCACGCCCGTTATGATCTTGAAATCAGCTAATTCCCAAAGTTTCACATAGTCAATGTTTTCAATAAACGTTCCCTGCCGTCTCTTGGCGCTAATACTAATAGCACCTGCATTTTCGAGATATTTCATTGCCGCCTGCACTGTTCCCCTGCCCATGCCCAGTTGGTCAGCATATTCACCAACTGTCTTTAGGCGCTGCGCCGCGTGCATAGGCAAGAACATGCGTGCCAATTTTACAACGGCGGTTCCATTTTTGGTCAGCAAATGATTATCCACAAGAATTTACCTTCCAATCTTGACTGATTCTGTTTCCTAAAGCGCTCAACCAAACCCAAAGTCACCTTGACATTGCAAACTTAACAAATCCAAAACTTCATATTGTGTTGAGGGCAATTTCAACCCTTTTCAAATATTATCATCCTAAAGAGTGGCATTGTTCGATTACCGCATCTTCAATAAACAAGATAACTAAAGGCTCTACTAGTTTTCTAACACAACACTCATGAGTGCTATAATCATATGTACAATGTTCTGTATATTTCGTGCAAACAGTAGCCATCGACATATTGAATCTACGATCCTATGGGCTAAGATCCTTTTCTTCGAATTTGGTAGCTTATCTATAGATGCTATCGCTGCTTGTTCAATCAGTTTTCCGTGGCATTTTAACGCTATGTTTGACGTTTTGAAAGTTCGTCCTGTGGAAAATAATTCACCACAAAAACCTACAAAACTCCTTGATTCCTCTATTCATAGCGCTATTAATAACGATCCTGTCAAAACTTGGAGGCGACACAAGAAGGAGGTGGTAGAAACAGCTAAAGGCAAAGCAGTTCAACTGGAAATGCTGCGTTAATGACTATTAGAAAGGGGGATTTAACGTGAGGTATGTACTCATTATCTTGGCCGGAGCGTTTGGTGCAATGTTGGCTAATAGGGGGATATCGGTTTTCAATGACGCAGTAAGGCCTATCATTCCTGAGTACAGAGAAGGAAGGATGACGCGGGCTGAACTAGCCATGACAACGTTTGGACTCAGCTTTGGTTTGGTTGTAGGATTCGGTATACCTTTCTCCATCCTTTCACCCATAATCTTGGTCCACTCACTATGGTTAGGAACAGATATAATAGGCACCTTTTTCCCAGGTAAACCGACAGATTATTGGTACAAAGATAGAGAGAGCCTCTATGGTTTCATCCTTTCTGGAGTTTGTGGAGGTTTGTATGGTCTCCTTCTGTTAGTTGGACTAGGATGGTTCGTAGAACTCATGAAAGCCTTACCTGTAAATATCTTCGATCCCTTGGGTAGTCTTGGTGACCCTGTTATAATAGCTTTTACTGTTTTCCCCTGCTTGGCAATAGCCTACGAATACAGCTTCAGCAACGGTGCCTTATCGCTAGGGATAGTGCTTGTGATAAGACAAATTGTTGAAAAACTTGGATACTCTTCCCCTGATGGTGTAGCGTTGTTGACAGGGCTTATAATTCTACTCATTTATGCAATGAGGGAAAAAAATACCAGCGATATTAAAACTGCTTCATTGTTTTCAGAGAGAGTAAAAAACATACGAAAAAACTTGCCATGGATAGCCATAATGGGGGCTATATACGGAATGAGCTGTAATATTGGACTGCTTATGGAAGGGCCACAGTCCTTGCTAGCACTAAAAGAAGGCATGAAAGCAAATGCGATAAGCATTACTATTGCAAGAGCATTATCTTTTATACCTTTGAAGGCAACTACCTCATTAGCAAGTGGCACTTTTGTAACCGATGGTTTCGGTTTCACAGCAACTGTTGGTCTGTTGGCACCTAACATAATTTTGGCTGCCATATTTGGTGCAATAGTAATGTCACTTGAGGCATCAAGCTTGATCCTCATAGCCAATGTTTTTGACCGCTTTCCTGGAATTAGAAATGCGGCAGACAATATGAGAAACGCAATGACAAAGGTGCTAGAAATTGCTATCTTAGTGGGCTCTATGATAGCAGCAAATAAGATAGCACCTGGTTATGGATACTTTGTAGTAATAGGACTTTACTTGCTTAACGAGACAGCCAAAAGACCTCTCGTTACAATGGCAGTCGGTCCGGTGGCGACTATTATAGTGGGTATAATTGCAAACATTCTTGCAGTGATGGGCCTGTAGGCCCATCACTGCAACACATGTGAGGTGATAAAAGAATATGGATACCTACCCATTGGAGTTCTTAACAGTAGAGCAAGCAAAAGAAATCCAGTTTAAACTTGTCGATGTCATAACTAACCATTTTTCAGGTGACGAATTCCTGAGCTTAGGTGACTTAGGCGTTGTCCCTTCTCTCGGAAGGCCTACAACCACTGCAAAAGTGGAAGAAACGCTGGCAGACTTTTTCGGTGCAGAAGACACTGTTTTGGTAAGAGGTGCTGGGACTGGCGCCATACGTTTCGCGTTGCAGTCCATCCTTAAACCGGGAGATAGAGTCTTAATACACGATGGACCAGTTTATTCAACCACTGCTACCACCATGGAGTACATGGGACTTCAGCTAAAGAGAGTGGATATGAACCAAACAGATGCAGTTCTTGAAACCCTAAGGGATGATCCAGAAATCAAGGCTGTTTACATCCAACATTCTAGGCAAAAAAGCTCTGACAGTTATAACATGTATGACCTTATTAAAAACATTAGACAAACTTCCACACTTCCCATAATAACTGATGAAAACTACACAGTGTTTAAGACTTCTTACATTGGCACACAAGTAGGTGCTAATGCTTCCTGCTTTTCGTGTTTCAAGCTGTTAGGGCCAGAAGGTATAGGATGCGTAGTTGGTGACAAAGAAATAGCAGACCGCATCAGAAGAATGAATTACTCAGGCGGAGGTCAAGTACAGGGTTTCGAAGCTATGGAAGTACTCAGAGCCATGGTGTTCGTACCTGTTATGGCAGCATTGCAAGCTGAGGAAATCAGCAAAATCGCAGAAGCCATCAACAATGGTCTCGTTGAAGGAGTTAAGACTGCTCATATCACCAATGCACAATCGAGAACCATATTGGTTGAGCTTTATGAACCCATATCAACAAGAGTCATTGAAGAGGCAAATAAACTTGGTGCTGCGACGCATCCTGTGGGAGCGGAGTCTAAATATGAGATTACTCCCATGTTCTACAGAGCTTCAGGAACATTCATACAGGAGAATCCTGAAATGAAAGACTACTGGATAAGGGTTAACCCCATGAGAGCAGGAAGTCAAACAGTTTTGAGAATACTACAAGAAGCTCTAAAAAGAGCAAGAGGTGAAGCATGTTCCTAAAAGCCGCGTTAACTAACAATCCCGAATTGATCGAAGCAGCGAGCTATTTCCATGAAAATGGAAAGATCCCGCCTAATACTTATTGCATTGATTTGGACACTGTGAGAAGAAATACCTTCTTAATAAGGGAAAAAGGCAAAGAATACGGCATTGAACTATACTTCATGACAAAACAGTTTGGACGCAATCCCTTGGTTGCTCAAGCCATTGTGGACAGCGGTATTGAAAAAGCAGTTGCCGTGGACATGGACGAAGCACGCCTGTTACACGAGAACCACATAAAGTTGGGACACATTGGTCATCTGGTTCAAATACCCACCTCCCAGATCAAGGAAGCTTTGGAAATGAAGCCTGAAGTAATAACATGCTTTTCCTTGGACAAGATTCTGCAGCTAAACAGCGCAGCTGAAGAAATAAACATGACACAGGATATCCTTCTTCGTGTAATTGATGATAGAAGTTTTGTTTATCCCGGCCAAGAGGGTGGTATCACATTGGAACAATTACAGTACGTCATCGAGCAAACGAAAAGACTCAAAGGCGTTCAAATTGTTGGCGTTACAGCTTTTCCCTGTTTCCTGTATAACGAGCAGAGTAGCAAAATTGAACCCACGACGAACATGAATGTACTCATGGATGCCGTTCAAATCCTGAAAAGCCAAAGAGTTCCGGTGAAGCAGATAAATGCACCCAGTGCAACTTGTGTTTCTTCTATTCCTCTATTGAGTTCTTTGGGCGCCACCCATGGAGAGCCAGGGCACGCGCTTACTGGTACTACACCACTTCATGTCTCAGGAAAAGAACCGGAGAATGTTGCCATGGTGTATGTTACTGAAGTTTCTCATCGTAGCGAAAAGGAAGCATTCGTTTTTGGTGGAGGATTCTACAGCCGTTCACACGTCACATGTGCCTACAGTCCCAGACTCAAAAAAACTTTCGAGGCAGTGGAGTTACCTCCTGAAAACATCGATTATTACGGTTCGGTATTTGATCCTGACCACTCATTAGAAGTAGGTGATACTCTTGTTTATGCTTTTAGGACCCAAGTATTTGTGACTCGAGCAAAGGTAGCTGTGCTAGAAGGCTTACAAGAAGGAAAACCAAGAATTGCTGGCATATTTGATTCACATGGAAAGGAGATAAAATGAAACGCGTTTTACTACTGGTTATTGACAGCTTAGGCGTTGGAGCCATGGATGATGTTCTTGAGGTTAGACCTCAAGACGAAGGGGCGAACACGTTGCTACATTTAGCAGAGAGCACCAAACTGCATATTCCCAACTTAGAAAGAATGGGTGCTGGGTACTTAGTTGACACACCGAAGATAAAGAAGATACCAAAGCCCATAGCAAGTTTTGGTTCAAGCAACCTTGCACATTTCGGTGCAGATACCTACCAAGGACATCAGGAGATCATGGGAACAAAGCCCAAAATGCCTATAAAGAAGCCCTTCAGCTTTTACATTGATAAAGTAGAAAAGGCTCTAATCGAAAAAGGATACAAGGTCGAAAGACCTGATCCGGTGCATCCTTATCTACTGGTAAATGGCCTTGTGACGGTAGCCGATAATCTTGAGGCAGATCCTGGCCAAAATTACAACTTGACGGCGCCTTTGGACTACATCACATTTGAAGAAGAATTGAAGATTGGTTACATAGTTAGAGAAAACGTAGAGGTAGGTAGGGTCATCGTATTCGGAGGCAAAGGTATCACCATTCAAGACATATTAAAAGCTGTTGAAATAAAAGAGAACGGCATAGTCGGCATTGATGCTCCAAAATCTGGTGTCTACAGAAGTGGCTACATGGTCAGGCATTTGGGTTATGGTGTAAATCCAAATGTGCAGGTTCCAACTTTGCTCAAGAGAGCTGGTTATCAAGTCTCCCTCATAGGAAAGATGGCTGATGTCATCGAATGTGAAGAAGCCGAGTACCTGCCGATGGTGGAGACAGAAAAGGTCCTCGATCTGGTATGCGACAAACTGAAAACACAGAAGAGTGGACTCATAGCAGCCAATGTACAAGAAACGGATTTGGCAGGGCACTCACAAGATCCAAACAGGTATGCAAACAGGTTGATGACTGTTGATAAACGCCTACCTGAAGTTATGAGCTTGCTAACAGATGAAGACATGTTCGTGATAACGGGAGATCATGGCAACGATCCTACCATAGGCCACAGCCACCATACCAGAGAAAGGGCTCTCTTACTGGTTTTCAGCAAAACGTTTCTCCCCTGCAACTTAGGTATCAGACAAACGCTCTCCGATATAGGGGCAACAATTGCAGATTACATGGAAGTAGAAAAGCCCGAAAACGGAACGAGTTTTTTAAAGGAGATCACATAAGTAGACCCTCAACATGCTGAAAACTCTATTAGTACTTAGGGCAATCTAACAAGCTGTACATAAACAGTACGAAATCCTGTTTGCACTTCTTATTATGCAACTGACATCTTGGTTTATCAAAGGCAGAGTTAGTCACCCATTTTGTTCCACATTCAAACAGTAACAGAACTTGTATAGGCTATTCTTTGCATATTCCCTCTTAATGTTTGATGAAGAGTTCTTTATGTTGACAATATATTTTTGTGTATGATATACTGTGATCATTACCAGCGTTTCCTAGACTGGAATTCTTTGGACGGAGGTGTCACCATGACACAGGAACCCAAGAAAGATGAAGTGGATTTTACGCCTTACGTTAGTTCAGACGCAACGATGCCTGAAGTAACCGTATTATCTGTGGTCACTGGTATTATCCTTCTCATTATCTTTGGCGCTGCAAACGCTTACCTTGGCCTCAAGGTTGGCATGACTGTCAGCGCATCCATTCCCGCTGCGGTGGTTTCCATGGCTGTTCTCAGAGGGCTGTTCAAACGCGGAACCATTCTCGAAAATAACATTGTACAGACCATCACTTCCACCGGTGAGGCAGTCGCAGCTGGAGTCGTTTTTAGTTTGCCTGCTTTGTACATGCTTGGGCATTCTCCTTCTTTGATGCTGATCTCTTTGGTAAGCCTTTTCGGAGGAATCATAGGCGTGGTTGCTATGGTCATCTACAGAAAGTACTTGATTGTGGAACAGCACGGTATTCTTCCCTATCCTGAAGGTACAGCTTGCGCAGAGATCCTCATTGCTGGAGACAAAGGTGGAGTCTCAGCCACTACAGTTTTTAAAGGCGGAATAATTGGTTTTCTATTCAGAACGGTACAATCGATTTTTGGCTTATTCCCCGAAGCCATTGAAATTGCAATCCCGGGCTTACCTTTTGGAACCATAGGCATGAACGTTTTGCCGTCACTGGGTGGAGTAGGGTACCTCATAGGGCCAAGAATTTCATCGGTCATGTTGGGCGGCGGACTTCTGGCTTGGATTGTAATAATTCCTCTCATTGGATTCTTTGGTGGACCCTTAGCGACTGCCATATTCCCATCTGCGACACCGGTGGGGGAATTAGGTGCTTGGGGTGTTTGGACTGACTACATCCAGTACATTGGCGCAGGAGCACTGACTGTAGGTGGTTTAGTTGAATTCTTCAAAGCCCTGCCCGCGCTCAGAGGGGCTTTTAAAGGTGCTTTCGCAAGTATCAACTCAAAGCGAAAAAACTGTGACATGAAGAGAACTGAGAGGGACATACCTTTCGCGTACCTCATAGTTATTTTCATAGCTGTCGTAGTACTAATGGCCATACTTCCTTACATCCCAGTTGGCGTACTAGGAGCAGCGTTAATCGCAGTTTTTGGTTTTCTCTTTGTTGCCATCTCTTCCAGAATCGTTGGCATTGTGGGAAGTTCAGCTAACCCTGTCTCGGGTATGACCATCGCAACGATTTTCTTTAGTGCCATACTAATGAAGGCCTTGGGTAAAACAGGTGCTGAAGGAATGATAGCTTCAGTCATAGTGGGATCTGTGGTCACTGTTGCTGCTGCTGTGGCTGGAGACATGTCTCAGGATTTGAAGACTGGTTACATAGTAGGAGCCACACCCATAAGTCAGCAGATCACAGAACTTCTAGGAGTTCTAATCTTTGCTGGCATGGCAGGTTATGTGGTTCAGCTACTGAACAACGCCTACACCATTGGAAGTAGTGCACTACCCGCTCCTGCCACATCTGTTATCGCTACTTTGGTAAAAGGCATATTTGAAGGCAACCTGCCCTGGGCTTTATTAATAACCGGGGTCGGTTTAGGAATCATCGTGGAACTGATGGGCATTCCATCCTTGCCTTTTGCAATCGGGTTGTATCTGCCTGTGCACTTAACTGTCCCCATCTTCTTGGGCGGCATGGTACGGGGGTCCATGGAAAAACACAAGGCCGCTGACATTGAAAGTGGAACCCTTTATGCCTCAGGACTGGTGGCTGGTGACGCTTTAGTTGGTGTCATAGCAGCGTTCTTGACCACTGCAGGAGTAGCTGAAGCTCTTAAGTTTGCAGAGGGATGGTTGGGAGCAGCTGGCAGCATTGTCGCCCTCATTTTAATGGCAGGCATAATCTACACACTTTACAGTAATTCTTTGAAAAAAGAAAATCCTGGTAAACAGAAAGAAGGCTAGAGATTTATGAAGAGCGTTGTAAGTCAGATGAGGAACATCTCCACATTTTCCATTGTGGCCAGGGATCCAAAAACTGGAGAACTGGGCATTGCTGTACAGTCAAAATTTTTGGCAGTGGGATCCGTAGTCCCCTGGGCGAAAGCTGGTGTGGGAGCCATAGCAACTCAGGCTGCAGCCAACCTGGATTACGGGGAACTGGGCCTGAAACTGCTAAAGAAAGGGTATTCACCGCAAGCTGTGTTGGACGCACTGCTGGCTTTAGACGATGGGCGGGAAGATCGTCAAGTGGGCATAGTAGATGCCAAGGGGAATTCGGTAACATACACCGGAAAGAACTGCTTTAATTGGGCAGGTGGCATAGCTGGACAGGATTTCGCATGCCAAGGAAACATCTTAGTGAGCGATGCCACTGTGAATGCTCTTAAGGAAACGTTTTTGAGTACAGAAGGCCCCTTGGCAAAAAGACTGGTAACCGCATTGGACGCTGCTCAGGATGCTGGAGGAGACAGGAGAGGTCGTCAGTCAGCGGCACTCCTTGTGGTCAAAGAAAGAGGCAGTTACGGAGGCTACAACGATCGTTACATAGATCTTAGAGTAGATGATCATCCTGAGCCGATTAAGGAACTCATCAGGCTTTTGGATCTTTACAATATGTATTTCAGCAAAACCACAGAAGAAGAAAAATTGCAAGTGACGCCAGAGGTAGTTTCCAGGATGCAGGAAGCTCTGAAAAATCTCGGCTACTACGATGGCCCCGTAAGCGGCGAGTTCGATGAAAAGACAAAGAACGCATACAAGAACTTCTGTGAATTTGAAAACTTTGAAGAACGGCTGTGTGAAGGCGACTTCGTTGACAAAAGAGTCATAGAATTCTTGTTTAACAAAGGCAAAGCATAGGCGTTCAATGTAGGCAAGGTACTTGCGCATGGCTTGCATTGGTTATTCTGTCTAAAGGTAATGCAAGAAGGCTGTGAGATGGGCTCTTCCAATACGCATGTGAGAGCAAATCTGCAGCCTTCTTTGTTTTTAAGGGCTAAACAGTATTTGTTTTGTACATAGAATATTTTTAAGTGTTACCATTAAAGTACCTAAAGTATATGGGGAGGTTGAAGTATGAGTGTACTCACAGAAACGTATGTCCTGCATAATGGGGTAAGAATCCCAAAGATCGGTTTCGGTACGTGGCAAATACCCAACGGAGAAGTAGCTTACAACTCTGTTTCATACGCGCTTGAAGTAGGGTACAGGCATGTGGATACAGCATATGTTTACGGCAATGAAGAGAACGTTGGAAAAGCGATAAGGGAGTCCGGTATTCCACGCGATCAGATTTTTGTTACTTCAAAGCTGCCTGCGGATGTAAAGACCTACGACGGAACGTTGGATTATTTTGAAAGAACGCTGAGGAACTTGGGCATGGACTATTTGGATTTGTACCTAATCCACTGGCCCTGGCCTTGGAACGAAAAAGGTAAAGACTACAAAAAAGAGAACATAGAAGTGTGGCGAGCCATGGAAGAACTTTACAGGAGCGGACGCATAAGAGCCATAGGTGTGTCCAATTTTGATGTGGAATACCTGCAGGTGCTCATGGATAACTGCAACGTAAAACCCATGGTAAACCAAATAAGGTTTTTCATAGGAAACACTCAGGAAGAGATTACCCAGTTCTGCCAGCAAAATGACATTTTGGTTGAAGCGTATTCACCTTTAGCCACAGGTAAGCTCATTGAAAATGAAGCCATAAAGAAAATTGCTGACAAGTACAACCGAACAGTGGCACAAATCTGCATCAGGTACGTACTACAGAGAAATGCTCTCCCACTTCCAAAGTCCACTACCCCCAGCCGCATAAAAGAAAATGCAGACGTGGACTTTGAAATTTCTCCTGAGGACATGGAGTACCTAAACAGCCTCAAAGATACAGTGGAATAGCCACTTAAAATGAAACATTCTGGCTCTAGCAGTGCAGCCTCCGTACAAAATGGCCGGCTGCACTGTTCTCTATAATGTTAAGAAAAAGGTTTATTGCTTTTGTGTTTATTTAGCATTAGTTTTTCATACAACTTGCGCACACTGGGTATACACTATTACGTAACAAAATCAGAGCAACTTAGTGCACAGGCAAAAAGCATTAGGAGGCGACGTGAAATGGGATGCGGTTGTACATATTGGGAACGGAACTTAAAAAGGCAAGAAGTGCTCTTAGGGAAGACCGTCAGGCTCTCCTAAAGAGCGACCCTTCCATTGAAACCCCAACGGATGTCAGATTCCACGCTGGTTATAGAAGCTTGCGCCTTTACAGATATGCTCATGCCTTCTACGCAGCTGGATTTAAAAATGTTTCTTCCTTCATTCACTTCATAAGCCGCGTGTTGTATGCCGTAGATATCCATCCCGCAGCTGAGATTGAGCAGGGAGTAGTCATTGACCACGGTATCGGCGTAGTTATCGGAAGCACAGCCAAAGTTGGATCAGGCACGGTTATCTACCACGGTGTGACTTTGGGAGCCAAGAACATAACCATAGGCATCAGGCATCCTCAGGTGGGTAAGAATGTTTTCATAGGTGCTGGGGCTACGCTACTTGGGCCCATAAATGTTGGTGATGGCGCTCGCATCGGTGCAGGAAGCGTTGTGGTGGACGATGTTCCCCCTTACAGTACAGTTGTGGGCGTGCCTGCTAAGGTGGTTAAGCAGGACTGTGTAAAGGAGGTCGTGGCATGGTAGTAGACATGGTAGGCATAGTGGAAACCCCTTTAGTGTGTATCGAGCCATACGGCATTTACGCGAAGTTAGAACGGTTCAATCCAACTGGCAGTATAAAAGACAGACCAGCGTATTTCATGCTCATGCATGCTGTAAAGGAAAACTTGGTAAAGCCCGGAGATACGTTGGTAGAACCAACTTCAGGCAATACGGGTATCTCATTAGCGGCTTTGGGTTCACAGCTTGGCATAAAGGTCATACTGACCATGCCAGGTTCGGTAACTCCTGAACGGGTGAAGTTGGCAAAGAGTTTCGGAGCCGAGGTCATACTCACGCCACCAGAACAAGGCATACCTGGCGCTATTGAGAAAGCTAAAGAACTACAGGAGCAGTACCGTGCCTACATTCCTGACCAGTTTAACAACCCCTTCAACGCATTGGCTCATGAGCTCACCACCGGTCCCGAAATTCTAAAACAGACAAACTGGGAAGTGGATGCTTTTGTGGCAGGTGTGGGTAGCGGCGGCACTGTATCTGGCGTGGGCAGAGCACTAAAAAGAGCCTTGGGAAACAAAGTAAAAATAATCGCTGTGGAACCCGCGGAGTCGCCAGTACTATCCGGTGGAAAACCTGGTAGTCACATCATACAGGGGATTGGAGCAGGCTTTGTTCCAACCATATTTTATAAAGACCTTATGGATGAAGTTCTTACTGTGAAAGGAGACGAAGCGCTGGAAGGCGTCAAAATGCTCAGTGCAAAGGGATATTCAGTGGGTATCTCCTCAGGGGCAAATTTCATTGCTTCTTTGAAGGTAAAAGAGAAGTACCATCTCAAAAATGTTGTAACAGTCTTTCCTGATGATGGCTTAAAATACCTGAGTACGGTTGATTATTAAATCATTGTTTACATAGGCTGTGTTTCAATGGAAGAAAACGGGTATAATAGAACCAGTGGAAGGTTGAAATAAACCTTTGTGGTAGGTATGGGCAATGCACCTCCCGCTCCATCCCGACCACAGCCCCCTTCCCCATCTCATAGTTATTTAACTCCCGGCCTCCGATTCCCCCCGTCGGAGGCTCTTTTTGATTTTTTAGAGCACCCAGAACAACTATTTCCTTTCCGAAAGCAATCATATTTGAATCAGCTGTTTTGAATAACTCAAAAATGGGGTATAATGCAAATAGTACTGGTAAGAAGAAAGGAGTGGTGGAGCATGTTTGAAGAGCAAACACGAATGCCTTTAATCGGTGATAAGTTCCCTGAATTGGAGGTAAAGACCACATTTGGTCCCATGAAATTGCCTGACGATTTCAACGGAAAATGGGTAGTATTCTTTAGTCACCCTGGAGACTTCACCCCAGTGTGTACAACGGAGTTCGTAGCATTTCAAAAGAGATTTGACGAATTCAAGGCTTTGAACACGGAGCTTA
>Ga0209608_1002475_pt1 | contig 12989 bp, 9 predicted proteins | sample AD_UKC130_MetaG_FD_184428 | JGI IMG/M metagenome (GOLD analysis project Ga0209608, IMG submission 184428) | Active sludge microbial communities of municipal wastewater-treating anaerobic digesters from Canada - AD_UKC130_MetaG (SPAdes) (version 2) | ecosystem: Engineered > Bioreactor > Anaerobic... | reverse complement strand
CCAAAAGCCCACTCATCGCAAGACCACAACCCATGCCCAGGAATTCCCTTCGGTTTGGCATACTGGCTCCTTTACGTTGATCAAGACACGACCAAAAAACAAACCGATTCACGACACCGCCATTGTCAAACAGTGGCGATTCATATGCAACAAGTCGGGACGTCCCGCGCACCTTGCCGCCTGGTTGCCCTTGTCAGAGGTAAACCTAAGTCAAATCGTTTGTCACCTGCGAGGTGCACGGCGTGTATATTGGATAGGAGCAAACAGTTGCAGGCGGACTGCTAAAAGTCACACAAAAAAGTTGACATTATGCGCATCTTGAAACTTTTGGTCATTGTCGCCCTAATTGGAGTGGCCGGGATCGCCTGGACGCCTCTGGCCTGGGCGTCTGAACTTGACTGGGGACAGGTCCCGGACAACTGGCGATGGATTGTTCACTTTGACATTGACCAGCTCCGTGATTCGAAGGTTGCAGCCACTCTTTTTTCCGAGTTTTGGCACGCGCATCCGGAGCGACACAAGATTGAAGCCATCGCCGCGCTGGCCGGCCTCAATTTGAAGAAAGACCTTCACGGCGTGACCTTTTTGGGGACACGCTTCGATCCCAAATTCGGTGCCATGATCATTCACTGTCGGATGAATCCTGATTTATTGGTGGGTCTGATTGCGAGCGAGCCGACGTATCGAAGACGAGAATCAAAAGGCCTTATCCTTCACCAGTGGACAGACCGTAACGACAACAGCGAGATCACAGGCTGCTTTCTCGACCAAGACCATCTTGTGCTCGGAAAAGATGCGACGGCGGTTGAGGTGATCATCGAGCGGTACCAACAAAAATCGTCTCAGGAAAGGCCCGATTTTTTCAACGTTCGCAAGGGTACGTACTTGCAGATTCATGCCAATGAGTTGCAAGAACTATCAGTCCCCTTTATGTCGCCGCTGCTCCGTCGCAGTCGCCGATTATCGGCCATGGTTGGGGAACAGTCAGGACAGTTCTTCCTTCAGTGTTCCTTTGAAGTTGAGGGGGCAGAGATTGCTTTAGATCTAAAAGATGCGCTCACCGGACTCGTTGCGATTGGGAAACTACATTATGCCGATCGGCCTGAATATGTGGCGGGTTTGACGCTCATACGTGTTTTTGCCTCCGAAAACAAGACCACCATGGTCTGGACGATGCCAGCAGAACCTGCCTTGCGGGTCCTTAAGGAGATTGCATCTCAAGTAGCTACGGAAGGTAAAAAATCTGGGGGACTGCCTTAATCACGTAATTGCGTACGTTTTCAAGGCAATGTTTAGAAAACTGGGACAGTATGGAAGAAATGCCCAAATGGCGGTTGCGAACCATCGAATACCGTGGTCCGCGTGACAAAAGTCATTGCACCTAGGTGTCTGTGCCGCCAATAACTCGACGAGCAAGATGTCACACTTGGCCTCATTGACATCTTTGACCGATGAGCAACTTGCCGAGCAAGCCCAAATGGGCTGCTTAGCCAGTTTTGCCGAGTTGGTACGCCGGTACCAAGTGCCGGTGCTGCATTTCTTGCAACGGAAGTGTCGTTCATCAACAGATGCCGAGGACTTAACGCAGGAGACGTTCCTTCGCATCTTTCGAAAACTGTCGCATTATCGCGTTGGTGCACCCTTTCGGCCGTGGGTTTTTACCATCGCTTACCGAGTGGCTTTGAACGGGATGCGAGGCCATCGGTATTCCACGGTGGGGGAAAACGAAAAGAGCAGCCGCATCACTCAGGTTGATTCTTTATTGGAGGATGCGGAAGAAAATCACCGCTTGTGGGATGCGGTTCAGGCCGAATTGAGCCCGATCCAGTTTACCGCCGTGTGGCTATTTTATGTGGAAGAACTGAGTATCCGACAAATCGCGGCAGTGATCGGAAAATCAGAAAGTGCCGTAAAAACGATCCTCTGTCGCGCAAGAAAGGTACTCGTACATCGATTACGCGCTTATGCAAAGTTTAACACGTTGCCCGTCTCCGAAGATGAGGCCGTTTCACCGGAAAGGCACTAACGGGCACATTACCTAGAAAACAATTTGTTACCCGCTGTCGTGGTGCATCGAAGTCACGAATTGACCCAGTTTATAGGGCAAACAAAAGGTAACTCCTGGGATCATCAGTAGGGTGAGTCAATCATGACGCTCCATCATGGAATTGACGAACAGAATCTGAGACGGGAGCCGTTAGCCGAGCTTCTCAAACGAGAAGCAGAGGCTGAACGACCCGCGTTTTCGGAGGACCTTTACGGGCGGATTCTGAACCAGGTCGGCATACCTGGTGCTGAGCGCGCTCATTTGTTTTCCTCCGGTAAATCGCGGCTTTCCTTCAAGCAGATTGCCTGGGTAGTCTTGGCGACGTATGCGAGCGTGGTGACCGTAGCCATCCTGATGCAGGTTGTTCAAAGGTCTGGATGGTTTCACCGCCAACATATAGAGGTTTCAGGAATAGCCGGGGAGAACCTGAATGAGCCCCGGCAAGAAAAGGGCAGCGGGAGCGATGTGAACCTCGTGCACGGAAAACCGCCTACTGAGGCCATCGAGGATTTGGTCTCGGCCCCTGACCGCACCATCCAGCAGGTCCAAATCGCCCTCAGCGAAATCGACCGTCAGCGTTGGGCCAATTTGGACAATGACCTTCGGCTGGCGGGGGAACTTCTTCACCAACAACTTCCTTGGGGTGTTCTCTCCCGTGCGGAAAGTTCTCAGGTGGAGACTCCTTAACTGTAGGCCAGCCACTCTTTGAAAGGGGTATTGGTAGCCAGCGTTGTTACAGGTAGATGTTCGTGGGTCCACAATTGGAGGAGGAGACGAGGAATGACAAGAGTGAAACGACCTTTGTGGCTAACCAAGAGCTTAGGCCTAATCGCCGGACTGGCGGTCGTTTTCAGCGCCCTGCCCGTCTTGGCTGGGGCACCGGCCGTCGTTGTGCGACTAGCCCCTCTCGCCCAGTGGCAGCAGAACGCCGCGTTTTTGGCGGACATGCTCAAAGAGCACCCAAGCAGTGTCAGAATCCAGATGCTTGTGGGCCTCCTTGACGCCGTGGGGAAGAACGGTGTTGATCCCACCAGACCGATGGGCTTGGCGTGTCTTGTCGGTGAACAAGGCAACCCCATCCTGGTTGGGTGCATTCCCACCTCAAATTTGGATCAGCTTCATACTTTCGCCAAGGACTGGATCAGCGAACCGACATTGATCTCGGATAACGTTTACCACGTGAAGGTTCGAGACCGAGAGCTCTACGTCAGGCTTTACGATGCCTGGGTCGTCGTAAGCCATAACGCGGAAATCCTCAGCTCGCTATCGGGAGATCCCGCAATGTGGCTGGCCGAATTCGACTCTTCCATGGATGTGTCGATCGCCATCAACCCCCGCGAACTGGCGTCGCTGAGGGGAGTTTTTAGGAATTGGCTCGAACGGCAAGAAGCGCTCGCCGCGATGCTCTCGAGAATTGAAGTTTCTCAAGAGGTTCGGCAAAGCGTCCTTCGGCCGCTCCTTGAAACTGCAAAGGAAGCGGTTCAACAAACCGAGAAGGTGATCTTGTCCTATCGAATCGATCGAAATGAGAAGAAACTCGTGGGAAACTGCACATGGACGGCCAAGGCAGGTTCTGATTTGGCCGCACAGTTCGCCCAAGAAAGACTTGTTACTAGCCCACTGGTTGCTATCCGGCTTTGGAACGACACGGCCATGACGATGGCTTGGTCGGTGACCTTCCCACCCCCATCCGAGGAAGACCTCGAGCGGATTGGAAGCCTCATTCAGAGCCGCTGGGATAAGCAAATTGAGCGTCGCATATCTAATTCCGTGGACGCACAGGTGGCCAAAAATCTGGCCCACGATTTTTTGGGGCTTCTCGGCGATTGGGCACGTGAAGGCAAAGCCGATGGCATCGTGACACTGGTTACCAAACCGGACCAAGTAACGCTGTTGATTGGCGGGTATGTGGGAAACTCCACGGGCCTTGAGGCCTGGGTGGGTAACGTAGTCGAATCGGCACAGCAGCGCGCCCCCAAGGCCTTTGAGAGAGTCACGATCATCCCCGATCACACGCTACATGGGGACGCCAGCATCCACCTTATGCGGATTGCCCTTGGCGACAGGCTTTCCCCCGAGCAAAAGGCGGTCTTAGGAGATGATCTTGAGGTCGCCTTCACAGCGAGCAACGGCTATGCGGCCGTGGCCATCGGCAAAAACCCCGTTGATGTCATCAAACGGGCCATTGATGACGCCGTGTCTCAGGGCGATCAAACGGCCCCGGCCTTCGAGCTATGTCTCAAGGTTGACGACTTGGTCGCCACCGCCGCTAAACTGAATCCGCAAGATAGCCGGCTCCAAACACTCAAGGCTAACCTTGAGCAGTGCGAAGGTGTTCAGCTCTTGCGGAAGAAGGTCGATTTCACAAGCCAGCAGATGGTCGTCGATTTTGAGATGGACCTGAACTGGCTCCGCTTATTGAAGCGGTAAAGGTGACAGAATTGGCAGACGGGTAGCAAGCAGCCATATTGGAGGCAATCCGCACAATCCGTGTGGTTTGCTGTTCATCAGACTCCCCGGGCGTCCAACCTGGGGAGTCTGCTTATGATGGGCCCGTGCTCATCTCGCCAACACGCACCCAGAGGTGGATCGCCCAGAAAGAGTTCCGGTGTGAAATTCACCGTTTGCCTGAATCCCCTGCCGGGGGATTGGCCTTCAAGTATTCTTTTATCCACCGGGCAACATCGCTGGCGTGGGTATCGACCTTGACGTTCTTATCAATGTGAAGAATCTTCCCATCGAGGCCGATAATAAATGTCCAACGACGCGCGAAGTCCCGCGGTGAACTAACAACCCCATAGGCCAGCGCGACCTTTCGGTCTGGGTCACTCAAAATGGGATAACGAGCACCGACAGACTCGGCAAATTTTTTGTTTTCCGAAGGTGTATCGACACTGGCTGTAAAAAATGCGACAGGTAAATTGGCGAACTCGTCGGCCCGCTCGGCAAAAACGCGGCACTCACGGGTACATCCCGGCGTAAAGGCTTTCGGAAACCAGGCCAGGACCACGATCTTCTGGCCACGAAAGTCGGCCAGACGGTAGGTTTTCCCGTCACTGCCCGGGAGTTCAAAGTCCGGGGCGACAACACCGACGCGGAGCTCAACAGGCGTCTGTTCCCGTGGGGCAAGTTTTTGGGAAACGAGATTCACAGCGACAACAACGATGCCTGCAAGTGTCTTCAATAGCGACATGGCTTCACCTCGAATCGTCGTTTGGATACGGCACCAACTGGTTGAGACTTATTTACGACAACTACCGATGTCATTTTATGGCGATGTCGCCGAAAGTCTACCCACCGCTAGAATCTGCCAAGATCTGTCAGAGAGAATAAACGCCCGTTCCATGAGGGGAGAAAACCAAAAAGAGCATCTCGCAACGGTTCCAAAGAACTGTTGTCGGCCGGAATGAATCTCTGGCGACACTGTTCACCAGTAACTGCTAAGAGCCTATCCCCCAACCTCTCCTCGCCCGTTCGGCGGGAGAGGGGCTGGCGGTAAGGGTGGCTCCGATCGCTACCGGTTTTTTCGATCGACTCCAACGGTCGCTTGCCCTCACCCCAACCCTCTCCCAGAGGGAGAGGGAGTTTTGGGATAGGCTCCAAATACGAATCATTCTGTTACTGCACGACTTGCGAATGGCCTGGAAAAGCGTTAGGCTATCGGGTTAATATAGCCGGGACGAGTGAGTCTGCGGCTTTGGGTACGGCGAACCATCCTAGTCGGTGGGTGCGTATATCAATTCTTGTAAGCGGACTTTTGTCACTGTTGGGTACGAGAATTACGGAGTGAAGTTTGACACGTCGGTTGACCGCGTTCGTCCTGACCTTGGGCTGAGTGAATGAGTGCGGCTGCCGATGATTACGAATATGTGACAGGCGTTTTTTTGAAGGAGACTTAGCCGTGACACAGCAACGCTTCGTGACTGTGGAGGGCAATGAAGCGGCAGCGAATATTGCACATCTTTGCTCGGAAGTGATGGCGATCTATCCCATCACGCCATCCTCGAGCCTTGGCGAATTACCTGATGCTTGGGCCGCAGCAGGGCGAAAGAATATCTTCGGTGCTGTTCCGCTCGTGATCGAGATGCAAAGCGAGGCGGGTGCTGCCGGGGCCGTCCATGGTGCACTCCAGGGCGGAGCTCTCTCTTCGACGTTTACAGCGTCCCAGGGGCTCCTGCTGATGATTCCCAATTTGTTCAAGATCGCCGGGGAACTAACACCCAGCGTCTTTCATGTCACAGCACGGACGGTGGCCACCCATGCCCTTTCCATCTTCGGTGATCACAGCGACGTCATGGCCTGTCGCAGTACCGGCTGGGCCTTGTTAGCCTCGGCCTCTGTCCAGGAAGCGCAAGATTTGGCGCTTATTGCTTACGCCGCCACGCTTGAATCGCGGGTACCCTTTATCCACTTCTATGACGGATTTCGGACCTCCCACGAGGTAGCCAAAATCGAACAACTTTCGGACGATGACGTCCGGGCCATGATCGACATGGAATTGGTCCGGGCCCACCGCGAACGAGCAATGTCGCCCGAAAAGCCCGTCCTCAGGGGTACGGCTCAAAACCCAGACGTCTTTTTCCAGGCAAGAGAGGCCTGTAATCCCTTTTATGACAAGACGCCGGCGATCGTCCAAAAGGCAATGGACAAGTTCGCCAAGCTCTTTGGCCGACAGTATCACCTCTTTGATTATGTCGGGGCGCCGGACGCAGACCGGGTCGTCGTCATTATGGCTTCTGGAACCGGGGTGGTGGAGGAAGCTGTTGATTACTTAGTGGAACGCGGGGAAAAGGTGGGCATGGTGAAAGTTCGCCTTTATCGCCCGTTCGATGCCGACGCACTCGTCCGAGTGCTTCCTAAAACTGTCAAACGGATCGCTGTGATGGACCGAACCAAGGAGCCGGGTGCCTTGGGTGAGCCACTATTCTTGGACGTCGTGGCCGCAATTAACGAACGGTGGCGGGATCACGCCCTGGGAACCGAGTTGCCGCTGATTATTGGTGGTCGGTATGGCCTCTCGTCGAAGGAGTTCAATCCTGCGATGGCCCTGGCCGTGTTTGAGGAATTGAAAAAGCCTCAGCCCAAGCGGCGCATCACCGTTGGCATTAATGACGATGTCACCCATCTAAGCTTGAGCTATGACCCAACCTTCTCCATAGAACGGCCCGATGTGGTCCGGGCGTTATTCTACGGGCTGGGAAGCGATGGGACCGTTTCTGCAAATCGTAGTTCTGTGAAAATCATTGGCGAGAACACTCCGTTTTACGCCCAAGGGTATTTCGTTTACGACTCCCGGAAAGCCGGGTCGATGACGATTTCCCACGTGCGCTTTAGCCCACGGCCGATTAAGGGGTCCTACCTGATCAACAAGGCCAACTTTATCGCGTGCCATCAATTTCATTTCCTGGAACGAATCGACATGCTGTCGGCCGCGGAGGAAGGGGCCACATTCCTGCTCAATTCCCCGTTCCCCGCAGAAGAGGTTTGGGACCATCTCCCGGCAGAGGTACAAAAGCAGATTATCGACAAGAAACTAAAGTTTTACGTCGTAGATGCTTATCGTGTGGCGAAGGAGACGGGCCTGGGTGTGCGCATCAACACCGTGATGCAGACGTGTTTCTTCGCCTTGGCCAACGTCATTCCAGTCGAACAGGCCATCAAAGAGATCAAGGATCAGATCGTCAAGTCCTACGGCAAAAAGGGCGGGTCGGCAATTATCGAAAAGAACTTTGCCGCCGTTGACAAGGCCCTTGAATCACTGCGGGAAGTGAAAGTACCAGATCGGGTCACGTCCAATATCCACATGGTCCCGCCGGTGCCCGAAGATGCGCCACCATTTGTGAAGAACGTTCTGGGGCCGATGATTGCTTACCGTGGGGACGATTTGCCTGTCAGCGCGCTGCCCGTTGATGGCACCTTCCCGACAGGCACCACAAAGTACGAAAAACGTTCAATTGCCCTGGAAATTCCCATTTGGGACCCCAAGATTTGCATCCAGTGTGGTTTGTGTTCCCTCGTTTGCCCACATGCGGCTATTCGCATGAAGGCATATGATCCCGCCGTTCTGGCCAACGCACCGGAAGGATTCAAGTCCGCACCGTGGCGAGGCAAAGAGTATCCGGGCTATCACGTGACTGTTCAGGTGGCACCGGACGATTGCACCGGCTGTGGATTGTGTGTCGAGGTGTGTCCGGTTCGCGACAAAGAAGTGGCCAAGCACAAGGCCATCGATATGTGCTTTAAGCTGGACCATCTCGATCGCGAACGAGCTTGTTTCGATTTCTTCCTCAAGATTCCGGATCTCGATCGTTCCAAGGTGGCCGTCGATACGGTCAAGGGGTCGCAGCTCTTACTCCCGTTGTTCGAGTTCTCAGGAGCTTGCGCCGGTTGCGGCGAGACACCGTATGTCAAACTGATCACGCAATTCTTCGGCGATCGCATGATGATCGCCAACGCCACTGGCTGTTCGTCGATTTATGGTGGAAACTTGCCGTGCACCCCGTACACAACCAATGCCGAGGGCAAAGGCCCCACCTGGAACAACTCTCTCTTTGAAGACGCAGCCGAATTTGGCTTCGGAATGCGATTGGCTGTGGACCAGCAAATCGAATACGCCACAGGACTTCTCAAGAAATTGGCCCCGCAGATTGGGGATACGCTTGTTACCGAGTTGCTCAATAATGTCCAGGAAACTGATGAGCAGATCGCGAAGCAACGCCAGCTCGTCGCCGAATTGAAGAAGAAACTGGCAACCATCCCTGGAGATGACGCCGCGAATCTCCTCGCCTCCGCTGACTATCTCATCCGCCGAAGTATTTGGAGCTTTGGTGGGGATGGTTGGGCCTATGATATCGGTTTTGGTGGATTAGACCACGTCTTAGCGTCCGGGCGGGACATTAACCTGCTTGTCTTAGATACCGAGGTTTATTCCAACACGGGCGGCCAGGCGTCGAAAGCCACCTTCCGCGGGGCAGTGGCCAAGTTTGCCGCCGCAGGAAAACAGGGGCGAAAGAAGGACCTTGGTTTGATGGCCATGTCCTACGGCAACGTGTTCGTGGGTCAAATCTCGTTGGGCGCCAATCCCCTGCATGCCATCAAGGTCATCCGCGCGGCGGAATCTTATCGAGGCCCGTCGTTGATTATCGCTTTTTCGCACTGCATCGGCTGGGGCATCGATATGGTCAAGGGCATGGAATACCAAAAAGAGGCCGTCGCTTGCGGATATTGGCCACTCTACCATTATGATCCTCGTGACAAGGAACAGCCTTTGCACGTGGACAGCCGACCGCCTAAGGGAGCGTTCAAAGATTTCGCGTTGAAACAGGCACGCTTCGCCATCTTGAGTCGGTCCAAGCCAGAACGGGCCGAGACGCTCTTCCAATTAGGGCAAGAGGACATTAACTTCCGATATGCGTTGTACGACAACCTGAGTTCGGCCTTGGCACGCGCCGGTGCAAAGCCCGAAGGTGGTGATGGTCAGTGATGAAACTTAGGAAGAGGCCTCTGGGAGGATCAGAGTATGTCTGTTGATTTGCGCACGAGTTATCTCGGTCTAAAATTAAAGAACCCTATTGTCGTGGGGGCATCTCCTCTTACGGAGTCGCTCGATAACCAGAAGAGATTGGAAGACGCCGGTGCGGCGGCAATCGTTCTCCCATCGCTGTTCGAAGAGCAGATTTTGGCGGAAGAAGAGAATCTTGCCAAGGTCCACGAGTTCGGTACCGACAGCTTTGCAGAAGCCTTGAGCTATTTTCCCGAACCTGAGCAGTATCGCCTGGGAACGGACGAGTACTTGGATAGGATTCGGGAGGCCAAGAAAAGCTTGTCGATCCCTGTCATCGCCAGCCTGAATGGCACCACGGAAGGGGCCTGGATTCGTTACGCCAAACTGTTCGAGGAAGCCGGAGCCGATGCCGTTGAGTTAAACATCTACTCTGTGGCCGCCGATTTGAATCAGTCGGCCAGCAACGTGGAGTCCCAGTATTGTCACCTGGTTAAAGCCGTGGCATCGTCCGTTTCCATTCCCGTCGCCGTGAAAATCGGCCCTTATTTCAGCTCCGTCGGCCATTTCGTCCAACAGGTGGTCAACTCGGGTGCGAAGGGAGTGGTCCTCTTTAATCGATTCCTCCAGCCGGATATTCACTTAGAAACGCTAGAAACAAAACCTCACCTTGTTCTGAGCACCGAGTTCGAACTATTGCTACCACTTCGTTGGATTGCCATCCTCTATGGCCGTATTAATGCTTCCTTGGCGCTAACGAGCGGTGTCCATTCGGCCAACGCGGTTTTGAAGTCCATTCTCGCCGGGGCGGACGTAGTCATGCTGGTTTCTGCCCTGTATAAGCAGGGGTTCGGCTCAATCACTAACTTTTTGAACCAGATTCAAGAATGGATGGCAGAAAAGGGCTACGAGTCGATTGAACAAATGAAGGGCAGCATGAGCCACAAGAACAATCCCAATCCCACGGTGTTTGAACGTGGCAATTATATGAAGGCGCTCACGTCTTTTGTCGGAACGCCTATTTGATCACACCTTCCGCCTGATCACGTGATCAAAAAGCAAACGCCGCGCGGGCCAAACCGTGCGGCGTTTTTCGCAAACACCGGAGGAATGGGAAAACCTATTTCACAGCCTTCAATTTCGCTGGGGGATCAATTCAAATTTTCCCTCTCGAATGGCCTTGGCCATAGCTATCGGCACCTGAGCCTCCGCCAAGATGACCTGGGCGCGATTGTAGGCAACTTGGGCCTTCATTTCCTGACTTCGAGCCATGGCCAGTGCTCGTCGCTCTTCAGCTTTTGCTCGGGCTACACGGGTATCGGCCTCGGCTTGGTCATACTGCAGTCGTGCCCCGATGTTCTGGCCGACGACAATGTCGGCGATGTCAATGGACACAATTTGAAACGCCGTTTGCTGATCTAGGCCACGTTCCAAGACTGCCTTGGAAATGCGATCGGGATGCTCCAAAACTTCCAGGTGCGTCTCGGCCGAGCCGATGGCCGTAATGATCCCTTCACCCACACGGGCGATAACGGTCTCTTCCGTAGCACCCCCAATAAGCGTCTCCATCTTTGTTCGAACAGTTACCCGAGCACGGACTTTTAACTCCACACCGTTCTTTGCAATCGCACTAAGCATCGTACGCCCACTTCGCGGATCGGGACAATCGATCACCTTGGGGTAGATGCTCGTGCGTACTGCATCTAGAACGTCACGGCCTGCCAAATCAATGGCTGCCGCCTGATCGAACGTCAAATGCATTTGGGCACGATGGGCGGCGATGAGGGCCTTGATGACATTCATCACATTTCCCCCCGCCAAATAGTGGGCCTCCAGCCGCCGCGTGGAAATCCCCGTCTCTCGCTCATTGCCCAAACCTGCCTGAACCGCCATAATCTTCGCCTGGACAATCAGCCGGGCATTGACCTGACGAAAGCTCATCCCGATCAAGCTCCACATGCTAACCCGGGCACTCGACATGTATGCCTGGAACCACAACGCCCCGTAGGCCAGCACAACAATGACAAATGTGATGAGGATAACGCCCCCAATGATTCCCACGATAAGCCAAATACTCCACCAAGGGACCTGAGCTACAAGGCCTGAAGTGATATCGGACATGGTGCTTTTTCCTCCGGTTTAAAACTCGTCGCGTGATGAGCCGTTATCCTAGCCCGTGACCGACATTATAACAGTCGCCATAGACTGCGACCACCTGGCGGCATCTATACTGCGAAAACATCGCCAAATGGACACCGTCCTATCTTAACGAGTGATGAACGGCCATTTAGGGCGCTGAAAATCATACGCCACAATACAGGGTCACGCACTGTCGGGGCCACCGTACACGGAACGACATCGATCGCTAACCAGCCGACGCCACGGCGCGCGTCCCTTCAGATATGGCGACGCATCGTGTACAGCTTACCCAAACCGGGAGAACGTGACCCCGCAAAAGCAACCTCATCCTAGCGAGAAACGGGAATGTCGCGTAAACTTAAAGCCGCGGCGGCGACTACAAAGCCCACCACGCCAATGGCGATAAGTCCCGCGTTATAGCCAATCACCACTCCTGTGGCCCCGCCGGCAAAGATTAACTCTTGGGGTTCGAAGAGGGTCAAGAACGACAAGTACTTCATCCAATCGCCAGGGGCCCAAAGACGGGCAACCAGCTTAACGATCATGGAAACCATCAGGATCACGGCGGCTATGCCGATCGTGTTCCAACGGTTGGAGAGAAAGGCCGAAACCGCCGCCGTAATTCCGGAAAGCGCAATAGAGAGTGCCGCCACATTGACCAGCCCAGGAGTAAACTGCGCAAGCGGGAGTCTCTCCGGTAGTCGCACCGTCATCGTTGCAACCCACAGGCCAAGCCGCATGCTTCCTGCCATGAGGATGGCCCCCAGCGAAATCACCACGGCCGGTACAACGACCCAAAGGTAGCGGTGAACGGGCAGTGTCAACAAGACTTCATACCGCCCTGAAGCAATCTCCCCACTGACAATCTGAGATGCGCGCCCAATGGACCACCCAATAATGATGAGTAGCGGGACAATGTGAACGAACAAAAAACTCACGCGACCTGTGGGCGTTATCAGAATCTTTGGCGAAACCGGCATCAGTTTTTGCACAAACGCCGGTAGCATGTCGAAGAACGTTGCCCAAAGACCTACATTGATAAGACTGGTCAGCCATACGAACAGCCAGGAAAAAAGAAACAGCAGGACGCAACTCACAACGAGTTGCGGCAGCCCATCACGAACCGCCTTGCGGAGGACAGCACGTATCATCACGGTTTTGTGGGAAACCCTAGTTGACTGATATACTCACGGCATTCACGCAAAAGCACTTCCCATGAACCGGCCCGTCACCCCGATCAGGCCTCAACGCTTTAACCGTCACTGGGTAGTTTGCAGGTCAAGCGTTTTGGGAGGACCACGC
>Ga0209608_1002470_pt1 | contig 13012 bp, 5 predicted proteins | sample AD_UKC130_MetaG_FD_184428 | JGI IMG/M metagenome (GOLD analysis project Ga0209608, IMG submission 184428) | Active sludge microbial communities of municipal wastewater-treating anaerobic digesters from Canada - AD_UKC130_MetaG (SPAdes) (version 2) | ecosystem: Engineered > Bioreactor > Anaerobic... | reverse complement strand
ACAAGCGCGAGTAAGGCAGCCCGCCCATGGCGTTGCCAATGTTGTCGCAGCCGATGGCGATGTCGAGCCAGCCATCGCGGTTCACATCGCCGATGGAAGACTGGCGGTTGTAGGCCTTTTCATTCTGGATGCCCATCTTCGCTGACACGTCGCGGAAAGTATCCCAGGCCCCATCGCTCAACAACAGGGTGTTGCCGAGTGGCTCAATGGCTGGCCACCGCTTGCCCGCCCAGAACGGCGAGTGGCGCGTGACGAAGATGTCGAGCAGCCCGTCGCCGTTGAAGTCGGCGAGATTGAGGATTTGAGGGAACGGCCCGAAGTTCTCGCAAGTGAGTGTCGATTCACGAATCGTGATCGGGTGCTTCTGGAAGCGGAAGGTGCCGCGGTTGATGAATACGCGAAGATGGTGTCCCTTGTTGGACAGACCACGGTTCCGTTCCGTGTAGGTGGCGAGGATGTCCACCAGGCCGTCACGGTTGAGGTCGGCCAAGGCGATGCCGTTGGTGCCCTCGATGATGTCGGTGAAACCGGGGACGTGGACGCACTCGAAAAGCTGTCCCGTGCCTGCCGCATCGCGCACGGCGTCGGAGTCGGGCAGTTGTTTGAGCACGGGGCGGCCATTGACCGGAGGCGGCGCTGGGGAGGCGGACTTATCGGCGGTGGTCGCTGCCGTTGAGTCTGGTCGTTGCCGGCTGGCCACGTATCGGCGGAACTCTTCGACCGTCACCGCGCCGTCCTTGTCCGCATCGGCGGCAGTGAAGGCTGCCGCCTCGGCGACTTCCTCGCGCGTGATCCTCCCGTCGCCGTTCTTGTCAACTTGCTTGAATCGCTCCATGAGACCCCCAACGCCAGCGCGTGGTTGCGTTTGCGCTGAAGCGACAAGGCAAGCCAGAATCGTTGAAAGACTGACGAGTGTGATGATGGTTTTCCTCGTTTTTCCTTTCGGGTTGCCGCCCAAATCCCAGTGGCGTAATATGCTGCATCCGAAGGGGTGTAACCGCGTTCAACTTGCTAATCGGAAGCAGTTCCCACAGTTCGCCCTTTTAGTTAAACACTGGCAAACGGTTTTGGGTCACGACAAATACCAAAGATAGGAAGTTGCTTTGCCCTTATAACTGCGAGCTTACCATGAGGAAATGGCGCATCGAGCAACGCAAGAGCGGTCCAGCGGTGGTTGGTCTTTTGGACTCGGTTAGCAGGAACCGTTGTTCGTCAGCGGCCGGGCGAATCTGATCACCACCGGAAAAACCGGTATGGGTCATCCCACTCCTGGGGTACATCCAGGTACAAGCCCTCCAGCCAGCGGCCTGCACTAGGCGGTTCACAGGGCGTAAGTGCGAAATTCGCCAGCCACAAAGTTCCTGACCCATCAAACCAAATCTGCAACCGTGTGTTGGTTTCGGCCGTCTGTCGGCCCGGCATAAGGAACGTGAATTCCTTCCACTCCGGCCCCGGCGTGAACCGTCGATATTCCAACACGGCCTGCCAGCGGGTCGTCTCTTGGACGGCAAAGGTCACTTGCCTAGAGGAGATATTCTCACCCTTGGCCCAAAAACTCACGCGATACCACTGCCCCTCATGAATGGGGACATTCAATTGAGCCAACATAGCACTGCCCCGACGTTCACCGCTTTCCGGAACGCTAATCTGCACACACCGCGACACTCCGGGCAACGCCACTTCCTGTAGAGCACATCGGGCTAGATTGTTTTCACTAGAAAACAGCCATCCGTCGGGCACGCTGTCTTGATCTTCGTCAATTTCGAAGCTTCCGTTCTTCACCAAAGAAGGCCCTAATGCTGCCTGAACCGGTTTGCCAAACCGCTCCAACAGTGGAGTGCTCGCACGGACGCCACAATTGGCAAGTAACCGGCTCAACAAGAATGCCGTGCGACGGAAGGTTTTGCGGAGATTCTGCTGCTCCGTATTCCAGTTGAAATACCACGACGACGAACCAGACTCAAATCCCGGATTGGTGAAGAAATTAGCCTGGGGTTTCCTGTCGCCCGAGTTCGTTGGGACATAATCACCTTCGTAGAGGCGGAAATGATCCAAGCGGACACAGACCTCCGGCTGGCCGATGTGTACATAAGCCTGCCAGCCTTCGGGATAGGCTTTTTCCACGCGAAATGTCTCGTAAATCTCAGTCCAGCGATCAGGTGGTAGAACTTGGTCTTTACCGCGCACTGCGCGGTCCCAGGGTGATCCCGCTCGCTCAACTTCCAACCTAACCGTGGCGGGGCTCCCTACCGGTTTCACCATAGCGGCAACCGTGTAGAGCTTGCCCGGTGAGCCTGCCGAAATCTTCTGTCCAATTTGGGCGTAGGGGACCGTTGCCATGACTACCTCGGCACACTGAGTTCCCTCCGCCGCGTCTTCACGGATGATGCGGAGAGATGGCACATCCCGAGGACGCTTTACGAATTGATAGGGAACCATCTGACAGAAGATGACACATCCCTGCGCGGACTCTCCTAAAACACCGCCAAGAGCTGTATCCACACCGTCCGTCAACAAAGGCAAGATGCGAGGGTCGCGGTTATGGATATCCGCCGGACTGATTCCCGCTAATTGAGACGTCCATGAGGGCGGGGCAAAATAGGCCGCAATGTGTTCTGTGGGGGTCGTTTGCACCGCTATGGGCAAGAAGCGACGAGCTTCGTCTCCATCCAATCCCAGCGCAACCACCCTGCCGCCACCAGCGAGCCACGCGGCAATCTGTTGTGCATTAGGTGATAATATCTCCCCGGCCCCGGGCGTAACGATGAGGACTTTTTCCGGCCCAAGGACTCCAGGTCGATAGTCATCGCAAGCGATACCGGCTTGCTCGAGATATCGGCGGCCGTCGGTGTTCCCAGCATACACCGCCGAACGGTCAGGAATCACCGGATACTTGGTGGTAAGAACGTAACTGAGAATGTTTCTCACCAGACGTTCTGCGGCCGGGTCACCTTCCGTCCGTCCGGTCACATCCATCTGGCAAAAAAGGACCACCCCCCGCCCCTCGCGGTACTCCAACAACGGACTATATTGGAGGCTGAAACCGCCATCGAGAATTGGCAAAAAGTCTCCCACTTGGGGCTTTTCAATGAGGACGGATGCGACATTTCCTCGATTTCCGCACCGCCACAAACGTGTTACCTCAAGACCACACCACCGAACAACGGGTGCGCCGGCGTACTTGTCACTGACCTCGTACTTGAGCCGAGGTGGCAACAGCGTGGCCTCACCCCGCCAGTCATGGAGATGGTCCTCATTTAGTCCTGCCAGATAAGGATGGTTAGGGACCCGTGCAAAGACATTTCTTAGTCCATATTCTGCCACCCGAAAGCCCAATCGCTTTTCCAGGGCCTCGCCAGTTTGTTCAAAGACAATGACCTTTAGGCCCTCCCGAACCCGGACGAGCGACGGCGCAGGCCCATCTGCCGTGATCGCGCGTTTGCCAATAATGAGGACCTCCAGGCCAGTAAGATCGCTATCGGCTGAGACTACCCGGTAGGGTACCTTCAAACCATCTAACAGCTTGCGTGTCTCGCCGAGGGGATCAAAGAGACCGATTCGTCCTGCTGCTTGGGCCACGGCTGCACTAAGTTGCTGATCGTCCGGCAAGGGCAAAATGTTGACCAGAAACTGGTCCTTCTGTTTGTCACCGTTGTCGAACTGAAACTCCGCCCATAGCACATACGTCCCAGGCGAAAGATCTTTCGGCAAGTTAAGATGCACCATCGCACGAGCCTGTTGGCCTGTTTCGACAGAAAGCGTATCACCACCTTGCAGAAGCACGGATGCCGGTCTTATCTCCTCTTGGATGAGTACGGGAAGATGCCCCTTGCCTTTGATTCTCGCGGCTTGGTGATCTGGCACGGTACCGAATTGCCAGATGTATTTCACCTCTGCCGGCTCGCGTGAGTTATTTATGACAATGAGCTGTTTTTCGATGACCTCGCCCGGTAGGTAATTGTGATCCTTAGCGGTGAAAGCAGTGCTACCGCCGGCGATGTAGGCCAATAGTGGAGCATTGTTGCGGTACATGGCTTGGGCGGCCAAGGTGGGAACCCAATCGGATGGCTCATAGGCGATGTCCATTCGCTCGTACCGTACCTCAAGGTAGTCGGGGCTATAACCTGGTCTTTGCAGGTTTTCCCAGTCGGTGGAAAGTTCGGTCCGCTGGTTCCGCGCTAACCCCGGCCGCATTTTCCAATAGATATGATACTCCCATGGAGAAATGGCGGAAACACCCCAGGTGCGAAATGCCCGCCAGTTATCCGTCAAATACTGCGCGAAAATAGGATATCGCTCGTCGAAGTCACTGGATCCCAACTGGTGCGGATAGTCCCAGCGATACCAAAGACGACCTGAGCGAAACTGCGCGGCTTCCCACTTGAGGTTCCGTCTCTCCTGGTCACTGATGTTGTAAGCTCGGTCGCCGAGGAATTGCGCGTTCCACTCCGCCAGGCAGAAGTCCCATGGCACAACTGCGCTGCCAAACTCCCGCTGTCCCTTGTACCAACCTCGATACATCGCCCAATCCCAGGTGAAGGGCGCTCCATATTCACATGTAAAAAACGGCTTGACCCCCACCGTGGCCCAGTGCTCGAACCAATCACACATCTCTTGAATAGGTACCCAGTTGGGGTAAAAGTTGCTGGTATGCATGCTTCCCAAGTTACCCGACGAGTGGTGGTAAACAATTCGCGTGGGATCGAGTTGCCGCAGAATGGCCTCTGCCCGCAATGCACGCCGGGCATTGTTCAGCGACCAACCATCCCGGGGGTCATGGATGCCATCAATAAGATCAGGATTCATGTCTTCGTTATAACCAGTCGCATTATGGCTCGTCGAATACATCACGACCGAGGGATGATTGCCGGCCACCTGTACATAAAACCGGGCATGCTGGCGATAACCATTCGTTTCCTCGGCGTTCTCGGCCTGCCAGTCATATTGGGCGAAGTGCGGCTGAGACAAGGCCACAAGCATTCCCACATCGTCAGCCGCCCGAAGAATCTCTGAAAAACTCAGATGTGAACCGGGCTGGCAATCATAATTGTGTGTGTACACAAAATTGATTCCGAAGCTTTTCAGCCGCTGCAAACTTTCGCGGGCCCCTTGATAAGAGGCCCAGGCCGCGCCGATTTGGGCGTTATCGAGCGGCACAGCACAGAGGAAAATCCGCGTGCCATTGAGGTAAAAGTCTCTCCCATCAATCCAGAACTCGCGAAATCCGAATCGCTCCGGCCACGCGGCGTCGAGAACCTGGCCTCGCTCATCCAATAGCGCAACCTCGACCGTGTATTGATTTTGTGGCGTATGAATATCCCACAACTTCTCTGGGCGCCACGATGCTTCCAGGACGAGCTGGCTTTCAGCTGTGGTGTCAACAAGCGAGGCCGGGGACACAAATTCCTTAACAACCGAGGTGCCCTCCTTGACAATGGCCCGCAGTGAATACTTTTTGTTTGCTTCTGCGTTCTTCAAATTTGCGACAAACCTCACGAGGTTTTTACGAATAGAGGTTTCAACGCGGATTGCCTCGATTCGAACCCCTTGCGGTTGGGCGACGAGCCACACATCGCCACACAGGCCACGACGATTGACCGAGCCTTGGACTTGCCGGGCCGTGTTGCTATCGCGATGAACCAACATCACTCCCTTGAGCGGTAATGCTTCCACAAGAATTGACACAGTGTGCGTCTCCCCCGGGCGAACGGCGGAAGTGATATCCAGCTCACCAGCGGGAAAAACGATCTCTCCAACTTTTTGCCCATCAAGAAAGACCGTCGCCAGTGAATTCACATATTCGGCAATAAGTGCGATTCTCCGGTTTGCCCACGAAGCCGGGATCGTGATCGTCCGCCGGTACCATGCTGCCGTTAAGCTGCCGAAACGGATATTGCCCCAGGCAGGATGAGCATGGACGGTTTGGCAATCCTTCTGCATGTAGTCAGTGATTCCCGGCCATGCCCCGGGGACCTTGAAATATCCCCAATGATCTTGAGGAACCGTCTCCGCACCGCGCTCAGCCGGCTGCCACTGCCACAGGCCGTTAATACAGATCCGTTCGCGGGTTGCAGTGACCTCGCGAAAGGCCTTGTTTACATCCCAGACTGCTTTCACTCCTGGAGGAAGAACAGACGAAGAATCTGCTGGTTCTCCACGGCTCACACTTATAACAGCCGTGATAATGGCCAAGCAAACGCCAACACAGCAATGACGGAAAATGTCCATGACTCACCTCCCCCAATTTGAACTCCGTACATTGGAGCGGCCAGCGAAAGCCCGCGGCGCGATCAATATTACTGCCTAAACTGCTGCCGCAAGTATTCGCAATTGATGACCTTTTCCACTAGGTCCAACGGGACGTAATAATAATGGTTTGACGCCTCGAAACCAATCCGCGAGTCACATTTGGTAATGCTGTACAGTTGTTTGGCCAGCGAGATTTCGGCCGTAAGGATTTCGTCGAGTGTTGCCGCTGCCTGCGCGCGATCTGCCGCGTCTCGGGCCGAGTAATACCGATTGCGGGCCATGATAAACCGCGCCTGATTGGCCACGCTAGCCAGGTGAATTTGGGCCGCTTGAGCTACCCGGTAATCCGCTTCGGCTATAGGCTTCTTATCCTCATCGGCCAGGGCGACAACCTTGGCAAATTCCCTCAATCCATCAGCCCAGATGGTAGCAACCCGACTGAACTGCTGGGCGAACACCTCGCGGGGATAAGGTCCCCGCCAACCATCCAGGTCGTCATAGGGAAATCCTACCATCGTAGCCCGATAGCCGGTTTGCTCCGCGAACAATAGGTTGGCCGGGCCCCAGTGCTGGGGACCGCGGTAAACCACTTGTATGTGAAATGGATATTCCTGGAAAGCCGTACTAAAGAGCCGCCACGCCTGCCGGGCTGCCCCAACTGCGCGCGGCCCATAGCGCTGTTGGGCGACTGTATTCAAGACGGCATCTGGGGTTGCACTCTTGTCAGAGAGCAGGCGGTTCGCCACCGCCAGATTAGGCGAAGGGTAGCAGCCCACCGTCCAACTCAACATGCAACCGTCCACACCCACCTGGGCTAGCCGCGAGCAATGTTCGGCTACCAAATCGAGCACCGGCACGAAGGGAACAGCGGACAACTCCCAAGTAGCCCCCAATTGCAACTTGGCGGCGGTTTTCAGACCGTTTTCCTGGGCCACCTTCCAATGTTTCAGGGCGCGAGGCCCCGGCCCCACAACGGACAGCGAATACTCCCCGACCCGACCGGCAACGCCACCCCGTTCAAAAGGCTGTGCCCATTCGCTGACCGACATCAGCCAAACCGACTTGGGTAAAAGGGGAATGAGGCTCGAGGCGTCCCCATGGCCGTGCCAGCCCCAATCCCATACCAAGACATGGGCCCGCGGCGAAGCAGCGTGCACACCGGCCTCGATGGCCGCGTTGACCTCGGCGATGATCTCATCAGGGGAACGATCCCGACATCGCGGGCAATCTTTGTGGCGTCCATGCGATGCGCAATTGGTGAGATTCTCCGAGGCCGTGATCGTAAACACCCCTGCAAGGTTGGGGACCTGCGAAAAAACATATTGCAAGGAGCGCGTCAGCCAAGCACGGACTTTGGGATGACTGGTACACATTGTCACGTACTGGCCCTCCGCAACGCCGGCAATCTCGGGGTGATTACGGAAGAACTCCCAGGGCATCGCACGCGGCTCATTGATATAAAGATAGATCCCGATTCCATACCTCTTGGCACGTTCTACTAACTTTCTAAGATTCTCCAGTCGCACTTCACACCCCGCCCCGAATTCGGGAAATTCTGGTTCTCCCGGCGCGAGGTTCCGCAAGACCACGTGTAACCACACACCGTTAACACCCAATTCCGCCAAGCGTTCCAGCAGGCCATCAGGATAGGGATCAATCCTCGGATCGCTCAGCGGATCACCGTAGGGCCCAAAGTACGAGTAAAGATAGCGGGGGGCTTCTTGCGTGGATGTTGACGGCTGAGGTGGCACCGCCCGTCGTGGACGACTTAATTCCTCGACAAAGGCAAACCGCGGCTCTTCGGGAACGGCAAGTTGAGCGCCGAAGTGTTCCCTGACCACTTGGCGAATCCAACCGATTTGTTTTGCAACGGTCTCGTCGGGAGCTTGAAACACCACACGCTCACAACGCGGCTTGTGGTTGCCCAACTTCACAAACAGAAAATCATCCTCCCGTAGAGAATAAGCCAGTTCCTCAGCGGTCATTCCGAGGAGGTCGAGCAATTGATCGTACGGGAGTAAATGCCAATTTCGTCGAACGAGTGTAATGTAACCACGGCGGCGGAAATCCGGCGCTAGCGCTGGGTGGGCAGGCAGGCCCATCGCCTGCGCCAAGTTGCGAATGTTCTCCGGCGTGGTGTTCAGCACGCGAGCAAGATCCTCCGCCGAAATTAAACCCCAATTCCGCCACACCACGGCATGGGAGGGGTGGCCGAAGTAAGGGAAAGAGACTGGCTGAGGGGCGTTACCCTCGGGCAAGGCCGGTTGGGGACGGGCCGCTGCCGATGAACCTTTCGCGGGATTTTCGTACCACACCACGCCCAACCCTGCCACTCCGGGGGTTGAGGTCGCTTCGCTCTCCTCGGTTGTAAGGAGGTCAAAATCCCCATCACCATCGAGATCGACAAACTCGATGCGATCAAACTTGATGCCCACCGGGCCACTCAGATCGTGCACTTGCCAACCTTTTTCGGTTTGTTCCAGCCACACGACCCCTCGCCGTTGGCCGGTTGCCCCTTCGCACGTGAACGCCAGATCGAACCGGCCATCACCGTTCAGGTCGCGCGCTCGCACCGCCTTGCTGGTGCCTACTTCGAAATCCGCACCTGTAACTTTGATAACCTCTTTCACTTGCCAAGGTTGACGGGGATCAGTGGGAGCCACAAGGTGGTGAATTTCATTCGGCTTAACCGCCGCGAACACCTGAAGTCGGCCGGTGCTGTCAAAATCTCCCACGTCGATGAACATTACCTGGCGACCGATCGCCCCAACGGGGTGTTTTTTCCAAGGATCCCCGATCTTTTCGGAACCCGGATTTTCCAGCCAGTACACGCCCGACGGTTCACCGCCATTTTCCTTGACCGAATACCGGTCCGAATAAATGAGATCGACATCACCATCACGGTCAATGTCGAGGGCTTCAATACTCATGATCCAGCCGACCCGCGTCAGCTCGATCCAACGCCACTCAGTCACGTTGCGGGGCTCAGCGGGCGTCACGGCAATCCCCAAGGCCGCGCCCTTACCTGAGTCCGTTTGTTTTCCCCCCAAGACGAGGTTCAGGCCGTGCTGACCATCAAGGTCAAGCGGCAGGCAATACATCCACATTGTGTCGTGCTCCGGCAACGGCAATTCGACGGTCTGCCAGAGTTTTGCATTAAGATAATCCTGCTCTGGTCCCGGTGCCCAATGGACAAAGACTCGCCGCGTGCGACCCTCGCAGCAGGAGACAACGTCAGGCCGACCGTCGCTGTCAATGTCCGCAAAGACGGCGTCCTCTACGTCGGGTGTGGAGCCAACCGTTACGAACGGCCACGGTTGGTGCACACGCTTCGGCCCGGGATTGATGTACACCCGCGTTTGGCCTGCTTGCTCGAAACCTGTCACCACATCCATAAGTCCATCGCCATTCGCATCGGCAATGCGAACCCCGTCCGCACCTGAAATGGTGCCGTCAATGACATGGCAGTTCCACGGCTGCGCCAACGCAGGAAATGGTATGGCGATGCATGCGGTGATGGCCGTCAAGGTCAGAACAGCCGTTCGATACAACATCGTGGTGCAGCGCATAACAGCCTCCTTTGGGTGGCGTCCTATAATGCGAGGGAAGCCATCCTGCATAGTCACGCCCGCTTGCAGGATACAAGCTTCCCCGCAGGTCTGAGAACGATCGTGCGATGGTCGTTCACAGATGTTCTTTCTGTCACCCACGCGGTTTTTCGGTGGACGTCGGCGATTTTGGGCGCCGGGGTCCGCCTTGTCAAGCGCTCGCCTTGAAGATTGTCTGACGCCATGGCCAGTCAGCGGTTTCTTTCCACAGAATGCCCCAGCAAGGCGATAAGCTTCTCCTTAGCGTGTCATCATCTTGAAAAAGCTCGTGCTACGCCGGTCGGACAACTGCGATATGCTGGCCGCTCATCGTCACAGAAAGCTACGGACCTGGTAATTCTGATTTTGATGACTTACCATATCCCTTGGTAAACGACGGGTAAGAGGAAGAAATTCGTCAATGCCTTTTGAAACTCCACCCCTCCGACGAGTTGATTCTCCATCAATCTCCGCTTTGAAGAAGGAGTACCTTATGAGCCTGTACCCATCGGCTGTCGCAAGGATTGTCCCACTTGGGAGATCCGGACTCACAACACTCGGGATTCTTCTCGGCCTGCTCTACATGATGATGACCCATGTGGCCGTCGCACGGGCAGAGAACAATCCAAACTCGCGGGTCATCCGGCATTCTGATGTTGTGTTCATGTACGATAATCCAGACCTTTATGAGGCTTACGGCTGCACCGTGCTAGGTTGGGCGGGTGCCCGATCACCGGAAAGGATTGCCCTAGCTCACCAGCGAGGTGTTCGACTGTTCGCCGTCAGTGTCGGATTTCGCACGGAATTCGCCCGCATGATCGATTTTACGCCCGACTTTCTGCAGGCTGCCTGTCGTAACTATGCCGGCGATACGTTCATTGTGCCGTGGCTTTGGGATCACAAACACAAAGGACAACCTGCATGGTGGTTTTGCACGAATCATCCCTTGTATCGGCAGTACCTCATGAAACGGCTTGAAGAGACAGTCGCAAGTGGGGCCGATGCATTGCACATTGACGACTATACAGGCACGGCTTCTGCGGTAACGTGGCTTGATGCCTGTTTCTGTTCGGCCTGCATGGCAGGATTTCGCACATATCTAAAAACAAAACTTTCCGCCGAGCGGCAGAAAGAACTGGGAATAACCGATCTGGACACCTTTGACTACCGCCAATTTCTCATGAATCGGGGAATCACTCCCGAGCGTTATCGCAAAGAGCGTCCCGGTCTTCCCTTGGCTACGGAGTTCCTCGATTTCCAGGTGCAGGCGGCGACCGATTTTGTGGCCGAGTACCGACGGAAAGGCGAAGAATTGAAGGGAGGCCCTCTCCCCTTGGCGGTCAACTCCGGACTGACAAGCCCGCTCAGTCTCGCCATTACGCCCCACGTCAGTTATTTCTGTTGTGAAGTTCACCATGCGGCGGAATCTCGTAAGGTACCGTTCCATCCCATTTATGTTTACAAACTGGCGGATGGTCTCAATCGGCCTGTCACCTCGACCGCCAGCGGTGGGGATTGGGCCTACATCATGGAGAACAATTTGCCCGGCCTCGTGCGAACTTGGGTAGCCCTTTCTTACGCCTTCGGCCACAATTTGATGGCCCCGCACCGACAGTGGTGTTACACGCAGAAGAAAGGAACACACTGGTACTCCGGTCCCACCGAAGAATACGCACCTCTTTATCGCTTTGTCCGAGAACACGCTAGTATCCTTGATGATTTTGAGGCCGTGGGACGCATTGCCGTTCTTTACGACAATCATTCCCGGCGGCTGGGAAAAGGGGACATTGAGCGCATCACGATGAGCTTGGCCGACGCAAATTGGCCCTTTAAGGTGCTCGTCCAAGGGAATGACTGGCTTCCTGGCTATCGCGTTGACCCAACGACCCTTGGACAGTTCGATAAGGTCATCGTGCCGGAAGACCTACAACCTTTGCCGGAGATCCAGGCTATGCTAGATCAGGCCCGATCCCAGGGGAAACTCGTGACGTGGTCGGCGGGCGACAACCTGGCGCTGCTGGGAAAAAATCCTGTACAAGTTTCCAGTCCTGGAGCGGTGTTCATCGTGCCGCGCGTCAAGACGACGGGTGAACATCCGGTCATGGCAATCCACCTCGTGAATCGCCAATATGATGGAGAGAAGGACAAGATGATCCCGCTGACGAATCTCACCCTGACCATTGACGAAACAGTGCTCCCCGGGCGGGCGGATGGATGCCGCTCGGCAAAGCTCCATTCACCGGGCAAAGAGGACATGACCGTTGTGGTCAAACCGGAGGCGAAACACCTTACCGTGACCATCCCCGAGATCGACCTTTGGACCATTGTCGAGCTCGAGTGGCGCTGACAAGATTGGGAGCGAAACGTATAATCAAAAATGGCTGGTGAGCGCGGCCGTCAACTGGTGAGCGCGGCCGTCACAGTGGTCAAGTCAGACTAAGTCGGCCGACGCAAGTTGTTTGCTATGGCAGTGTTCGACAACAATCCGGGGCCGCGTGGCCAGGATTTGTTCGGAGGGTATGCGAATTGGTGAGCAGCCACACTGGAGATGTGGTGCCCCGAAAGGGGTTGCGGGTTCGAGTCCCGTGCCCTCCGCTTGGCAGGTGCCCGGTTCCGTGAGGGCCGGGGGGCTTCGGCGGTGCCGACGTGCCTAGTGACACCTGCCATGTTTCTTGTCCTATATTCCACCTGTGTGTAGAATGGAGGCATGAGCATCGTGTTTCAAACAAGTGACAAGCGATATCTGACGACCGAGGAAGCTGCGCGGTCAATTGGGGTGACACGCTATCGTGTTTGGCAGTGGATCAAGTCGGGCCAAATGCGGGCACAGCGTGCAGGAACGTTGTGGCTTATTCCTGAAGACGAAGTCGCGAAATTCACTGTTCGGCCAACTAAAGTTGGTCGTCCTCGCTCTGGGTCAGCGCAAGTGCAGAAATAATCGCAAGATAATCTTGGGCTGAAGCCTATTGACAGATTTTCTACCGCGGTGTATTATCAGAACAGTTCACTAAAACGTCGGCACCTTCTAAGCCTCCTCTGAGGCGGCTTGGCGGGTGCCCAATGATCGGGCGTCTAGCCCGCAATGACGAGAGGAATCTGCGACGGCGATCAGGCAGTACAGTATGGTTGTGTCCTCGAAGCCCACTGGGACCGATCCTGCTCACGCGGTGTGAGCG
>Ga0209608_1002463_pt1 | contig 13054 bp, 10 predicted proteins | sample AD_UKC130_MetaG_FD_184428 | JGI IMG/M metagenome (GOLD analysis project Ga0209608, IMG submission 184428) | Active sludge microbial communities of municipal wastewater-treating anaerobic digesters from Canada - AD_UKC130_MetaG (SPAdes) (version 2) | ecosystem: Engineered > Bioreactor > Anaerobic... | reverse complement strand
GAGACACTCCTCAACCGTTCGTACTACCTCCGGATCGCGATGATCTCGTCGTCGTTCCCCATATCCTTGGCGAAGGACCAAAGCCGACTCGATTGGAATTTGGAATTGCTTGACCAAGGCTTGGTCCAGATCGTGCCCCCCAAAGTTCAGATACTTTGCAAACAGTGGTTGGTCACCTCTCAAAATCATTACGAGCGTGTGTTCGGCCCCCATTCGGATGAGGAGCATCGTTTGGGTTCGATCGCTCTGCCGCCGATATTGCTGAAGTACAGCCCGCGCTAAGGCCGCCGGCTCCGCATCGAGGCCCACCAATCTGATCCCCGCTTGGTTCGCTATCTGAATTCTCTCGCTGATAGCCGTCTTCCGACACGTCAGAAGAACCACTTCACGCCGTTGGATCTCGCCTTGTTGCACGAGACCCGCATCGATACAACGTATCTCCACGTTCTCCTGGTTGATGTTGGCGCGCGCAGCGACTTCCTCCAAAACACTCTCGGTGAGGGGTTTTTCAGGTGCATCATTAATGCGAATGTTTTGCACCGATAAGTCCGGGTGGCTCATTGCGAAGACGACATTGCGGCATTGGAACCTGCCTTCACGCAGAACTTCCCGAATGATCTTGGCTATCAGTGCCGAGCGATCAGAATCATCTGCTTCCGAAGCGGTAATCTCCATCTCCATCGCTCGGACCACAGCCGACCGGTCACCGTTCAATTGGACGGCGCGAACCCGACGGTGGCCAATATCCATACCGATCGGTGATAGTCTTCGGAAGACAGAAAAACCGGTCATCGCTTTCACATTACTCTTCTTTGCTGTCGTTGATTACTCCCGGCAAGCTGGGTTTCACTCTCCAAAGGGAGGGGCCATCCCGTTCATAGAACCGATAGATACTCGGCCTGTACTTTGGTCAATGACAATGGTGATATATCGTTTCCACTGGGCTTCTCCGTCCCTCAACCAAATCAGAAACGATTTGCCATCAATGGGGGTACCTGTGGGTCCAATGATAATCTCATCTTGAGGTTTCAACATCGGATCAAAGCTCGCGCAGGCCGCGATACGGACTTGTCCCCAAAGCCCGGGTGCACTCGAAAGATCAAGAACTCTCTCGGTCGGATCCGATGCTGTATTGCTGACGAGTTCGCTCGGTAATTGATCTAAGGCCGTATTCTCTCCGGCATGGGTAAGAACAATACGGTTCGCGGTTATGTCGAAGGAGAGTTTGTAGTTGGTGTTATAAGTAATCGCTAAGTCCCGCGCAAGTTCCACCTCGGCTGCCACCAGATGGGCTGCCGCGCGAAGTCGCTGTTCGGTTTGAGGGGCGGCGCTTGGTATTGCCAATGCCACGACGATTGCCATGAGCATAATCACAATGAGAACTTCCATCAGCGTAAAGGCGAATCGACCATCCTTCGGGCAGATGGCCTCACCGACTCGCCTGTGCTCCTGGATGGTTTTCACGTTTTGACTCTCCGGACGAAATCTTCTTAAGAACGTTCAATTGTTCGGAGAGCAACCGGTTTTGCTCTCGGAGCAGGGTATTCTGATCGGACAACAATTGCCGGATCGCCCGCAGTTCGCTAATCATCTGCGCCCGTTGCTCCACACTATTGGCAAAGGGCTGCTCGGCCACACTTGGTGCTGGAACAACGACCCTCTCTCCCAACACTAGCATGCACATGATGATTATGACTGTAAGCGTACAAGCCAGAAAAAAGCTTTTCTTCGACATGATCGTTACACTCCCTCTAATATGAATTTCCTAATCCAGCTCGTAGATGAGCTCCCATCTCAGTCCGGGATTCGGGTCGATAGATGTCGTATCGGAGTTGGCGGGGACATAGACCGGGTCGGCGGTCTTCTTCCAGTGGAAATATCGCTTCTCCTGAGGTGGCTGAATAATTAAACGGGGCGTCACATCAAGTCCAAACTGTCGCAACCAGAACGGAAAATACCTATTCTCGCCCGTGAGCGAGTCTTTTTCCTTTATGAATTGGGTCAATGCTTTATCCCAATCAAAAGAGTCCCATGGCGACAATGAATCGATTTTGATCGCTGTAGCAAAGACTCGGCCTGTGATCTCAACGATCGTCAAGGTTGGCGCCTTGGGGGCCTGCAACTCACCAAAAAGGCCAACCATTCCGTTGATCTGACATGCCGACCCGGCCTTAAAATGGAGATTCTTGCATACGATAACAGGTAACTCCACGGGGACGTCGGCTTGGATTCCCCAGATCGGTTGCCCACTGATCACAATGTTTGTTCCCTCGATCCGGACGTCCCCATTACAGAGCAGACTCCCTTTGATCGTGACGTTGGAACGTATCGCGATGTTTCCTGGCGCATACAGAATACCACACGGATTATTGTCCGGGTCAGGCGATAGCGTCGTGTTTTCCAATGCCGACCCCAGTTGCGGAATCGAATAGCTTTTGCCCCCAGGATACAACCGGTACGATGTGGGCTGCTGCGGTAAGGCAAGGTCGCTACTGGGCAGGTTGACCCACGCGTCATTTATAAAAACTCGAAGCCGATTGACAAGAAGGTCAATGGTGTCAAGAGGTTGGGACGAGACAGGGAAATAGATACGGCCGGTAAACGTTCGCCAGTCTCCATATCCATTGGCCTGCATCTCGTAAAGATCGCTCATGTACCTCACCCGAGGATTGTACGTCGGATACTTGACTGCCAGGTTCAGAGTACTTTGAAAGCGACACTTGCCCACAATTCGCACAGGAATCTCCACAGATGAAGCCGTGACCGCTGTCTGGAAAAAGGTGTAATTAAGGATCCTCGACCAATCGGAAGGCTCCGCCGCTACAGCCCGAGGCACAAGTTGAACAACCCAGCTCCTTCTGTAAATGGCGGGGTATTCAGGTTCTTCTGGGTGCCATGCCTTGCCGATTGCGCGAATGGTCACCCGATACGGACAATCAGTCCATTCCGGTGACGCGGCATCGAGCGTCGGGTCACCATGTTCGTAGGTTACCTCAAAAGCTTGATTTAAGCCGCAGGCCCCGCTTATTTGGCTGCCAATGCCCCCCCACTTGGAAGAACACATGTTGGCCAATCCAACCGACAAGCCCGTCTCTGTGGCAGCGATGGCAGCTTTCTGCAACTGGGCGTTGCGAACCTTTCGCATGCTCAGCCGCGTCGTTGAAGCAACGACGTACGTCAAAGCCATTGCCGAAATGATCGTCAGAATCACGAGTAGGAGAATGAACCCCCGACGCCGCGAACGGGGGTTACGCACCGTGCCCAAGTCAGGATGAAACCCAAGTCGGAATCGCCAGCGACTCATGGTCCGTGAAAGATGGCAACAAAGGTAATTCATGATAACAGCTACTGGAGTCTCTTCTCTTTCCGCACTGTGTACAAATACGCATGGGAATGCCAGAAGCTGCAACTGGCTTCCGGTTGCGGTGTGAGCGAGCCCGTCTTCTTGCGGAGTTGTATCTCTGTGTGCACCGAAACCCGCCGGACTCCGCGATTTGGACCGTATAACCCCTGTGGCCAGGAAAGTGTGCTCCATGTAACGCTGGAGTCGGCCCATTCACTATCACTGGGGACTGTTTCCACTCGGAAACGGATGGCCCCAAGCGTGACATTGTTAACCGTGAATGTTCGTAGCCGATCAGTCAGAAGCTGACTTTGTGCGGGCGATTGACTTTGTATTCCGTGAATGAGCGATTGCCACGCTGAAACATTTGACGGACTAGGTACTGTAGCACTGTTGTTCGAGACGCGATATTTTCTCAATTCATGGGGTCGAGAACTATCCGGACTGAGCACCACAAGTTCATCGACACACGGCAAACCATCTGGATTTCGCGGCTGGCCGGTAACTGGGCACCAGATGACAAGTGCCTCTGGGAACTGAGTCCCCGAAACCAACCTCGGCACCACAAGTGCACCCGGGAATAGCTCATTACCCCAAGCAGCGTTCAGCATGGATTCGATCTGCTGAAAACATGTTCGCGCAATCTGGATTGTCTCTGAACTATCTTGGCCAGTTGCAAACGAGTCTTCGGCCAGTTGGGCAAACGCCACGATGCCAACAACGATTAGACCAGTCAAGGCGACGGCAGCGAGCATTTCGACAAGCGTGAACCCCACCCCATAGGATTTGGGCGTCTGATGCGAGATTCCGCGACGATGTGGGTCATGATCCGACGCCAACGGCTTTCGTCGCAGACCAACCTTCTCGGCCTGGCCGTCTCGTCGATCGGAGTGACGTACCCAACGTAACGATCGGGTAATGCGGGAATCAAAACTGCTCGCTAGGAACATGGCCGACAACTCGTGTAAGCTTGACCAGTTGGCGCACGACGTTGTTGGGATACCGACGGCTGACGATGACTTCGATCTTTCGATAATCCGAAACCGAACCAAAAGGTAGGGTTTTCGAGAAATCTTGGGAACTAACGTAACTGACAATGACCTCACGACGGAAGCCGCTGAGGCTCGCGGCTCTAGCAGGATATGGGCGCCTTCCGCCCACCCCGTCTTCCTCTCCGAGGGGAATTCCCCAGCGGTCTTGCGGTGGCTCTTCCACCCAGCCGTTATAATCGTCAATGTCGTCAAAAAGCTCGCGCGTTCCCGGGTACTTTTCGACACTGCCCGGACGGAGGTAGGGATCATACGGTGACGTTCCCAATTCACAGTAACGGCGGTTGAGTATTTCGTTCATCAAGTCTTGGGCTAACCCCTCGGCGATGACCAAGTCTTGATTCTCTTCAGCCACTTGCAAAGAACTTACCAACGAATACGTCACCGCACCTACCACAACGGCCATCAAGCCGAGAGCTATGATGGTTTCAATCAACGTAAAGGCTACCCCCACCAACAGGTGGTCGTGTCGGCGTAATTCCTGGCATGTCCGCAAATTGACGATCGCTTGACTCAGATACATTTTTTTCCGGCCATAAAACGGGTCACGTTTACGATGTCACATAAATATAGGCCGCGATGCAATCTTCGGGGCGACCTATCTTGCCGGAGAACTTGGGCATCCCCCAAGGGGCCTATTACCCATAAAATGCATCTTGTTGAGCCCGGTTGCCGCTGGTAGGAGGACGTCGAGGGTTTCGCCAAAACCGCCATATCTTGGTAATATTGTGGAAATGCGAAACTTAACCCGATACGCCTTTGACGAAACGTTGGATTGTGCCAGCGCTTCTATCCGATGATAGTAATAAGGGTTTTGGGGGCCGTTTTTGGACGCAACGCAGGCGAATGACCCGGCGGTCACAATTCCCGATGTGAATCGAGCGAAACAGAACAAGAAAGAACGAGGACCAACCTATGAAGATGAGACTAATTTTCCTGGCCATTGTCTTGGGCCTTGGGATGACATCTCTAGTTCTATCAGGCGAAAGGCCACGATATGTTCGTGGCGTGGGGCTTGCCGGACTGGCTAGCCCAAGCTGTGGCGTATGTGCAGATTGCTGTCCTACCTGCCCAGCCCCCCAGGCGCCTTGCCCAGTGCGGGGACCGATGGGTTGGGGATTCCCGCATCACGGTTGGCGGCTGGGGCTCGGATGTATCGGTCGTGATCCTGGCCAGAATATCCAGCCTGGTCCACCGACGGCCGCCATTACTTACCCATATTACACCCTCCGTGGGCCGCGGGACTTCCTGCAACGTGACCTAAGTCCAATCGGTCCGTGATTGCTCGACGCGAACTTTTTTCGGCTCTGTCGTAAACCGCAGAACCGGTGGTGCCCGCCACCGGTTTTATGTTAGGTACGGTAAGATAACGGCCGCGCCACCAAGGACCATGAAAAAGCCTGTCAGGTCCGCAATGGTGGTTAGGATGGGGCCTGAGGCGACCGCCGGATCGATTCCAATACGGCGCAAGCCAAGTGGCAAAACGGCCCCCAGACATGCGGCAATAACCGTGTTTAACGTCAGGGCCGAGCCGATGAGGATTCCCAAGTAAGGATTCCCTCGCCATACCAACGCCACGCCGGCGAGGAGGAATCCGACGACCAAGCCGTTAATCACAGCGACCGGAAGCTCTCGCCAGAATGTTCGCCAAGCATCCCGAGGGGTGATCAAACCTGCTGCCAGCTCGCGGAGCGTGACGCCAATGCTCTGGATCCCCGTGTTTCCGCCCATATCCGAGATAATGGGTAGAAAGAAAACTAAGGCGATAACGGCACTGATTGTCTCTTCGAAAAACGGGATCACGCTTGCTGCGATAAGATCCAAAATGAGGTTAACTGTCAACCATGAGGTGCGGCCCTTGATACGGTCGCGGAGGGGCATGGACCGCAATTCTTCCCCACCAGATATCCCCACCACCTTGAGAAAGTTCCGATTCGCCCTGGCGGCAATCGCTTCCTCCACGTCGTAACGCCTAACCAATCCCACCAGTCGGCCGTCTCGGTCCACAACCGGGAGCCCGTAAAACTGGTAATGGGCAAAGAGATGCTCGAGCTTATCCAAAGAAGTATCCGTGGCGACACTCACCGGCTGGCGGACGGCGATAGTCGCAATCTGTGTATCAGGTTCAGAAAGCAAAAGATCTCGCACCCGCAGGACGCCGGTAAGCCTACCCTCAGCATCGACCGTATAGAAATACTGAACGTCGTAACTACGATAACGAGCAGCATTGATCCTTAGGTCTTCGACAATATCTTCCACGGTACAAGTTTCGGTATATGCCAGGTACTCCGTGATCATGAGACCGCCGGCGGTATCCGGGGCAAATTGAAGAAGTCGCCTGGCGTCAGAGGCTTCTTCTGGATTCATAATTTCTAACAGTTTGCTGGCCTCTTCGTCCGGCAGCGCCCCCAGCAAGTCGGCCTGTTCATCACTCGGAAGATGATCGAGTATGGCCGCCGCCTGCGATGGCGCTAGCTCCTCAAGCAGCCGTGTTACTTGACTCTCTGGCAGTTCCTGAAGAAGGCTGGACGCAACCTCGGCCGGAATCGCTTCCAGCAACCGCCTTTGATCAGCCTCGGTCAACTGGGCGAGCCTTTGCGGTAGTTCACCCTCCGGAACCTTCTGAAGAAGGCGAACCAACTCCTCGTGATCGCGCCGGTCAAGCGCTTCAATAATTCTTTTTGCGATAGTGTGAGCTTCGTTCGACATAAAAGATTCACGTCCTTAAAAATCTTTCTCGATCAACTGGCCCGGCATTCATCCACCGCCTCGCGGAGTGCCTCGCCAAATGCTGCAACGTCATGCTCATTGTTGTAGGCATGTGGACTTACACGGAGGGCTTTCTGACGGACACTCAGAACAATACGACGTCGCAACAGAGCCTCTCGGAGACGAATAACATCGAGATCAGGAATTGAGAATGTCACGATTCCCGAGGCAACGCCTTCATCACGCCGGCTGAGAAGAATGGCACCGAGACTTCGCAACACCTCGCAGATGGCGTCTGTGAGGTCGAGGACCCGTTGGCTGATTGCCGCTGGGCCATAACGTCGAAGTAGCGACAGAGAAGCGTGCAATCCTAAAAATCCAATGATGTTTTGCGATCCACCCTCAAATCGGGCAGCAGATTTTTTCCAGTTTGGGTCGATTCTGTCGAACTCAAAAGGATGTTCGACGCTGTTCCATCCAATGCTTGTAGGACGAAGCATTTCCCACAGCGGAGCGCGACAATAAAAGACCCCTGCCCCCTCCGGCCCGAGCAGCCACTTATGCCCATCTGCCGCAAGGAAGTCGATCTCCACCTGGTGGACATCTATCGGGAACACCCCTAAACCCTGAATCGCATCCAGGAAAAAATAAGCCCCATATCGGTGGGCCAATGCGGCTAGCTCCGCCGGGGCAATGCGAAAACCCGAAAGATAATCCACCCAGCTCACAGACAAAATGCGCGTCCGGGCATCACAGGCCTCCTCGAGGGCCTTCAAGTCGATAACACCATGCTTGGGCGGGACACGTCGCACTTCAACCCCGAAACTTTCCAGGGCAAGCCACGGATATTGGTTGGCAGGAAACTCTTGGGCCGGGATGACTACATTGTCGCCCGCTTGCCAGGGAAAACCTTCAGCCACGATTGATATCCCATGGCTCGTATTGCGGACCAGGGCAATCTCTTCGGGCAACGCACCGATGAACTCGGCCATGTCACGCCGAAAGGCCTCGAGGCGCTGGGCCCATTCTGGCCAACGGGTGTCACCATCTTCTGTTGCCTCCAGAAGCCACGATTCGATGGCTTGTCGAGTCGGACCTGGCAGGGGTGCCACAGCCGCGTGATCAAAATACACATACCGGCCACAGATGGGCATCAAAGAACGAAACTCATCCCAAGTTGAAAGCGAAACAGACGACTCTTGCGCTATCATGTCGACGCTCGTTTCTCGCTTCAAAAATGCCGATCCCAGCCTGTCACAGAATCTTTTCAAGTTCGTCAACCAGCGTATCGAACCGCTCCATGGCGGCCGCCACCGGGTCGGGGCGTTCCATATCCACCCCTGCGTCCCGCAAAAGATCGAGAGGATCCTTAGAACAACCCGCGGAAAGAAACGCGAGGTAGGCGTCCAATTCATTCTTTCCACCTTGAAGGACGCGATCGGCCAACGCAATGGCAGCGGACAGGCCTGTGGCGTACTTATAGACATAAAATGCGTTGTAAAAATGCGGGATGCGGAAGCATTCCAGTTCAAGAAGGTCAGGCACTTTCACATCTGGCCCAAAATAATCATTGAGAAGCGAGCGATACATCGTCCGGAAAGTTTCGACCGTCAGCGCATCACCTTTTTCAACGTGCTCATGAATCATCTTTTCAAACTCGGCAAACATTGTTTGACGAAAGATGGTCCCGCGGATTTCGTCGATCTCATGGTTGATGTAATAGGCCCGCTCCTCATCCGATTTGGCCTGCCCCATCAGATAGCGATGCAGCAACTGCTCATTAAATGTGCTGGCAACTTCAGCAACAAATATCGTGTACTGGTAAAGGTGATATGGCTGATGATGGGCCGAATAGTAGCTATGCATCGAATGCCCGGCTTCGTGAGCTAAGGTAAAGACATGATCAAACACATCGGGTTGATAGTTCATCAGGATATAGGGTGCCCCATCGTACGTCCCAGCACTAAATGCCCCACTCTGCTTCCCACGGTTCTCGTAGCGATCGCACCACCGTGACTGGAACCCCTTTTCTAGAATACTCACATACTCATCACCAAGGGGCGCAAGGGCCTTTAGTACAAGGGCAACCGCTTGGTCCCAGCTTGTCCGTAATCTTAGCCTAGGGACCAGGGGAACATATGTGTCATAAACACATAACTGACGCAGACGTAGCTTCCGCCGGCGGAGGTCGTAGTAACGATGCAACGATGGCAGGTACCGACGGACGGTCTCTATTAACTGGTCATACACCTGTGTGGGGATATTATCAGGAAACAATGCGGCCTCACGGGCCGAGGGAAAATTACGAACCCTTGCGTAATAGACGTCTTTCTGCACGGACCCCGATAGCGTGGCCGCAAGCGTGTTTTGGTGCTCGGCGTATTTTTCGTAAAATGTCTCAAACGCTGCTTCTCGAACAGCTCGATCTGGCGACTGAAGGAAACTTAGGAAATTTCCGTGCGTGAGTTCGCGAGCCCGGCCCTTCTCATCCTTAACGTAGCCAAATCGCAAATCACCATCATTGAGTTGATGGAAAATCTGAGAGGGGGTCTCAGCCATTTGTGTTTGCATCGCCAGAATTCGTTCTTCTGATGCCCCCAGCGTGTGAGGTCTCCAGCGGAGAATTCGTCGCAACGGCACTTCGTATGAACGAAGCGCGGCATCCTTGAGAAATTGCTCCATTTTCCTCCGAGGGATGGCCAACAGCTCTGGCCGAATAAAACTGGCAGCCTGGTTCGCCCGGGTTGCGATGCTCAAGAACCGACCGCGCATCCTCTGATAGTGCGGATTAGTCGTGTCCTCGGCGGTCTTGAGGAAGGCGTAAGTCCCCAGCCGTTCGCCTTCACGATCCATCCGATAATCGAATTCCAAGCATTCGGCGATGACATTCGCACCTTGGCTCAGCTTTCCACGAAATCTCTCATACCCGGGAATTGCTTCCTCCCATGCATGGAGCGCTGCTTCCCAGGCCTCATCACTCGGAAAAAGACTTGACAAATCCCAGCAATCTTCCGGTTTTCGAGCACTTCGCGGAGGTAAACCTTGAGCTTTCGCCATGGAACATCCTCTCCTGAGTTTGTATCGCACCTTGTTCTTGATCTCGTGCTGCCGATCTCCCATAATTGGGGCTCGTACGGCGTCCTTTTGCGGATTATGGTTTGTTTGTGCCGTAGCGCCAACGCGGGGTCACTTCGGACCGAGAAAGCCGCTTTTCGGTCCAGTATTACGAAGAAGCCGAACCGCGACGGGACATTAAGCCATAGCAACACATTGTTCGTAGAGGGTCTTTTTATGACCAGAAAGAACTCAAGACGTACGTCAATTGGGTTGGTGCACAAAGATGAGCAATCGAGGCGGTCATTCCTTAAAATGACGGCCGGGACCTCCTGGTTGTTACTTAGCCGCGGCTTGCATGCTCAGGAACCGGTAACGAAGAAGATTCGCATCGGCGTGGTCGGTGGGCGATTTGGGGCGACATTCCAGTGGCACGAACACCCGCAATGCGTTGTGGCTGCTGTTTCGGATTTGCGGCCAGAGCGGCGGTCGGCCCTTCAGAAGGCCTACCAATGCGATCGCGTCTATGATTCGCTGGAAGAGATGCTCAAAGAAGCCACGGACCTCGACGCAATTGCCATTTTTACCGAGGCCCCCAATCATGTGAAGCATACTGTCGCTGCCATGAACCACGGCAAACACGTGGTTTGTGCCGTGCCAGCCGCGATGACCCTGGAAGAGTGTCAGACCCTGCTCGATACCGTCAAGAAAACCGGCCTGACCTTCATGATGGCCGAAACAAGCTACTGGCAGCAGCATACGATTTCGGCACGTAAATTCGTCGAGCAGGGGGAGTTTGGTGAAATCTTTGCCATGTATTCAATGTATCGCCATGCGGGACTTGAATCGCTTTGGTTTGAAGATGGCAAGCCGACATGGCGACATGGTTTTCCTCCCATGCACTATCCTACCCATTGCACGGCGCATTGTATTGGCGTGACGGGCGAACGCCTTGTGGCCGTCTCCTGCACGGGCTGGGGTGATGATTCACCACTCCTTAAGGGTAATCCCTACAATAACCCCTTCTGGAATGAAACGGCCGAGTTCGTGACCGACAAGGGACACTCTTTTCGTGTCGAGGTCTGGTGGGCAGGGGCCCATGTGGGGTGCGAACGGGCCGAATGGTATGGCACAAAGATGAGCTTCATCTGCGAAAACCGCCTGGGAACCCAGGCGACCCTCATCTTTGCCGGCGAGCAGAAGGAACTCGATAGCGGCGGATTCGTCCGTGCTGCATCGCGCGTTGAGCCTTACGAGATTCCCCAATGGTGGGCAACCGAGATGCTTCCCGAACCTTTGCGGCACGATTCAGGGCACGAGGGATCTCACACGTTCATCACACATGAATTCATTGATGCTCTGATTTGCGAACGGCGACCCGCAGTGGATGTGTACGAAGCTATCGCCTACACAGCCCCGGGGATTGTGGCACATCAATCGGCCTTGCGCGACGGCGAACGGCTCACGATTCCAGACTTTGGAAAGGCCCCGGCTTGACGGACCCGCCTCAGCAGTTGGCCGACACGGGTTTTTGCCGAACAGTTCGTAGCTACACCCGCGGTACAAGATTCACTCGAGCTTCCGTTGGTCGAGACGTTCCCCAGCCGGGGGCCTTATCGGCATCATGAGCGCCCCGGAGGATTCCAACTCGTCAAAGAGTTGCTGTTTGAGTTTCTGGATCAATTCTTGATAGGCTGGCACATCGATGAGGTTGTATCGCTCGTGGGGGTCCGTCTGAAGATCATGAAAACTGTCATAATCCCAAACGCCGTGGTAATAGACGTACTTGTAACGGTCGGTGCGGATTGCGAACATCGTGGGCGTAGCCGGAAAATTCCACTCCCAATAATACTCGTAGAGAATGTGGTCCCGCCACGGTACCTGCTGACCTAACAGCAGCGGCAAGAACGACCGACCGTCGAAGGGCTTTGTGGCGGGCAGAGCCACCCCACAAAGTTCTAGGACTGTAGGAGCAATGTCGATATTTTGAACCATCGCCTCAATCTTCGTCCCGGGACGGATAAGACCAGGTGCATAGACCAAAAGCGGAACGCGGATCGAGACCTCAAAGGCATCCCGCTTGTCGTAGAAGCCGTGTTCTCCTAGGGCAAAGCCATTATCGGACATGTAAATGATAACGGTATTTTGATCCAAGCCTTGAGCGGCGACGGCATCAAGAATTCGGCCGATGTCTTCGTCCAGAGAAAACACCGTCTCACAGTAATTCCAATAGAGTTCGTCAAAATTCGGCACAGGGTCCTTGTCAAATTGACCGGTCTCCATGTGATCGATACCGTGAATGCTAAATCGTCGTTCTCGGACCCATTTGGGCTGCGAGCGGTAATTCTGCTCAGTGTTGGCCATCGTTTCGGGATAGTCGATCCTCTTCCCGTGATATCTCCCCTGGTGCCGAGGCGCCGGTGTGAAGGGGTAATGGACTGCCTTGAAGCCCACGTAAAGGAAGAACGGCTTGGAAGGGTCACGTCCTCGCTTCAACCAGTCGATGGCCAAGTCGGTCAGCACGTCGGTGTTATACCCCTTGATTTGTCTTCGATTTCCATTGATGTTCAGAATCGGATCAAAATATTCCCCTTGCCCGCGAAAACTGGCCCAGTAGTCAAACCCAGGTTGGGGCGAATCGTCATCATGCCCCATGTGCCACTTTCCAATGAAGGCCGTCTGAAATCCGGCTTGCTGAAGGATCTGAGGAAAGAACACGGTCCCCGGAGGCACAGGCCGTTGGTTGTCGACAACCTGATGATGGTACATATACAGGCCCGACAAAATCGAAGCCCGGCTCGGAGAGCATAATGATGTTGCAACAAATGCGTTAACACAATGTGCACCTTCACGGGCCATCCGATCTAGGTTAGGCGTCTCCAAGAAAGACGGAGACTGG
>Ga0209608_1002453_pt1 | contig 13099 bp, 13 predicted proteins | sample AD_UKC130_MetaG_FD_184428 | JGI IMG/M metagenome (GOLD analysis project Ga0209608, IMG submission 184428) | Active sludge microbial communities of municipal wastewater-treating anaerobic digesters from Canada - AD_UKC130_MetaG (SPAdes) (version 2) | ecosystem: Engineered > Bioreactor > Anaerobic... | reverse complement strand
AGCCTTATGAGTTTAGAAAAGGATTTTGTGTAGTTTAGGGGAGGGCAATTCATCGCCCACCTATAGAGGTGGGTGTCTTCTTGCTATTATTAAATAAAAAAACAGGTTCAAATTTATATTAAAGGAGGCTATCAAATGCTTTTTGTTTTTATGTTAATATCTGTTATATTTTTATTGGTTTATCTTTATCAGGTATTTTCTGAAACAAATGATATAATATCATTACTGTGCTTATTTTCACTTTCATTTTTAATCATGACTTCATCCTTTAAAATGTTTTTGTTTGTAGCAGGAGGATTTGCATTAATTCTTTCTGTATTGAAAAAAAGGAAAATATTGTTATAATTTAAATGGAATATTATTTTGAATATTTTCTGCAAGTAATAAAATATAAATACAAGTAATAAAATACAAATAAAAGATTATAAAATTTTCATGGAGGGAAAATAAATGGTAGTGTTAAGCCAGGAAGGAAAAGAATTGTTGGAATTAAGAAAAGATTATTTTAACTGCAGTCCGAAGGCACAGGAGATAATTTTAAAAGAAATAGATGCAAATTATAAACTTCCGAAAGAATTCATTGAAGAATTTTTGGATCCATTAGTAACTGAAGAAGATTTTCAGCTTATTGTTGAAAATACTCCTGGATTATTCCTTACGGAAGAAGAATTGTTTAACCTTAAGTTTGAAAAATTCTTCAATGAAATAAAAGAAATATATTCTACTAATTTTACATATACAGCAGATAATTTGAACAAGACACTGAAGATTGAAAAACAGTTGGTTATATCTCCGTATTATTTTTTTGAAGCTGGAGATAAGGACAGCTGTTTTATCACCAGCAATTTCCATAAAATGGCGAAATATAGGATAAAAAAGATAAAACCGCATTTGGTAAAAAGTATGGAACGCATTTCTTATTCTTTCTTTAAATATGAATTTAAAGATAAGAAGCGTTCAAAGGACGTGTTATTAAAAGTAATCCTGTCAACAAATATTGAAAACCTGGAAAAGGCGGTAAATGATTCATCACCTATTGACACTTCTTTTTCAAAAGAACTTATTAACATAATTTCAGTTCTTGCGGAAGCAGAAAGCTTGTTCTTCAAGTAAGTAAAAAAAGAAGAATGATAAGAAATCATTCTTCTTTTATTTTTTGTGTATTTATACTGCTACTGGAATTTGGGGTTATGGCGTCCCCCATTGGTATTCGGTATGAACCGAATATGCAATGTAGCCTGTAGCAATACAGGAAAGAATCTGCCGACTTTAGTCGTGCAGAGTACGTCAAATAATTAATATATATATGTGAAAAAAAATATTCCAACAAGTAAAAAGCTTGTTTTTCAATCAGTAAAAAAACACTTGACATTTTTAAATTTTTATTATAAACTATAAATGTGTTGAAATTAAACAATACAAAGTTATAGAAAATGAAAAACTTATTTATAATAAGGTAAAATCAAATTTTGAATTGAAAGGAGATTCTGATATGACAAACATGGTTATGATGGCACAAGTTCATATTCATCAACCTCAATGCCCGCAACCACAGCAGGGTGTAGTTCGTCGTGCCTTCAAACTGAATAAGGATCCCCTTACAATTCAAAAATTTATGAATGGAGAAAGTTAAAGGCTCTCCTCCTTTAACAGATAATTCGACACTTGTCAACTACCCCACCCTATAGAGGGTGGAGCTTGTTATTAACAAGCTCAGTTGATTAGCCTCAGCCAGGGGGGTATTAACCCTATCGGGCTCCGTTATGTGGGAATATATAGTCACCATAGGATGCTCCACAAGTCCTATGCTCTGAGGGCAGTGGTTAAACATATCTGAGGGTAGGAGAAGTGCTGCTGCCATACAAAACCCCATATAACATTGGCGATGTGGACTTACCACTACTACTTTGTAGTGAGTTATTACTCTTCAAGGAGGGTTAATATGGTATTTGTAATATCTAAAGAAGGAAGCCTTATGAGTTTAGAAAAGGATTTTGTGTAGTTTAGGGGAGGGCAATTCATCGCCCACCTATAGAGGTGGGTGTCTTCTTGCTATTATTAAATAAAAAAATCTCCCCGTTTTCAATATAGGGAGATTTTTTTATCAGATTTTATATTTCGCAAATATAATATCCATTATCCTATTAAAAGTAACTGTTGATACTGTTATTGCAGCTTCTTTGTTTTCTACGAATGTTTTAAAAAAACCAGCTATTATGTTCATCAATTGATCCTTCAACATCGGAAATTTTTCTGCCGTAAGAGTTCTGAATTCCTGATCAAAATCATATGACATTGATATAAAGAATGCAACAAAAGCATCAAACAAGGACTCCCATACATTAAAATATTTTTTGCTTTTTATACTGTATCGGAACATTGTTTCTATTATTTTTTGATTCAGGTTCTTCTTTCTTATATACCTGGAAAATCTTCTTTCAAAAAGTTCTTTTTCATTAAGAAGTTCCTTTAAGATAAAATCGGCATCATCTATTTCAACTTTCGCCAAAGCCATTGCTGAAGGTCTTATACTCATTGATTCCCCAATGTTGTTGAATATTGCAAAATTTATTTCATTTACATATCTTTCAATTTTTTTTAATTCAAGGTTTTTAATTTTTTCAACCAACATGGTAATAATTTCAGAAGAATAACTTAATTGCGCGTTTTTTGAAAATTCATTCAATACAAGAAGGATTAATAGCCACCAACATCTTTCGTTATCAATATCATTGTAGCCATATAGTGCTTTCGTATTCTGTAACCCTTTTTCAAGAAATTCTTCCATATTATGTATATCACGGAGCAATGGATTATCCCATGTTATTTCAAAAAAATACAAAAAGTATTCCAGGATTTCTTTATCTGTTTTCAACTCTTTAACAATTGGAGGAACTGTTCCTAAAAGGGATGTGTTTATTGTTTTTGTCAAAGCCATTGCAATTTCTTACGCAAATAAAATTAAGCGTAAGATTTGTTCCCTCCTTTCATTTATATGATAAAATATTCCGCCGCCTGGAAAGCGGCGGATTTTATTTGTTATGCGTTTGATTTCTTTTTTCTTGAAGTTTTGGTTTCTTCAGGTTTTTCATCAGGAATATCTGTATCGGCAGCTTCTTTTTTCTGGAAACTAAGTTCAGCCATCACCTTATTTTCAATTTCATTTAACAGCTGTGGGTTTTCTTTCAAGTACTGCCTTGTATTTTCTTTTCCCTGTGCCAATTGCATACCATTATAACTGAACCAAGATCCTGATTTTTCAATGATGCCTTTTTCTACGCCAATGTCAATTATTTCTCCTATTTTGTCAATACCTTCTCCAAATATAAGGGATATTTCTGCTTCTTTAAACGGTGGGGCTACTTTATTTTTTACTACTTTTACTCTTATTCTATTCCCGATAATATTTGATCCTTGTTTTATAGACTCAATTTTTCTTACATCCAATCTTACAGAAGAATAAAATTTTAAAGCACGCCCTCCTGGGGTTGTTTCTGGCGACCCAAACATAATGCCAACTTTTTCACGTAATTGGTTTATAAAAATTACAATACTCTTTGTTTGATTTACAACTGCAGTAAGTTTTCTTAAAGCCTGTGACATTAACCTTGCCTGCAATCCGACATGTGAATCTCCCATTTCTCCTTCAATTTCTGCTTTAGGAGCCAATGCTGCGACAGAATCTATTACAACAACATCAACTACGCCACTTCTTATTAATTCTTCTGCTATTTCCAAAGCCTGTTCAGCTGTATCAGGCTGGCTAATGATCAATTCATCGGTATTTACACCAAGTCTTTGGGCGTATAACGGATCGAACGCGTGTTCAACATCAATTATAGCTGCAAATCCTCCACTCTTTTGTGCTTCAGCAATTACATGCGTAGCAAGTGTTGTTTTTCCAGCTGATTCAGGACCAAAAATTTCAACAATACGACCTCTCGGAACACCACCTATACCGATAGCTTCATCAATTTTTAATGAACCAGAAGATATTGCGTCTATTTTCTGTACTGGTTTTTCTCCTAGGATTTGAACACTTTCCTTTCCAAATTTCTTGTGGATTTCTCCCAATGTTTTTTCCAATGCTTTTCTTTTTTCATCGTTTATAGGCAATATGACCACTCCTTTATATTTATTTGAAAAACAAATCATTTACTGATTTTTTATACATATTTATTAATGAGTAAAAAGTTCCTTCAAAGTATTTTGATTTTGCCCCCAATACTTCCGTAAATTTTTTCAGGCTTTTATATTCATCTTTAGCCTGCTCAAGCTTTTTGGCTATTTCAGTGTCTATTGATGACGGATCTTTTCCACGAATTTTAAATCTTCTTTTAAAATCATTAGTCAATAAACAATCTTCGCTAGACAGACAATGAACAAGATCAAATTGATTTAATTCATGAAGGTATTCCAGTATTTCATATTTGTTTTTATACAAATCCTTGAAATATTCCAACAAGTTTTGCATTTCTTTTAAATAGTCAGCCCAATTATTGCTGTCAAAAATCAGTTCCTTGATATTTACGAAATCAGTTTCGTCTATTCTTTCAATATCTTTTATTGTCTGTTCATAACCAGCAAAATTCAGATTTATTTTGAAATCTCTTTTCAAAATTGCGTTTACTTTCTTTGCAAGTTCTTTAAAGTTTACATTTTCATTCTTCCTTTTATATGATGAAGTAGTTTTTTTCTTAACCATTTGTATCACCATCAAGAGGTCTTTCAGTATATGATGTTTTTATCCTGTTAGCCCATTCGCATGTTGATTTGCAGTGGTAATAAGCTCTTTCAAGGAATTTGATTTTTGATGTCAGTTCATCATATAAAGATTTCAAAATATTTCTTTTCTTTCTTTTTTGTATTACTATAGGGTCTGTATTTGCGTGCCTGTCTCCCGCCGAAACACTTTTTTCATTATGTTCTATGGATTTTATAGCCTGTATTTCCATTTTTTCAGTTTCTGAATCAAGATACTTTTTTTGTATCAAATTTGATATGTCTGAAAAATATTCACTCCATGCATTTAATTCTTTTGTAAGTTTCCACGCAGTTGAAATATCCTCCTCAGATAGTGATTTATATTCTTCAACAGTTTGTTCATAACCATCAAAATTCAATATGATATTATCTTCTTCCAAATATTCTTTAGCAAGTTCGCAGATTTTTTCAAAATAACTTTTATTCCCAGAATCTGTTATCAGTGGTTTGGATGGAGGAGATGCCATTTTTTTATTCAGCCCCTTTCACATAAAATCTATGTTAAGTATACCATACTATTATTTTTAAAACAATCTTATTTTTGTTTTATTTCTTTTATTTTTTCAGACAAAAAAAATAAAGCAGAATTTAATTCTGCTTTATTTTTTTTATTATGCAGACCTTATATTTTCAGGATGTTTCCAGGGTCTACGTATATTACTGGCTTTCCTGTATAGGAATCAATACCACCCAGTTTTCCTACTATGTGTACTTTATCTGGTTCCCCCAATTCTTTCCAGGCTTTTCCTCCTCTCCATGAAATTACCTTTATATGTCTACCTTTTAGGCTAAGATTTTGATTTTGACCGAATATCTGCTGATCTTTCGGATTGATAGGAGTAAAGTTTCGAACCCCGATTACAGGCTCTTCGAATCCTTCCCCATAAGGCTCAAGACTTTTTATCATATCGTACAATTCGGGGGTAACTTCGTCCTCATTCAAACCGAGATCAATTCGTACTCTCTTGAAATAATCTTCTTCCGAAAGCAGTTCATCCGCCTTCAATACAAAGTACATTTCAAAGTCAATCAGACGGTCTTTTCTTATTGTCAAACCGCCCGCTCCGTCATGACCACCATATTTTACTATTAAGGATTCTTCACCAGTATCATTTCTGTACTCTTCCTGAATTTGGTCTAGTACAGTTTTTAGAGGGAAATTTTTTATACTTCTGGCGGATCCTTTCAATAAGGATGGATCTGATTCATCTTGTGCAAATACTACCGTTGGCTTGTTGAACATTTCCTTCAAATTTCCAGCTATAATCCCTACAATACCTTCTGGAAATTCATCATGCGCAATGACTATTGCTGGAATATCTTCATCTTTTTGAGCAACAAGTGAAATTGCTCCATTTGTCAAATCTTTCTGAATGACCTTTCTTTCATCGTTTACTGACTTCATTTTTTGAACTATTTCTGTCATTTCAGCAAGATTTGCTTCTGTATTTTCCAACAAGAACAACTTTATAGGGAGATCTATTGATCCAAGTATTCTGCGGCAAGCATTTATGGCTGGTCCATACGTGAAACCAAGAACTTTTGTGTCAACATTCGTAATAGGTTCAAACGATCCTTCGCTCATTACTTCACGAAGAACTTTCCACACCAGCCTTTTTTCAGAATTGATTTCCTTCAGCCCCGCACTTACTATTGCTCTGTTTTCATCAACAATTGGCACAACATCAGCAACTGTTGATGTAGCAACGATATCGAGCACTTCATAACAATCTTTTGGATTTACGCCAAGCTTATAATATATCAGCATAAAGAGCTTAAAGAGCAAGCCTGCCCCACAAAGCTCTTTAAAAGGATAGCTGTCATCAAGCCTCTTGGGATTAACTATTGCGTAAGCCTTTGGCAACAAACCGTCAGGATGTGGTTCGTGATGATCTGTTATGATTACAGATAAGCCTTTTGAATTTGCGTATTCCACGGCATCGAAAGCTACGATGCCGTTATCTGTCGTGATGAGAAGCTTTGTATCTGGATACAGCGAAAGCAATTCATCTATTCCTTGTTTACAGATACCAAATCCTAACGTATTTTTGTTTGAATAAAGGTTGGCTTTTACCCCTATCTTATCAAACAGAAGAACCGCTGATACGCCAGCACCCCATCCATCGGCATCGAAATCAGTATATACAGTTATTTCTTCTTTATTATTTATTGCCTCAATTATCCTGTCTGCTGCTTTATCAGCATCTTTAAGAAGGCTTGGATCATGAAGGGAATTCAAATTTATGCTTAAAAAGCCATCAATGGCTTCTTTAGTTTGAAATCCCCTATTAAACAATATTGCGACAGCTTCCCAGCGTAAGCCCGTTTCTTTCGCAAGCTGACTTATTCTTTCTTTAACAATTTTATTTTTCAATGGGTATTCCCATTTCAATGGGCATTCCCATTTGTACGGTATTTCAATTTTAGCCATTCTTTATCCTCCCTTTGTTTTAATAATCATTAGATTATATGCAATAAGTGCTTCTAAAATTTCGGAATTCCGATTTTTTCCAAAGAATTAACACCCATTATATTCGCTATTATTATAAGGTTAATAACAAAAAAGACTGTTGAAAAAATCCATTCTCTTATTTTATTTCCTGTATTGAACCCTATGATATGATAATTTTTCGTATAAAAAGGAAGAAATAACGGAATTCCTGATACTGTCATAAAATCAAGAAGCAAGTGACTAAAAGCTCCAATTAAAATTCCAAGTATGCAATATACTATTATTTCTCCGATTTTTGTTGCAGCAATTGCTTTTGAAAAACATAATAGCAATCCCATAAAAAACATCCACAAAAATGGTGCATGCAGCAATCCTCTATGCCCTGTAAGCTTCGCAAAATATTTCATTCTCAATGCTTTAAAGATTTTGTTAAGCAGGAATAGTGTTGTTGATATTATTTTAAATTTTCTTCCTGCTGTGCTTTTTATATGATCTATATCTACTATTAATCCTCCTATTGCACAACCAGTTATAAATCCTGTATAATGAAATAATGTTGATGGTATATTTGAAATTATCGGAATATGTGATACAGTATTTGTTTGTATCATAACAAGTCCCGTGAGGATTGCACCGTTTAAATGTGTCTTTATTCTCAACTTTTATCCCCCTTTTATCCTCCCACATTTTTTTATTTATAATATATATAATATCATATTTTTCCCGTATTTAAAACACTTTTCAAAAAAATTTTTTTTTAATAAAAAAAGGACGAATTATTCGTCCTTTTTTTCAAAAAAATCAATTATGGTTTTGATTGTGTCATCAAGTACCTTTTCAGGCGTTTGCGATGCATCAATCATTTTTATTCTTTGCGGGAACATTTCTGCTATTTTGTAGTATCCTTCCCGAACTTTGTTATGAAATTCAAGATCTTGCAGATCTAGTCTGTTTGTTTCCCTACCGTTATTTTTTATTCTATTAAGTCCAATAACGGGATCAATGTCGAGGATAATTGTCAAATCTGGAAGCCAATCTCCTATTGCAATTTTATTTACAGCCATTACTTTATCAATTCCAAGACCGCGTACAAATCCCTGGTACACATAGTTGGAATCGATAAATCTGTCAAGAATAAGAAGTTTTCCTGATTTCAATGTAGGCACTATCAGTTCTTCAAAGTGCTGCGCTCTTGCGGCAGCGTAGAGTATCATCTCTGTTACAGGACTCATTTCTGTGTTTTCTTTTGATAATATAACATTTCTTATCTGTTCTGATATATTTGTCCCTCCAGGCTCACGTGTGAATATAGTGTCTATTTCATTTTTTTCAAATTCTTTTTTAATATTTTTTATCAATGTTCCTTTTCCTGAACCATCTCCTCCTTCAATTGATATAGCCTTTCCGCGGAGATTTTTTCTCAAATCCTTTAATTCCATATGGTTATTTCCTTCCTTTCTTTTTTCTAAAAAAAATCTATCTATATATTTTATTTAGACAAAATAAAATATATAAAAAAAAGCCTGAAAAAATATAATAAGAAGAGACTTTTTTAGGAGGTGTCTAAATTGAAGTGGAGAAAGCTTATTTTTGTATTTATGTTGATATGTTTTGTTATCCCATTTTTTAGCACGCTGGTTATCGCTGCCCCAATTACAGAAGATGATATATGCAAGGACTTATACGGTAAATCGTCTACTGACCCAACCATAATGACCGTTAGTCTGCCAAATGGGACAACTGTACAAGGGATTAAGGATAGTAAAGGCAATTGTATTACATCTGATGGTGTTGTTGTAACTCCTGATGGGAAAATCGGCTATTACGACAAAGATAATAATTTTCAGGAAAGTCCGTATTATTGGGGTGTTGCAGATCCTGAAAGCTTGTCAAAAACGAGAATAATGTATGAGCAGGCTATGGGAGAATATATGAATTCAAGTTCACGTAAAGGCAAAGCGTTGGCTGACGCTATTGAAGATTTCGTGGGGAAAATCAGATATGTTATTGCATTTATTACTGGAATTGGAGCCTTGACATCTGTTATTATCTTTATTTCACAGTTTGTAAGATTGGCTTATATGCCAAGTTTCCCAGCACAAAGAAGAAGAGTTATAGAAGATATGTTGCAGAGTGTTATTACGGTAATATTGTTCGGTGGAGCAACTACAGTAATGACTGTCTTTTATGCCCCATTTATGAGAATGATCAATAGCTTTATAACATACAGTAACGATTGGGGTTCCGCAATGAATGTTGTTCTTTATGAATATAAGGACTTTGTTACTGGGATATTTGGACTTGCAGCATTAACAATGCTTCTGTTCTTTATCAAAAACTTTATCAAGCTTGGATCTTCTTCATCAAACCCTCAAGCAAGAAAGGAAGCGTTAATTGGTCTAATGCTTACTGGTTTAGGGACTGCTGGTTTAGGTGGAGTAGCTATATGGGTAGGTATGTTCTGGAATCTGCTTAACTAAAAAAAATAATAACTTAAAGAAGCAGGTCTTTAAAAATAGACCTGTTTTTTTATCATAAAGGAAAGAAACTACCTTAAAGACTATATACACAAAGTATCAACCTTCATTGTAAGACAAGCTTTACAAGAAAATATAGGAACTATAGTTATAGGTAAATTAAGCCATAGTATAGTTAACATAGATATAGGTAGCCAAAATAATGAAAAACTACACAAAATACCATTTGGGAAATTATGCAGTATGATAGAATATAAAGCAAAAGAGAAAGGTATAGACATAACATTTGTAGATGAACATTACACTTCACAAACTTGTTCTAAGTGTGGCATTGTCAATAAATCTAACAGAAAATACAGAGGGCTATATACCTGTAAGTGTGGTAACACTTTAAACGCAGATGTAAACGGGGCATTAAACATACTAAAAAGAGTAGTCCCAAGTCCAGTAATGGATAGGGATAGAGGGTATTTGAACAACCCTGTTAGAGTAAAAGTAAATTCCTCTAACTAAAAAGAATCTCCCACTTCTATAAGTGGGAGAGGGTTCAATGATTCTTTTGTAAATATTTATAAGCCTTTATTTTTTTGCTATTAACGAAAAAATGAAATATAATACAAGAGTAAAATTGTGTAAAAAGAAAAGGAGTTGATGTCTTTGACCAAAGCACTTCTTATAGCAGAAAAACCATCGTTAATGCGGGCAATACAGGATGCATATGCCGTTGTAAAGCCCAAATTAGGGTTTGAGATTGATTTTACTTCTTTAAGAGGACATTTTATGGAATTAAAAGAACCAGAAGAATATGATTCAAAATGGGGTAAACCGTGGAACATTGAATCTTTGCCAATTGTCCCAAATAAATTTGAATTTAAAATAAAAAATGATTGTAAAGCTGATTATAAAAAAATAAAAGAAATGATTTTCAGTGGAAAATATGATTTTATAATAAATGGCTGTGATGCTGGGCGTGAAGGACAGGCGATATTTTGGAGCTTTTATGAATCGACAGGTGCAAAATTGCCAGTCAAAAGATTATGGGCATCTGATAATACAGTCGAAACACTTGGAAAAGCACTTCAAAATCTTTTGGATTGCAGCACTGAAGAACATCTTATAAATATGAAGCATTCTTCTTTTTGCCGTATGTATTTCGACTGGTTATTAGGTATGAATCTTTCCAGGGCTGCTTCATTAAAAACATCTAGAACACTTCCTATAGGTCGTGTAATGACGCCAACATTAAACATGGTTGTTACTAGAGACCTTGAAATATTAAACTTTAAACCAAAGGATTATTTTGAAGTTATAGCTGATTTTGGTAAATACAAAGGGCAATGGTTTAAGGAAACGACAAATGAAGACGGAGAAAAGGAAACATTAACAAGTTTTTCTGATAGAGCAAAAGCAGAAGAACTTATAAAAAGCCTTGGAAAAGACGCTGTTGTTACACATGTGGAAAAGAAAAAAGTTCCAGAATATGCACCAGAATTGCATTCTTTAAGCGAATTGCAAAAAGAAGCAAACGAAGCATACGGTTTTACAGCAAGCAAGACTTTAGATCTTGCTCAATCCCTGTATGAAAAACATAAAATACTGACATACCCAAGAACAAGTTCGGGAGCATTGTCAACCAATATGGCAAAAGATATATATAAACATCTGGAAGCAATTCAGGATATTCCAGAAGTAAAAGATTTTGTAAAAAATATTCTTGCGGATCCTTCCAGGATTGATAGCACTATGAAAAATAAAAAATATGTTGATAATAAAAAAATAACTGATCACCATGCTATTATACCTACAACATTAAGACCGAATTTATCGGCATTGTCGAGTGATGAATTAAAGTTGTATTTGCTTGTTGTTAAAAGATTTGTATCTATATTTATGAATCCCTATGTTGTGAATAGGACAACTATAATTACTAATATCAGAGAAGAAACTTTTAAGACTACTGGAAGCACACTTGTTGACATGGGATATAGAGCTGTTTATGGTAAAAAGAAAGAAGATGACGTAATCCCAGAAGTATCAAAAGGTGAAAAGCTTGAAGTTAAAGGAACTGAAATCTTGGCGAAAAAAACACAACCGCCATCTCCTTATACAGATAAAACATTGATTGATGCTATGGTTAAAGCTGGAAAGTTTGTTGAAGACGAATCAATGAAGGAAATTTTAAAAGCTTCAAAAGGAATAGGAACTGAAGCTACAAGAGCTGAAATAATAGAAAAATTAAGGGCAAAGAATATGATAGAACGCAAGGGGAAGACAATAAGGGCAACCCCGTTTGGCTTTGAAGTTATTAATGTTTTAAAGGGTAAAGATGTTATTTCTGTCGAATTGACAGCTGAATGGGAAAGCAAACTGCAGTCTATAGAAGAAGGGACATGCGATAAAGATGCTTTTTACAAAGAAATGATCGACTATGTTGTAAAAGAAACAGATGCTATAGTAAAAAACCTGAATACAAAAATTTCGCCGCTTGGAACAAAGGAAGTCATAGGTAATTGTCCAAAATGCGGAAGTCATGTTGTTGTTACTGATAAATATTATATTTGCCAGGAATACAAAAAGTCATGTGATTTTGTATTTGGAAAGGTAATAAGCGGGAAGACAATTCCTAAGACAGAAGCTGTAAAGATATTATCTGGAAAGCTGTCAGGCAAGATGAAGTTCAAAAAGCAGGATGGCAGTACTTTTGAAGCACAATTGATTTATGATAAAGATAAGGGCAGAGTTTCTTATTATTTCGGGGATAAGCCTGCTGCTACAAATGAAGCACTCGGTAATTGTCCGTTCTGTAACAAGAAAGTTCTGCACAAGGGTAGTTATTTTGCATGTGAAGATTATAAAAACGGCTGTGATTTCGCAATAAGTTTCAGAATAAACAATGCCGATCTGACAAGGGATGACGTTGATAAACTTCTTTCTGGACAGGAAACGGATGTTAAAACATTTACATGGAGTTCTGGCAAAAAAGGACAGGCACGATTAAGATTTAACAGGGAACTTAAAAAACTTGAATTTATATTCGAAAATTCTGCAACCAATAAAGTATTGGGAAAATGCCCAGAATGTGGAAGTAATGTTCTTGATAAAGGGAAATATTGTAAATGTGATAATGAAAAATGCAACTTTTCCATAAGTTACGCAATAAGCGGCGCAACTATAAATGAAAAAGATATTTCAAATATTCTTAAAGGGGAAGAAACTGCAGAAAAAGAATTTACATGGAAAAGCGGAAAAAAGGGGAAAGCAAAGCTTAAATATGAAAATGGGAAATTGAATTTCATATTCGTAAAATAAAAAAGAAACTTTTTATTTAACAAATGATAAAAGAAATGGCGTAATTGGAAATATGCAAATAGTTTGTAAATGTTAATATACAGGAGGTGAGAAAGAT
>Ga0209608_1002449_pt1 | contig 13109 bp, 11 predicted proteins | sample AD_UKC130_MetaG_FD_184428 | JGI IMG/M metagenome (GOLD analysis project Ga0209608, IMG submission 184428) | Active sludge microbial communities of municipal wastewater-treating anaerobic digesters from Canada - AD_UKC130_MetaG (SPAdes) (version 2) | ecosystem: Engineered > Bioreactor > Anaerobic... | reverse complement strand
TAATACATATGGTTCCATTAAATATGTATGAATTCTATCATATGACGGATAATCAAACATTATTCTGTATGAATAATTAATCTACTGAGAAATTCTATCAATTCTAGATTGAACATATCTAGGATATTTCTATACAGTTTCAAAAATGTAACAAATCATCGAATTCCCTCCTATCAGAAAAAGATTTACAAAAAATTTGCGAAATATTCTTATTCGTTTACACAAAATGACTTGACAATGTAACATTTTCGGTCTAAAATAAAAATAAAAACATTAAAATATATAATAACATATGGTCATTAGATATATGATATATAATATAGTCATTAGATATGTGATATATAATATAGTCATTAAATATGTGATATATAATATAGTCATTAAATATGTGATATATAATATTTAATAATTGGATATGTGATATATAATATTTAATAATATGAAATATCATATATGACATATCATATAATTTAAATATTTGACAATATTTATTGCCATATTTATTTTAATTTTTAGAATGTGAACATATTCACAATTATTGAATATCATTTTACCAATTTCAAAAAAAATGAGTTAACACATTAAATTATTTGATATATTAAATATTCTACAGTGATTAAAAATCCCACATATTGTCAGATATTAGATTTAAAAATATTAAATATCCCACAGTGATTAAAAATCCCACATATTGTCAGATATTAGATTTAAAAATATTAAATATCTCACAGTGATTAAAAAATGCATTATACCATGCTGCAGTTATTAATTATTTCTCACATTTCAGATTTAGTCAATAATTTGCGCATTTTTTTGTTAAATATTGGAATATATACCAAAAAGTATTTGACATATATTTTGAAATATGGTATCATTAGATTAACCACTAATATTAAGGAGGACTCAAAAATGGAAGATGGAAAGACAAAGATTTTCAATACCATTAGTCAATATAACACATATGTTAAATTGGATTTTGATGGTAAGATTCGCAGAAACATTAATTCTAATACATCATATCAAGTGTATGAACCAAAAGGAGTATTTTCATTTTCTCCTGCCAAATCAAAATCTAACACTACCAGTAGATTTGGTAAAGTTGAATATGATTATTCACAGAAAGTTCCATTTATGATGTCAAATCATGAGATGGAACTATTATTTTTTTATGTTGACAAATTATCTCAATACACTCTCCCGAATGGGATGATATCTTCAAAAATTCTGCCAAGTTATAAGAAACTCTCTGAGACTTCATATGAAATTTGCAATTTCTTTCATAGTTACAATAATAAATCCACAAATCTAAAATTATTACTCAATACCAATCAAAATAACATTACCAACATAATGATGTCATTAACCGGGCAATTAAATGATCGAAAAGTCTCCATGTATTATACATGGAGTATATATTCTAACGATAAGGGACTCATTAATAAGATTCCTGATTTTTTTTCATTTATGGCAAATTGTAAATTAATGTTTGAATCACTGTACCCATTAATGTCACTATATATGGATGAAAATATTATATTTTGAGGTGGTATTATGCCGTCAGATTCTCTCACTACTATGTATAGCTTTAGATTAAAACAAAATTTATCTCAGTGGACTATTGATAAAATATCCGTGTTTTTATCTCAATATGGGTTGACAATTAATAGTTTGTCATATGTGATATTTGTTAAAAATGCCGAATGCAATAAAAAATCTGCCAATATGTTTTATATTCAAACCGCATTATTTTCTGAGAATATACAAAATCCATATGTTAAATCTACTGAGGAGAGTCTACAGGCAGTATTAATTGGTAAAAATGATGAAATTTTTGTGATTATAGATATTTATTCTCCAGATGATGTTGATATTTATATATTAAATCATTTGGATGGGTTGTCGATTTACCAAACTCAAGAATTTTAAAAGGTGGGATAATACAATATGAATTACTCTCCCAATGTCGAAATTAGTATAGAGTTTTTAAAACAATTCGCATCATATTTATTGCATGATATGGAAAAAGAGAACGAATTATTTATGCAATACTATACCAAGATATTCAATGACAATAAATTAAAGAAAATCTTATTAGGTAAACAAAAAACTGATGCTTTACATATCCAACAATACAAAAAATTTGTTATACATCTTATAACATTAAAATGTGTTAATGGGTATAGTGGGCTAGCATGTATAGAATATTTGGGATTAAATACACCAGCAAATAAATATCCGTATGTTGATTTAAAAGAGTTAGATAATATATATAATAAACCATTATTTAATATTAGAAATTTTGTGAAATTGTTAGAAGATAAAATGAAACAGGCATATTTGTTTTATTATTTAGATACAATATTTGATGAGATTGCTAATCATAACGAATTAGATGCTTATCAAATATATGACAAAATCTCTAAGCAACTAAATAAATACCTAGTTGATATCAATTTCACAAATGATGTTTATGAAGATTATTTAAGTGGAATAGATATAGATGAATTGAATAAAAAGATTATGACAGATATACAAGAATTCAAAGATGACAATAAATATACAGTGTTAAATACTGGGTATCCCACATTAGATTCATTTTTTAATGGCGGATTTGAAAAAGGTAGATTATATTTGGTAGGTGCTAAAAGTGGGTATGGCAAATCTTCATTTTTGATTGATTATGCTAAAAGGCAATTGGTATATGGTAGAACAGTATATTTATATACGTTTGAAAATAATTTAAAAGAAACAAAACTACGATTATATTCATCAATTACAAATATACCAATGAACGAAATACCCAATCGAGAAGAAGAGTTTGCCACTAAATTATTATCATTCTTTAATACTACTAAATCTAATATATATATTAAAAAAGGTATAGTCAAGAATTATACTACAGAGATGATAAAAAATTCTATTGACATGAGTGTGCTTAAAGGATTTAAATATCCTGATGTTGTCATTATTGATTATCTAGATCTATTGTTAGATGTTAATTTTAAAGCAGATGAGCGAATAAAATTGCAAAATATATCAAATTCATTGAAATCATTAGCACAAGATATGAATACAGTTGTGGTTACCGCAACACAATTGAACAGAGATTCATATAAGAAAAATACTAAAGTAGATCTGAATAATATTTCTGAAAGTTCAGGAAAATCGCATGTGAGTGATAGTGTCCTTATATTGAATTCTAATATCGAAGAATTTAATAATGGAATTTTGTATATGTATATTGCCAAAAATAGGCATGGCAAATCTATGAGAACAATAAAATTTAATGTGAATTTTGATTGTATGACATTTGAGGATTGTGGCGAATATATAGAAGGTCCAAATAGTTTAGATACATATATGATAGATTTAAATATCGATGAGTGAAGGAGGGATTCGTACGTATGGCAAAGAAGGAAGTTATTAATAACGAAAATTTAAAAGTGAATAATGAATTATTAGACAAATATCGGGATGTATTAGAAAAATATCCTGATGTGATTAATTCTCGTACTGTAGATACTATATTAAAAACAGGATTAGAGCTATTTGATAAAATTGTAGGTGGTATTCCAATTGGTACTATTATATCTATTTCATCACCTCCAGGTGTTGGTAAAACTACATTGCTTATTCAAATTGCTGCATCATTACAAAATCTTGGGCATTCTTTAGTATATTTTGACACTGAACGATCACTAAGTTCTAGAAGAATTAAGGATTTAGGGTTAGATGTAAATAAAATTTTATATCTTCAACCAGATTCTTTAGAGCAAGTATATGAAATTATGACACAAATAATTTTGAAAAAAGTTGAAATTAAAGATGAGAATCCGATAGTGTTTTGTTGGGATTCTACATCTGCTACTCCATCAATTAAAGAAATCGAGACACCTGAAATTGAAAAAACTGTCGGTCTAAAGGCAAGATTGAATTCAAAATATTTAAAGACTATAAATTCCATTTTATATAAAGCAAATTGCACTCTCATATATGTTAATCAATTATATACAAATATCAAAATGGGATTTGGCACATTTGGGCAACCTGATGAGGTTGTAACAGGTGGTAGATCGTTATTATACTACCCAACTATTGATATTAGACTACGAGATGGCAATAAGTCTGAGGGAGAAAAATATGATATTGATGGTAAAATAGTAAAACTAAAAGCCGAAAAAAATAGAATTAAAACACCATTAAAAGAATTCCCAATGTTTTTGTCATATGAGAAAGGTTTTGTGAATGAATATTCTATTTTCTATATTCTTAAATCATTGACAAAAAAAGAATGGAAAGATATGGGATTTGATGACCCTATACTTAATACTACAGGTGGATGGTATGTGTTTAAATATAAGGATTTTGAAATCAAATTTAGAGCTAAAGAATGGGATACATTATATCTCGAAAATGAGCAATTGCGTGAGTATGTAAGTGAAATTATCGATTTATGGATTGAAAAAGTTTTGTAAAAAAGGAGGAGGAAAGTATGTTAATGGCAGAAGATATTGAAATTTTGAAAAATATGTTGGATGAGGTAATTGAAACTAAGAAGTATGAGCTTAAAATATCTAAAAACTTTTTACGTGACGAACAAATTTATACTGATGTGTATAATAGTATATGTAAGTACCAAAAAATTAAAGATGGGCTAAATAATTTAGTAGTTGACTTGAATGCACAAAATTATATGTATCATGATATGTATACTGGGCAAAAGTACGATATATTGAGTATTATAAGTATGGATAAGCGAATAGTGACACGATATTTGCGGGAATTGTTTAATATGGTTGAAAATGGTACACCTATTGCTGATGTATCAGATGAAATTGAACGTGCACAAACAGTAATTCATTTTTTAGAAGATATCGAAAGTGGAAATATTATTAAGAAGGGGGTGTAATGATGAGCACAGATGAGATAGTGAAAGTTATTAAAACTGCTATATCTACTCAAGCAAATGTCAAAATAAAATATAAAGATGACCCACCAGGCGCAGAAGTTAGGGTGGTGTCACCATTTGTTCTTGGGATAAATCGCAAAAATAATTTAGTTTTGCGAGGATATCAACATTCAGGATATTCCGAAAGTGGTAATACCAAAGGATGGAAGTTGATATTAGTTTCAAAAATAGAATCAATAGAATTAACTAAAGATATGTTTTTCCCATCTCAATACCCAGAATATAACCCAAGAGATAGGGGTATGGTGGCAATAATTAGCTCAGTTTCACGATATTAATTAAAATATGGAGGGAAGATTATGAATTTGGAAGAATTGAAATCTAAAATAAGAATGATGGAATCAAATGGTAATGTTACAAATTCATCAAACATGTCTTATTTATTTCTTAACAAAAAGAACACACCATTAACATGTATATTGTTACCTATATTTAATAACGGGATAGAACAAGAATTCTTTATTCTCAAAAAATCTATTTACATTAATAACCATTTTTACACATTTGGGTACAATGAATCATTAAATGCATATATGGATAATGATTTATTGAGAAAAGCCTTTGATAATACATCTACTATTAGATCTCTATCTGGTAAATTGGGCATATCATATAATCAATTTAGAGAATATGTACTCAATATCAATAACATAATAGTATTCCCAATTTATAATCTAAAGGATAAAACAATTAATATTGTGTCATGGGTAAATAAAAACCCATTAGTATTTGTAAATAATTTAATAAGTACAATATCCAAATTGAATTTAGAATATGCTGATGTTATAAATTATACAACCGCACATGGAGTTGTGATAGATATCGATGATGCATATTTGCCAGTTATAAAAGTGTCAAAACAAAAAATAAATATAAATTTGGATGTTGACACAATTAATCAAATATATGATGTTATAACAAAAAATAATATTAGTTCAGATATAGAAAATGATATGCGAGAATTTATTACAATGCAAAATGATTATATATCCAAATTACAATCTCAATTGAATAGATTTGATGGCAGTGATGCTAATTCATTTGGTAGTGAATATATCAATGAAACTACATTTAATGCCACAAATATAACTGTAGAAGATCCAACACCAAATGTAGATGTTGATAATATGGATGATTTTGATGAGGATATTGTTGATATTGAAATACCGGGATTAGACAAATTGATTGAGGAATTTGGAATTAAGTGAAAGGGTTGATATTATGATAATATCAGGTAAAATAGATTTGCCATTAATTATCACATTTGAATCTGGAATGGATAGTATAGGTAAACGTACACAATCTAATTTATTGTATAATAGATTGCGTGATGATGGGTATGATGTAGAATTATTATCCTTTCCAATGTATCAAAGTATATCATCATTTTTTGTTCAATATTTTTTGACCAATAAATTTATGACTGATGATATACATCTTGATTTTCCTGATAATCAATCTGATATATCTAATCCATATGCCATTGCATTATTTTTTGCTATAGATAGATATTTGACATTATACAATAAGAATTTGGATATGTATGACATTATCATAATTGATAGATATGTGGAATCTAATATCATTTATCAATCTTCAAGATTTGATAATTTACATGAGAAATATAATTTCATTTTATGGGTTACTGATTTTGAATATAACAAATTGAAATTGCCAACTCCAGATCTTATATTTTATCTTGATGTAGACAATTTTGATGTCAATACGCAATTATTAAATAAAAAACCGAATAAAGATACCAATGAATCTAATTTGGAATATTTAAAAACAGTATTCTTGAATGGTAAACAATTGTGTGATGAGTATGAATGGTTGAGAATTAAATGCGATAACAACAATACTCTCCGAGATAAAATGGATATCCATAATGAAATATATAATATTGTCAAATCATATTTATAATTTTGAAAGGGGGCATTTTGAATGGAAACTATTATAGGAAAATATCTATTTACGTTAAGTGAGACATTTCAAAACACCATTAAATTAAAAAAAATTTTATCACCTAACAAACCCCTATATGGTACCATAGTTGTGAATAATGATGATTGTATTGAAGTGTATATTAATACTAAGAGAAATGTTGGCAAAATTGTTATTAATATTGATAGGTTATATAATGAGAATGGTGAATTTGATAATTTGAGATTATCAACTTTTTTTAAAGTAAAAAAACCTGTGACAAAAGATTATCTACTTGAAGAAATATTGAGTGAGAAAAATAGAAATTATGCTATTGATATGTCATTACAATCACTAAATACATCTTTTACCTTATATAATAAGTCATTTGGGTCGAAATTAATATCATTTACATTTAATCGTGCGATGAAGAAATTAGCTAAAATATATACAAATAGTTCATTAGAAGATTTGTTCTATGATATTTGAGAGGAGATATCCTAATGTATTATATATCAAGAATATATATGGAAAATTTTATATCTCATAAAAATAGTACAATAGAATTTGATGCCCACGATAAATTAATTTTTATTCGTGGGCTTACTGACGATCCATTTAAAAGTAATGGGGCAGGCAAAAGTGCCATATATTATGCGATAATGTTTAATATTTTTGGTACAGTGCCAAATAGAACATTAGAAGAATTATTAAATAAAAATGTGGATGATAATAAATTCACTGTAGATGTCATATATAAATCTGAGAATAAAGATTTTCAAATAATTCGTACAGTCACTGTAGGAAAAACTATTCGGCATGATGTTAGAATAATTGACAATAATCAAGATCTGATGTTTCAAAAAAAGGATAAAGCGCAAGAATATATTGAAAATGAATTACTAGGTATAAATAAAGATTTATTCTTAGTGACAAATTTTCTTACATCAAATAATTCTTCTATATTGTCATTCACTCCTGTCCAACGTACAAAATTGTTTGAAACAGTATTAAACATTTCTGTCTTAAACGATTTGTATACAAAAGCAAATGATGATTTGAAAAATATTAAAACAGAAATTTCAACATTGGAAACTAAATCAAAAATGTATACTGAAGAAAAAGAAAAATATATAAAATTGAAAGAGTTTAGTTTGAATTCCAAAAATGAAGAATATATAAAAAAGATACAAGAATATGACAATAAGTTAACAGAAATTAACAATAATATTAAATCTTTACAAGATGCATATGCTGATAAATTGAAACAAGTTAAATCACTAGAAAATCTCAATAAACAACTTGACACTATATCATCTACATTATCTGAGATTGATACTGTAATGGTAAATGCCAAAAGTAAATATCATTCGTTAGTGGCAACTAAGAATGAGAAAGCAAAGTTAATCAATGAAAATAAATGTCCTACTTGTGGTAGGGCAATTAGTGATACATTTAAGTCAAAATTAATACATTTTGTAGATGATTTGGAGAAGAAAGCAAAAAAATTAGATACAGATCTACAAACATTAAATAAAATAAAATCTAAACTCACTAAATCTAAAGAATCGTTAATTGCATTGCGGGATGAATTATCTAAATTGACTGATAAAATGGTGTATTTAGATAAAGAAAAACAAAATTTATTAGAGTATAAATCAAAATTGACAGAATCATATAGTAGAGATGATGTAATTGCGAATATAGATATTAATATTCAAACTATAACTAATGAAATATCAAATATAAACAAGAATATTGCCAGTAAAAATGAAGAATTACAAATTATAGAATTAATAACAAATATATTATCACCAAAAAGCAATTTTAGAAACCAATATATCACTAAATATTTAAATATTATCTCATATATATCAAACAAATATATAAGCATTTTTTATCCAAATGATAATGTCAAACTTAATATCAAATATGATAACGATAGTCATCAAATTTATACTCAATTTATGTTCAATAATACTGAGATAAATTATAATTTATTGAGTAATGGTGAACGAAAAAAGATGGATATTGTGTTTTATTTTGCATTAATTGAATATTTATATAATTACACAAAAAATTCTATAAACTTAGGGGTATTCATTGCTGATGAAACATTTGATGGATTAGATAATACTTCTATGATGTTACTTCTTGATATACTTAATATATTTAAAGATTCTACTAATATACAAATATTTATGACGAGTCATAATAATTCTATATCAATAGATTATTTTGATAAAACTGTTACTGTTAAAAAAGATGAAACTACTGGAATATCTGAAATTTTATAATACTAAAGGGAGGTGAATGTAAGATTAATTCATACAATTAATCTTACTACACAGTATGGAAATTTTGACACTAATTAATGAATTAGAAAAATTTGATAAAATAGAAAATATTAATCCTAAAATAATCCAAGATTTACTTGACAGTAAATTTGATGCATCGTATTTGCGAGAATATTTAAAAAGTAAAGAATTGCCCGATGAGGATATTAATAATATTGTTAAGACAATTATGTATCCTATGCCGCAATTCAAATTAAAAAATCCATATGAATATTTATCATATGCAAATGATAAGATAAATGAGATTAGATCTAAATTGTCAAATAAAATTGGGATGTATTATAATTCTGATATTCCACCTCAAACACAAACAATTATTGAAAGTAGATATTATCTAAAATATACTGATAACCAAAAAGATGAATCGTTTGATGATATAATTTGTAGAATATCTAAAACAATTACATCAGTAGAAGCAAAATTCTTATATGACATATATCAAGATGCGGAGTATTCAGATGTTGTTATATCATATTTGCACAATTTTGAATTATTATTATTTCAGTTATTAAAAGCAAGATTGATTATGCCAAATTCTCCTGTGCTATTTAATATTGGAGTAGGTAATCCTAAATCAATATTCAAAAAAAATATATCTGATACAACAATTGATGATTATATAAGTATATATGATAATTTAGATAGGCAATTTTCATTATCTGCATGCTCAGTTATTAGTTTAAATGATAGTATGGAAGATATTAATAAAACTGATAATGAGATTGCATTATTATCAAAAGCTACTGTGGGTGTTGGTACTAATATTAGTGTATTAAGACCAAATGGTGCGCTTGTAAAATCAAATGGTGCGGTATCTTCTGGTAGTGTATCATTTGGAAGAAAATTCAATCAAACATTAGATGTTGTCAAACAATCTCGTAGACGTGGTGCTGGTATGATGGTTGGTGGGATGTATATTGGTGAAGATTTTATCAATCATGAAATAGCATTTCATCCTGATGTACTAGAATTTATTCATGCCAAAGAATTCAATACTGGTGATAATATATTAAACAATTTCAATATATCATTGGGTATAAATAATTCTAAATCATTTGTAGATGCAATTGAGAATAATAAAGATATTCCATTGATTTTTGATAATGTTGAATATGGCAAAATTAATGCTAAAGAATTATTTAATGAAATAGCGTCATTATCATGGAAAACTGGTGACCCAGGATTATTAATGTTTGATAAAATTAATTTCAAAAATCCTATATTAGATGAAATACCATATTTAGCAACTAACCCATGTTTTGGGTATCATGAACAATTGTTAACTATTGATGGGTATGTTGAAATTGGGTCATTAGAAGGAAAGACAATTAAAGTATTTTCACCATTAGATAATGATTATGTTGATGCAAAAATATTTAAATCAGGTGAAAAACAAACTATTAAATTATATTTTGATGTTGGAAATAATGGTAATTATATTCAATTAGTAGTTACTCCTGACCATAAACTTATGGATGCAGATACAATGGATTGGATAGAAGCCAAAGAATCTATTGGGCATAAAATTCTTCATTATAGTTATTATGCAATTAAACCAAACTCTTTTTATATTACAGAAGATCTAAATAAAGGATATTATACAAATATTACTCCTATTATGGATATAATTGATACATCAACACCATTGTGCGTGTCATCGTTTATGAGAGGATATTTTAGTTCTAATGGATATATAGGGGATAATAAAATTATATGTAATTGTGATACTAAAGATAATTTATTTGCTTTAAAATTATTATTAGATGAACATTTTGGGATTAAATCAAGAATACAATGTAATAACAAGAAATATACATTATATATAGAAGATAGGCAAAGTATATTTACATTTGCCATTGAAATTGGGTTTATTCAAAAATTGAAGAATAGTAAATTACAATCCATAATTCAAGATATATCTCCTAAAGTTATAAGTATAGCATTGGGAGAAATTATGCCAGTATATGATTTTTCTATGGATAAATCACATGTTGGTGTAGTAAATGAGGTAATATGCCATAATTGTGGAGAGCAACCATTAATCGCAACATATAGTGATAGTATAGAAAAAAAGTATGGTAGATTAACTGGTATGTGTAATTTAATGAGTATAGATATATCTAAATTAGCAGATGATTCGTCATTATCTATGTTATTTGATTTAGCATATATTGCAGCATGGTATTTAGATGATATGATTGATATTAATATGTTTCCTATTGTAAGTTCTAGTAGAGCAGCATTTTTGACAAGAAATATCGGTGTTGGAATGACAGGTATTGCAGGATATTTTATCTTAAACAATGTCAAATATGGTAGTGACGAATCACTTACTCTTGCAAAAGACTTAATGTATACATTAGAATATGGGTCTACTAAATTCACTACTGATATAACTAAATATAAACCAGAATTCCCATTATATAAATTGAGTAGATATGTGACAGAATATAATTTTAATCCGTTTTTAGGTGAAGATACTAAAGGATATATAACTGAATTGAATAAATTGCCAAGACGAAATATCGCTACAACATCATTAGCACCAGAAGGTACTCGAAGTAGAATAATGGAAGTACCTGAATTAGGTGATGTTGGAAGTGGTATTGAACCATTATATGCATTGAAATATAAACGATACGTGAATATGCCTAATACAAATGAACGGATAGAAACTAATTATGTGGTTAAATTATTGGAAGATAAATTGAGAGAAGATATTCCACAGATTGATATAAGTCAATTAATTATCGAATTGGATTTATATGGGTTAAATTATATCATAGATAAATATGAGTTAGATGCCAAAAAATATTCTGTATTTTGTACCGCTATGGATTTGTCTCCTATTGAACATTTAAAAGTGCAAGAAGCATTTCAACAATTTAATTCATCAAGTACATCTAAAACTATAAATATGCCAAATAATGCTACTATTGATGATGTTAAAAAAATATATATGTACGCATTAAAATCTCCATATATAAAAGGTGTGACTATATATAGAGATGGCAGTCTTGAAACACAAGTATTAGAAACAAATAAAAAAGATAGTAATTTCAATTTCACTATTGATATTCCAAATAATATACTAGAAGATTCTACAAATACCAATAGACCAATTCCACGTCCAAACATTATATATTCATTAAAAGAAACTGTAACATTTATTGATAGTGCATATAAGCAATTTATGTTAAATTTGGTAAAAACAATATATGATTTGGTAGATAATGGGTATGATTTAGATGAAATAAATTATATAATAACTAATGATTTGAAATTGGCAGATGAGAAAAAAATCCATATCGAATTGGGATTTACTAAAGAAAAATTGCCATTCGAAGTGTTTATTCGTACTACCGAATCATCTAAAGAATATACCGAATTGGCAAATGCAGTTGGTAGATTAATATCTATATCATTGCGTAGTGGTGTCGATTTTTATAGTATTGTCGAACAATTGAGAAAAGTTAAGAATTTTAGAAATGAATATATGCAATTAACTATTATGATTGCAGATGTTTTATCTGAATTGTATAATATTGTCAAAATCGAAAGTGAATCAGATAGAAATACTATTATTGAAAATATTAATATTCAAACTAAAGATTGGAAATATAATGCCGGTGTGTATATTGATACTGAAGGAAAAATAAGATGCCCATCATGTAAATCTGTAATAGAAAGATATACTAATGGATGTATTGAATGTAAAGTATGTGGATGGGCTAAATGTGAATAATTCTTATATTGCTAGATGGTTAGGGTATTGTCTCTAACCATTTAGCGTTTTGATATGACTATATTTAATGGTCAAATATTTATCACTTAAAAAGAAGTGGTATTCTTGCAGAAAA
>Ga0209608_1002446_pt1 | contig 13120 bp, 6 predicted proteins | sample AD_UKC130_MetaG_FD_184428 | JGI IMG/M metagenome (GOLD analysis project Ga0209608, IMG submission 184428) | Active sludge microbial communities of municipal wastewater-treating anaerobic digesters from Canada - AD_UKC130_MetaG (SPAdes) (version 2) | ecosystem: Engineered > Bioreactor > Anaerobic... | reverse complement strand
GAAAATTATTAGGACATGAGAGTTCTGAAACTACTAAGATATATGTGATACGTGAAGATACAGACGATGCTGATGAAGCATTTATAGATTAAACAGTTTTAAATCAAATTCTTATTTTATTAAAAAATAAGAGATTACTATTATTATGCGAGGGGAGTTGGTCTCCCCTCCCCTAGCGCAAATAAAGCGAAGAAGGGAGATATTAAAAATGACTGATAAACTTGGTATACTTATAAATGCCATATTAAATGTTGAACAAAAAGATTTACAAACGCAATTAGATTCCGTTGCAGAAAAAATAAAAATAAATCTCAAACCAAGAATTGATTTTGATGAAAACGTTATTGCCAAATTTAAAAGCGATGTTGATAAATTAGCAAAAAATATAAAACTTAACTTGCGATTTGATGCTGATAAACAAAGCGTAAAAGACGTAGAAAAGACAGTAACCGAAACAGTAACAAAAATATCAGAAAAAACAAAATCAAATGATACTAAATTAAAAATATTTAATAAAGAAGAATTAGATGCAGAGGGTAGACAATATTTTTTAGGTGTAAATAATATAATTGATAAAGTAAAAAACGAATTTAAAGATTTAGGCGATGTAAACGTTAGAGTTTTTGAAAATGCACAAAAACAAATTACTGGATTTGAAGCAGAAGTAAAAAAATTAGATGGAACTATTGAAAAATTAAAATTTGATTTGGCTGAAATCAAAGTTGGAGACAGCACAAAAGAAGGATTTGTATTTTCTGGTGCTACTTTATTTGATAAAAATGCTGGCGATGTATTACAAAAAAATTTAAATATATTACAAAATTTTGAAACGAGATTAAGAAGTATTCGTGACAGTTTTACATCTTCAAGAGGTGTAAAAGAACCAACTAATCTTAGTATTTTAAATAGAGAATATAATTCCATATTATCTACAATAGAAAAATTAAGAAAATCTCAATCAAATTTAACAGAAGAACAAAAGAGAAATATAGACAAACAAATAAATACATTAAATTCTTTACATAAAGCATATCGAGATATTGAAATAACTGCTGAAAAGGGCTACAATTTTAAACAATTTGAAAATATCACTGGGCAAGTAATTAAATTGAGAGAAAATCTTAATGCTACTGTAGTTACTTTAAAAAATTATAAAGATGCATTATCTACTCCACTATTGCAAGGATATAGGCTTAATGAATTAAAAAATGTTCAAGAAACAAAAGAATATTTAAAATTAACACAAGAGTTACAAAAAGGAAATAAATTTGTAGATTTAACAGCTTTTATAGATAAAGCAACAGGAAGTGTTTATAAATATTCTCATGCTGCTCGTAATGCAATGATTGACACTTTGACATGGAGTAAGGCTATATCAACTGCATGGAAACGTATGGCTCAATGGGCTATCGGTGGAACATTGTTTTTTGGTGCATTAAGGCAAATAAAAGAAGGTATAGCATATATAACTGAACTTGACAATTCCCTCAATGAAATTCGTATAGTAACAAATAAAACACAGCAAGAAGTAAATAATCTTGCTTTATCGTATAATAAATTTGCTAAAGAAATGAGTGTAACAACAAAAGAAGTTGCATCTACAGCGGCAGATTTATTTAGGCAGGGTTTAGATGATAGTCAAGTAGAAGAACGAATGAAAGCAATTATTCAATATGCTAAAATATCAGGTATTTCTCTTGAAGAAAGTAATAAAATAATAACTGCTACTGCTAATGCTACTGGTGAAAGTGTACAGAAAATTATAGATGTTTTTGCTATGCTAGGTGACATTACTGCTTCAGGAGCAGAAGAAATTGGTGAAGCTTTGCAAAAAGTTGCGAGTACGGCAGAAAATAGTGGTGTATCTTTAGAAAAGGCTGCAAGCTGGATAGCAACTATATCAAGTGTAACAAGAGAATCGGCTTCGGTTGTAGGTACTAGTTTAAAGAGTATAATCAGCCGATACGAACAAATAAAAACTAAAGGATTTAATGAAGAAGATGCTACTAAAATAAATGATGTAACTGAAGCGTTACATGCAGTAAAAATTACTGCTGTTGACGCACAAGATCAATTAAGACCAATAGCAGAAGTATTAGATGAACTTGGTGCTAAATGGAATAGCTTGACGAAGAATGAGCAAGCATATGTTACTACTGCATTAGCAGGAACATATCAGCGTAACAGGCTCATTACCCTACTCGACAATTACAGTGATTCTTTAAAAAATTATGAAGCTGCTTTAAATTCAGCAGGCACAGCAGAACAAAAATTTGCTATATATCAAGATTCTGTACGGGCTAAACTTGAAAAATTAAGTGCTACGTGGGAAGAATTTTGGCAAAAATCATTAAATTCTGATTCAATTAAAGGTGTAATAGGATTATTAACAAGTCTTATAGATACTTTGGGGAATTTACAAAAAGTATTACTTTTGGTAGCTACTGGATTTGCTTTTTGGAAGGGTAACAAAATTTTAAATTTTTTTAAATCATTGCATTTAAGTATAAAAAACTCATATAATGAAATGCTGAGATATCAAACAGCTTTATATAAAGCATATTTAGCTCGAAAAGGATTGACCGCTGCTGAAATAGAAGCTCAAGTGGCAACTAAGGGATTATATCTTACATTTGTTTCTCTTGAAAAAGCCTTACCAAATTTATTCAAAGCTGCATTTTTTTCTAACCCACTAGGATGGATTGCTGTTGGACTTACCACAATTATATCTCTTGTTGATAAATTTAAACAAAAACAAGAAGAAATGCGTCAAAAAATAGATGAATCATATAATAAAGCACAAAGTAATATAGCACAATTAAAACAGTGGCAAAAAGAATATGAAGAATTAGCTAATAAAACTGAATTAACAAGAGACGAAAAAGCAAGACTTATTGAAATAGAAAGGGAATTAAAGACCAGATTTGGTAAAACAGCTGAGGCTATAGATTTACAAAATGGTTCTTTAGAAACTAACATTGATTTAATGCGACAATTAACAAAAGAAGAAGCAGAAAGGTTTATAACATTAAATGAGAGAGCCTACAGAGAAGCAAAAAAGATATTAGAAGAACCTTATACTATATATGATCGAAGCGGATTCGTTATGCAATTTGAAAATATTGAAGAAGCTATAAAAACGATGGAAGAAGCGGTTCGAGATGCTGTAGATAAATCTAATATAGTCTATAATAAAAGAAAAAGAATTCTTGAAAAACTTTATGAAAAATATGATAATGCAACAGATATTGTTTCAAAATATGAAGGATATGAATCGTTGTTAGCTGAATCTGCAGATAAAACTAACGAAAATATTAAAAAGAATTCAGATTCGCTTCAAGAATATAAAGATAGACTTGAACAATTACTTAAACAATTAAATGATACTATTGATTCTGTCAAGTCTGATTTAAAAACACTCAATCAAGTAATTGCTGATGTACGAAATGGTCAATCTCTTTCTGCTGAACAAATTCTTGATTTAATCGAAAAATATGATTTGTCTGCTGATGCAATTAAAAAAACATCAGATGGATATACAGTAGAATTATCGGCGTTAGAAAATGTTCGTAAAGCCAAAATTCAAACGGCTTTAGATGGTATTGAAGCTGAAAAAAAACATGCTTTAGAAGTTAAAAAGCAAGTTGAATCGAGATTGAGAAACTATGGGCTTGAAATTGAACAATTGAAAAATATTGCAGAAGTAAAGGCGAAACTTGCTGAACAAGCAGATAAAGAAGCAAGGCGAAAAGCAGATGAAATGACTGGTGGAGCTTCTGATTCTGGTAATATAGCATTTGGCTCATACCGCTATATCGTAAGAAATCGTATATATGAACAAGTTTATAAAGAATATATGGATAAAGCTGGAGCAGATGTTGATTTAGCAAGAAAAACATTAGCAGACATAGAAGAATTAGAAGCAAAATCCAAAATATTGATTGATATATTAAATGACCCAAATTTTGGCGTCTCTTCTAAATCAAGTAATCTTTCCGATTTAGAAACTCGTTATATAGCATTAGAACAAGCAATAGAAAACGTAAATAAAGCATTAAAACGTAATAAGGATATAGTATCTAAAGCAACAGATTTGGATAAAATTCAACTTTTAAACGAACAGAATGAATTGTATAGAGAACAACAAAATCTATTACATCAATTAAATCAAGAAAGACGTAAGGAATTGGCAGAAAATAGGGCAATTTTGGCTAAACAAGGCTTTAAATTTGATGCAGAAGGAATGATTACTAATCTCTCTCATATTAAAGGAAAATCCAAAGAAATAGAAGAAGTATTTAAAAATTATTTATCTTTACTTGATAAAATTAGAGATACTTCATCTGAGTGGAACGATATAATGGGAGAGATTGTTAAGAATACTTTAGACATAGATGATTTAGGTTTAATAGAATTTGATAAGCAAATAGAAAACATTAATAATCAAATATCTTTGTTAGGTGATATTGATACCGATGAAGAATTAATCAGACAATCTGAATTATTATCTCAATCATATGATGTTCTATCTCAAAAATTAACTTATGTTACTTCTAAAATTGAAGAATATAGAATTGAATTAGAAAAACTTCAACCTACTACTGATGCAAGTAGAACAAAAATTGCAATGCTTAAATCTCAACTTGAAGAATTTGAAAAGAAAAAAATTGAAATAGAGATTGAATTGGTTCAGAAGAAAGATAATCTTAAAAGCATTTTAGATAATAGATTAAATGCTTATAAATCAGTCCAAGATAAAATTGTTGCAATGTTAAGACAACAATATCAGGATGAATTAGAAATTAGAACAAAAGCTATAAATGAAGAATTGGACGCACTAGAAAAAGCACATAGAGAAAAGATTAAATTATATGAAGATGAAAAGAAACGTATTAGAGAACTTATAGATGAAAAATTAAAGCTAATAGATAGAGAAGAATCTGAAAGAGATTATAATCAAAAACTTGCTGAATTAAATGAAGAAAAAGCAGAAATACAAAGAAAACTTGAAGAATTATCTTTAGATGATAGTATTGAATCACGTAATAAACAAGTTGAATTACGAAAACAATTAGCAGAGAAAGAAAAAGAAATTGCTGAATTAGTGCATGATAGAGAAGTTGAATTAAGAAAAGATAATTTAAAGGATCAACTTGAAAGATATGAAAAAGATATAGAAGCTAAAATTGATGCAGAAAATAAAAAATATGATTATCAAAAATCTATATTAGAACAAGAACTTGAAGATGTAAAGAGATATTATGAAAGGCAATTAGAAAAATCCAATCTCTATCATAAAGCGAATAAAATGCTTATGACACAATCATTTGATGAACTGTATCGTCAACTTACAGAGTTTGAAGATAAATTTGGCGACGGCATGACAGCTATGGGAGATAAAATTAAGGAAGAATTAATTGAAAATCTAAAGACAGCATTAGGTTTAATTAATGAAATTAACAGTGGAGGTAGTATTACAGCATATACACCAACAACATATGTTAGAAGCGGTAGTACTACAACTAATCAATCCAAACGTTCTACTAATGAAAACAGTAATAAAGTAGTGGGTGTAAGAAGTTATCTACAAAGTAAAGGATATAAAGTTGATTATGATAACAAAACTAAACAAGTATATGTAAATGGTAGAAAATTGGATACATCTATGTTTACTATTGCAAATAGCCAATATCAAGGAAGAATATCTGATATTGAAAAAGCACTAAATAATATAGGATTTTATAGCAAAGGTGGAAAAATAGATTATACTGGACTGGCAATGGTTCATGGTAGTAAAGATAAACCAGAATATGTATTTAACTATGATCAATTTAAAGATTTGGCTAAAATGATAGCTACATATCAATTTATTCCTAATATTAATATGCCTGATTTTAAATCTATTCAAGTACAGCCTAATACATCATTATATATTGATAAATTAATTGAGGTGCAAGGTAATATTGATAAATCTGTATTACCTGATATTGAAAAGGTAGCAAATAAAGTGGTAGACAAAATTAATAGCTCATTAAAATTACGAGGAATTAATAGACCTGTTTTTGGAGTGTAGTATCAAACTACACTCCTTTTATCTTGCAAAAAGTGAGGTGAATCATCATGTTTGATTCAACAGAGGTATTACTTGGAGGACACAATTTACAACAAGAATTTGGGCTTTATTTAGTGAAAATTGATAGCGGAATAACTGAAGGTCATTTTGGTATAACACAATCAATCATAGAAGATTCAGTTGAAAATATAGATACTCCCTTTTTTTATGGCGTAAAAAGAGAACCATTTACATTTCAAGCTACCTTTGTAAGACAAAAAGAGTGGGATTTTAAAACTAGACTAGAGTTTAACGAAATTGTTTTTAAAAGACATTATCAAGAATTTATAAGTGCTGATTATCCTTATATTTTATATAGAGTTATTTGTGTTGACGAACCTAATAAAGTATTTTTTGGAGAACAAGGTGGATATGTTTCTTTAAATTTTAGAACAGATTCTCCTTATGCATGGAGTCCTGTATCAGTTCAAAATTATGATTTAAGTCAAAATATAACTAAAACTACTATACAGGTTAAAAATAGAAGTAATGTAATAGATTTTTATTATCCTCAAATGGAGTTTACTTTATTAGAAGGATCGGACATTTCTTTTAAAAATCTTACTGATGGCGGTCGTGAATTTACTTTTACTGGACTATTACCAAATGAAACTGTAAGCATAGATAATCAATGGCAGATTATCAAAACAGATGTGCCTAATGTTTATAGATATGTTAATTGTAACAGACAATGGTTAAGATTAAGAAAAGGAGTTAATTATATAGAGATTACTGGAAAATGCTATTTATCATTTAGACTACAAGTACCTATTGCTATATAGAAAGGAGGGATTATTTTTGTTATTAGACATTAGAAAATATGATGAGCCTGTTAAAATAAATTTAACATTGTGTAAGCCTGATTTTATGAGAACACCTATTGCTTGTTTAGGTGAAGCGTATGATAAAAAAATCACTTTAAAATTAGGTAATATAGACGAATTATCATTTATTATTCCTAAAACAATTACAATAAATGGAATTACACAAAATAATCAAAATTATGATTTACTAAAGGGAAAAATGTTTATATTATGTGAAATATTAGATCATCAACAATATTTTATTGTTGTAGAAAGCAACGAATATGCAGAAGGAGATAAAATTTATAAAGAAGTTAAATGTTATTCATTAGAATACCAATTTACTAAAAGAAATATTAGGGGATATAGTGGTACAAAAAAGATTTTTGATATAGTTGAACCTGAAAAAGGTGTATTAAATTATATATGTTCTATCTGTGAACCTTGGCAAGTAGGATATGTAAATCCAGATATTAATCTAAAGTTTAGAACATTTGATGTTTCAGAACAAAGTGTGTGGGATTTTTTAACTGACATACAATTATCATTTGGTTGTGTTTTTGAATTTGATACAGTAAATTACATTATTAATGTTAAAAAATTAGAAGATATTGGACAAAATAAAGGACTTGTATTATCTGAAAATAATTATATTAAATATTTTGAATTAAAACCAAATTATGATGAAGTAGTAACAAGGCTTAGATGTTATGGTAGTGAAAATATATCAATACATAGCGTTAATCCAACAGGGACAGATTATATTGAGTTGTTTGATTATTACAAAACTACTGATTTTATGAGTGAAAATTTGATTAATGCGTTAAATAAATATAGCAATTTAATTAATTTAAAATCTACTGTTTTTCAAGGGTATTTGAATCAATTAGAAACATTAAATAACGAAATGATTACTTTAACTAATCAATTAAGTGATTTACTTATGCAATTAAAGCAAATTCAAGACAGTATTGATGTTGCTATCAAAATAAATAGTAGATCAGTGAATGTAAATTTAAGTGAATTGAGACAACAAGAAAGAAGTAAGCAAACAGAAATAGACAATAAACAGACAGAAATCAATAATAAACAAAAAGAAATAGATGATGTTTATTTATTAATTGCTCAACTGAAAGAGGAAATTAGTATAGAAAATAATTTTACAGAAGAACAAAGAGCAGAATTAAATAATTTTGTGTTTGAAAAAACATGGCAAGATAATAACTATTATGATGTTAATGAATTGTATGAAGAAGGAAAAAACATGTTATTAAAACTTGCTCAACCTGCTATAAATTTTGAAATTACAGCTATAAATTTTTTAAAATGTCTTGACCATCAAGAAAATTGGGATAAAGTGTTCTTTGGTTTGGGAGATATTGTAAATATTGAACATAGTAAATTAAATACTTATTTTGAAGTAAGACTTGTGGAGTTCACTTATGCAGAAGAAGCTAATGATTTTAATTTAAAATTTTCTAATAAAGGTGCATTAGATGACCCTTTAGTATATTTAAATGATTTGCTTAAAAATGCCATATCTTCTAGTACAACTATTAATATTGAAAAATATAAATATGGAAAATATAGCAAAGACCAAAGTATGTTGTTGGATTATATTAATAATGAATTAGATTTGGCAAAACAAAAAGCGTTGGCAGGACATAATCAAGAGATAATTATTGATGATAGAGGGATATTGCTTACTGACGGAAACAATCCTATCGAACAAGTAAAAATGATAGGAAATTTAATAGTATTTACTGATGATGGTTGGAATACTGCTAAGACAGCTATTTCAAGTCGAGGTATAATTGCAGAGAACATAGTAGGTAAACTTATAGCAGGAAATCAACTTATTATAGAAAATCAAACAGGTACATTTCAAGTTGATGGGAATGGTATGTCTGCAATCAATATGTCATTATCTTTAACGAGTAAAAATGGTAAAAATAAGATAATATTAAATCCCGACAATGGATTTAAAATGCAAAAATCTAATGGTGCTGGTAGATGGACAGATAATTTTTATGCCGATACAGATGGCAATTTACATCTTACAGGACAGATTGAAGCCAGTACATTTATTGGTGGTAGTATTAATATTGGTAATGGCAATTTTAGAGTAGATAGTAATGGTGTTTTAACTGCTAGAAGTGGTAGTTTTAAAGGAGATATTACTGGTTCAACTGGTATATTTAGTGGAATTTTGATCGATGGATCAATTGTAGGTAGTAATATTGAAGCAAGTAGTTTTATAGGAGGAAGTATTAATATTGGCTATGGCAAATTTAGAGTAAACAGCAATGGTGATTTATATGCGGAATCAGGAACATTTAAAGGAAATATAGAAGGTAGTAATATTAGTGGAGCAAATATTAGTGGAGCAAATATTACTGGCGGTGAAATTAGTGGAGTACGTATTACTGGGTCAACTATTAATATTGATACAAATTTAATTGTTGGGAATCGTATTTTGCTTGGAAATCCATATGATGGTAGAAATAAAGCAATTGATTTTGGCAATGACATTCGAATATGTACAGACAGCGAAGGAAAACTAATTATTGATGGTCATCGAGATTTATATATTTCCACTTATGATGTTATATTTCAAACTGTATATGGCAGGACATCTGTAAGAGAAATTATTAATTTTACTTATAATATTATAGATTATGTTGATAGTAATTTCTTTTATAATGCAGTTTATAATTCAGCGAGTGGTTTATTAAAATTCTATAATCGTAAAGGTCAAGAAATTAGTAGGGTATATCTGAATCTGTAAGAATCAACTAAAAAGTATTGGGAGGGTTAATATTTATGGAAGATTATATTGAAATTTTAGATAAAAAAACAACAGTAAATGGAAATGAAGTAGTTATAACTAAAACTGTGAAAGAAAAATTAACATATGAACAATTACTTTGGAAGAAAGAAGATTGTCAACGTAGAAAACAAAGATTAATACAACAATCACAACAACTTCAGAAAGAATTTAATAGTATTAAAGATGAAGAACAAGAGATAGATAATATGATGGCTTTATTGCAATCTGAAGATAATGAATTTCTTACATTAGAATAAAACTTATAATTAAAAACTTATTAAAAGGAGAAATAAGAATATGAAAATAGAAATGACAGAAGCTATGATAAATAATTTATTAATTTTTCTTAATAGAATTGAATATAAAGGATTAGATGAAGCACAAGCAGTCACATATATAGTAAATGCTATATCGCAAGCGTTAACTCAAAATCAATCACAAAATAAGAATATATTAACTGAAAAAGAAGATAAGTAATTAAAAATATATTAAATTAATAATAAATGAAAGCGGTGATAAGATGGCAGATATGTTTAATACATTTCGTGACCCTGTATATTGGGATTGGTATAGAGATGCAAAAGGTAATAAAACTTCTGTTTTAAGAACAAATGAATCTCATGTTGTCGTTAATAATTATATTGTTCTTATGGAAATACCAGATGAATATTATAAAGTTCAAATTGAAGGAATGTCTGAAATTCCTTGGGACAAATCAATTACTAATCCTAATCAATTTAAAGTTTTTTATACTATTGGATGGATTGAATTCCATCCAAGTATGGAAGGAAAAAATGTATTAATTAAACAATATTATAGTAAAGGTATTTGTTATATTCCTGCCAGTAGAATTTATACAGAATTTGATAACAATGGAAACGTAACAGAAACATTGCAAAAATATGTAGATTCTCTTAAAGTTTTCCAATATAAAGGTATTTATAGTGATGAAAAAACTTATTATACTAATCATCAAGTATATTATAATGGTAGTACATATATTTGTTTGCGTGATGGAGTAAAAGGTAATAATCCAACAGACACAAATACATGGAGAGTACTAGCTGGTGGTTTAAATAGAAAGGGTAATTTTGATGATGCAATTCAATATAATGAAAGGGATATTGTATGGTATAAAAAAAATCATACCTTATATTTATGTAAAAAAAAGCCACCAATAGGAACTCTTCCAACCAATCAAAATTATTGGGATGAGTTGCTAACTCTTAATGATGTAGTAAGTCTTATTAACAACAAAATAGATGAAATTGAAAATAGAATGTCTACTATTGAAAATGATTATAACACGAAAAAAACGCAATGGGATACTGATATAAATAATAAGATTAATGAAGCAGAACACAAAGTGAATGAAGTAAATGATAAAATATTAGAATATGAAAATAATTTAAAACCTGATATATTGCAAGCTACTCAAAATGCTAATGACAAAGCACAATTAGCTCAAATATCTGCTGATAGGGTAGATGCTGCAATAAATCAATCTATTAAAATATTTAAACCATATGTAGAAACATATACTGATTTATTATCTACATATCTTAATCCTGAAAATGGATGGACAGTTAAAGTTGCTGAAGAAGGTAAAGTTTATAGATGGAATGGAATAGAATGGGTGGCTATTGATATTGATACTGGTAATATAGAACTAGCAGAATTAAAGGCAGATGTAGGAAATAAAAATAATTTAACTACTGAAAATAAAAATTCTCTTGTTGATGCAATTAATGAAGTTAATAATAAATCATCATTTGATGGTGATTACGAAAAGTTAATAAATAAGCCTTTCATACCAGCTAAAACAAGTGATTTAGAAAATGATGCTAACTTTGAAACAGTAAGTGGATCACAAGAAAAAGCAGACCAAGCCGAACAAAACGCTAAGACATATACAGAACAACAAATTACTCTAGTCACTGAAGCGTTAAGAGATATTGAGACAAATGTGGGTAACGTAGAAACGGATCTTGCTGCACATAAGATAGATTATGATACTTTTAAACAGGAATTTGATTCGCATAAGAATGAAAATACAACAGGGGCACATAAAGCAAAAAATATAGCAATAGACAATGCGGAAGGGCATTTCACAGCAACAGATGTTGAAGGAGCGTTGAATGAGCTTTTTACGTCTGTCAGTGATGGTAAGACTCTTATCGCTACCGCCATTGCTGGCAAGGGAATATCTGCAGATGGTAGCGATACATTTAGTCAACTTGCAAACAAGATAGAACAAATTGAAACTGAAGTTGAAGGTTATAAGGTGGGAGATATCTTAGATCCAAGTAAATATCTAATTGCACCAGAAATATGGCAATTTACTGGACATACTAGTTATGTGTATGCTGTTGCTGTAGACAACAACGGTTATGTCTATAGTGGAGGTTTAGACAAAACAGTAAGAAAGATAGGTTCTGACGGTAGTGAATTATGGCGATTTACTGGACATACTGATGCTGTGTATGCTGTTGCTGTAGACAACAACGGTAATGTCTATAGTGGTGGTGGAAATGGTGACAGAAAAGTAAGAAAGATAGATCCTGACGGTAATCAAATATGGGATTTTGCTGTTCGTTGGACTGTGAATGCTGTTGCTGTAGATAATAACGGTTATGTCTATAGTGGAAGTGATGACAAAAGAGTAAGAAAGATAGATCCTGACGGTAGTGAAGTATGGCGATTTACTGGACATACTGATTATGTGCTTGCTGTTGCTGTAGACAACAACGGTAATGTCTATAGTGGTAGTGCAAGTGGTGACAAAACAGTAAGAAAGATAGGTTCTGACGGTAATCAAATATGGCAATTTACTGGACATACTGATGCTGTACGTGCTGTTGCTGTAGATAATGACGGTAATGTCTATAGTGGAAGTAGTGACAGAACAGTAAGAAAGATAAGTTCTGACGGTAGTGAAGTATGGCGATTTACTGGACATACTTGGACTGTGTATACTGTTGCTGTAGATAATAATGGTAATGTCTATAGTGGAAGTTATGACCAAACAGTAAGAAAGATAAGTTATGACGGTAATCAAATATGGAAATTTACTGAACATACTAATGCTGTACGTGCTGTTGCTGTAGATAATAATGGTAATGTCTATAGTGGTAGTCATGACAAAACAGTAAGAAAGATATTTGATGGTATAAAAATCATTGCATAGAGGAGTGATTTTATGAAATGGTTATTGTATGAGAAAGAAACGAATACTAGAGCAAAGGTATTTCTTATTTATCATGTTGAGCCGCCAGAGGAATTATTAAATAAAGGAAATTATATTACAGTAACTAATATTGAAGAACCTGAACAAAAAACAGGAAAGACTGCACTGCCTTATTGCAACCCTAAAAC
>Ga0209608_1002445_pt1 | contig 13120 bp, 10 predicted proteins | sample AD_UKC130_MetaG_FD_184428 | JGI IMG/M metagenome (GOLD analysis project Ga0209608, IMG submission 184428) | Active sludge microbial communities of municipal wastewater-treating anaerobic digesters from Canada - AD_UKC130_MetaG (SPAdes) (version 2) | ecosystem: Engineered > Bioreactor > Anaerobic... | reverse complement strand
CGTAGCCCTCCTCCATCTTGCGCACCATCATCTCCACGGCAATGATGGCGTCGTCCACCATCAGCCCCAGGGCAATGATGAGCGAGCCCAACGACACCTTGTGCAGCCCTATGCCGAAGTAATGCATGGCCAGAAAGGTGACGGCCAGCACCAACGGAATGGTGATGGCCACCACCAGGCCCGGCCGCCAGTCCACGTACCAGCCAAAGCGCCCACCCTTGTGCAGCCCCAGCGACACAAAGCTCACCGCCAGCACGATGACCACGGCCTCGATCAGCACCTTGACAAAGTCGTTCACCGACGCCGCCACGGCCGCCGGCTGGTCTTGCACCTGCGCCAGCTCCACGCCGGCGGGCAGGCGCTGCTGGATGTCGGCCACGGCGGCGCGCAGCGCCTTGCCCAGGGCGATGATGTCGCCGCCCTTGGTCATGGAGATGCCCAGCGCGATCACCTCCTGGCCCTGGAAGCGCACCTTGACGTCGGGCGGATCGACATAGCCGCGGTGCACCTCGGCAATGTCGCCCAGGCGCAGCTGGGCCTGGGACTGGGGTGCGCGAATCGGCATGGCGCGCAGCTGCTCCACGCTGGTGAACTGCCCGGCCACGCGCACCTGCACCATGTCCTGCGGCGTCTGTATGGTGCCGGCGCTCTCCACCGCGTTCTGGCTGCCCAGCTGCTGCAGCACGCCGGCCTGATCCAGCCCCAGCTGCGCCAGGCGCTTTTGCGAGACCTCGATCCAGATCTTCTCGGGCTGCACGCCGAACTGCTCGACCTTGGCCACGTCCTTCACGCGCAGCAGCCGCTGACGCGTGTCGTCGGCGAAGTCCTTCAATTCGGCGTAGCCGAAGCCCTCGCCGCGCAACGCGTAGATCACGCCGTACACGTCGCCAAACTCGTCGTTGAAGAACGGCCCCTGGATGTTGCCCGGCAGGGTATGGCGCATGTCACCGATCTTCTTGCGCACCTGGTACCAGGTGTTGGCGACCTCGGCCGGCTTGGAGGAATCCTTGAGCTCGAAGATCACCTGCGACTCGCCCGGCTTGCTGTAGCTGCGGATCTTGTCGGCGTAGGGCACCTCCTGCAGCGTGCGCTCGATCTTGTCGGTGACCTGCTCGGCCACCTGCTGCGCCGTGGCGCCGGGCCAGTTGGTGTGGATCACCATGGCGCGGAAGGTGAACGGCGGATCCTCGTCCTGCCCCAGCTGGAAGTACGCGGCAAAGCCCAGCAGCATCAGCACCACCATCAGGTAGCGCGTCAGCGGCACATGTTCCAGCGCCCAGCGCGAGAGGTTGAAGCCCTTCTTGGGTTCGATCAACGCCATGGCCAGCCCTCAGCGCACCGCGGCAGGTGCCGCAGCCTTATCATTATTGATAGCTGCCGGCGCTTTATCTGCGGGCGTTTGGTCGAATTTTGGCTTGTATACCGTGACCTTTTGCCCAGGCGTGAGCACATGCACCCCCGAGGCCACCACCTGCATGCCGGGCGCCAGGCCGGCGGCGATCACGGCCTCGTTGCCGTCGGCCGTGGCCACCTGCACCACCTGCGAGCGCACCGTGCCGCCGCCGCCGTCGCCCGGCTCGTACACCCACACCGCCGTCTCACCGCCCTCCTGGCGCAGGCTGCTCGTGGGCAGCTTGATGGCCTGCAGGCCCTCGGCCGCATGCCATTGCGGCGTGACATAGACCGTGGCCCCCAGCGGCGGCACATCCTTGGCCTGCACCGCTACCTTGACCAGGAAGGTGCGCGTCACCGGGTCGGCGCTGGCCGCCACCTCGCGCACCTCGCCCGGCATCAGCGTATCGGCCGACCAGGCACGCACCTGCACCGGCAGGCCCACGCGCAGCTGGCCCACCCTATCCTCGGGCACGAAGAACACCGCATCGCGCGGGCCGTCACGCGCAATGCGCACCACCGGCGTACCGGCCGCCACCACCTGGCCGGGCTCGGCCTCTATGCCCGTCACCACGCCGGCGGCATCGGCCAGCAGGCGCGTGTAGTCGGCCTGGTGGCCCTGCGTGACCAGTTGCGCGCGCACCTGATCAAGCTGCGCCTGGGCCGACTTGAGTTGCGCTTCGCGCCGATCCAGCTCGGCGCCGCTGATGAAGTTCTGCGCCTTGAGCTTGGAGAAGCGCTCAAAGTCCGCCGCCGCCAGATCGCGCTGCGTGGTCGCCGCCGCCACCTGGGCGCGCGCGGCCTGGGTGGCCAGGGCATAGTCGCTCACATCCAGGCGCGCCAGCAACTGGCCGGCCTGCACACGCTGGCCCAGCTCGGCCTGGCGCTGCACGATCTTGCCGGCGACGCGAAAACCGATGCGCGACTCGATGCGCGCGCGCACCTCACCCGCATACTCCAGCTGCATCTGCAGCGCAGACGGCCCGACGGTCACGAGCTTGACGGAACGCACCGGCTCGGGCGCAGGCTCATGGCGCGAGCAGGCCGTCAGCAGCGCCACGCAGGCGGTCAGACTGCACAAAAAAAGCCCCGAACGGGGCCGCGTCAGGGCAGGAAAGCTTGGCATGGAACGAAGCGCGCCCAACGGCGCTTAATGACTGATCGGTTAGTAATTGGTTGGTAATCTATGTGAAACCCATTTTCACTGTCAAGCGACAATGCCGGCCGTGAACCCCAGCCCCTCATCACCCGACACCCTCGCGCCAGCCATGGCTGCGCCCGTCACGCATTACGAAAACTTTCCCGTCGCCTCGCTGCTGTGCCCGCCGGGGCTGCGCCAGCCGGTTGCCGCCATCTACGCCTTTGCGCGCACCGCCGATGACATTGCCGACGAAGGCGAGGCCACGGCCGGCGAACGCCTGTCCGACCTGGCCGCCTACCGCGCCGAACTGCGCGCGGCAGCCGCGGGCCAGGCACCCGGCGCACGCTGGGCCGGCGTGTTCGGGCCGCTGCAGGTCGCGCTGCAAAGCCACCGGCTGCCCACGGCGCTGCTCAAGGACCTGCTGGACGCCTTTGCCCAGGACGTGGCCATGACCGAGGCCGGCGCCTGCTACCCCGACCGCGAGGAGCTGCTGGACTACTGCCGGCGCTCGGCCAATCCCGTGGGGCGATTGCTGCTGCACCTGTACGGCGTGCAGGACGACGCTGCGTTGCGCGAAAGCGACGCCATTTGCAGCGCCCTGCAGCTCATCAATTTCTGGCAGGACCTGAGTGTGGACCTGCCACGCGGGCGCCACTACCTGACCGACGCCGACTGCGCCGCCCACGGCGTGGCGCGCGCCGACCTGGCGGCGCGCCAACGCTCGGCCGCCAGCGACCGCCTGATCCTGGACTGCGCCGCCTGGGCCCGCGCCCTGATGCTGCAGGGTGCCCCCCTGGTGCATCGTCTGCCGGGGCGAGCCGGCTGGGAGCTGCGCCTGGTGGTGCAAGGCGGCCTGCGCATCCTGGACAAGGTGGACGCGCTGCAGGGTGCCAGCCTGTGCCAGCGCCCGGTGCTGCGGCCGCTGGACTGGCTGCGCATGGCGGCGCGCGCGCTGGCGATGTAGATGGCGGGCAGCACACCCTCCCCGGCCCTGCTGTGGCGCATGACGCGCCCGGCGTTCCTGCTGCTCACCGTGGTCGCCTGCCTGCTGGGCACGGCCACGGCCGCCGCCTGTGGCTGTGGCCTGGACTGGTGGCTGGCGGCCGCCGCCACGCTGCTGGCGGTGCTGGCCCATGCAGCCGGCAACCTGCTCAACGACCTGCACGATGCCAAAAGCGGCGCCGACGCCGCCAACCACCAGGGCATCTACCCCTTCACCGGCGGCTCGCGGCTGATCCAGCGCGGCCTGGTCACCGAAGGCCAGACCGCGGCCCTGGCCCACACCCTGCTGCTGGTGCTGGTACCCGCCGGCCTGCTGCTGGCCGTGAAGACCGCCGGCGGCGTGCTACTGCTGGGCCTGGCCGGGCTGCTGCTGGTGTGGGCCTATTCGGCCCCGCCGCTGCGCCTGATGGCGCGCGGGCTGGGCGAGCCGGTGGTCGCGGGCGCCTGGTTTCTGGTGGTGCTGGGCAGCGACTATGTGCAGCGGCGCCAGTTCTTCATCATCCCGGCCAGCGCGGCGCTGAGTTTTGCGCTGCTGGTGGCGGCGCTGCTGCTCATCAACGGCTGCCCCGACGCCGATGCCGACGCGCGCGTGGGCAAGCACACCCTGGCCGTGCGTCTGGGGCCGCTGGGCGCGGCCTGGGCCTACCTGGGCCTGGTGCTGGCCGCGCACGGCTGGCTGGCGGCCAGCGTGTGGCTGCTGATACCGCCAGCCACGGCGCTGTGGGGGCTGGTGTCCCTGCCCCTGTCGCTGGCCGCAGCCAGCCTGCTGCTGCAGCGGGCGCATCAGCCCCAGCGCCTGAAACCGGCGCTGGCCCTCACCGTGGCGGCCACCCTGCTGCATGGTGTGGGCATGGCCGCGGGTTTTGCCCTGGTCGCGCTGCAGCATTGAGCCCGTGGCGCACATGGGACAATCGCCGCCCAGCCACCCCCGCCCCGCGATGAGTACCCCAGAACAATACGCACAGGAAAAGGCTGCCGCATCGGGCAGCAGCTTTTATTACGCCTTCCTGTTCCTGCCCAAGGAACGGCGCGCGGCCATCACCGCCTTTTATGCCTTTTGCCGCGAGGTGGACGATGTGGTGGACGAAGTCAGCGACCCCGGCGTGGCCCAGGCCAAGCTGGCCTGGTGGCAGGACGAGGTGGCCAAAGCCTTCGCCGGCCAGCCCAGCCACCCCGTGATGCAGGCACTGATGCCGCATGTGCCCGCACATGGCCTGCGCCAGGATCAGCTGCAGGCGGTCATCGAAGGCTGCCAGATGGATCTGGAGCAGGCGCGCTACGCCGACTTTCGCAGCCTGCAGCGCTACTGCCACCTGGTGGCCGGCGTGGTGGGCGAGGTGGCCGCGCAGATCTTCGGCCAGCAAGACGCGCACACCACGCAGTATGCGCACAAGCTGGGCCTGGCCTTCCAGCTCACCAACATCATCCGCGACGTGGGCGAGGACGCCATGCGCGGGCGCATCTACCTGCCGGTGAGCGAACTGCAGCAGTTCGAGGTCACGGCCAATGAAATCAGCAACCGCACATATTCCGACCGTTTCACCGCCCTGATGCGCTTTCAGGCCGAGCGCGCCCACCTGTTCTACGACCAGGCCCTGGCCCTGCTGCCCGAGGTGGACCGGCGCACGCAAAAGCCCGGCCTGATGATGGCCAGCATCTACCGCACGCTGCTGCGCGAGATCGAGGCCGACGGCTTTCAGGTGCTGCACCAGCGCACCAGCCTGACACCGCTGCGCAAGTTCTGGCTGGCCTGGAAGATGCAGGCACTGGGTCTGATGTGAAGGTTGCCGTCATCGGCGCCGGCTGGGGCGGCATGGCCGCCGCCGTGCAGGCAGCGCAGGCCGGCCACGCTGTCACCGTCTTCGAGGCCGGCCGCGCGCCGGGCGGGCGCGCCCGCGCCGTGGCCGCGCAGCGCGCCGACGGTACGCCGGTGCTGCTGGACAACGGCCAGCACATCCTGATAGGCGCCTACACCGAATGCCTGCGACTGATGCGCGCCGTGGGCGTGGACCCCGACCAGGCCCTGCTGCGCCTGCCGTTGCAGCTGGTCTTTCCTGACGGCGCCGGCCTGCAGCTGCCCGATGTTCCACCGCCCTGGGACGCGCTCACCGGCATCGCCCGCGCACGCGGCTGGAGCCTGGGCGAGCGCCTGGCGCTGCTGGCGCGCGCGGCGCGCTGGCGCCTGGCCGGCTTTGCCTGCCCACCGGGCACCAGCGTGGCCGGCCTGTGCGCCGGCCTGCCGGGCAGGCTGATCGATGAATTCATAGACCCGCTGTGCGTCTCGGCCCTGAACACCCCCGCTGGCGCGGCCTGCGGCCAGGTGTTCTTGCGCGTGCTGCGCGACAGCCTGTTTGCCGGGCGCGGCGGCTCCAACCTGCTGCTGCCGCGGCGCGACCTGGGCGCGCTGTTCCCGGAGCCCGCAGCGCGCTGGCTGCAGGAGCGCGGCCACGCCGTGCATCTGGGCCGGCGCGTGCAGACCCTGGCGCAGGGCGGCGCAGGCTGGCTGGTGGACGACGAGCCATTCGATGCCGTGCTGCTGGCCAGCGGCAGCCACGAGGCCGCGCGCCTGGTGGCGCAGGCCGGTACCACTGCGGCCCTGCAGTCCTGGGCCGCCTGCGCCCAGGCCCTGCGCCATGGCGCCATCGCCACCGTCTATGCCGAACTGCCCGGGGCCCCCGCCGCCCTGCTGGCGCGCCCCATGCTGGCGCTGCACCCGCGCGCCGGGCGCCCGGCGCAGTTCGTCTTCGACCGCGCGCGGCTCGATGGCCAGCGCGGCCTGCTGGCCTTCGTGGTCAGCGCCTTCGAGGGCGAGCGCGCCCAGCTGGAGCGCGAGGTGCTGGCCCAGGCCGCCGAAGACCTGGGCCTGCCCGGCCTGCGGGTGGTGCAAACCGTGGTGGAAAAGCGCGCCACCTTTGCCTGCACGCCCGCCCTGGCGCGACCGCCGCGCCACATCGCGCCCGGCCTGCAGGCCTGCGCCGACTATGTGGCCGGCCCCTACCCTGCGACACTGGAGGGCGCCGTGCTGCATGGGGTGGCCGCGGCGCAGGATTTGAAAGGGTAGCCATGCACCTGAGCTGGCAAGAACTGCGCACCGTGACGCTGGCCCAGGCCCTGGAGCGGGCCGACACCGAACGCACCCTGGTCAGCCAGATCGAATGGGACGAGGCCACGCGCCAGGCGCTGGCCGCCGCACGCGAGCGCGGCGCGCAGCGCGTGGGCGTGGCCGAGGTGGTGCTGGAGCGATCGGCCGCCGTCGTCGCCCGGGCCGCCGGGCGCAACGCCGGCGTGGCCGCGCTGCAGCAGCCGGGCGCGCTGCTCTGGCTGGCGCGCGGCCTGCCGCTCCTGGCCCTGCTGCTCGGGCTGCTGCTCGACCGCATTGCCAACGCCCACCGGGTGGATCTGCTCTCGCCCCCACTGCTGGCGGTGCTGGGCTGGAACCTGGTCATCTACGCCGTGCTGGCCTGGCGCGCCCGGCGCTCGGGCAGCGCCCCCACCGCGCTGGCGGCGCTGCAGCAATGGCTGCTGCGCCGCCAGGCCCATGCCGGGCCGGCCGGGCGCAAAAGCCTGGCCACACGCATTGCCGCCGACTTTGCCGCGCACTGGGCGGGCCAGACGCACGCACGCTTTGCCCGGCAGGCCGCCGCCGTGCTGCACCTGTGTGCCGCCGCCTGGGCTGCGGGCATTGCCCTGTCGCTGCTGCTGCGCGGGCTGGTGGTGAGCTACCGCTTCGGCTGGGAGAGCACCTTTCTGGATGCCAGCCAGGTACACGCCATCGTCAGCCTGCTGTTTGCGCCGCTGACGCTGTTTGGCCTGGCGCCGTTTTCGCTGCAGGACATTGCCGCCACGCAGAACTTTGCCGGAGAAGGCGTGGCCGGCGCCCGCTGGGTGTGGATGTATGTCGGGCTGCTGGCCCTGGTGGTGGTGCTGCCGCGCCTGTTGCTGGTGGCCTGGGCCGGCTGGCAGCAGGCAAGGCTGGCGCGGCAATGCACGCTGGATACCGAGGGCCGCGACTTCGACGCGCTGCGCCAGGCGCTGCCGGCCGACCTGCACATCGGCCTGCTGTGCACCCACCCCATCCAGCCCGAGGCGCTGCACGCCCTGCTGGCGCCGCACGCCGGGCATGGCGCCATGGATAGCCCCCAGGGCGACCGGCTGCACCTGGCCCCACCCAGCGAACCGGCCGGCCCCGTCGATGCCGTGATCGCCTGGGGCGACGCACCCGCGCCCGAGGCGCCCGCCGCCTGGCAGACGGCCCCGCGCGGACGCCTGGGCGCGGCGGAGTTTGGCGCCAGCTGGGTGCAGGACGGCGCGCTGTTCGCACGCCTATCCAGCCTGCTGCCCGAGCGGCGCCAGGCCCTGCAGCGCCTGGGCGACGCCTGGCAGGCGCGCAACGAGGCGCTGTTCACGCAATCACTGCAGGCCCTGGCCCAGCACCTGCACGCCTGCGCCGCCCTGGGTCCGGGCGTGGATGGTGCGGGCCGCCATGCCCAGCTGCTGCAGGCGCTCGATGCCCGGCTGGCCGAGTTGCACGGCCTGGGCGCGGTTGTCCGGCCGCTGCCCGCCCAGCTGCCCCCGCCCGCGCAGCCGGCGCAGCAGCGCGGCAGCGACAACAAGGCCCTGGCTGTGGGCACATCGGCCGGTGCCGCCGCCGGTGCCGCCGCCGGCGCCAAGGTGGGCGCGATGATCGATGTGGGCACGGGCGGCCTGACCCTGGGCCTGGGCACGGCCCTGGGCGCGCTGCTGGGCGGCGGCACCGCCTGGGCAGTGCGCAATCTGCAAAAGAAGGACGCGCAGCTGGAGGGCGCGCAAGACCTGCTGCAGCACATGGCCGAGGCCGCCTGCACGCGCTACCTGGCGCTGGCCCACCTGGGGCGCGTGCCGGCCGAACAGGCGCAGGAACTGGGCGCGCGCTGGCAGGCCGAGGTCACCGGCACGGTGGCCGCGCATTGGAGCGAGCTGAACACAGCCCTGCGCGCCGATCCCCCAACCAGCGACCCGCTGCAGCCGCTGCTGGGCAGCATGCTGCGCGGCATCTTGCAGCGCAGCTTTGTGGCCGAGGCGCCCTGATGGGAACGCCGGCACCTTGCGGGCAAGATGCCAAAATATTAATCAAGTAGGCATCTAGCGCTTACCCATCAAGCGTAATCAGCTATTTTTTCAATAGTGACTGCGGCGGCATGCCAGGCGCCTGCGGCCGCTCCAGCACATCGGCCAGCCGCAGCACCTCCAGGCCGGTATGGCCCCAGAAGCGCTCCAGCGCCTCGGTGCGCGTGAGCAGCAGGCGCTGCACCAGCGGCTCCATGTGCGTCGTGGCGGGGTCGGCCAGCAGCACATAGCGCGCATCCACCGAGCCGGGCGCGCCGGTGGCGGCCTCATTCACCTGCACCACCCAGTCGAGGGCCGTGAGCGCGTCCAGCACCGGCTCCAGCTGCAGCACCTCGACGCCCAGGCGCTGGGCCAGCTGCGCGGCCGTGAGGCCATGCGCGGCCTGGCCGCGTGCGCCATGCAGCTGCTGCAGCGCCTCCACGGCCAGCAGGAAGGGCCAACCCTGCCCGCCGGCGCGCCGCGCCACGCCCGCCAGCAGACTGGGCAGATAGGCGGCCACCACCGCGCCCAGCAGCACGATGACCCAGGCCATGTAGATCCACAGCAGCAGGATGGGCAGGGTGGCAAAGGTGCCGTAGATCACCGAATAGGTGGGCACCTTGGCCAGGTACAGGCCCAGGCCCTTTTTGGCCAGCTCCATGGCCAGCGACACGAACAGGCTGCCGGCCCAGGCGTCGCGCCAGTGCACCTGGGTGTTGGGCACATAGCGGTACATGGCGGCCACGCCGGCGGCCAGCAGCAAAAATTCGATCGCGTCCAGCAACAGGCGTGCGCCGCCGGGCAGCGTGGCGCCCAGCTCGCGCGAGGCGGCGCCGGCGATGGCCGTGGTCAGCGCCAGGCTGGCCGCCAGCACCAGCGGGCCCAGCGTCATCGCGGCCCAGTAGATCAGCACGCGCTGGCCCAGCGGGCGCAGCCGGCGCACGCGCCAGATGCCGTTGAGCGTGCGGTCTATCGTCAATATCAGCGCCAGCGCCGTCACCATCAAGATGGAAAAGCCCGCCGCCCCCAGCCCCCCGGCCTTGGCCGCGAACTGCGTCAGATAGCCCAGCACCGGGCGCGAGATGCTGTCGGGCACCAGGCTGTCGATGAGCCAGCGCTGCAGCATCAGCTGCATCTTGCCAAAGATGGGAAAGGCCGCGAACACCGCCAGCGCCACGGTAAAGAACGGCACCAGCGCCAGCAGCGTGGTAAAGGTCAGGCTGCTGGCGGTGACGCCCAGCCGGTCCTCGCGAAAGCGCTCGCGCAGCATGTGGGCCGTGGTGCGCCAGGGGAAATGCGACAGTTGAACCCACCACGCCTCAAGGCTCTGCGCAGTGGCATTAAGGGAAAACGCCATGGCCGATATGATGCCAGCCCCATGCAGTCAGAAACCGCCCCCCCGCCCTCTCCCATCCTCCCCGATGTCAGCACCGATGTCGCCGCCACGCGCTGGCTGGCCGTGGGTAGCCTTCTGGGCCTGATCCTGCTCTGCCTGGCCTGGGAGCTGTGGCTCGCCCCCCTGCGCCCGGGCGGCAGCTGGCTGGCCCTCAAGGCCCTGCCGCTGGCCCTGCCGCTGGCGGGGCTGCTCAAGCGCCGCATGTACACCTACCGCTGGGTCAGCCTGCTGGTGTGGCTGTACTTCACCGAAGGCGTGGTGCGCGCCTGGAGCGACCCGGCCCCCGGCAACTGGCTGGCCGGCATCGAAATCCTGCTGTGCCTGCTGCTGTTCACCGCCTGCGCCCTGCATGTGCGCCTGCGCCTGGCGGCGGCCAAGGCATCTACCCAACCTGCCACGGAGCCCACATGACCACCGCCTTGCTCGACACCCTGCGCCAGATCGTCGGCGCCGCCCATGTGCTGACGCACGAAGACCCCACCACCGACCTGACGGCCTATGAGCAGGACTGGCGCAAGCGCGCCACCGGCCGCGCCCTGGCCGTGGTGCGCCCGGCCTCCACCGCCGAGGTGGCCGCCGTGGTCAAGGCCTGCGCGGCGGCGCACACTGCCATCATCCCCCAGGGCGGCAACACCGGCCTGTCGGTGGGCGGCACGCCCGACGCCAGCGGCACCCAGGTGGTGCTGAGCCTGACGCGCATGAACGCGGTGCGCGCCATCGACCGCGACAACCTGACCATGACCGTGGAGGCCGGCTGCATCCTGCAGACCCTGCAGGAAACCGCGGACAAGGAGGGTCTGCTGTTCCCCCTGAGCCTGGCCGCCGAGGGCAGCTGCACCATAGGCGGCAACCTGGGCACGAATGCCGGCGGCACCCAGGTCGTGCGCTACGGCAACACGCGCGAGCTGTGCCTGGGGCTGGAGGTGGTCACGCCCCAGGGCGAGGTGTGGGACGGCCTGTCCGGCCTGCGCAAGGACAACACCGGCTACGACCTGCGCAACCTGTTCATTGGCAGCGAGGGCACGCTGGGCGTGATCACCGCCGCCACCATGAAGCTCTATCCGCAGCCCGCGGCCCAGCTCACGGCCTGGGCCGCCGTGCCGGAGATGGCGGCCGCCGTGCGCCTCTTGGGCCTGGCGCACCAGCACCTGGGCGCGGGGCTGACGGGCTTCGAGGTCATGGGGCAGTTTGCGCTGTCGCTGGTGATCAAGCACATGCCCCAGCTGCGCGTGCCGTTCGCCGGATTGAAGGGCGCGCCGCCCTACTACGTGCTGCTGGAAAACAGCGACAGCGAGTCCGAACAGCATGCGCGCGAGCGCTTCGAGACGCTCCTGGAGCTGGCGTTTGAAGACGGCTGCGTGCTCGACGCCGTGGTGGCCGAGAGCCTGGCCCAGGCGCACGAGCTGTGGCATATCCGCGAGAGCATCCCCCTGGCCCAGGCCGAGGAAGGCCTGAACATCAAGCACGACATATCGATTGCCGCCTCGCGCATCCCGGCCTTTGTGGAGCACACCGACGCGCTGCTGGCGCGCGAGATTGCCGGCGTGCGCCTGGTCAACTTCGGCCACCTGGGCGACGGCAATCTGCACTACAACGTGCAGGCGCCCGAGGGCGGCGACGCGCGCGATTTCCTCGCCACCCAGGAGGATCGCGTGAACCAGCTGGTCTATGACGCGGTGGCGCAGTTCGGCGGCTCCTTCTCGGCCGAGCATGGCGTGGGCCAGCTCAAGGCCGACAAGCTGGCGCACTACAAGTCGCCCGTGGCCCTGTCGATGATGCGCGCCATCAAGCAAGCGCTGGATCCGCAGGGACTGATGAACCCCGGCTGCATTCTTCAAAAACAATAGCTTCCTGCGCTTGACAGATAAGCGCTAGAGCCACTTTTAATACCAGAATTGTCATGCTGTGCAAGCCCCTCACCCCTCCCTCTCCCCAAAGGGGCGAGGGCGACCGGTCGCGCCCCGGTCTTTCTCCCTCTCCCTCTGGGAGAGGGCGGGGGTGAGGGCCAGCCACCCTAATCCCAAACATGCCACCCACCATGACCCCACCCCCCATACGCAGCCAATACGAAGACTTCATGCGCCATGTGTTCGAGCATGGCGTCAGCAAAGGCGACCGCACCGGCACCGGCACGCGCAGCGTCTTCGGCCACCAGATGCGCTTTGACCTCTCGGAAGGCTTTCCGCTGATCACCACCAAGAAGGTGCACCTGCGCTCCATCATCCAGGAGCTGCTGTGGTTCCTGACCGGCTCCAGCAACAACAACTGGCTCAAGGATCGCGGCGTGACGATCTGGGACGAATGGGCCCGCCCCGACGGCGACCTGGGGCCCGTCTACGGCGTGCAGTGGCGCAGCTGGCCGACGCCCGACGGCGGCCACATCGACCAGATCGCGCAGGTGGTGCAGCAGCTCAAGACCAACCCCGACAGCCGCCGCATCATCGTGAGCAGCTGGAACGTGGCCGAGCTTGACAAGATGGCGCTGATGCCGTGCCATGCGTTCTTCCAGTTCTACGTGGCGCCATCGCAGGTGGCCGGCGAGCCAGGCAAGCTAAGCTGCCAGCTCTACCAGCGCAGCGCCGACATATTCCTGGGCGTTCCGTTCAACATCGCGTCATATGCCCTGCTCACCCACATGCTGGCCCAGCAATGCGACCTGGCCGTGGGCGACTTCATCTGGACCGGCGGCGACTGCCATATCTACAGCAACCACTTCGAGCAGGTGCAAACCCAGCTCGCGCGCGCGCCCTATGCCTACCCCACGCTGAATATCAAGCGCCGGCCGGCGTCGATCTTTGATTACGAGTACGAGGATTTCGAGGTGCTGGGCTATGAGTGCCATCCGGCCATCAAGGCGCCGGTGGCGGTGTGAGCCCTGATCATTCAGCGAGAATTTCATGGACCTGGCACAAAAATCCGACGCGGAAATCCTGGCCGTGGTAGACCCCATCATGGACAACCTTATGGACGCCTCCACGGCCATCGACTATGACCGGCATGTCCGCGACTTCACCGACCGCGCCAGGAGTGTCATGCCCAGGGAGTTGCTGCAGGCCATCTGCAAGGACTATCAAGCGTCCAAGGGCTTCTTTACCGGGCGCGAG
>Ga0209608_1002443_pt1 | contig 13127 bp, 7 predicted proteins | sample AD_UKC130_MetaG_FD_184428 | JGI IMG/M metagenome (GOLD analysis project Ga0209608, IMG submission 184428) | Active sludge microbial communities of municipal wastewater-treating anaerobic digesters from Canada - AD_UKC130_MetaG (SPAdes) (version 2) | ecosystem: Engineered > Bioreactor > Anaerobic... | reverse complement strand
TGTTTGTTGTAAGCTAGATCTACCGGGAATTGCAGAGTAAGGTTCCCTGAAGTTGCAAAGTAAAATTCCCTGTTTCTGCAGAGATAAAGAAGGCCATTGCAGCAGCCCCCAAGAAAACTACCCCTTGTAGACTCGAACTATGAGGGGAGGTCCTAGGAGGATGCTGACAATGGCGCAAGTAGATTGTATCAGAAATATGTTCTTTGAAAAAGGGATGACTTATGCCGAGATTGCAAGGGCTACAGGGCACGACGTGAAGACGGTGAAAAAGTATATCTACATGGATAACTTCAACGCACCGCCCCCGAAACCGGTAAAGAGACGCGGTTCCAAACTGGACAGGTTTAAGCCTGAGATTGACAGCTGGCTGGAGGCAGATAAAAGAGAGCGCAAAAAGCAGCGCCATACCGCGATGCGGGTCTACAATCGGCTGCGAGAGATACACGGCTCTGGCTTTGATTGCTCCTACCGCCTGGTGGCGAAGTATGTATCCGAAAGGAAGAAGGAGCTCTACAGCCAGCAGAACCAGTTTTACATGCCCCTTGTCCATATCCCGGGCGAAGCACAGGTGGACTTTGGCGAGGCCGACTTTTTTGAAAACAACAGGCGCTGCAGAGGCCATTACCTGAACCTCTCTTTCCCCCACAGCAACGGCGGCTACATGCAGCTGTTTAAGGGGGAAAACCTGCAGTGCCTGACAGAGGGGCTCATAAACATCTTCAACCACATCGGGGGAGTTCCGAGCAGGGTATGGTTTGACAATGACTCAACCGTGGTTAAAAAGATCATGAAAAATGGCGAACGTGAGCTCACCGACGACTTTTTGCGCTTCAAGAACCACTACGGCTTTAGCGCAGCCTTTTGCAATGCCGGCCGCGGCAATGAAAAAGGCAATGTCGAAAAGAAGGTAGGCTACCACCGCACGAACATGCTTGTGCCTGTTCCCGAGATAGACGACTTAAGAGCCTTTAACCGCCGTCTGCTGGCCATGTGCGACCAGGACATGCAAAGGCATCACTACCTGAAGGGTAAATTTATCAGTGAACTCTTTAAAGAAGACCTCAAAGCCCTGCTGCCGCTGCCAAGGGTCTCTTATGACTGTTCCAAGCTTGTGAGGGTGCGCACAAACAAATACGCCAAATTTGCTCTTAACGGGGGCAAGCACATCTACTCTACCGCTCCCCAATTTGCAAACAGCGAGCTTTTAGTCAAGCTGACCGCATACGAGGTTGTGGTGCTGGATGAAAATTACCGGGAGATTACAGTGCATCCCCGCCTCTACGGGGAAGAAATGGCGGAGTCCATGGACTGGCTGCCCTACCTGACCCAGCTAGCCCGGCGGCCGGCAGCGCTAAAGTACACCGGCATCTACCCCATGCTGCCCGATCCCGTGCAGGAGTTCTTAAGCTCATGTGACTACCAGGCCAAAAAAGAGGTCTTAAGAGTTCTGGCCAGGCTTACCAAAGAAAGCAGCTTTGAACAGGCCACAGAAGCCCTTGTGGCCGCTTTAGAACACGGTGCCTGCGACGCGGACAGCATTAGGGCCATGTTCAGCCGGCTGAATACCAGCTATCCCAGCCTGGCTCCTCTTGCCTTGCCGGCCAGCGTTCCCGAAGTGCCGCCTTCCAGGGTCAACGTAGGCGAATACGACCGCCTGTTCTTGCAAGGAGGTGGCCGGCATGAAAGCTGAAATTGCGGAATACTGCCGCCGGCTTCGCCTGGGCAAAAACATAGCCCTGATCTCCGACCAGATAGAGGCTGAAAGTCATCAGGAGTACCTGCTCAAGGTGCTCAAGGAGGAGCTGGCCTACCGGGAGACCAAAAGGAAGAACCGCTTAATTAAGCAGGCCGGCTTTTACACCCTGAAGACCTTCGAAGATTACTGCTTTGATGAGATTAAGCTGCCTGCAGAACTTTCTGTTGGTGACCTAAAAGAGGCCACCTTTATTAGTGAAAAGAAGAATCTCATCCTTTACGGCAACGTTGGAACGGGCAAAACTCACCTGGCAACAGCCATTGGCGTTGAAGCATGCAAGCAAGGCAGGATAGTCCAGTTTTTTCGCACCGCTGCTCTGGTCAACCTGCTTAATGACGCCCAAAGGAAAGGGGAGCTTGTCCAGTTACTGAAAAAGCTGTCAAAAGCGGAGCTTCTTATTTGCGATGAATGGGGTTATGTCCCGCTGGATCGGGATGGTTCAAAGCTTTTGTTCCAGGTCATTTCCGAATGCTACGAGCAAAGGAGCGTGATTATCACCACAAATCTTGAGTTCAGCAAGTGGGTAAATATCTTTTATGATGATCAGATGACGGCGGCGCTAATCGACCGCCTAGTGCACCACAGTTATCTGCTGATTTTTGATGGGCAAAGTTACAGGATCAAAAATTCTTTAATGAAAAATTACACGTAAATTCCCCTGGGTGGCTGCTGCAGAAGGTGTCTGCAAAAACAGGGAAAAAGTACTTGCAAAAAACAGCTACCCTTTAAACGTTTACTACAATTCTATTGAGCTTACTCGACGGGTGGAGGATGCGTTAAGATCAGAAGAGTGTGATATAGCAAATTCGCACTGGAACAACATTAGATTCAATGCAGCCATGGTTACGGCAATGAAACTAATGGGATCGAGCGTGCCATCGGCAAGGAAAATGGCTGAAGTAGATTTAACAAAAGCTACAAGAGAGATGATACTAGAATGCATATCCTTGGTGTGGGAAAGATACCAATATTTAGGTGGAACCGATCAAGTTGCCAAGAGCACTTTACTTAAAAGTAAGATTCTTGAAGATTTAAAGGTTAATTGATGAAATTCGTCGTTTGCTTGGGTTCAGATCTATATCGTTTTTGAGACGAAGTTACTACTTTCTATTTTTATCAGGACAGTACGAAGATACATATCAAAGTTGGTAATATGTTAATTTATGGGATTGCTTAATTCTTTAACTTTGCCTAAAAAGGAAAATAGTGTTACAATGTCTAATTTATTGACAGAGGGATATGCCGTGGATAAGCCGCATTACCATGGGCATCGGCAGCGGTTGAGGCACCGCTACTTAACAAGCGGCTTGGAGTCCTTTGCTGACTACGAAGCGGTTGAGCTTCTTCTTACCCTTGCCATTCCCCGAAAGGACGTAAAGAAGCCGGCTAAGGAAGCCGTAAAGCGCTTTGGTTCTTTTCGTGGTGTTCTTGATGCTCCCATAGAAGAGTTGCAGAAGATACCTGGCCTGGGAGAGGTGGCTCCGGTTGCTTTACGCATTATAAGAGATGCTGTGACCCGTTATCTTCAGCAAAAAAGTAAGGAGCTTTTTTCTCTGAACAACTGGGATGTTTTGCATGATTATTTTCGGGCTGCGTTGGGTGCCTTAACTTATGAAGTTTTTCAGGTAGTTTACCTGGATGCTGGTTATCATATTATCGCCGACGAAAGGATCGAAGAAGGGACCATTGACCGTGCCGTTGTTTTTCCAAGGCGGGTTATGGATGCGGCCCTTCGTCATCGTGCCGCTGCTTTAGTTTTTGCCCACAACCATCCAAACGGCAATTTAACGCCATCGGAGCAGGATAAAACGCTAACCCGGGCTTTAGTGCTGGCAGCTGAAACCCTTCAGATAAAAGTATTGGATCATCTTATCGTGACCAGGGATGAGGTGTTCAGTTTTCGCAAGGAGGGCCTTCTTTAGTGGCGGTAATTGATGCTGTCAAAGATGAGTTTCCCGAACTGAATGAAGATCAATTAAGGGCAATAAGCACAACCGAGGGGCCGCTTCTTGTTGTCGCCGGCCCGGGTTCGGGGAAAACTTTGGTTCTGGTGGTCCGCACTCTCAACTTGTTGTTGCAAGGTCTTGCCGAACCACGGGAGATATTGCTCTGTACTTTTACAGAGAAAGCTGCATTTGAGTTGCGGGATCGCCTTTCTTACACCGCAAAAAAGTTGGGTTACCAGGGCGACTTGTCGGAATTGCTCGTGGGGACTATCCACGGTATATGCAACAATTTTATCTTGCGCTACCGCCACCGCACACCTTTAGGCAACAACTACGAAGTTCTTGATGACTTGACTCAACTGCTCTTCATTTTTGATCATTTTGATGAAATCATTGGTGACAATGATAACGGGTGTTATTTAACAAGATGGAATACCCGCTGGACTGCCATTGAAGGTGCCAGAACATATTTTAACAAGATAACCGAGGAGCTAATCGACCCTGAAAAGTTAATACAATCTGAAAGTGAGTTTGCTAAAGCCATTGGCAGAGCTTACATTAATTATTGTGCAAAATTAATTGAGACAAATCGGATCGATTTTGCGCACCAACAGAAGGTATTTCTGGAATTGCTCCAAGATTCCGAAGTTGAGCGCAGTATTATTAATAGAATCAAGTACATCATGGTAGACGAGTACCAGGATACAAACTACATTCAGGAGCAAATCCTTTTCAAGTTGGCTGGCTCACATAAAAACCTCTGCGTGGTTGGCGATGAGGATCAGTCGATTTACCGCTTTCGCGGTTCCACTGTGCGAAACATATTGGAGTTCCCCAGCTATTATAAAAATTGCCCGATAATAACATTATCAATAAACTATAGGTCTCACGAAAAAATTATCTCTTCCTATAATAAATTCATGTCGGCATGGGATTGGAGCAATCCTTCAGGAGAGATACCCTTTCGTTATGAAAAAACTGTTGTTCCGAACCCTGAAGTAACCTTTCCTGATTATCCCGCTGTATTTGCCATCTGGGGTGAAAACAAAAAGGATGAAGCTCAGCGCGTTGCTGATTTAATCCTATTTCTCAAAAAACACAGGGTAATAGAAGACGAAAGCCAGGTGGCCCTGTTGCTGCACAGTGTCAGGTTGGAGCATAGCGGTCACTACTTGCAGGCGCTCGCTGATAAAGGAATTGCCGCTTTTTGCCCACGTGCAAGGGCTTTTTTTGAGAATGAAGAAGTACGCCTGATGGTAGCTTGCTTTGCCTTGCTCCTGGGTTATCACGGGAGCGGCCGCGGCGAACTATCCGGTTCGGCGCTAAAGGCTCTGGCATGCTATGTTGACGATTGTCTTATTGATCTGGCTCGAGGTTTTTCTGATAGCCCTTTAGTTGCGTTGTTGCGTCATTATGCTGCAGATATAGAAAACCTTGCCCCAGGGGAAAGCCTTGATCTGCGCCTGGCGGATTATTTCTACCATTTCATTGCCCATGAGCCTTTCGCTTCTTTTGCAAAAAATGAAAACAGGGCCCGCAACCTGGCTACCTTTTCTCAGCTTTTAAGCATTTTTCAGAATTACTATCATTATACTGTCATTACGGCACGCAATCGGGAACAACTTCGTTTTCACTTTTTCAACAGCTTTATGAGGTTGTTGTACGAGGGTGGCATTAATGAATATGAAGATGTTGATCAACCCTTCCCCAAGGGACATGTGCAGGTAATGACCATTCATCAGGCGAAGGGATTGGAGTTTCCGGTCGTGATTGTCGGCTCATTATCAACCAATATCAAGAGCAGAAAAGATGTAGACAGGGTATTACAGCCGTATTATCATCGCCCTCTTTTTGAACCTTTGCACAAGATCACCGGTTTTGACCGGATGCGCTTGCATTATGTGGCATTTTCGAGGGCGGAGAAAATATTGGTACTTACCGGAAGTGAAGAACCGAAAAGGCATTTTTACCCCATTTGGCAGAATCTCCCCCAATGGCCTTACATGAACCAGGAGTTGTTGGCTTCTCTATTTTTCCGCCTTCGCCAGAGGTCGGCGTTAAAGAAAAGTTACAGCTTTACCGGTGATCTAAAAGTGTATGAAACATGCCCTCGGCAATACCAGTTTTTTAGGCATTATGAGTTTACCCCGTCTCGTTCTGCGGAGATTTTCTTTGGAGCACTGGTTCACCAGACTATCGAAGATATTCATCGTTTTGTTCTCGGTGGGAGAGGCGATGAAATTGATGAAGAGCTGGTTCGCAACATGTTCGACTTCAATTATAATCATCTTCTTGGCCACGGCATCCGTCCTATTGGGAAAAAGCAGAAGGAAGAGGCCTTTAACCAGGTGATGAACTACGTGCTCAACAACCGGGAAGAGATGAAGCGGGTTATCGAGACAGAGGTAGATGTTTCGGTTGAGAAAGATGACTATATTCTCGTAGGGAAGATAGACTTGCTGCTTGGTAACGACGGCCGCCTTGAGCTTCTGGACTTCAAATCGCAAAAGCGGCCTTCTCCCGGAGATAGCCGCTTGGATAATTACCAAAAGCAACTCTGTATATATGCACACATATTGGAACAGCGTTACAGCAAAAAGCCCGACCGGTTGTTGCTTTATTGGACGGGCGAACCCATAAAAGAGGATGCCTTGATGATTTTTCCTTATCAGCCCGAGCTTGTCGAGGAAGCAGGACGGCATTTTGATAAGGTAGTGTCAAAAATTATGGCAAGAGATTTTGAAGTAAAGACAATGCCCGAGAAAAAAGTATGTGCTGAATGTGACCTTAGGGAATACTGCTTAAACGAGGGGACCCTTAAGCTAAAAAGCAGCAGAAAAAATTAAACAGGAGTGATTTCCCTTGGCTAAAATTGATGTCACCCGCACCGAACTGGTTTGGCCCGGCAAATACAACGAGGACGGTACCCGCAAGGAGGTGCCCCGGGTAAATCTGCCTTTCCAGGTTATCGAGACTGTCAACGAGAGCAGAGCTACCAGAGTTGCCAAGCAGGGACAGCAGACTATCTATGATTACTATAAAGGAGAAGAAGGTTCTACTTTTGAAGAGGGGTGGAAAAATAAGCTCATCTGGGGAGATAATCTCCTGGTGATGAGCTCGCTGCTGGAGAAATTTGCAGGTAAAATAGATCTGATCTATATTGACCCGCCTTTTGCGACGGGGGCGGATTTTAAGTTTAACGCGCAAATAGGTGAAGAAGATTTAGAAGTAACCAAAGAGCACTCAATTATTGAAGAGAAGGCTTATCGGGATACTTGGGGAAAAGGCTTACAAACATATCTATCGATGATGTATGAACGTTTAGTTATTATGAGGGAGCTGATTAGTGAGGAAGGTTCAATTTATGTACACTTAGATGCAACAGTTGGGCACTATGTCAAGCTAATATTAGATGAAGTTTTTGGTCCAAACTCTTTTCAACGGGAAATAGTATGGAGAATTGGATGGATTTCGGGTTACAAAAGTGCGGCAAAAAACTGGATCAGAAACCATGATACTATATTGTATTATGTTAAGACACCTGGGAGATTTACTTTTAATAAAGAGTATATTCCGTACCCTGCAGGCTATGAACGTAGGGGTGGTGAAAATCCTAATGGAAAAGGTTATCCTATTGAAGATGTTTGGAATGCCAATACTTTTGAGTTTAATTTAAAAGGTGAAGACTCTCTGGATTCTATCCAGATAAAAAGTTTCTCACAAGAGAAGACAGGGTATGCAACTCAAAAAAATGAAAGTATTTTACGAAGAATCATTAATGCTTCATCAAATCCTGGCGATCTTGTTGCGGACTTTTTTTCTGGATCGGGAACTACCCTTGCCGTAGCTGAAAAGCTGGGTAGGCGCTGGATCGGTTGTGATCTTTCCCGCTGGGCCATTCATGTTACCCGCAAGCGGCTTCTGGACATTGAAAATTGCAAGCCTTTTGAGGTCCTTAATTTGGGCAAGTACGAGCGTAAATACTGGCAAGGGGTCACTTTTAAAGAGAAATCTAAAGAAGACCAACAGGTGGCCATCTACCAGTATATCGCTTTCATCCTCAAGCTCTATGGTGCCGAACCTCTTACCGGTACTGTGCATCTCCACGGCAAGAAGGGAAAGGCGGTGGTTCATGTTGGCGCCGTGGACGCCCCGGTGACCATCGATGAAATAGCCGCTTGCCTAGACGAGTGCGAAAAATTGAAACTCCCAGAGTTGCACGTTCTTGGCTGGGAATGGGAGATGGGCTTGGCCGGCCCCAATAACGATTATCGCCGGGGCGGGCCGATGCATGACGTGGCCAAGGGCAAAGGGATAAAGTTGTACTTATTCCAGATTCCCCGTGAAGTAATGGAACAGCAGGCGGTAGAGAAAGGCGATATACAGTTCTTTGAGCTGGCCTACCTGGAGCACGAAATAAAAAGACCTAAGAAGCTAGCGGTTCAGGTTATTTTAAAAGATTTTGTCATTCCCAACTATGATTTAATCCCTGAGGAAGTACGCCAGAAAATAAAGAAATGGTCCGACTACATCGATTACTGGGCGGTAGACTGGAATTTCCAGAATGATACTTTCATTCAAGGGTGGGTAACTTACCGCACCAGGAGGGACCGTACTTTAAAACTGGCTTCAGATGTCCACACCTATGAAAAACCGGGCAAGTACCGCATTTTAATAAAGGTCATTGACATATTCGGCAACGACACTTCCCAGGCGATAGACGTGGAGGTGAAATAAACAGTGCCTAAACCGATAGTATCATATGACAGCGATTTGCCGGAAATTTCTAATCATAACCCCTTTAAGCCACCTGAATATCATTTGCGAAAGAAAGAAGGGACCAGGGACCAATACGAAATTGTTGAAGGGCGCAGGCCCAGCAAAATATTGGCTGTCAACCGTTTAAGAGAAGCCGTGAGCGATTGGCGACAGAACGATTATCCGGGTTGTTCTCATGTAACCGCGCGCCTTTTCAATTACTGGTTCTTTGAGGATCACTTGGTGGATGATAGGTCCTTCCGCTATTATTTTGCGCAAAGAGAAGCAGTGGAAACCCTGGTTTACCTGGTGGAGATAGAGAAAATCAGGGATGCCAAGGTTTTAATTGACCGGTTTGCGGAGGTTTTCTATCCGGACGGCACACAAAGACGACTGCTAGAAACTGATTTAATCCACCAGACTACCATGGACGGCAAGCGTCAGATTCGTCGCTACATTCCAGAAGTTGGCAGTGAGACTGTCCAGGATCTGCCTTCGGAAAATTTGCGCCGCTATGCCTTTAAAATGGCCACCGGCTCCGGAAAGACTGTAGTTATGGCCATGTTAATTGTATGGTCGTTTTTCCATCGGCGAAAAGTAAAGGATTCTGACCTTTCTACCAATTTTCTGGTTGTAGCCCCGAATGTAATTGTATACCAGCGGCTGGAGAAGGATTTTGCCAATAACAATATTTTTTATACCCTCCCCCTGATTCCTCCGGAATGGAAAGGCGAGTGGGATCTAAAGGTAATCCTGCGCGGTGAAGGCACGGAACCAAATCGCTCGGGGAATCTCTTTCTAACTAACATACAGCAGTTATATGCATTTCACGAGAAAAAGTGGACTCCCGACAATGCCGTTGAAGCACTCCTAGGTCCGAAACCCTCCAAGGATCTCGGGTCCCAGGAGCGCTCCATGCTCGAGCGGGTTAAAAGCTTGCATGAATTGGTAGTGATCAACGATGAGGCGCACCACGTGCACGATGAGGATCTGGAATGGTACAAAACTCTTATCGGTATTCACGAGGCTCTGCCGGGGGGCCTTTCATTGTGGCTAGATTTTTCTGCTACCCCTAAAGATCAAAACGGAACTTATTTCCCCTGGATAATTTGTGATTACCCCCTGGCCCAGGCGGTTGAAGATCGTATTGTAAAGGCGCCGATCATCTTGCAGAAAGTAAAGCGGGAGGATCCGGATAAGGTTACAAAAGACAATTTAATTGACAGTTACGGCGAGTGGATTGTTGCTGCCTTGGAAAGGTGGAAAGAACATTACAAGGTATACAAGCGTTTAGGGCATAAACCCGTTTTGTTTATAATGACTGAAAAAAACAGCTTTGCTGATGAGATTGGAAAATGGCTGGTTGAAACAAAGCAATTCAACCTGAAAAAGCACGAAGTATTGGTTATCCACACGGATAAAGAAGGAGAAATCACGAAGGCTGACCTGGAGAAAGCGCGTGAAGCGGCACGCGACATTGACAAGCCGGAAAATAAAATAAAGGTAATTGTCAGCGTGTTGATGCTGCGGGAGGGTTGGGATGTCCGCAATGTTACTGTCATTTTAGGGCTGCGTCCATTCACTTCAAAAGCCAAGATTCTACCGGAACAGGCGGTAGGGCGTGGCCTACGCCTGATGGTGGGTATTAGCCCGGACCGTACTCAAACCCTCGAAGTACTTGGCACCAGGGCATTTGAAGAATTTGTGCGAGAGCTGGAAAAGGAAGGTGTCGGCATTAAAACGACAACAAAGCCTCCGGCTCCGCCTGTTGAAGTAAGGCCGGTACAGGAAAAAGCGGCCTATGATATTGCCATACCATTAACGCGTCCGGCATATACACGCAACTACCGGCGTCTGGAAGAACTTGCCCCCTTGGAGCTGAAACCGATATACGAAATAGATGAACTTGAAGAACCGTTAAGGATAAAGCTCAAAATGGAATTTGCCACCACAGGGCACGAGATTGGTCAAGTAAATATAGATGCAGCTGCAGTGCTGCCACTGGTAGGAGATTTGATCGCAGCCATAACCAATAAAGTAATCAATATGGCCAAGCTGGGTGGCGGTTTTGCTCAATTGTATCCAATTGTTAGGGATTATATTAGTCATCGCTGTTTTGGGCAAACCATCGATCTGAATGACGAGAAAATTCAGGCTCACCTGCGCTCCGTAATTCTTCAAGAAGGCATTGCCAAGTATCTGGCTCGAAAAATCGGCCAGTTGACTGCAGAGAAACGTGAAATCGTGTTGGAAAATTATGATTACAAGCTGTCGAAAACACAGCCCTTTGTATGGCGCAGGAATTTGCCCTTATTGGATTGTTCCAAGACCATTTTCAACCTGGTGGCCACTTACAATGATTATGAAAAGGAATTTGCACGTTTCCTGGAACATTGTGATGATATTATTCGCTTTGCTTCGCTTGGTACTACCGAACAGGAAAGCGGCACACGCTTCAAAGTAGATTATATCAAACCCAATGGCGCCATCGGGTTCTACTATCCAGATTTCGTGGCAGTGCAAGAGACAAAAGAAGGCGAAGTAAACTGGATCATCGAAACAAAAGGTCGGGTCTGGGAAGATACACATATCAAGGATGCAGCCATAACCGAGTGGTGTAAAAAGGTGACAGTACAAACAGGCTCGACTTGGCGCTACCTGCGAGTCGACCAGTCCCTATTTGGTCAAGGCAACTTTCCTTCATTTGCCAGTCTTGTAACCCATATTTATTCACAAGCAAAATAGGATTATCGAGGTTTTCTATGTCTACTTCTTCTCAATTGATCTCGGAATTTATCCAAGCCCTGCGGCTGGAAGTTGAGGCCTTGAAGAGGAGCCGTGGCGGCAGTGTGGTACGGCTTCTGAACGGGCGCCTGCTCAGGGAGGCGGGGGGAGTATGGGTTTATCACTTCCAGGTGGAAAACATTCTTAGCGTCATCGATGACACCCCCGCTGAAATAGAGATTGACGGCAGGCGGTACAGCTGCCAGGTAATCTCGGTTAAGGGTCTGGAAGTTTACATAGCCCTGGAGCAAAACCTGGGGCCGCAGATAGCGGAGGCGATTATCCGGACCAACCTCTGGTATCTACTCGAACTGCTCTGCAAGAAATTTGAAGAGGCCAGACCCGCGACGGATAGGCTGTTTAAAACAAGCGAGCGCCTCTTTGCCGGCATGTCCCGGGTCGTTGCCGATGCAGGGCCGCCCCGCTATGAGCTGCTTCCCGACCCTCCCAACGAGTCGCAGAAGCGAGCTATCGAGGCCTCGTTCAGCCGGAGCCTGGCGGTTATCTGGGGGCCGCCGGGGACGGGGAAAACGAGGACCATCGCCAAGGCGGTGCAGGCTCACCTTAACGCGGGCCGGCGTGTGCTGCTGGTCTCTCATGCCAACACCGCCGTGGATGAAGCCCTTGAAAAGATTGCCCACCAACTGAAAGAAACACCCTTTTACCGGGAGGGGCGGCTGATCCGCCTCGGCACTCCCTGCAAGGAGACCCTGGAAGAAAACTATCCCCTGGTCATGCTGAAAAACATCGCCGCCCTGCAGGGCAGGCACCTCCTGGAAGAGAAAAAGGCGCTGGAGCAGGAGCGCGTAAAAGTTGAAGCCGTAATCAATATTTGCAAGGCGATAATTGCAAAGCAAGCAGAGGTTGAAGGCCTGTTGATTAAAAAAGAGCGCCTGAATGAATCGCTCAAGGAGGAGAATGAGCGCAGGCACGAGCTGGAACAGGCCATTGGCACCCTTGCCGCGGCAATGGAACAGAACAAGCGCAGGCTGGCGGTGGCCAGGGAGGCCGGTCCCCTGAAGCGCTTTTTCCTGGGACTTAATCCGGAAAGGATTGAGCAGGAAATGGCAGGGCAGGCCGCCGCCATGGCCTCCCGGCGGCGGGAAGAAGAGGAGCTGGAGCAGGGCTGCCGGGAAGTTGAAAAAGAGATAAAAGCTATCGAGGAAGAAGTGGCCAGTCTAACGGGGCAGCTTTCGACCCTGTTCTTGGAGCACAACATCAAGCTTGAGAAGATCGAGGATGAGAAAAAGAGACATGAGCGGCGGCTCGATAGGATAAATTCCCGAATCGCCGATATTGACAAGGCTCTGGGCGAATTGCAGAAAAAAGCTCTCGACGGCGCCGCCCTCGTGGCCACCACCCTCACCAAGACCTTCTCTGACAGGGATTTTCCCGAAAAGCCCTTTGATGTGCTCATAGTGGACGAGTCCAGCATGGCGCCGCTGCCTTACCTGTACTGGGCCGCCGGGAAGGTTAAAACCTTTATCACCGTGGTGGGCGATTTCCTGCAGCTGCCTCCCATCTGCGTTTCCGAGGAAGAGCAGGCCCAAAGATGGCTCGGCAGAAGCATCTTCAATGTACTCAATATCGACACGGTGCAGGATGCCGTCGAGGACGAGAGGGTTGCCCTGCTGGACACCCAGTACCGCATGCATCCAGCCATTGCGGACATCTCCAACGGGCTCTTCTATGAAAACATGCTCAAAAATGCGCCGGGCACCGGGGAGCTCCTGCTTCGGGATTCTTTTAGCGGGGTACACCAATTGATTTTGGTCAACACGGAGGGGGCCAATCCCTGGGGCAGCCAGCTTGCATACGGGGGGCGCTTCAACCTCTACCATGCCTTCGTAGCAGCTGTCCTGGCTCGCGATCTGCTGCAGCTT
>Ga0209608_1002437_pt1 | contig 13154 bp, 9 predicted proteins | sample AD_UKC130_MetaG_FD_184428 | JGI IMG/M metagenome (GOLD analysis project Ga0209608, IMG submission 184428) | Active sludge microbial communities of municipal wastewater-treating anaerobic digesters from Canada - AD_UKC130_MetaG (SPAdes) (version 2) | ecosystem: Engineered > Bioreactor > Anaerobic... | reverse complement strand
TTCGTCTTTTTCCACAGAGACCTTACGCATTCCGAAATAGCTCTTGACCTGGTCGATGACCTGACCGTTTTGAATGAGTTTGACATCCAGGTCATAGAGGTTCGGCTCATCCGGCCACCACAGCTTGGGATTGGGAATCTTCAGTTCAATCGTGCTTCCTGTGGTCCCATGCGCGTGGCCCACGGACTGACCATCAAAAAAGGCTTGGACTTCCACACCAAGACCGGTCGGGGCATTTACAGTCACCCGGAGTAGTCCCTGGTCAACATCGGGAACGAGCTTCAGCGACGCGATGTATTGAGAGGGAACCACTTCGAGCCAGACGGTCTGCCAGATTCCCGTTACAGCCGTGTACCAAATACCTTTGGGGTTGAGGACCTGTTTTCCGCGGGGTTGCCATCCCGTATCGGTTGGGTCCCAAACGGCGAGGACGATCTCGTTTTCGCCATCGCGGAGGGCGGAAGTGATGTCGAAGGTGAACGGGTCGTATCCCCCGGTGTGGCGGCCTACCTCCTGACCGTTAACCCAGACCGTGGTTTCCCAATCGACGGCCCCGAAATGGAGGAGCACACGTTGATCGGCCGCCACTTTGGGCTTTTCAAATGTCCGGCGATACCACAGACGTTCCGTCGGCTGAACCGCCTTGCCGACGCCGCTCAAAGCCGATTCCACACAAAACGGCACAAGAATCTTACCGTCCCAGGCCGAGGGCTTTTCCTGCTCTTTGGGACAAATGGCATAATCCCACAATCCGTTAAGGTTTTGCCACTGCGAGCGGACCATCTGCGGACGCGGATACTCCGGCCACACATTATCTGGGGTGACATCTTTTGCCCATGGGGTCATGAGTGGTGCCGGCGCTGGCTTCCATTGTTCCCCGTTGACGACGCCTTGCGTCAGGCCACTAACGATCAAAAGGAAGAGCCATGGCATGCGGATCATGGATGTTGTCTCCTCATCTCAACGTCCCATCCAATTTGAATACCATATCGTGCCCACGCACGATTGCCTGAATATCTCAACCTAACTACGAGATCCCCGCTTCGCAATGCACTTTTGCGCAAATCGATATCACTTTTGCGCAAAAACCGATCACGGCTCCTTATCGAACATTTGATAGACGCGCACATAGTCAATCAACCAATCTTCGGGAAGTTGGGCCGTCTTAATGTCTCCAGCCCAAGAGCCGATTTCGACGGTCAGCTTGATGTAGAGGGGGACCTGACAGACCCCTCCAGCGCTCGTTCGCCACGTTTCTTTCCCATCGACATCGAAGACATATTCGTCCGGCTTCCACCAAAGCCCATAGGTGTGAAAGCCCTCCAGAATCTCGGGCATCCGGAAGGTCGTCCCCGCGTGTTTGTGATCTTTACCGTAGCCGTCCCAATGGAGATTGCTTGTCAAACGCCCATCGCGATAGGGCATTTCCATGATGTCGATTTCGGTTCCGTCGCGGCCTTCATCGCCGACACGTGTCACACCAGGCCCGAACATCCAGAAAGCTGCCCACATACCCGGTTGCTTGGGATGCGTGCAACGGCAAACCAGGTACCCAAAACGGGGTTCGAACTTGCCTTTGGTGGCAATTGCCCCGGAGGTGTAGCGGTCGCCGGACTTTTTCGTGCGGATGACCAAGTGTCCCTTTCCATCCAAAAATGAATCTTCCTTGACCCAATAACCATCTCGCCGTTTCCAATCGCCATAAATCTCCCATTTTGTCGTATCAATTTGAAGTCCCTCAAACTCGTCGTGCCAAACTAATTGCCACTTTTTGCCATCGGGCAAAGCGGGGAGTGGATCGGGCGGGAGCAAGGATTCCACCGGGGGCAGGGCGCTCGATTCCTCGGCGACGGCGGGCGTCAATCCCAACAGGAAACTGAAAGCCGCAGATAAGATCGCTACCTTTCCGAGCCAAGTGACACCGATGCCGAAACGGGATTTTGCGTGCATAATATGGCTCTCCTTTTTCGCTGCTCGATCCAACACAATATGCTGGTCCCACCGGCTTGTGGAACGGCCTTGCGGAAAAACGACACGGTTACTTGCGCTTTGGCCAGATACTAGGCCCTACCTGCACTGTGAAGCATATCCGGGAAAAAGATAGCAAACCGAACTATTTTTCCCACGATTGTTCTTCTCTCGCAGGCGTTGGATAAAAATGACTTTCTGCGTGCGACAAACAGCACGCTGACAATTGTCACAAAGGACCGTGCCGCTTTCAAGCCATGTGTTTCCCTTGACCGGTTGGTCCTAAAGACGACCTAACTTGCCGACTTGCTGGCGGTCTCCTGCTTGGCCTTTTTCAGGTATCGGTCAAGGATGATGGGAATCTGGTCCGGCGTGACCGTTCCATGCATGTCATCATTGATAAGCATCACTGGTGCCAGGCTGCAAGCACCGAGACAGCGGGCACCTTCCAGGGTGAACATCCCATCAGAGGTGGTTTCGCCGAAATCAATGCCCAGCTCTTCCTTCAGTTTTTCGGCCAGTCGATCGGCGCCCTTCACATAGCAGGCCGTGCCTAAACACAGATTGATAATGAATTTCCCTCGAGGTTGAAGCCGGAAGTAATGGTAGAAACTGGCGACGCCGGAGACCTTGGCGGCGGGAATCTGCATCAATTGCGCCACAGCGTCCAGGTGGCTAGCCCCCAGGTATCCAAACTTCGATTGCACTTTATGAAGGACTGCAATCAAGTAGCTGTTTGGCTCAGAAGTCTTGCGGCATTCTTCGATAAACTGTACCACATCATCGCCCAACAGACGCTCGGCGACTGCTTTGACCTCTGGCCAATTATTTGTGGATGAAGCACAGTGCGGATTCATCGGATCCCTCGCGGTAATCTTGGTCGATATTGCGTATGCAAGAGTTGATGGGCCTTGACCGATCCCGGACTTCCGAGATAGGTCTCGTAGAGTTCCTCGAGCGCCGGATTCTCGTAGGATTCGCGTAATTCTTTGGAACCATCGATGGTGTAAAGAGCGGCAGCCCGCTTTCGCAACAACTGCGGGTCGAGCACGTGATAGTTTTCGGATGGATACGGTTGTCCGCCGCCGCCGATGCATCCTCCGGGACAGGCCATAACTTCGATGATGTCGTAATGTTCTTCGCCGGAAACAACCTTATTGAGGACCTGCTTGGCATTGTTCAAGCCATTTGCCACGGCCACGTGGACGTTTCGCTCACCGATAGCGACATAGGTATCGCGGAGGCCCTCCACGGCCCGCACCTCGGTGAATTCAAGCCGATCAGGCTTTTTCCCGGTGAGAATCCGTGAGGCCGCCCGCAGCGTCGCCTCCATAACCCCGCCGGTCGTTCCAAAGATATCACCTGCTCCCGAAGCAATCCCCAATGGGGCATCAAATTGACCATCGGGAAGCCGCGTGAAATCGATCCCGTAGCACTTGATCATCCAAATCAGTTCCCGCGTGGTTAACACCGCATCGGTATAGGGGCGACCGTCGGGCATTAAATGTTCGGGCCGTTGGGCTTCGTACTTTTTGGCCACGCACGGCATCACGGCCACCATGAAGATATTTTCCGGAGGGATGTTCATCCGATCGGCGTAATATGTCTTCGCTAAGGTGGAAAGCATGCTCATCGGGGATTTACACGTCGAGGCATGAGGGATCAACTCCGGATAGAACTTTTCCAGGAAGCTGATCCAGCCCGGCGAACACGATGTGATCATCGGAAGTGGGCCGCCAGTTTGCAACCGTGTCAGGAACTCATGGGCTTCCTCCACGATCGTCAGGTCGGCCCCGAGGTCGGTGTCGAAAACCTTTTCGAACCCCAAAAGCCGCAAGGCGGTGATCATCTTGCCCGTGCACGGTGTTCCTGGCGGATAGCCGAACCCTTCGCCGATGGCGGCACGGATCGAAGGGGCTGTCTGCACAACGACGTGCAAGTTCGGATCGGCCAGGGCCTTCCACACGGCTTCCGTACTGGACTTTTCTAGAAAGGCCGCCGTCGGGCAAACATTGATGCACTGGCCACACTGGATGCAAACCGAATCGTCCATGTTAGCCTTGTGGGCCGGGGCTACCACGGTGTAGAAACCTCGGCCGTGCTGGCTCAAGTTATAAACACCCTGAATCTCCGCACAAACCCTCACACAACGCCCACACAGAATACACTTGTTGGGATTGCGGACCACCGAAACACTCGAGTCTTCGATGGGAAATTCTTTGCGTTTGCCTTCGTACAGTCGTTCACGGACCCCCAAGGAATAGGCCAGGTTCTGCAATTCACAATTGCCGTCCCGTTCGCATGTTTGGCAGTCCATGGGATGATTGTCGAGAAGTAGCTCGACAATATCGCGGCGAGCCTCCCGAATCTCCGGGGAATTGGTGCGGACCTCCATCCCTTCCCAAACCGGAGAGCTGCACGAGGCCATATAATGGCCCATATCTTTGACTTCCACAATGCAGACGCGACACGATCCGGCGAGGCTCAAATCCGGGTGGTAACACAATCGCGGAATACGGATTCCAATTTGTTCCGCGGCCTGCATGATGGTGGTGCCTTCCGGAACGGTTACCTGGTTACCATCAATTGTCAAAGTGATCTTTTTTCGCCGTTTAGCAATCATGGATCGCCTGTCCGCAGCCTAGTGTTTTCGACCTGTTAACACCATCTTGACGCTTACGAATCAGCGAGACATTTCTACAAGCTCAATCTGCTCAGCATATCACCAAGCCTTGCAAACACCCCGAGGAAGTACCTCGTTTTACGATTTGCTGCTCAAGATCGCATAACCGCGTCGAAGCGACAAACCTGGAAACACCGTCCACACTTGATACAACGACTTTGATCGATGACATGCGGTTGTCGCCGCTCACCCGAGATGCATTCCACGGGGCAATTCCTGGCACAAGCCGTGCAGCCCACGCACTTCTCCGGATCAATCTCATAGTGAATCAAGGCCGTACACTTCTTGGCGGGGCACCTCTTGTCCCGGACATGGGCCAGGTATTCTTCCCGAAAGTGGGTCAATGTGCTCAGCACAGGGTTGGGAGCGGCCCTTCCCAGCCCACACAGCGACGCCTTTCGCACCAACTTGGCCAACCGTTCCAACTTCTCCAGATCGCTTTCGTCGGCTTTCCCCGTGGTGATCCTCTCCAAAATCTCGACCATCCGCGTCGTGCCTTCCCGGCAAGGCGTACACTTGCCGCACGATTCGTCTTCAGAAAATCGCATAAAAAACTTGGCGATATCGACCATGCAGTCGTCTTCATCCAGGACGATCATGCCCCCGGAGCCCATGATCGAGCCGGCTTTGTTGAGCGTATCGAAATCGACCCGCAGATCCAGCATGGAGGCCGGGATACACCCGCCTGCTGGCCCACCCGTTTGGACAGCTTTGACCTTCTTGTCATTGGGGCAGCCACCCCCAATGTTCATGACGACTTCACGGAGAGTAATCCCAATGGGCACTTCGACCAGCCCTGTTTGCTTGACCTTTCCAGCCAAGGCGAACACCTTGGTCCCACCGCTGGCGTTAGTACCGATTCGGCTAAACCAATCAGCCCCATAGATGATGATCGCCGGGATGTTGGCGAATGTCTCCACGTTATTGATAACGGTGGGCTTCCCCCACAAACCAACCTCGGTGGGATAGGGAGGTCGAATGCGTGGTTGTCCTCGCTCACCTTCGATGGAGTGGATGAGCGCGGTCTCTTCTCCGCAGACAAAGGCCCCGGCACCGAGCCGGATTTCAATGTCAAAGTCGAAACCCGAGTTCAAAATGTTTTTGCCCAAGACTCCCCATTCGCGGCACATGCGGATGGCATGATCCACCCGTTCCACGGCCAGGGGGTACTCCGCCCGGACATAGACAAATCCTCGGTGGGCCCCAATGGCAAAGGCCCCGATAATCATTCCCTCAATGACGTTGAACGGATCGGATTCGAGCATACTCCGATCCATGAAGGCCCCGGGATCGCCTTCGTCGGCGTTGCAAATGATATAGCGGGTCTTCTCGGGAGATTTGCGTGCCAACGCCCACTTTTGACCCGTGGGAAAGCCACCCCCACCACGCCCACGCAATTTCGAACGGGTCACCTCATCCACAATCCAGTCGGGATCGTCTTGAGCAAGGACCTTCGCCAACGCCTCAAAACCACGATAGTGGAAGTATTCCTCGATACTTGTCGGGTCGATGATCCCGTTATGGCGAAGGGCGATCCGGGTCTGCCGGTTGAAAAAGGCAATTTCGCCGTACAGCTCGAAGAAGTCTTGGCTAACTGGTTCCTCCTTGACGCGGAGGCGTTCGACAATTTGTCCCTTTCCAATATGCTCGCGCACGACCTCCTCGAGGTCGGCCAGGCTCGTGATGCGGTACAGGACGTTTTGCGGTCGAACGAGAATATGGGTACATTTTCCCGCTAGTTCAATGCTGCATGCACCAAAGCAGCTTGCACTGGTTACCCGGCAAACATCCGGCGGGACCCCCATGGCTTTCAACTGATTGGCCATGGGGCCGCCGCAAATTTGTTCCCCTTTCCAGCCACACCGTAGGGAACCACAGTTCAAAATCTCGTATTTTGAAAGCCGCTCAATCGGGCCATCCAGAACGTGATCGAGTAACGGTTCACCCCCGAGGACGTGTTGGGTGAAAATCTTGTGAACGAGCTCCCGATTGACCAACTGATACTTGATGGGCATTTCGCCGGCGCGGAAGACACCCACGATCGGCTCGCGACTACATCGGCCGGTGCAACCTGTTCGACGGAGGATAATGTCGTTGCGACCCGAGGCCGCGATGTGTTTTCGAAACTCGTCTGCAACTTCAATCGCGCCAGCGGCGTGTTCACAGGTGGCCGATCCCACTTGAATGAAGATCTGCCCCTGACCCATTCTTTCCTGATAAACCCGCTCGGCCTTTTCCCGAAGGTTCTTTAGTGCATCCCAAACGTCTTGTTTCACGGCTCAGCCTCGACTAATCCTGGCCTCGGTGCGACAAAGGATTCGGCTAATCTTGACAATCTTGAACAGAAAACGCCATCTTTTCCCAAAAAAGACAGAGCATCCAGCTTCTAGAGAGCAGCTTTTTCAAGAACGAATCCAATGATCGTCTCTCGCAATGATTTCCTAACGATGTCATCAGTGCGTGGGATCAAATACAACAGGCATTTATTGTAGCGTCTTTCGGACGAACGCCATAGATAAGCATGGGCGATGCTCTCGCCGTCCCCTTTTGTAGTACGTCCCCTATCTCAACGTTGTTCGGCGCGGCACGCCCTCCGTTGCCGATGCCAGCTTGGTCAACTGACCCGCAGCATGAACTAGCCCGTCCCCACCGCGAGTGTAACCTGACCTGCTTGAGCCGAACACCCAAGCGGCCGCCAGCTTACACTTACGGTCACGGCACTTTAAAAATTCACAAATATGCCCGGCCCAGTTAACGTGGGCCTCTTGGGCACAGTCTCCCTATCTTTAGACAATTTGTGGAAGTTCGTAGCCCGCCCGTTGTGGTCGTTCCACCAAACTATTGGCCTCGTCGTCGCCAATAAAGACCTCTTTCACGGGGTCCCACTGGAGTCGGCGACCTAGGTACCGGGCGATATTTGCCAAGTGCGCGATGGTGATCGAGCGATGGCCGATCTCCACGTCCGCCACCGGTTTTTCCCGAGTTCTTATGCAGTTCATCCAGTTTTCCATGTGATACTTAGCTTGCCAAAGGGCAACCTCATCGCGCCATTTGTCGATCTCTTCCTGAGGTGGCAAATCTTTGATCAAGTCCGGCGGATTGCATGTGAACTTGTTACGGTTGATTTCAATCCGTCCGTTTTCCCCGCTGAAAATAGCACCGCCCGCGGGCCCCGGTGATAGCTCCAACCTGACAGGTGTCCCATCAGCGTATTTCATATGGACGGCCGCGTTCATGTCCCTGGGACTTCCTTGCGGACGGATATCAACGGGCCCGGTGTCATCTTTGCCCAATGCCCATTGAATCTGGTCCAGGCCGTGGGCACCCCAGTTCGTCATTTCGCCACCCGAGTAATCCCACCAGGCCATCCAACCGTAATGGAGTTGCCGGTTATACGGACGATAAGGCGTCTGGCCTAGCCATCGGTCCCAATCCAGCTTTGCGGGAATCGGCTCTTCAGGCAGGCCCTCGTAAAAGCGCGGCCCTGTATAATTGCAGCCTTGAACCACGCGTATCTTGCCCAGTTTGCCTGAGCGGATAAACTCACAGGCAATTCGGTTCATGGCCATGGATCGCTGTTGACTTCCCACCTGGAAGACCCGCTTGTACTTACGCACGGCGTTGACAAGGACACGACCTTCGCGAATGTACAGCGTCAGGGGTTTCTCGGCGTAAATGTCTTTACCTGCCTGACAGGCATGGATACACACCAGCACGCGGGTATGGTCAGGCGTGCCCACGATGACGGCGTCGATATCTTTCCGCTCCAGCAGTTGACGATGATCTTGATAAACGGCCCAACGGCCTTGGCCCTTTTCGGCGTTGACCTGCTCGGCCCGTTCCAGGAAGCAATCGCATACGGCGAGGATCTGCCCTTGAGAGGGGAGTTGCTCGATGAGCAGCCGAGATCGCCCACCTGTTCCGATCACACCAACCGTGATCCGCTCATTGGCACCGGGGGTTGCATCGTCTCCGAGGGCGGAACGAGGTATCACGGTCGGAATGGCCACCGCCGAAACAGCACCAGTTGCCAATGACTTCAGAACATAACGGCGCGAAAGTTTGTGGGTGCTCATGGTTTCACAGTTCCTATCTCAAGGAGTAAATTGTGTCGGGAATCTTCCACTAGGATGATCATCAAACGGTTTGACCCATACGAGCACAATAGCTCAACGGATGGACTGCTCAGGTAGTTCTGTCTTAATGCCTTCATCAATAGGCATGCGGTCCGGAAGGGCATCTGTTTCCTTCTGTAAACGCAGCAGCTCTTGACGAAGCTCCTCAAGAACCGATTGGTACCGCGGATCGTCAATCAAGTTGTATCGCTCTTCCGGGTCGTTTTGCAGGTCGTATAATTCGGCTTTGTGCCGATCCGGCGTCCCATCGCCGGTCGGATAATGCACATATTTCCACCGTTCCGTGCGGACGCCCCGCACATTGGGTGTGTAAGGGAATTGTTTCTCGTAGTTGTACTCATAATAGAAGGATTTGCGCCATCCTTCAGTGCGGCCTTCCAGGAGGGGACGCCAAGACCGGCCATGAGTCTTTGGCAAAGGCGGCGCACCGCACAAATCAAGGATGCTTGGGGCCAGGTCCACATTTAGCACCATCTCCTTAATGATCGTCCCAGGTTTAATCACCGGCGGATACCGCACAACAAGGGGAATCCGGATGCTTGGCTCGTGCATAGTGCGTTTGTCCATCATCCCGTATTCTCCGAGGAGGAATCCATTATCTGATGTGAAAATCACGATCGTCCGATCAAACTGACCGGTTGCCTTTAGAGTTGCTACGATTTCGCCCACACTGTCATCCACCGATTTGATGGTGGCGAGATAGGCCCGGACCATCCGGGCAAAATCCTGCTGGGCCTCGGGACGCGTATCGGGGAACTTTTCCCGAAAACCGAACAATGGTCCGTAAATGCCGTGCCACGTCACCAGTCGCTCCTTGACCCAATCTGGTTTGCCCTCCAGTTGAAACGCGCTGGGAGGATAAGGGATATCAATGTCGTCAAAGATGTGTTCATATTTGGGTTCGGGGGTAAACGGCGTGTGGGGAGCCTTGTGGCCGATCATCAGCAGGAATGGCTTGGAACGGGGCTTTTTCAGCCAATCGACAGCCAGCTCCGTGATACGATGGGTGTAATACCCGGATAGCATGACCCGCTGGCCGTTGATGTTAAACTCGTTGTCAAAGTATTTCCCTTGTCCCTTATGGCTAGCCCAGTAATCGAAACCCGGTCGCGGTGCGTCATTGTCTTCTCCCATGTGCCACTTGCCGATGTAGGCGGTTTCGTAACCCGCTGCCTGGAGCTGCTTCGGTAAACTTGGGAGGTCATCGGGGAACTCGGTAAAGTTGTCGATCACCCCGTGGGAGTGGGCGTACAAGCCCGAGATTGAAGATGCGCGGCTGGGCGAACACAACGAGGTGGTCACAAAGGCATTGATAAATCGTGCTCCTTCCTGAGCCAGTTGATCGCAGTGGGGTGTTTTCAAAAAAGGATGCCCCGCACAGCTTAGGGCGTCGTATCGTTGATCATCGGTCACAATATAGACGACATTGGGCCGAGGTGCGGCATCGGCCACGGTAGTCAACGCCAGGAGGGTTATGAGCGTGGTCGTCATAATTGCGTTCTCCAGCAAAAATCGTAACAGGGAAAGAAGTTACCCAATATGACTTGGACAACGATGTAATCCGTCGCAAGTCAAGGACGCCACCGACGGTTACGTCGTTTGATTGACGCCCACCATCGTTTGGATTATCTTCAATGCGTTGCCGCAACGCAATGTGTTGCCAGTTCTCTCAATGGCCATGTGATGGTGCCGTCCGATTGTATCCAAACGTTCAGAAGGAGAAGGCCCATGAGTTTGCAGAGGATCGGCCAAAGGTCAAGGACCTCATTGACTGGGCAGAACCGCCGTGATTTCCTGAAGACCTCGGCGACTGCTACGGCCGCCGCGCTCACGACGACCTCGTTAGCCCGCTTTGTCCACGCTGCGGAGAATAACCTCATTCAGGTTGCCCTTATTGGTTGTGGTGGCCGAGGAACCGGGGCCGCCGCGAACGCCCTCTCCACTCAGGGTCCCATTAAGCTTGTGGCCATGGCCGATGTGTTTCAAGATCGGCTCAACGCGAGCCTCAATAATCTGAAGAATAGCTTCGGGGACAAAGTTGACGTTCCGCCGGAGCGCCAATTTCTGGGCCTTGACGCCTACAAGAAGGCGATCGAGGCGTTGAATCCGGGCGACCTTGTCCTTTTGGCCACTCCTCCAGCATTTCGACCCATTCACCTAGAATTCGCTGTGGAAAAAGGCCGACATGTCTTCATGGAGAAGTCATTCGCCGTGGATGGGCCGGGAATTCGCCGAGTACTCGCGGCGGGCAAGGTCGCCGAGCAGAAGAATCTCAAGATCGCTGGGGGCTTGATGAGCCGCCACAGTCTGCCGTTGGAACAGATCATTGAACGAATCCATGACGGGGCTCTTGGAAACGTGATTTCGGTCTGGGCCTATCGGATGCATGGCCCGGTTGGATTCCGCCGTCGTCAGCCGGGAGAGAGTGAGCTAGCGCACCAGATTCGCAACTATAGCTGTTTCACCTGGTTGAACGGTAGTTTCATTGTGGATTGGCTCATCCACAATATTGACGTGGCTTGTTGGGTCAAAGGTGATTGGCCCGTCTCCTGCCAAGGTCAGGGAGGACGGCAGGTCCGTAATGAGCCTGACCAGCTTTTCGACCACTATGCCGCAGAGTACACCTTTGCCGATGGAACACGCATGTTTGCCCAAGCACGACACATGGCCAATTGCTGGGGATTTTGGGGAGTTGTTGTGCATGGGGCCACGGGCTCTGCTGTGCTCGGAGAAGGGATTGCCGACCCGCGGATGTACAAAGGATACAAGCGAGTCGCGGAGGATGAGATTTGGAAGTACGAAGGTCCACCGTGTAATCCCTATCAACGGGAACTCGATCTGCTTGTCGATGCTATCCGCAACGATAAGCCCTACAACGAGACGGAACGCTGTGCCAAGTCGTGCTTAGCAGCGATCTTGGGCCGGATGGCCGTTGAGTCGGGCCAAGAGGTGACATGGGAAGAAGCCTTACAATCTGAGCTTTCGCTGGCTCCTGGTATCGACACTTGGAAGAGTCTTGACGATCCAGCGCCCGTTCAACCCGATGAGAACGGGAGATACCCCATCGCCATGCCGGGCTTCACAAAGGCTTTTTAAAGACGCTACATTAATTTGGTAGTAGCACGCGTCACGAAACCCGGGAGACGGTTGGGGATGTTTCTTCGCGGGAAAGTAGCGCTATTTGCGCTGGCCCAGCTCGTTTTTGCCGAACGTGCGACGAATACAGTTCTTGAAGCGGAAAACCCCGGGGTTGATTGTCGGCCCGGGGTTCTCTTTAGTTTTGGGAAGCGGTAGATCATCCGGAATACAAAACGATGCTTCGCACAGATGAGATTCTTTCGACGATTCGGATGCTCCATGCCGAGCATCTGGACGTACGTGCGGTTACATTGGCGCTCAACGTGGAAGACTGTGCAGCCCCCAATGTTGACCACATGTGCCGTAAATTGAGGGACAAGATTACCTCACGGGCGGCACGACTGGTGGAGATTTGCGATCGTGTGGGGGCCAAGTACGGGATTCCGGTGGTGAATAAACGGCTGGCAATCTCACCCGTTTCGACACTTCTCGCCGGACACGGGAAAGGGGCGGCTCTCCAGGTAGCAAAAACCCTTGATGCCACGGCCACGGCGTGTGGAGTTGACTTCCTTGGGGGTTTTACGGCCCTCGTTCACAAAGGCATCTCGCCAGGGGATCAGGTAGTGATGGAAAGCCTACCGGAGGTCCTAGCGAGCACACAGAGGGTATGTGCCTCGGTCAACGTGGCCTCGCGGAAGGCTGGGATCAATATGGATGCCGTCCGAGAAATGGGTTTTATCATCCATCGAACGGCACAACTGACAGCCGACCGCAAAGGCTTTGGATGTGCCAAACTCGTTGTGTTCGCTAACATCCCTGAGGATAACCCCTTCATGGCGGGTGCCTACATGGGGGCAGGCGAGCCAGAAGCAACTGTTAATATTGGCGTATCGGGGCCCGGTGTTGTTGGTAGTGCCCTCAAACGACGCCTCGAACGCGGCGACAAAGTCACGCTGGGGGATCTTGCTGAGGAAATCAAGATTACAAGCTTCCGTGTTACCCGGGTGGGAGAGCTTATTGGCCGCGAGGTGGCCGCAGAACTCGGCGTCGCCTTTGGGATTGTGGACCTCTCTCTGGCTCCGACACCGACGGTGGGTGACAGTATCGGCGAAATCATCAAGACCCTGGGGATCGAAAAAATCGGGGCCCCGGGCTCAACAGCGGCGGTCGCCATGCTCAATGATGCCGTGAAAAAGGGGGGACTTTTTGCCTCCAGCTCGGTCGGCGGATTGAGCGGGGCCTTTATCCCCGTTAGTGAGGATGCCGCTCTTGCCCAAGCTGTCGGGGCG